>JAABUO010008421.1_pt1 | contig 11662 bp, 15 predicted proteins | sample 5559291 | NCBI WGS metagenome assembly JAABUO01 (sample SAMN10711878, study PRJNA513372) | rock metagenome | isolation source: Antarctica rocks | place: Antarctica: Victoria Land, Finger Mt sud | reverse complement strand
GGTTCTCGGTGGCGTCGGCCACCGACCTTCGTCTGGCTGACGCCTCACTGGGCGGGGTCCTCGGCTGGTGGTCCCTGTTCAACTTGCCCCGTGACGTGCTGCCCGGCGTGCTGGTCTCGTTCGCCCGAGCGCTCGTTCCCGGCGGTCAGGTCCTCGTCGGCACGCATGTTGGCGACGGCGACGTCGTGCGCGCGGAGGCTTATGGCGGCGTGCCGGTCGCTTGGACGACCCACCTGTGGCAGCCCGAGCAGCTTGCTGCCCTGTTCGCCGAAGCCGGCCTGGAGCCGGTTGCCGAGCTGCGGCTATCGGCTGACCCGTCCGGACGGGCGCAGGTGTTGCTCGGCGCTCGCCGCCCGAGCTGACGTCGGCTGCCGCGACTGAAACGATCGCCGATCCCATCCAGGCAGCTCGTCGCCGATGCCCAAAGCGGCCGGTCCACCGTTTGGGGCAAGTGCTCGGCCTCGGTTGGACTCCTGCCGGAGACCGATTGACCCTATTGAGTTTTGCGGCCGGCGAGGAGTTTCAGGCCGTCGGGTCGGAGTTCTCCAGTTGGGGAGACGTGCCGGTAGAGCTTCTGCCGGGTGATCCCGAGTTCGGTGCAGAGGTCGCCGACCTTGGTGTCGGGTTGGCCCATGGAGGCGGTAGCGAGGCGAAGTTTGGCGGGGGTCATCTTGAAGGGTCGGCCGCCTTTGCGTCCGCGGGCGCGGGCGGAGGCCAGGCCGGCGATGGTGCGTTCGGAGATGAGTTCGCGTTCGAACTCCGCGAGGGCGGCGAAGATGCCGAAGACCAGTTTCCCCGCGGCGGTCGTGGTGTCGATGGCCGCGCCTTGGCCGGTGAGCACTTTCAACCCGATCCCACGGGCGGTGAGGTCGTGCACGGTGTTGACCAGGTGGTGCAGGTTCCGGCCGAGCCTGTCAAGTTTCCACACCACCAGCCGATCGCCCTTCCGCAGCGCCTTCAAACAGGAGGCGAGCCCGGGCCGGTCGTCGGTGCGCCCGGAGGCGTGGTCCTCATAGAGATGGGCGGCATCGACACCAGCGGCGAGCAGCGCGTCGCGTTGCAGGGCGACGGTTTGCGAGCCGTCGGCTTTGGACACCCGCATGTAGCCGACCAGCATGACCGCCACCCATCACGTATACGTTCGATTAAGTGACAACCCGGACCGTCCACATCCAGACATCGAAAGTTGTCACTTAACCCGTTACTTATCCTACGTTACGCGAACGGTCCCAAGCGAGGCTGCGTGTCACGGCTCCGGTGGGTAGTGCAGACGAGGACTCTTGAACAAGATGCAGTTCCGTGCACCCGACTTCTGACAAGCAAGCGGTCAACAGTCCTATGCACCCACCGGTACTTCCCCACGAACCTAGTGCAGTCGACTTCTGAAAATGACAGAAGTGCTGCAGATCGCGCCCCGTAGACCCAAGGATCCCTTGTGAAGATCGTTCAGGACCGATGCCCGCTGGAGATTCGGCAACCGGGACCCGTTCTCGTTCTCTTCAGTCGGTGCTGGACTGAGTTGACTCTGCCGGCGGCAGGGCGGAGAGCGCTTGAGCAGCGTGAGCACCGGGCAGGACCGTGGCGAGCAGGGCGGTGCCTGGGGCGGTGCGGGCGCCGGGACCAGGCGATGCGCTGACGTCGTCGGCGTGCAGCGCGCTGCCGCACGCTGAGCAGCACACGGTGGGGGTTGCCGCCGCACCGCAGCCGTCATGATGAACCTGCAGGGGTGGCCCGCCGTCAGGGGTCACCCACCGGTCGCCCCAGGCGGTCAGCGCGAGCAGCACCGGCACCAACTCGCGGCCGGCATCGGTCAGGACGTACCGGTGCCGCACTGGATGCTCCTGGTAGGGCTCTCTCGCCACGACACGCCGGCCACCAGGGTCGCCAGCCGGTCGGTGAGCAGGTTGCGCGAGATGCCCAGGTCGGCCACCAGCGTCTCGAAGCGGTCCAACCCCAGGAACAAATCACGCAGGACGAGTGGCGACCACCAGTCCCCGATCACCTCGAGGGATCGAGCGAGGGAGCACTGCATCCCGGCGAAACTCGTCTGCCGCACGCATCAAGTGTAGTACGTTGCGGTATTGGACCCCCCATGAGAGGAGCCGTGCCGGACATGGAGAGCCAGCAAGCACAGGACGTGGTGGCGCGATGGTGCCGCGCGGGAGAGCAGCGCGACGCCCCCGCGGCGGCGGCCTGCCTGGCCCCGGATGTCGAGCTCATTTCGCCACTGACCGAGCAGTTCAAGTTCCGCGGCCCGGAGCAGGTGCGTGCGTTGCTGGAGGCGGCCTTCGCCGCCATCGAGGACATCCAGTTCCACACCCGCGTCGGCGACGGCGACATTCACGCGGTGTTCTATCGCGCCCACCTCGGCGCGCAGAGCCTGGAGGAGGCGCAGCTGCTGCGCCTGGACACTGCCCATCGGATCCGCGAGATCACCCTGTTCGGTCGGCCTTTGCCCGCGCTCACCGGCTTGATGGCAGCACTCGGACCCAAGCTGGCCCGGAAACAGGGACGCCCAGGACTCGCGGCCTTCCTTACGGCCAGCACTGCTCCGCTGCACGCAATGACCCGGCTGGGCGAGCAAGCGCATCGTGCCCCGCACCGCACCCCCAAACTGATCGGCAAGCGTTCCGTGAGACAAGTGACGATGCAGCGACCGTGAACCGCAACGTAAATGTTGGGTCACGGTGGTCACGCATGCCGCCGAACTTGCAAACCTACAAAACGACGAGGTCTAGCGGTCGAGCAGTTCCTCGGTCCCACCGGGAAAATGAGATCACGAAACGAACGTCGGCGGACCGGAAGGCCTCGACTTGTCCGATCCTCGGAGAGTGGTCTATCGGTCCCGCTCACCCGCACGACCCGCGTCATCGCGCTGCGTTGCTGCCCAGGTGCGGATCGCGGCGACGAACTCCTCGGGCGCGTCGGACTCCACGTAGGTGCCAGCGCCTTCGACGATTACGGTCTCATGCTCGGGGAAGACAGCTTCCAGGCGCTCGCGTTCCTGGGGACGGAAGGCGATGTCGGCGTCACCCCACACGATCAGTGTTGGCAGGTGGGCGAGGTCGGCAAGGCCGTCCTCTATCTCGGCGAAGAAGTCCCGGCTGGCGAGGATGCTGCCGGGGAGTACAGCGGAGGCCTGGCGCCGCTCGGGGGTGTCCAGCACCCGGCGGTAGTGGGACATCTCGGCTGCCGTCGGCTTCCGCTTGCGGTGCCCTGTAGGGATGAACGCGTTGACGAGCAGGTTTAGCCGCCGGACCAGGAATCGACTCGGGGGTCCGCCGATGATGCGGGAGAAGGCCTCGAAGTGAAGGACACCGTTGACCGGCCACGCCCAGGTGTTGGCGAGTACCAGTCGATCGAAGACGCCCGGTCTCCGCTGCGCGGTAGCTAGGCCGATCGGGCCGCCCCAGTCCTGCGCGACCAGAGTGGCCCCTTTGAGGCCTAGGGCGTCGACAAACCCGATGACCACGTCTGCGTGCTCCTCGGGCAGGTAGCGGTAACCGGGCCTCGGCGTGGATAGCCCGAATCCCGGGTAGTCGAGGGCGATGCACCGGAAGTCATCTCGAAGTGCGCGGATCACGTCGCGCCAGAGGAACGACCAGGTCGGGTTGCCGTGCAGCAGTAGCAGGGTGGGTCCCGACCCCTCATCGACGTAGTGCACGGTGTGCCCGTCGATATCGATGAAGCGGCTCTCGAACGGGAACAGTTCGTCGTCGACCCAGGCGGGCCGTACGCCCTTGGTGGTATCGGCCATGGAGGCCCCCTCTAGGCTCGGTTCTAAGATTCGCTTGAGAGTGTCACGTACACTTGAAATACTCAAGTGTGTGGAGAAGATGATGCGTAGCTACGGCCAGTACTGCGGGCTCGCCCGGTCCCTCGAAGTCATCGGCGACCGGTGGAACCTGCTCATCGTCCGCGAGCTCCTCGTAGCCCCCGCCCGCTACCGTGACCTGATTGACGGCCTACCCGGCATCGCGACCAACCTGCTCGCGGACCGACTCCGCGACCTCGAGGCCTCGGGCGTGGTCGAGCGGCGACTAGCCGGCGAGGGCAGCGTGGTTGAGTACGCACTCACGCCGTGGGGTGCCGAACTACGCCAGCCGATCGAGAGCCTGATCCGCTGGTCCACCCCACTGATGCTCCGTGGCCCCGACGGCGACTCCTTCCGCCTTGAGTGGCTCACCCTCGCTGTCCCTGCCCTGCTCGATACCCGTGTCAAGGTCCGCCACTCGGTGACGGTCGGTCTTGAGATCGGCGACCCGCCCCTCCAGCTCCGCGCGACACGCTCCGGGTTCCAGGTCGGCCCGCGTGACGACCGTGAACTCGACGCCACCGTCCGCGCCGACCCCGTCTACGTCCTCGGCCTTGCCGCCGGTGCCCTGACCCTCAGCGACGCCCAGGCCCTCGGGCTGGTCGAGATCATCGGCGACGAGGTCGTCGTCCGCACCGTCTTCGCCGCCTGACTGGACCACTCCGTCCAGATTGCGGTGGCAGCAGCCCGCGGAGATACCGCAGTCAGCTGCTGGACCGTCATCATGGCCACTGGCGCCTCGGTTTCAGTGAACCGGTGACCTGCCCGGTGGCGATATCGGGCTCGAGCAGTATCGTTGAACGCGTTTCCACGTCCGGTGCCGCCACCGGCTCTGGACCTGTCGACAGCAGCGGTTGGCTGGCACTAATCCGGTACGCACGTACGTCGACGAGCCCGAGCTTGATGACCGATGGGTCGACCGTCAGTTCCATTGTGTCTTCCTTACTCCCAGAGGACCAGGACGCCGAGCCCGATCAGCACGGCGCTAGTCACGTAGTTCAGGACTCGGCCAACGTTGGGTCTGCGTGAGATGGTTCTGGCGATCGTTCCTCCGGTCACGGAAACGGTGACGTCGATGGGCAGCGCCGTCAGCGGTACGATCAAGCAGAGCGCTATCAATCCCACGGTGGAGGCGTCTTTGAAGGTCGCCAGAACCTGTGGCACCAGAGCGAGGTAAAATGTCACCGTCTTCGGGTTGGTTCCCTCGACCACGAAGCCTTGTCCGTAGCTCCGCAGTGCAGACGTACGCCGGTCTCCGGTCGACTGCGCCACGCGGAATGGAGGGCTCCGCAGACTATTGATACCCAGATACAAGAGGTACGCCGCGCCGACGTACCTCAGCGCCGAGAACGCTATCTCCGATGATGCGATCACCGCGGAGACCCCGAGCGCACTAAGCACAGCCCAGGACGCGCTTCCCGTCGCCAGGCCGAACGCGCCTGCCACGCCGGCCTTTCGACCGCTCGAGATGCTCGTTGACATCACGTAGAGGATCGACGGACCCGGGCTGATGTTAAGAAGGAAGGCGGCGGCGGCGAAGGCGACGATCGCCGAGGTACTCACCCGGCGCCGCTACGCATCGCCGACTCCGGAGGAGCGGGAGACGGCGTCACCTCGGCTGAGATCGGCGAGAACGAGCGCACGAAGAGCCGGGACGGCCTCGACGGGTCCAGGGTCGCAGCCCAGTCGGCGGCGACCCGATCCTTCGTGGTATCCACGAACCCGTGACGTGTGAACCACCCATCGGTGCGTGTCGTCGCGGTGTAAATCACCGATGGACCATCACAGCTCGCAGCGTCGATGGCGGACGAGACCAGCCGGCTTCCTAGACCCCGGCCGTGCCGCGACGGACTCACCGCAAAGTTGTCCAGCACCCAAGCACCGTCTCCGCACGGTCTGAGCCCAATGCAGCCCACGATCTGACCGTCTTCCACTGCGACCAGAAAGCGGCCATGATCGATGACCGCAGCCGGCACGTCCGCCAGTCTCGGGAAGTACCCGAGCCGCTGATAGGACTTCAACCCGACCACCAGGGCCAGCAGATGCCGATCGTTCTGTGTCCTCTCCTGCGCCCACGCGAGCTCATCCTGGGTCGGGCTGAACACCTCGCTCAGCTCCCGCCCGGAGACCACCCGCTTGAACCGCGGATAGGCAGTGTGATCGATTGATGCCAACTCACCACTCCAGCAAGATCACCACCCGGACCGCAAAACCCTAGTCAACCCCCGCATGGCGGGGGTTGACCCCGACCCTCACCAGCGCGTGAGCGGCGGTTGCGGCCCCTTTCTGGCGTATTCGGTTCCCACCCCCCGTAGACCCATCACCGGCCGGCCGGAGGAACGCTGTTACCGGGCGGCGACCACGGCACCGACGAGCCCTAGCAGCACAGCGCCCACCCGGTCAGCGATGCGGCGTCGGCTGCGGCTCAGTGCCGATCGGACGCGTGTGGCCAAGGCGATGTAGCCGGTCGCCACCGCCGCCATCACCGCGCTGAGCGCCAGGCACAGCAGCAGGTACTCCCCGGCAGCGACGCGCTCTGAGCCCAGGACCGAGGGCAGTACGGCGATGTAGAACAGCAAGGTCTGCGGGTTGCTGACGGTCAGTACTGTGCCGAGTCCGACGCCACGCCAGCCCGCCCCAGCCACGGTCAGGCGGGAGCCGGAGGCAGCGGGCTCTGGCGGCCTGCGTGGCCGGCCTGGCGCCACAGCTTCACGGCCAGCCACACCAGGTAGGCGCCGCCGGCCAGCTTCAGGGCGATGAAGGCCGGGCCGAGAGTTGCCGCCGCGACGGTCACGCCTGCGACCGCGGCCGTGAGCAGCACCAGCTTTCCCAACGTCAGCCCGAGCGCCACCGGAACCGCCGAGCGGGCGCCTGAGCCCAAAGCACGGCTGAATAGCAGCATCGTGTCCGGCCCGGGTAGCGCGGCTGAGACCGTGAAGATCACCACGAACAGCCCTACCTCATGCCACATCTGCGACCGCCTCTGGGTGTTCGGGGGCGCCTTCTGGCGTCTGCGCGTCTCCATCGTGGTCATGGCTGACCGCAGCCATGGCGGGGCACCGGCTCATGCGGGCGTTACCGGGTTCGCGCGTAGCCAGCCTAGTACCTCGTCGGCGTGGCTGCCTGGCGGGAAGACCGGGTAGAAAACGTGCTCGATCGTGGCGCCAGCACCCGGTCCCGCAGTCGGTGACGGGGGATGACGGCCAGGATGGCCGCGACCTGCCCGGCCGGGAGCCCGCGGGGTGCTGGGGCGGGTAGTCGGACGCGGTCGAGCTTGTCCATCGGGTTGGCCGCGATCAGCTCCTGGCGATATGCCCAGCGCAGCAACGACGCCAGCGTGGCCTCGTGGCGGGCCCGGGGTGGCCGGGGCCAGGTGGGCGAGGGTGGCGAAGTAGCCGCGCAACACGTCGGGGGTGATCGACTCGGGCGGGCCACGGTGGTAGGCGGGGAACGAGGCCAGATCGGTTCGGTAGGCCCGGATGGTGGCCGCCGAGCGGTTGGCGTGGGCCAGGTCGGTGAGGAAATCCGCAACCGCGTGGCCCAACCGCAACCCGGGGACGGGTTCCCGCATCGCCGCCACGGTGGCCTCCCGATGCCTGATCGTCCTCGGTTCCTGCGATAACAGTAAGCCTGCTGGGCTCGCCGCGGGGGCTGCTGCGCTGGTCACCGCCGAACCGCACCCCTCTTTGCTGCGGTAACGATCCTGATCACAGGCTCGGCTGGCTTCTTTCATGTTTCGACGGCTGGGTGAGCGCGGTCCGGTAACGCGACACCGGATAGGCCCCCCGGTTTTATCGGGAATCAGTGCGGACAGGGCTTGCGGGACGACCGTCCTGCCGGTCGGCCTGCATAAACAGTGACGGTCGCGAGTGAGCCGCACTGTGCCGGTGGACGATCGTCACGTGGGACGTCCTGAGTCGCCTCGTCGTCTTGGCTGACGGGCGCTGCCGGTTGGGGGGCCTGCCCTGGCTCGTGGGCTTATCGTTACGGTGTCAGCTCCGAGGTCGAGAGGCGCTGCGACGGACATCGTCCGCCACGCTCGCCCTCGGTGACACGACCAAGGGCGCCTCCTACCTCAGGAGGCCCAATGAGCAGCCCAGAAACCACGTGGGGTGTCGGCGAATACCCGCTGATGGCCCGCCATCTCCAGCCAGCCGCAGTGGCCGCCGTGGAGGCGGCCGCAGTCCTGGCGAGCGAGCGCGTTGTGGACGTCGCGACCGGGACGGGTAACGCCGCCTTGGTGGCGGCCGAGCGGGGCGGCCAAGTCATCGGGGTGGACTTCGAGCCGGTGCTCCTGCGGCTGGCCGAGCAGCGTGCCCAGGACGCGGGCCGCGACGTTCAATGGCTGCGCGGGGACCTGGCAGCTCTGCCCCTGCCGGATGACTCGGCCGACGTCGTGCTCTCGGTGTTCGGGGTGATGTACGCAACCGATCAGGCGGCCGCGACCGGGGAACTCGCTCGAATCGCCGCCCCGGGAGCTCGGGTCGTGTTCGCGTCGTGGGTGCCGGGCAGCGTGCTGCCCGCAATGGGCCAGGTACTCAGCGGCTACCTGCCCCCTCCGCCTGCCAGCAGCGGTCCGCCCAGCCGCTGGGGCGACCCGGTCGCGCTCACGACGCTGCTCGAGGGCAGCGGGCTCCGGCTGACGGCGACCTCCGTCCAACGACTCGCCCTGGAGTTCCCCGACGCCCCGGCAGCGGCGGACTTCCTCATCCGCACAGCCGGCCACGTCCTGAACGAGCAGCAGCGCCTGACCGACGACGGCCAGTGGGACGACCTGCGCCACGACATCGTCAGCTTCGTCCAGCAACGCGCTGACCCGACCGCCAACACGCTCCGCCTGTCGCTGGAGTACCTGCTGTCGACGGCAAGCAAACAGCCACCAGCAGGCACAAGAGCTGCGCCGTAGACCGATCCTTGGAGCGGCACCACCACGCGGATCGCGGCAGATCGGTTTGCCGCAACGCACGCTGTCTGCGGCATGACCGTGCGACGCGCGGACCAAGTAGGGGTGGGGCATGGCATGTGGAGCACCGGGATGGGATCGGAACCAGCTTCAAAGTCCCCGTGAGCGCGGTAGCCTTTGCGGCATCACGACGATCGGAGGAGGTGAGTCCCATTCCCACGACAGTTAGCCGGGCACTCCTGACCACGGTCGCGCGACGTTCGACCTGAGTTCGACAGCGGCCGCCGGGGTGCCCGCACATCCCGGAAGGTCCGTCATGCACCTCTTCAACCCTGCTTCAACTCCGCGCGGATTAATCCTGCTCGCCCCCGGTGGCGGCCAGGACCACACCTCACCCGGCGTCGTCGCCCGCGCCACCCGCCTCACCGACGACGGGTACGCCGTCGCGGTCGTCCGGTCGCTCGACAAGGTTCCGTCCGTGCTAGCCGAACATCCCGGCCCGGTCGGATTTTGGGGCATCTCTCAGGGCACCCGGGTCGGGCTGCCGCTGCTCGCCGCCGAACCACGGATCACCGCTGCGGTGCTCGGGCTCGCCGACGGCCCGGCCGCCTCGGCGCCGCTGGTCACTGCCCCGGTGCTCTTCTACGTCCAGTCCGACGACGACCTAGTCCCGCCCGACGCCTGCCGGGCGCTCTTCAACGCGCTCGGCTCGGCCGACAAGGCCTTGGTCGAGAACCCCGGTGGTCACCTGGACCTGCCGCGGACATCGGTCGAGGAGTCGGCGGTCTGGCTGGACCGGAAGCTGGCCAAGCAGTGACCTCTGGTAACGGCGTGAGTTGCTGAGTTGGTACCGCCAGCTCAACGCCGCGCTACACACCGTCGCGATCACCCAGATCCGAACACCAAGCAGCCGCGGACACACCTACCTACACCGCCAAGATCGCCCAGGGCAAGACAGCCCGCGAAGCACGACGATGCCTGAAACGACGCCTCGCCGACCACATCTGGCGCACCATGATCACCGACGAACGGCGCGTGGCGGCGAACCCGGGAGGACACCCGGGGACGACTCTGCAATCCAGCGCGGCTGGCTCAACCCCGACCACCAGCTCTTCGGACAAGTCACTTCCCGGGCCCGCCAGCAGCCACTCTACGACGCCCCGCCCGGCCACTTGACGAGACATAGCAGCGTCACAGAGGCACCCAAGGGCACCGATCTGTCGGTGCACTCACCCCGACGACTCCGCGAGGTGGCCACCGAGCTCAACGACCGGCCACGCAAGACTCTTGGCGGCATCACACCCGCGCACGCGATGCAACGCCTACTGTTGGACCCCGAATCACCCCTCGTTGCGACGACCGCCTGAATTCGCCATGGTCTTCTGGGAGCGGCGACGTCGGATCTACAACGCGACCGCCTGCGGCCACCCAGCCGCGCCCCTACCTCTCCGGCAGCTGGTCCAGTGCGGCGGTGATGGCGGCCGTGTTGGCGTGCAGGACGCCGATCGCGCCCAGCTCGTCCAGATGCATCGCGGTGACCCCGGACACCGCGTCGGAGGGAACGAGTACCCGGTAATCGTGTGCGCTGCTGTCATAGATGGTGGCGCGAGGACAGTTCGGAAAGTTGCAGCCGGCGACGACGATGGTGCTCACCCCGAGCCCGCTGAGGTAGTCGTGCAGGCGGGTGCGGTGGAAAGCGCTCCAGCGTGGTTTCCACATGACGACCTCATGGGGGCCGACTTCCTCCAGCTCGCCGGCCAGCAGCCGACGTGCATCCGGTGTAGCGACGTCGAGCGCGCGGAGCTCGGGCACCACCTGGGCACCGGCGGAGTCGGGAGCGACTATCCGCGCACCCCCGGCAATCGCTGTGCGCCGCACCCGATCGACATCCTCACCCTGGTAGAGGCGCACCACGTGTACGACGGGTCGGCCGGCACGCAGGAACGCAGTGCGCAGCGCCGCCAAAGCCGGCAGGATCGCCGTTGTCCCGCTGATCGGGCTCGCCCCACCATCGACGAAATCGGCCTGGGTATCGATGATCAGCAGCGCTGAGGTCGTCATCTCCGGGTCGACGTGTTCATCGCCGCCAGCCACCCAGTTTGACTCGATTACAGCAACCATGGGCAGAGCCTAATCACGCCCGGGTGCGTCAGCCGCCCGCTGGGGAATGACGTCCGGGAACCGGGCGGTAGACGCCTGGTCACGCGCACCGTACGGCGAGTCCACCGTCTACGGGCAGGCAAACCCCGTTGATGTATGCGGCGTCATTCGATGCCAGGAATACTGCCGCGGCCGCGACGTCCCAAGGACTGCCCATTCGGCCGGTAGGGCTTGCTGTGTCGCGCTCGTTCAACGCGGCCTGTACCTCCGGTGCCCCGGCGACGATCTGTTTCCGAACCATGGGGGTGTCGATCAGGCCGGGCAAGCTTGCGTTAGCACGGATTCCATGGTGTGCGTATTCGAGTGCCAGCGAAACGGTGAGTTGATTGACCGCTGCCTTCGCGGCGCTATAGCTGGGATAGATGTACCCAATTTCCCGGATGCTCGCGAGCGAGGACACGTTGATGATCGACCCGCCACCTGCGCTTAGCATGTGGGGCAGCGTGTGCTTGCAGGTGAGAAATACCCCGGTGACGTTGACCGCGAAGGCCGCGTTCCAGGCTCGTAGATCACGCCTGCCTGGACGCGCACTGGCCTGGTGCAGGAACTGGTGGCCGCGCTGCGTCCCGTCCTCGGGTGCGATCAACTGGTCCACGGAGATCTCACCAGGACGTCCTGTTCCAGCCGCAACAACCGCCGCTCGTCATCGACGTATCCTCGTACTGGCGGTCTCCCGAGTTCGCGTCGGCCATCGTGGTCGTCGACGCCCTCATCTGGGAAGGCGCCGACGAACAGCTCATCACCGCCCTGCCGTGGACGATGAACACCGCGCAGTATCTGCTGCG
>JAABUO010008419.1_pt1 | contig 11664 bp, 11 predicted proteins | sample 5559291 | NCBI WGS metagenome assembly JAABUO01 (sample SAMN10711878, study PRJNA513372) | rock metagenome | isolation source: Antarctica rocks | place: Antarctica: Victoria Land, Finger Mt sud | reverse complement strand
TTAAATGAAGGGGTACTATATCCTGTTGATCTGTCATAACCACAGCATACATCAGTCGCATCCGCTGAACTGTACCACAAACTGAATCTGTGACCCTCCCAAGAGAATTTCAAAATGCGCTTGTTCTGCTAAAATCGTTCTCGCTGGCACGCTCATTCGTACGTCCAAGGGGGTATGAGGGTATGGGGTATTATCAACAGTCAAAGACAAACCACAGTAACGGAAGAAAATCAAGCACCTCCTCCTCCGATACACACAACGCATACCTGTCTTTCCTTCGTCCCTTGTGAACTTCAGTAGTCAGGAAAATCCATAAGATCAGATCTCCATAGACACCTCCAACATATCACCGAAGCTCTTCAACAGCCAATCTCTCTCAAGCTTCACCCTCAGCAAGCTTCTTGACCTCAGGCTCCACTCTCGCATCCCCAGCCGCCATCTTCCCCTCATCCACATCCATTCCCCCCTCTTCCACCCCCGCTTTTCTCATCCCTTCTCCCTCCCTACCGAGCTCCACATCACCAAACCCATGCGCAATTCCATCGTCCAGCGGGCCAGACGTGGCACTCATACCGTTCTGATCTACTCTTTCCTCCACAGCCGGAGCCGGAGCTGTAGTTGCCGCTGGAGCGGCTGCGGGAGCGGGAGTAGTAGTGGATGGAGCAACAGGGTTTAAATCGACGTCTTTTGCCTCGGTGAGGGTGTTTGGGGGAGGGATTTGCGAGGCGCTAGGTTGCGTGGAGGATGGGGTGGGGGCGGAGGGTTCTGCGAAAGGTTGGCGGGTGTTAGATTTAAAGTTCTTGGGGATAAAGGAAAGGAACCGAGGATTGGTTAGCTACATACCACTCTCCCCTCCACCAATCTCACCCGCTCCCATCCCAGCAGCACCCCCAACAGCAGCCGGCGCCGCAGCACTACTTGTAGCTGTAGGCGTCTTAGTTGTAGGCGTGCCTTGTTGCTGCTGTGAGGTTTGCGGCTGGCTCTGGTTATGGTTTGCTTTTTTGCGGCCGAAGAGACCGCGGAGGCCCTTTTTGACTTGGGCGAGGGCGTCTGGTGCTGTTGGGGAGTTAGTCGTTTCTGTGGGATATAGTGGATAGTGGAGGGGAGGGGGGTTTGCGTACGAACGCCGGGCATGATGGGTCTTGTCGTGGAGATTGGAGGGTCGTGAATTCGGGATCAAGAAAGAGATATCTGGAACTAGAGCTGCTGTAATTGACAGATTTGATTTTCGAGATCGGGAATATGGACAGAATAGTCAAGTAATAGGTAAGGTTTTGGATGCGACAGGATAAGGGATCAGGTAGCTACCTGGAGCAGCATACAAATGTTTACTACCAGTCTTACACTTCGGCCCCTGAATTTACTCTACCTTTTTAGCTATAGTTTGAGGTGCGTCTCAAAGCCACAATCGAGGTATTATCTGTCTACTTCTGAAACGAATGCAGAATTCCAAGCCTCTATGTAACAACCAATCTGAAACTCCAACGGTTGACTGTGGCGCGTCACGCCACATGAGGTCTGCATCAACTGACGAGAAGTAACTGATGATTCCCAATAAAGCTTGCAGCTGACCATAGACAATCAACCCCCCGGCTATGTTTGTTCATCTTGGCATCGTGCAATATGTACAGGTTTCACAGCCCATGCTTGCTTGCTCCCGATATGAAACGAAAGAGTGATGGCTGTAATTATGAAACCCCCCCTTACAGAAACCTTGAATAAGTTCTGAGCGTTTAAGACCGTTGGGTACTGGTGCCACTTTAAGAAGCTGTGCGGTGCAGAACGAAGACATCGCTCCCTGTGAAGTCGGTCCTGGCAAGCGAAAGGCAATTTTCCTCTGTGATTATTCGTGAAGGATCCCAGAATTAAAATCCGAGCCTGTATCCTTGATTAAGCGGATCACTGATGATAGCGATGGCGCGACAAATCGGAAATAGCGTGTAATGTCGAAGGTTCAGCCAATGAGCCAGACTACCCTCCATTGATAGGCCTTCAGGCTCATCTCCAATAGTCATCGGTAAATAGTGACTCCGCCTGGTCACGAAGGGATTTCGGGGCTTCCAAGATGTCAACCACTGTCCAGGGCCGGCCGAAGTAATTTCAACTGGATTCGCAAAGAAATGTCCAAATTCAGATCGTCTAAACCTAGCAGTCGTCCAGCCCTATGGGGCTATCCGCCCGGAACTTGTGGTTTTCCTACTCCGGGGGCCTGGCTCTAGGGAACTTTCAGGGGCGAGAGGCGGTAAACAGTCAAACCATCATAAATGAACTATAGCAGTATGAATAAAAGTTTTTGTCTAAGAGTTGTAGTACTTAGTGATAGCTAAAACTTTGTATGTAAGATCTTAGTATCAAAATGTACGGTTGTGAAGTTAGAGTAGAATGGACGACTGCTAGGTTTTGACGACTGCTAGGTGAACCCTTCTAATGTTTTAGTCACCATCGCGGCAACGAAACCGTCCTTATAGATGCAACCGAACAAGAGACCAAGACAGCTTCCATTCGCTGAGCAGATTTCTCCCAGTAGATCGTCGCTGATTTATTGCAAGACTCTGAATTCTGCCTCACCAGATAAGATTAGGGTCTCTCCAAGCTTTAAAACAAAGTTATCGTACATCTAAGAAATCTTGTTTTTCTGCGGTAGATCTCATCTCTTTGTTAGAAATGGCAGTATTTATTGAGGTTCAGTCTGACTTCGTCTTTCACCTCAGAGCTCAGTGGCGTTTCCGTTGGGATACGAGTACATTTTTCTTCAATCGAAATTCTCAAGGGTACTTCTTCGAGGTGGACAAGTTATCAGTGGCGTTTGTAGAAGAATGACTATTGTTGTGAGGTGGATCAAAAGTAGATTCAGTAGGATTTGCGAGTCAAACCTCGACTTTGAGCTGATCAGGATTCGGGATTGGTGGAGGAAAAAAGTACTTCCAACTTGGTAAAAGGAATTTGGAGGATTACTTTGGCAAAGTGTAGGCGTCTGGTCAAAGGATTTGTAGTGACTTGCGAGGATGTCCACCTCCATTCTCGGTTCCCTTCCAGACTGAGATCTGTGATAGTTCTCCAAGAACCTGGGCTTCTATGTCAGAGCCAGAGATTGCAGTAGCGTACTCGTAGAGGCTGTGCGTTTGGAGTGAGATAAACTTCAGTGCCTGCAGTATAGTGACAAAAGGGAGGGCTCAAACATGATTGCTAGAAACTGGCCTTGGGCATGGCTGTGTAACAACTGCAACAAAATAACTGGGGTTAGTTGGGAAACATAGCCACAATTACCGGATCTTTGGATTTCCCCCAAATATCCCAAGAATCCTCACCCATGATGGCAGAGCGCTGCAGTTGCAATCACATGCCCTGGTTGGGAAAGTATGAGTATTTGGGGTGACCCTGCAACGGAAATATCACTGTGCTTAATAGCTTGTACAATTATTGCTTAGATTGTTGACATGCTGTGTATGCAAAGTAGTTCTTGATTCCGCTTTATTAAACAAAGCCACCAACGCCTCAAGCAACCTTGCTTCCTTTACGCGGGCTTGAGCCTCCACTAGACCTCTGTCTGTCATTTGTGGTACCCGAGCTAGAGCTGGAGCTCTCAGACCCACCCTCAGTTGTGTCCCTCGGTTGACTAATCTCTACGTTTGCGGGGCTCACTTCTAGTGGATTATCTGAAGCCTGTAGATATCGTGTCAGTAACAGCCCGATCAAGACCAAAGTGCTTCGAAGGAGCTAGTCTAGAGAGCCCCCTAAGCAGGAGGCATCCGTTCTTCTCCTTAAAAGTAATTGATAAAAGGGTGGGCGTACTGAATTTCCCTCTCCAGCCTTCTCCTTTTCCTTGCCCGGGTCGGTAATACTGGGATCAAACGATGCGTCCTCTTGCCTGGCAGATGCATCGTCTGTCCCGCTCTTGCTATACTCCGTTGCCTCGGTACTTATACTATCTTTGTCTTGCGAGTCCTTTCTGGGATAACCTAGCCATGATGATTGTGAGAATTGTCTCTGAGCATGTGGGGTGAATGATCGAGGTTGAGGATGCTGCGACTGTCTATGGAGAGAAAAGCGAGTATGTATTAGAGCACTTCGGCCTAGACCGCGAGATCTCACTAAGTTGGAGACTAGATATCTTGATCTTGTACTCTGCATTTTGAGAAACAATTTTCAGGAGTCAATTGGAGGCAGGTTGGGTGTCTGAAGATTAGCGCAAGCTTGGCCTTTAATGCAGTTCTGTAGCACCATAACTGTAAGTAAGAGCGAGTTGCGGCAAGACTTTAGATTGACCTACATTAGGAATTCCTTGAGGGTAGTGAATTGAGGGTTGAAATTCTTGGGATGTCGAAGGATCTATCAAGGTTGTGCACATTGAGGAGCTGCAGAAGGTCATACGTCATTGGGTATCCTCGGCTAAAGCTGTCATGTCAAGTGACTGACAAAGTGATGCTCTCAAGTACACGATTACTATGCTGTAGAGATATTATATCGAATAAACACACAGATCCTCCACGGACAATCTCAACTAATGTCTCTTTCATCCTTTCCATTCAGTCCTTCCTAGCCTCGTAATATCACTCACTCCAACCTCCCACACGCCCTTCCCTCTCTTCCCTCCTAGACACTGAAGACCAGCCGCAACTGTAGCATTACCAACAATATCCACATCCTGGGCCCACCAATCCGTTAAATATGGCTTGTTTATAAGCCCCATCGCATGCGCTAGACTTCTCAGTATCGCTTCGGCCGGCCGACTTTCTGTTCGCTTTCCTACCAGCAGTCCTAGTTTTACAATGACTATACACGGGAATCCTATCTCCTTTATAGCTTCCTCCAGCTCGCCCTTCATTTTCCATTATGGAAATATAGAGTTTTTAGATACGGCTGCAGATGAGATGAGAACATAGACGTTTACACCGGCGTCTTTGGCAGCACGTCCAAGTGCAAGATTGAGGTCATAGTCAACAGCGCTTTGGGCTTCTAAGGAGCCTGCCGCAGCTTTACTTGTCCCTAAAGCTGAGAAAAAATGTCTGGCCTGGGTGAGAGTGAGTGTAGGCTTTTGGGCCAGGAAGAAGAATCTGAAAGTATGATGTGCTTCAAGTTTGGTCAGGTTGTAGGAAGACTTTTTCGCGCAATAGCATGTACAGTCGGATGCGAAGAAACGGACAGCAATTGGATGAGAATGTGCGATCCCTTTTGAGCTGTAATGAGCTCGAGTCTGCGAGAGACTGATGTGGTGAAGGTGTACTTACAACTAAGCCTGTACAGCCCACGAGAGCTGCCGAAGTCATGTTTTCTGCCATGTCTCTTGGATGATGGTTCAATTGAGCGGTCACCTACTAAGGTATGTACACTAGATGGAACATCATCGACTTTACCCGACCCTGTGCATCGGAACCACTCCGCGCTTATCTCCTCGTTAAATCACCAAATCTATGTAATCTAATCAGATAACTTTAATTCATCACATCATTTCAAACTAGAAAATTGCGTGCTCAGCTAGAACAAATACACCCAGTGGCGCAACACAATATCAGTCATGATGTCGGCTCAATTGATCTTTGACGTCTTTTACCTGACCCAGATGTCTCCCTCCCATCAACCACTTTGTATCCTACCGATCTCTTGTGGGTTTCAAAATTCATCTTATGCATCTACAAACGCCCGAATCGACTGGCCCAGGTGGGCCAGAACGCAAACCCCATGAAGGGCCCGAGAAGCAATTGAAAGAATTTCAACAGTACTCGTCTAGCTTGCCTTTTGGACAGCCTATATCTTTCGCATCTATCGGCGGGCCTACCTACTTAACTCCACAGACTCTCGTTCAGCAAGTCGCCTACGCCTTGTCTGACAGATTATGGTCATATTCGCCTGAGACCTTCGACCTTGACGTCGCTGTCAAATCTTGGTTTCAAGAAGGCGCACTGAATTCCAATGGCTATCCCACGAATGTCGAATCATTGCAAATCCGTCAAGGTGCCGCGTCAATTGCTCTGGGATACATCTTCTCCAAAGATTTTGATCTCAAAAAGCGTCACATTCCCCAGTCTATCTTGGCATCATCGTCAGCTCTGCAATACCTTGGTGCGGCATTGGATCAGCTATCGCTTTTGTACTCGGTTGCGAGCCCCTTTGTCGCTCACATCGCAGCAGTCGACTACGCGGGAGCCTCGTCCTCCCTCGTCACCGATTACGTCTCAGCGTTGACACTTGCTGAAGAGATGGGCTTCGGGATGGTATTGAGCTTCTCCGCTTACGAAGCACAGCACATGTCGTTGTTTTCAACACTACTCGCCAGCATAGTGCGAACAATACACATATATGACGGTGTCGTCGTTGGGCGTGAGACTACTAGGATTGTTGATGTTCTGGATCAAAAGGGCCTTGAGAGTACATACAAGTCAATTCTGCATGATACGGTGGGCCTAGGAAAAAAGAGCGCGAGCGTTGATACTAAGGTGTCAGATTTGCTAAAAGCTTTCAATGATGACCTTGGAACCACGTACGGACTCTTCGAGTATCAGGGTCATGCTACTCCAGATTCCATCTTGGTTGTTTTCGGTACCGTGGAATCATCGCTATCTTCTCAGGTTGCACTGTCTCTAGAAAGAGACAGTGCGAAGGTGGGTGTCGTGAATGTGAGGGTATATCGTCCTTTCGTGGAGGAAGAATTCCTCAAAGCTGTACCGAAATCGGTGAAGATGATTGGGGTGCTTGGTCAAGTACAAGACACACAAGCTGTATCGGATGCAAATGTCCGCTCTAACTTGTTCCGGGATGTGGTAGCTGTTGTGACTTTCTCAGCTCACTGGCCCACTCCTCCGGCTGTCTTAGATATCAAGTATCCAAGAGAACAGATGTGGACACCCGTAACCATCGCCGCGGCTTTCCAACTTCTAGTCAACAAACCTGTTTTACAATTCGAAGAGAACCCCGAAAGCGATCATGAACCGGTATCGGCTTTGCAGCTCGTTGACCCCTCAAGTGTTCAGCAATATACATTTTGGGATGTAGACGAGTCACCTTCAGCAAATGCTTCTACCATACTTGGCCAGGCTCTGTCAAGGAATTCGGCAAACAATGTGACCGTCAAAATTGGACATGACAATCTGGTTCAGGGAGGAGTAATCAAGACGGATATTCGAAAATCCAGAAAGTCCATTGATGCTCCATACTCGATCGACGCTGCAGACGTGGTCTACGTGGGCGAAGTCAACCTGCTCAAGTCGTTCGATGTCCTATATGGTCTTAAGCTGGGTGGGAAGTTCATTCTCAAGCTACCAGGTGTGAAGGACGATGAAGTCGAGAAGACATTGCCCGCAGACTTCCGGAAATCCCTCATCACTAAAGCAGCTCAACTCTACATTATCAATCCCACGGCAGTGAAAGTGATCGCCAACGATCCGCCAATGGAGACCTATTTAACCCAGGTAGCATTCCTGCGTGTCGGTCTGCCTGGCCAAGAGAACGTCGGTAAACAGAAGCTAGCCTCTATTAACGGGACCGAGCATATTCTCGAAGATATGGCCAAATCACTGGATGTTGCCTTGCGAAAAGTTGAACTTCCCGAAACTTGGGCCGAGGTGGATAAGGAGAGTGCTGGTGCTGTTCTGCCTTCGAACCTCAACCCCAATAGTTTTACTGGATTTGATAAAATCGAGACTGAACAACCCACCTACCTTAAAAACTGGGAGACAGCCGCCAAAGGTTTGGCATTTAAGGAAGCTTACGGAACAAAACCTGCCCTTCGTCCTGATCTTTCTGTCAAGACCCATACGGTTCGTGTGCAGGAGAACCGCCGACTCACGCCTCCAAGCTATGACAGAAATATATTTCATATTGAATTTGATCTTGGGAGCTCAGGCTTGACTTATGACCTTGGTGAAGCCCTGGGTATTCATGCAGAGAATGATGAGCGTGAGGTCGAAAAATTCATCAAGTTTTACAAACTTAACCCTGAAGAGATTGTCGAAGTGCCAAGCCGAGAGAACACAGCGGTGCTTGAAAATCGAACGATCTACCAGGCGTTGATGCAGAACGTTGACATCTTTGGCCGGCCTCCAAAGCGATTCTATGAAGCATTGGCAGATTTTGCGGAAGATCCCCAGGAGCAAAAAGAGCTCTTGACTCTGGGCGGTCCGGAAGGAGCAACAGAATTCAAGAAAAGGGCCGAGGTTGACACAGTAACCTATGCCGACATCTTGCTGGAATTTCCTTCAGCTCACCCGCGTTTCCATGACATTGTCCGCATTGTAAGCCCTATGAAGCGACGAGAATACTCGATCGCATCTTGCCAGAAAGTCACACCAAAGAGTGTCTCTTTGATGATCGTTGTGGTTGGTTGGGTAGACCCCCAAGGCCGCGATAGATCTGGTCAAGCAACGCGATTCCTCAACAAGCTCAGGCCTGGAGCAGCTGTCACCGTCTCTGTCAAGCCAAGTGTCATGAAGCTACCGCCAAAATCTACGCAGCCACTGATTATGGCTGGTCTTGGCACTGGTCTGGCACCCTTCCGAGCATTCGTTCAACACCGCGCTTGGGAGAAAGCACAAGGTAAAGAAATTGGGGCTGTTATGCTTTACATGGGCTCGAGACACCAGCGAGAGGAATACTGTTATGGAGAGGAGTGGGAGGCATACCAGGATGCGGGCGTCATTACGCTGCTTGGGCGTGCTTTCTCGCGTGATCAGCCGCAGAAGATTTACATTCAAGATAGGATGAGGGAGACTTTGGACGAAATCATCCAGGCCTATCTTAAAGAGGATGGTGCGTTCTATCTTTGCGGTCCTACATGGCCAGTCCCCGATGTGACGAATGTCCTCGAAGACGCTATCGCGAAGGATGCGAAGGCACTAGGAAAGAGGACAGATCCGAAGAAGGAGATTGAGAGACTCAAAGATGATCTTCGATATGTCCTGGAGGTTTATTGATTGATTTGTTTCCAGGGATATATTTCGAGAAGGATCGTATTGGAGGAGATCGCATTGGCGTAGCTTTGTACAAAGTGATAGAATAGACGAACATGAATAGGGCCTCTGTCTCGTGACTGTCTTTACGAGATGCCTCATGTAATACCGCCTGATGAGTAGAGAGTACCGTAGGACGGTGATGGGGTCAGTTTACTGGATGTGGGATTCACATGCGCATGGCGATTAGTACTGAAAGCGCATACCGTCGGCATTAACCCGATTGGATTGGCCGTTCGACATCCGCCAATGGTTCTGCGCTCACCTCCCCATTAGCACTTCACAATCTTGTCCCCATCCATTGGGTCATTCGAAGCGCTTCACAAGGAACGCTGTGCTTCAACAAATGTTTTCCTTGATCGTTCGATTCAAACTCTGTAAATTATCTTCACCTACACTGAATCTTTAACCCGCAGCTGAGACCGTTGCGCTCACCGCCTCTGTTCCGCCAAGGTCGAGAATCTGCTCGTGTTAGGAGCTGAGGATCAGCTTACTGCGTCCCCGGCAGATATGCCTCACCACGACTTCCCTTCACCTGCAGGTCGGCCGCAATTGGCTGACCGGACTTTGTCGGCGCAATCTCTTTCGCGAGGATCCCCTTCCGGCAGCCAAACAACCACATCGCACAGAGGGCCCTCGCACAAGCTGCTGAAGACCCACCATCCTCAGAATAGGGTTCCCTCTCATGGCAAGAATTTGAACAAGTTGTCCAAATTGGGGCCAACACGTCCTGGCGATGGCCATGCGCGTAATCATTCCAGCACAAAGGTTCCCGCTCTGGCCACGAGTCCAACGTCGCAGATGATGAGACGTAGCAGTTCCGGTAGCAGCTTACCGCGAACCGGGTCTAAAGTATCTGTGAAGAGGAACGCATCAAATCTCTCACAAAAGCGCAATGCCTCTTCGACGAAGTTAGGAAAACCCACCAAATATCAGCCGCTTTCACATTTACGGCAGGATAGCGCCAATGACGTGCCATTGCAAGGGAAAGCAAAGTTCTCGGTAGGAAGCCAGGATGAAGAATGGACCGAAGCAAGCAGCTCCCAATCTCCAACCACGACTCGACAAAGCTCACTTGGTTCTTCTAAACCACATCAATCCGTAGACCCGCCATCGCCGGATAATCCACCAGTCCGTTCTCCAACAAATCTACCACATTCCCCACCCCAATCACCGCCCAGACATGGTGCGGAGCTCCAGAACAAGGAAGCAGCTGAACATCAGCAAGGTCCTTCTACCCGTTTCTCTCGCCCACCAGATGCTGAGGTTGTCACCAACCGCCTCCTCAACCGTCACGCCTCGCACAACACAGCCCCAAGGATATCATCTGTCTCTGCCACCATTACCCCATCTGGATCCAATGGCTCCCCTTCTCTCAGCTACAATCACGATTCTACACTTCACAATGAGCCCAGCATGCCTGCAGATGGCATATCGCGATTCCTCCATTCCACAGCTTCTTCTGGAAGTGCGACTCCCGGCTCTGTGGACAAGCTTCAATCCACCTTAGCCAACTTCCACCGCAACCATCACACCAACCAGAATGGACGAGACTCCCTACCAGGCTCCCCTCCCGTCAATGGCAACCTCGAAGCTTCCCGTCGTGCGAAATCGGCTACAAACCTCACACATCCCCCTCTTACTAACGGTTCAGACCCCTCGGCATCACCTCTACAAGATTCTACGCCCAATCATACGCGAGCCTCACCTTTTGAATCCGCGCGCGACCCTAGAGAGGCTGGCAAGTCTCTCACTCAACTCAAGCTCGATCTCCAACGTATCTCCATCAACCGAGAGCCTGCACACGCTCCGGCAGTCCAGCCGCCGCTGGCGATGATGCATGGCGCAAACGCAGCTGCGGGCTTAGGCGGAGAAAGAAACGCGGAAAAGCGAGTGAGGCAATGGGAGCAGGCAGAGTTGGAGTTTAGAAACGGACGAAGGTTCCACAACATGCTGGCGGAAGGTGTGACCCGGCTTGACGGAAGAAGCGGGGACAAAAAGAAAAGAAGAGGGCGAGATAGAGAAGATGGCCGTGGAGACGAACCGCACATGGTTGGCCAAAGCCCCGGATCAAGGCCACCTAGTCGGCCGGCAAGCAGGGGAAGAGTCAGGTTTGAGATTGGAAGGAGGGAAGGCGATGACGACGAGGAAGACGAAGAAGACGGAGATGGAGTTGAGGGACTGCTGAGGCGGATGTGGGAGGGGAATGATTGTGCACCAGGCGCGGAAGACTAGGGTATGTTCCACCACCCAGGCCTTTTCCTGGGCAACAGCAGCGCGCGCGAAAGAAAGGATCGGAGTGTGTACAGCAGCCCTGAAGACATATCCCAGGTCTGGTTCTCGTATGGCAGTGGCATTATGACATATGGGTTCCTGGCTATTATAAATACGGTTTTGAAGACAACAACGGGTATGGGTGGCGTCAGCCGTGGGAGTCAGGAGCTTGAATCGGTGGCTATCTGTACAGTATTTAGAGAACTTCGGGGTGGATGGTGTATATACGGGAAGTCTGTGGGCTTGGGCGTGGTGAGCTTATGTAGCTACTAGTAAGCTACTAGTAATACTGTTTCCGCGAGTGGATGCAAGCAAAGGTTTGCGGTAATTTTGAATCAATTCGAACACCCTCCCCCTTATCCAAAAGCCCCCCATCACAAAAGTAAGAAACATTCACTCCAAGAAGAGCACACCCAACCCCAAAACTATCTATCTACCCCCAAATCCC
>JAABUO010008418.1_pt1 | contig 11664 bp, 13 predicted proteins | sample 5559291 | NCBI WGS metagenome assembly JAABUO01 (sample SAMN10711878, study PRJNA513372) | rock metagenome | isolation source: Antarctica rocks | place: Antarctica: Victoria Land, Finger Mt sud | reverse complement strand
GTATGAACACATGTGTCATGGTCGCAGGTAACCTGTGGATGACTGAAGGTAAGGCTGACAGGCTGCACAACAAAGCTGGCCAGCTACAGACACGTGCTGCACAATGGACAGGAGCATACAAAAATATCTCACCTCAGCAGACAGCAGGAAACTGGTGGTGTGGGAGCCAAATAGACCAAAGAATGAGCTGATGTAGTAAAGGAACTGGAAGACATGGATGTTTTTGCGGTGCTTGTTGTCAATCAGGTGGGGGTAGGCACCAGCGCATGCAGCAAAGATAGCAGCAACCTGCAACAGACAATTGCAGACTGTCAAAGAACGCCCACCACTACTGCACCAGAAGACACAGCATCACTCACAGGCTTGACACTGGAAGACCACACAACATGTGTCCACACAAAATGTGAAGCATGCAATAAGCTTGCTACCACAAGCAGCATGTGTGAAGAAAAGCAGATGATCAGCAACTTGAAGGCAGCAAACTTTGCCATTTACCGACAGTGACGAATACTTGTCTAACACAGTCCCGGTATGATGTAAGCACTCTGGAATACTAATCACATTTGTGCATGGGCATCAGCAGGTTTGAAGGCTCACCATGATGAAGGAGAAGACAGTCAAACGACGGCGTCCAATCCATCTGTAGTCCACACACATAGCAGCGCAGTAGTAGCCAACCAGCTGGACACCAGTATTGATGTAACTGTACAGCCAATTGACTTGCACACTAGCACTGCTGCCCACCAGCAGCCCAACAAAAGTGGATCTGAAGACACCATTTCCATAGAAGTACCAGTCATTGCAGAACCAGATACCTCCAGTACCAATAAGGCGGTGGCCAAAGTAGGTGATCAGCAGACGGAAAGACTTCCAGTCATAACCTGTACAGGCACACCTGGACGTCAATCCTTTCACAGGATGTGCTTTGAGGTACAACAGGCAAATGAAAGCTGCGCTTGGAGGTACAACAGGCAAATGAAAGCTGCACTTGAAGGTACAGCAGGCAAATGAAAGCTGCACTTGGAGGTACAACAGGCAAATGACAGCTGCATGAGTGTCCCAACAGTGCTGAGAGTTTGGAACTAGCAAAGTCAGTAACAATGTCAATGCACACTGTCAACAAGCAGCATCTGATACCAATGCATGGCAAATGACAGTTACAGCAAAGCTTGTTGCATGTGCTTGTTCATACCTTTAACATTGTCCCTCTTCTTGACAGAAGACAGCAGTTTGAGCTCCTTCAGGATATAGATTCTGTAGTAAAGCACGTAGAGCACTACTGGGATGAGGATGCCAAAGCTGACTCTCCATGTGGCGCCGGCTGGTCCACGGTGGTAAGGAGCCTGTCCATGGCTGCAGCACCAGAAAAAATACCCCATCAGTATACAGCAAGATTGTTCTACACTTGCAGCAAAAGACACTCAAACTCTGCAGTTCTGATTGAAGTGTATTCCAGTCAGCCAAGCATGCACTTTCAACACCTGTATGCTCAAAACAACGACACAAGCTGTACGTACAACACAGAAGCTGTGTGTGTAACATCACTGCGACATGTGCATACCAAATGTAGGTATGGCTCACAGTGATACCAGGTGACATGCAACTTGAAGATCAGCACAGCTCAGAGCAAGAATGAAAGGCTTTAGAAAACAGCAGAGCAAGAGGCTTACTGGTTGAAGATGTTGAGGAGCAGCAGCAGCACACTGAGGTTGATGAACTGGCCCCATCCTTGCATGGTGTAGGCAAGCATGACCTTGCGACCACGGTGGCGCTGAGCATACTGCCTGTTCTCTTCAGACTCCTCTGTGGCTCTGGTGGAGGTCATGGGGTACTCGCCCCCAATGCCCACCCCAAATATGAATTGTGCCCAAGCATAGAAAACAACCCAGTTGTAGTCTGTTGCTGCCCGGGAGACAGTCAAGAGGATGACTCCAATAAGAATGACAGACATGTCAATGAGCATGGTGGCTTTTCGGCCAATCCAGTCTCCCATGACTCCAAACATGAGCTGCCCAATGAGGATGCCAATCAGCTGTAGGTAGGTGGTGGCCTGTGTCCATGTCTGCAGCAGCAGCATAGGTCGTGAATGACTGCCAGCCATTGGCTGTCAGTGCCAGCATGATAGCCACTGCAGATAGCCTGACAGCAGCAAGGTATGGACTACGTGCAGAAAGATGCCTAACATAAATTGGCTGAGAGTCCCCATAACAACGGCTACTACATGACATTTACTCCGTCGCAGACTTATAATGGGTCACTTGACAGTGCCCACAGTGCCCCCCCCCCTGTTTTAAATCTGCAACGGAGTAAAACATAGACTGCACGCAAAAGACCGTCCAATCTGGAATCACATACAAGTGCTGCAATGCAAGGTAACCTCTTTGGTCTGGGCAAGGCTGCAAGCTGAGTGCAAATTGAGAGACCAGGGAATACAATGTGTGAAAGACAAAGTGAAAGCTTACCACATTGCAGGTGGTAAACTTGCTCCAGCACTTGGGGTAAGCTTGCTTGAACAATGTGCTATTGTTACTTATGGAAAAGATCTGCAGCCAGCACAACACATGAACCAAGCACAGTCAGATCCAAAGGCTGAGTGCAGACAGCCTGTGAAGACAACAAGGCACACGCAGACAGTAGGTGAAACAAGGACTTCTGACTGACAACGTCAAGCTCGTGCGGGCTAATAATGCCAAGTAGCTGCCGAACAGCATATATCAGACAGCGTACCACATAGCCTTCCAAAAACAGACCGATGCCTGGCATTCCGTACGTTCGCCAGTAAGCTGCAGCAGGAGCCAGAGGATCGTTTTTGAACATATTCCATACGCTGCTGATTTCCTGCTTGTTTTCCTGCAAACCAAGCAGCTACTCAGCACACGACCACATACAACGCGACTCACGCTGACGACCAAGGAATACAGATGATAGCTGTGGTGACTGGACGCATCCAGGCTTACCAGAAGCTCCTCTCTGAAGGTACTGGTGAGCCTGGTGCCTCCGCAAATACCACTTGGGCGGTCCGCCCAGTATTCCTGTTGCTCAAGCTCATCGATTTGAGGGCCTGTGTCGGCCGACTTGCCACTAGCTGTGCGTGCGATCCCGATCGGAGGCGGCGCGTCAGTGGCAGCTTTGTACCGAATACCAAGAACAGCTGTTGGCTTCCCCTCAACCTCAATGACCCGCATGTTCTCGTCGAGAGCCTCCTCATGCTCACGCGGGATGCCATCGGCCATAGACCGGTAGATGTACATCGTGACTGGGCCGCTGTGTAAGCGAAAGGAACTGGATGTCAGCGAGCCAAGTGAGACCAGCGGCCTGTCGGCCTTCAGGAACAGCGCAGTTGCCGCCGCACACCGCACAGGTGCTGCAAACAACCACTTCACCTTGCGCACAGACAGCTGCGCTTTGGAACAGCCTAGGTAAAGTGTGATAAGACCACAAGGACGAGGTTGAACTGGCACGGGCTGTTCACGCCTTGCAACTGACGTTAGTACCATAAGCCAGTATTGCTGTTTACGCAATTGGTTCATGTGATGCTCAAATTTGCAGCGTGATGCAACATCCACGTGTAGGTACAGCCGTATATACTGGTGAAGCACAAATTCACAGCAAGATGTACATTATCAATTTGGTATAGCACGCGCTCCCACGGGTTTTTTGGCACGTGCCACGTGACAGGAACCATATTCTATTGCACAATCACATTTCCAGGCTGGACTTGGACATTACACTACCTGGTATGTGCATCAGCAACGTGCTGAGTACGCATAGCTTCAGAATATACCCGAGACATGTTCAGATGGTGGGGCTGGTAGGAGCCACACATTTCATGCCAACACAACTGCAAAGACACTGTGAAGACCACCGATTATGCATTGGAAAGGCTGTGCAGACAGGCCCACACTCTGCTTGCGTTTGCTGCTTGCTCAGATGCAGTCATAGTTTGCTCAAACGCTCTACAACTATACTGACAGCCGATGCCCTCAATAGCTTAAATTTGGTTACCGAATGACAAGAAGGTGAACCTATGAAGTAACACATTGTAACTGTCTGTACTGTTTTTCATTGTTTTGTGCTGTTATTGTTGTTATGCAACCTGGTCCAGGCAGATGTGACTATTGGTGAGCATGAGATCAAGTTATGACACAAACTGCAGGACGCATTACTAGCTGGTACAGTGCACAGCAATTGGACAACGCAGTAGTGCAAGCCAGTTGGCAGAGGTCTGTATGCACCCTGGCTGAAGCATACTATGATAGCTGCACACCACACAGCAACATATGCCTTGTGACATTGTACCTGACCTGCTACTGGCCCTTGCTCTGTACGAACCCCTTTATCCTCTCCATGGCCCCTGCTCATTTCCCTTGTTGTTTGCCCTCACTGCCTTGCCCCCTCACACCTTGTAGAGCAGCAAAGTGCTCAGTTTGTGCATGAGGGGCAGCTTGTGATCTGCCTGCGGCACAGGCATAAAGATCTTGCACACGGGCTTACTGCTAGTTACTTCCGTCAAGTCATGTTGTTAAAGGGACGATTCCAGACTTCAGATGCCAATGTTGCAAACAATTGGTGCGCCATGCCTGCAGCTGGCTTCTGCAAGCACCAGCAGCAGTAGTCACATGGTGCATCACTGCTGCTGCAAGCAAAGCAAACGCCATGACAGCAGAGTAGGTACACAGTCCTGTCACACGATGTGCTCAATGCCTGCACACTTCAGCAGTAGCCCTCACTGCTGGAACAACCAGAGGTCATAACAGCAGTATGCCTGCATCAGGTCGGCTCTTACTGGATGGCTAGGTTGCGACACTGACACAGCATACAAGTGAGCCGGGTAGCTAGGTTGTGCTGAAGCAACAGTGTGACAACTGTAACTGTTACAGGCCTGAACGACACAGCCACAGCTTACCTGCATGCAAACAATGGAGCCCTGCCAAGCACAGGTCATCAGATGCGCATTGTGCTGACCACAATCATCCACGTCCAAGCACAAGTGAAAGCTAGACCCAAAGCCATATTGCATGTGCCAGGTGATTACTTGTTGACTTTGGAGATGATAGGCAGAGTTGCCTCATTGGTGTAAGGATGCCAGGTTGCATGGCAGTGAGCACGCTACAGACTCATGAGGACTTAACATTTGAAAATCAGCAGTAGCCAATACTGAAGGCGCACAGGCAGACCTTGCCTATGTGCACCTCTGTTAAATAACATTTAACACCGGGATGGGCAGGGAACGATCCACAGACACCTGATCAACCAGCAGTGACCGGTCCCATGTCAACACTGCGTGACATGCTGGATGCAGTTCAGCAACTGCAGCAAAAGCGTACAAAATGCTGTGTATACAGCAAACAGCATGATTTACTTTTTTTGCCTTGTTGTGTTTCGGACACAGGTCCGCCCACTGGGTCAGACGCTCTGACCGCTGATCTGACCACTGATGGTCGACCACATGGACAAGTTGCAAAGACACATGTGCAGCTGAGTGGTTGACCTGACTTTTCTGTCTAGTTGTGCTTTGCTTGTGCATGGGCAGACCTAAAGCAGGCTTCCAGCCAGGGATGAGTACTGAATTTCAGATGGCAGCATACTGTGATTGATCAGTATCATGAAGAGCTAGGAGCTTGCTTGTGGCCAGCTTAAAGGCATCACAACATCTGTCATCACAAAGATACTGTGTACAGTTGGCTGGCACGAACCCTCTTGTAGCGTAGAGCAGCTGCACTACATCTGATGTTGTGACATCTCATCCAGGTTGAGGTGAGCATTATTGAAGCATGCGTAATCCTTGGTATGTTGTGCAGTGACGTTGATATCTGAAAAGCATAGGTCCTCACTGTATCTGATCTGTTGAAAGCAGAGGCACCATCAAGCTGTGCAGGAGGCAGAACAAAGCAGATTTGAAGACTGTCAACAATTACAAAAAAGTAGAAACAATTGATGGTGAACCCCAATCCTGAGCAGCCAGCCGTTAGGGCTCTGCTCCTTTTGGCTGCATAAAAATTGCTTTGCAGACAACTCATTCAGCGCACCTTTTACGATGCTTCTTCATGATCATAGAAGACACTGACTTGGTAAGTCACTGCAAGCCATGATTAACAACACATGCTTGCATGTAACACATGCCTGCATGTGGTTTGTACAACCCTGGGTTGACAATGTATGTGTCACATGAAAGGGCACTTGTACGAATGCAGGCAAGTGCAGACGAATGCAGGCAAGTGCAGACAAGGTGTCGTGTGACAAGACGCTTGCGGAACAAGCCGCGACAGCCTGCAGAGCTAGCAGCAGACGTGGTAGAGAGGGTTCTGATCACAGATGGAGACATGTATCTCGAGACACTGCAGCATGCCTTGTCATGGTGGCAGTTATCTTTGTTAGATGTCAAAGCTTCCTGTTGACAGCTGCTCTGCTTGTGGTCAGGTTGATTGGCGGCATTTTGTACGGAGTGATTGTTTTGCTACAGAGAGTTGACAGGACAAATATAGCTATAGGCTCTATAGCAAACAAAATGTGTTTTGATCAGGTACCAGGTGGCGTATAATTACCCTTTTTTGCATGCTACATAAAATCTTTATCTGTAGCATGCAACAAGACAATCCTGTCAGATCGTGTCTGAAGGATCTTGCAGTAGTGGCCACAGCTGCAGCCTTGCAAACGACAAATTGTCTACCATGCATGCTGGCTGCAGCCCCTGCATCAGAGGTCAACTTGTTCTAAAGAGGCTTGCAGGCTTGCAATGCCAGCTGCATGCATGCCAGACAGAGACACAGTCGAGATTGAAATCCTAAATCCTAAAATCTGCAAATTTGCAGGTGTGGCACAGTATTGGACTACACAGGCCTGCAAATTTTTACTTTGTCGCGGATGAAGTCCCATTTTAAATCCGCAACGCAGTAGTATGTTCTGGGATGACTCAGAATAGTTTGTCATCGAGCAGTTGTGACAGTTGCCAGGCATGACATGTATAGCAGGCTCATCTGAGCAAATCCACAGGAGGTGGAATTTGCACTTACCTTTTGGGCTTACCTGCGCGCTCCTTGCTCCAGCGGCTCTTGTCATCGTCGTTCTGATCGTCGTTCTGATCGTCGTGTTAAGCTTGCCTGCAACGTCGCGTATGTCGTAACATTGACGGTTGCGTAACTATAGCTAGACCGTCACTCGCTGTTCGCCAAACTCTGACTTCGCTGCTGCGCCTGCTCCACAACAGCACTAGAGGGGCCGCACTACCTTTGTACATGGAGTTTTTGACACGATTTGACTGTCTGGTTTCTCTTTTGCCTGGTAGCAACCTGAGTTTCCTGCTCTCAGATCGTTAGCTTGTTAGCCAACCTAGATGGCTTGACCGGTGCAGAGCCGGAAACTTCTATATTCCTGACGATGCATGTCACCGAGCAGCTCATTGAAAATTTGAACAATGGCAAGGTCGGGAGATAGATGTTGTCTGATATTTGCATATTGCTCGGCATACTTCTGCAGAGCTCCCAACACCTGCTGCATTGAGTCCAACTCCTCGGGTGCGGAGTGCAGATCGTTGTTTCAGATGTGGGAGCCACCATACCCGGCATCAACTCTACCGAGGACAAGCTCGGGTTTCTGTATGAGGCCTGTTCTGCTTCACTAAAGGTAAGCCTTTCCTTCCTTTTCTCGAGCTTGCAACAGCAGACTAACTTAAAAAAGGCCTGTCAGTGTAGTAGCATATGCTTTGAGTTCATTGGTGGTGACCCTCCATCTCCTGCAGGACGAGCTCAACACAGCCAAGGTTCCAGTTGCCATCAAAGCTGCTGGAGTGGATGCAGACGGACACTGGACCCGGCAGAACCTGGCTCAAGTCATATGGTATAGTCTGCTTCTCGTCCGAATCTGCAATTTCTCCTTCAGCTGCTGTCCTGATGGCCAGAACTGGAAAGCAGCAACAGGCTCACTGGCAGTCCCAGCACCATGCCAATGGAAAGGCAGTAGCCCCAGTCTCAGCAGCGTCCGACCAGCAGCCATGCTTCTGAATACAATGCGCATTGTTCTCTGGCTTTCAGGCTACTTGGTCAGGAGGTCACAGGCCAGGAGGCTCTGTTCACCAAGCTCAAGGACTTAGTACAAGATCTGCAGAAAGCAGCGCTGGTGAGTCCTACCTCTGAGGATGTTCACAACACAAAGCACAATCATGCGATGTGTCTCAATTAAAGCATAGTAACATGTCAGCTGTTCTTCGTGGCTGTAAAGCATGTTGGCTCCAAGCTCGTGTTGCCCTTAGAGCCTTGCTTGAGTATATGTGCACTCAATGGGGCAGTACTGCTCTTGCTCAGTCTCTGAATTATTTGTCACTTGCACATGCTGTTGCAGCATTGCTTTGCTGATTTGATACAACCTTGGTTATGGAATCGTGCTCTTCAGTTGTCATATACTAAATACAGTTGATTGCAGGTTGGGAAGAGCGAACTGTTGGAGGTTGCTCCTGTGCATTTCCTGGCAGAGCTTGGTGTGGTGCCCCAGACATCCAATGCCAAGACGGACCGGACAAATAGGCTGAAAGCTGATCTTTTCTACAAGCTGAACAAGTGGGTTCGTTGTGTCCTGGCTGTACACTCATGTTTCATCACAACCAGCTGCATTGTCCCAGCTTGCAGGCTTTCAGGTACAGTGTGCATTGTGTCATGCTGCCCAAAACTGCTTGAACTGGCCGCACATCTGCTCAGCATGCTTATTGATGGCATTGTATTTGGCATTTCTCTTTGTAGGGTTAGTTCTGAATTCAGTTTCTGCCAAAAACCTGTCTGCACTCTCACCAGTCTTGTGCTCAGTGCTGCATTGCTCTGCGGATGCTCCTCATATAAGCATTGCCTGTTTCAATATATTCTTGCTCTAGGTTCAATGCATTGCGAGAGGAGAATGAGGGGTTTTCCAAGATGCTGGTGTGCCTGCAAGGCTTTGGTGCAGCAGCAGCTGCCAAGTCCGAGGATATTCCCCAACTTGTACGCTCATCATTCATTGGACTGTGCTGTCTCTCTTTGCCAATGGCTTAGCTCATTGCTGTATCATAGCAGAGATGCTGCCTTTTCATATCTATACATGCAGCTGAAGGCATTTTGCTGTCACTTGGGCATTCACTGCAATATACCATATGGCCTGCAAGGCTTTGAGAGGTGTCCAACAGCTGCTGTGCACACAAGACACTTGCATGCATGTATTTAATGCACGGATCAGTGGTAGCATCCTGAATCAACATGACTGACAGCCTGTGGTACGTCTCTCCAGATGCTGGAGATCACATCCCTGATTGGATACTTTGACCTGGACCCCAATAGAGTGGCAGCCCTCGTGCTGGACATCTTCCAGGATCAGTGGGACAATGAGGCATACCTGCACCTGTTGCCTTTGTTCTCCCAGCAGGCTGTCAGTGCTTCACTAGCCTTCATCTACGCTCATTACCAGGTAATGCTTATCAAGATAGGCATAGAGCCTCTGGGGATGGCTGACTGCTGTCACAGGAACACTGCATTATAGGCTCCTTGTATAGCTGGCAAACTGCTTCAAAAGCTGAAATGAAGCCGATCAGATTAGCCTGCCGGAAAAGTAGTGATAATCTGGAACTCCTGATTTGCTGCAATTATGATATCTGTCCACCAGTGCCTGCCTGCATGGGCTCATCACTCATTGTGTTACTCATCTTTCATTCTCCACCGGTGGGACTCGTCAGGGGCTGACTGAGAACTCTGATCAGGCTTGCCAGGTCACCGGCAGAGCATGTGAGACCATTCCCTGATGTGCAGGCAGAAGGTGAGATGGCCCCGGACAACCTGTACAGGATGACTGTACAGCTGATCAAGGTATGTGCCTTGTCCACACTTCAACGCTTGTCTTCAAGCCTTTTCTGCAGCTGCTCATACTGGGAAAGTTGTTTGTTGCAGTCAATACAAGAGTGTCCTGGAATCATCTTGAGCTTGCACTCAACGCGCTTCTACTTTATGTTGCCCAGTATTGCAAAAGCGTACAGATTACAACGAGACAGACTTGCGCTTCTCTTTCCCAGCCTCCCTCCCCCCCCCGCCCCCCTCCCACCTCCCCCGAGAACAGTCGTCAGACAAGAACTTTCTGCAGGCGCAGAGCCTGTTCACAGCAGCATGTACTCTTTGACCAGCTCTGAATCCACAGCATGCTTTATGCAGGGAAACGCAGTGAAGCTGGATGCACTATGGGTGCACATGTCCCCTGATGATGCAACCCTCAAAAGCCTGCAGACGGCTGCTCAGATAAGCGCAGTGCAAAACCTTCAGGCCCGCAACAATCTAAATAAAGACATTAGTCAGGTGTGGTAGCCATCATGCATCTGCTGTGGTCCTAGTCTATCATTGCCTGCCATGTTTGCGTGTCGAGTTGTTGCAAACTGCAAGATGGTCTCTGGTTCCGTACCTCTGTTCTGCATGCAGCCTGTCTAGCCTTTTTGGCATGCATACAGTGTACGCCAAACATAAGTCTGCCCTTGCTCACCATGTAGCTTATTCAAACCATGCCATGTGGCTGACTCATGCTTACCAAAAGCTGCTTATTCACTGTGCAGATTGACTTTGACACTGCAAAGTTTGGGCTGTCTGCTGAGCAATTTAACCTGGACCCACGGGAGCTGTTAACCTCAGCGCTGCAGCCAGTCTGGGCAAACAACCAGAAACTGGAGCTCCTCAGAATTGCTTTTGAGGTGAATGCCCACACAGCAACCAAAGCCATGCAATGACCCCATGACACGCTTACATATTTGCTGACTGTTGACACCTGCTTTGCGGCATTTCCAGACAGCATCTTTTGGGCAGGGAATGCCTGTCTGAATGTTTACACACACTGAGTGCTCCTTTGCACCCTGCAACATCGCCTGCACTTAAACACATTGCAACGGTTTAGATCTTACTCATCGTTTGCTGGCAAGCTTGCGCCACCAGAACATGCAGCCACAAATGCTTGTTTAAAACAACATTGCCTCTTGCCTATGGAGTGCCTTCATCTTCATCCTTGATGTAGTGGTCACATCAAGCATGTGTTCTGTGCTAGATGGAGGAGGTGGATCTGGCATGGCCTGTGTACAAGGGCTTGAAGTCAGTTGGGATGGAGCCTGCAGACTACCCAGCCATCAGCGCATGGATGGCCAAGAAGGTGCTTTCAGGACTCAGCCCTGCCCCTGCTCAGGTACTCAACAGGCAGCAACACATGCATACACCCTGCTTTAGGCTATAAACAACCCTTTCATGGCCCTACTTAATGTGGCAGCGCAATGATGGCCCAATGTTCATCCTGAGGAAGTCACTCGCGTGCAGCGCCAAGAGCAATAGGTACTCTACACATGCCCGTTCAGGACAGCCATCTGCCGCAAGCTCAGCTGATATTTCTGAAGTCTTTTTTCCCATGTCAATGTAGGCGGAAAGTGTCCCTCTCCCAGTGATTTCACCAGACGCCGAGTCCATGCTGAACATGCTGGGACTGTCCTTCAGCACATCTAATGAGCTTTGGGTCAGACTCACACGCCATTGGAAGCAGTACCTGCTTCATCACTTGCAAGGGGCTGAAGCCAGCTGTGCAAGCACAAGCTTGCCTGAGGAGGCTGTCAGCAAGGTAGGCACCCTTGTTGTTGCCAGCACACATTTTGTTCATCTCACCTGCTGCCAAAAAACTTACAGGCTGCTT
>JAABUO010008417.1_pt1 | contig 11664 bp, 9 predicted proteins | sample 5559291 | NCBI WGS metagenome assembly JAABUO01 (sample SAMN10711878, study PRJNA513372) | rock metagenome | isolation source: Antarctica rocks | place: Antarctica: Victoria Land, Finger Mt sud | reverse complement strand
ACGCGGATCCCCGTGACCCCGGCAGCGACGGCCTTCGCGGGATCGCCGTGGTCGGCGTAGAACAGCGTCGGGTCGGTGTCGAGCGTGACGCCGTTGGCCGCGAACAGCTTCGCCTCGGCGTCGAAGAGCCGGTACATCTGCTGGGCCTGCTTCTGCCGCCCGAGCGACTGCAGGTACTCGCCGGCCTCGATGACGTACTGCGGCTGCGGGACGTTGCGCACCACTTGGGCGTAGTCGCGGACGGCATCGTCGACTCTCCCCAGAGCCGCCTCGGCGCGCGCCTTGCCCTGCAGCAGGGAGTGGTAGGTCGGGTCGGCGGCGAGGCCGGCTTCGTTGTAGCGCAGCGACGCGGCGGGGTCGCCGCGCCCCCAGGCCAGCTCGCCGAGGTAGTACTGCGCGAATGCGGTGTCGGCCGGTGAGTCGGCGGCGTCGAGGGCGCGGCGCATGGCGGCCTCGGCGCTTGGGATGTCGCCGCGCAGCTCGTACACGTACTCGGCGCGGGTGAAGGCCGGGACACCGGGGTGCAGCTGGTTGAGCCGCTCGGCAGCGGCGAAGGCCTCGTCGTAGCGGCCGAGCTGGGTGTCCGCGTCGTCCAGCGCGGCGTAGAGCACCGTGCTGGCCGGATTGAGCTTCAAGCCACGCTGGGCCCACGACCGGGCAGCGGTGAAGTCGTGCTGCGCTGCCTTCAGCGCCGCCTGACCGGCGATCCCGGCGACGTTGGTGGTGCTGTTGAGAGCCAGGGAGCGGGCGAGGGCGCCCTCGGCCTTGGGGTAGTAGGCCGGGTTGACCTTGACCTTTGCCTGCTGCACGTAGTCGAGCCCGAGGGCGGCCCAGGCGTCGTAGTTCGTCGGGATGCGACGCAGTGTTTCCTGCTGCTTGGCGATATCGACGGCAATCGGGTCGGTGGTAACGGGGTCGGCCACTGTGGCATCGCCCCCTGCGCCCGGGCCGGAGGTCGATGCAGTGCGGCCCCGGGTGCTGGTGCCCGGTACCGCTGCCGGGTGACGGCTGCCGCTGGAGAGCGCGATGATTGCGACCAGCACGGCTGCAAGCCCCGCGGCGATGAGCGCGAAAGGGGCCCAACGACGGCGGGGCGGGACGGAACCGCCGCGCCGGGCAGCCCCGGCGGTGGGAGCGACGTCGTCGACGGCCGGTTGCACCCCCATCGCACCTCCTGCCTGGCCGGAGCCATGGTGACCCGAGGCTCCGCATGAATATTCGTTGGCGGCTCGCGAACGGTTCACCGGGCGAGGTAACGGGTCAGCGCCCGTACGACTGAACCGATTCGGAACTCCCTGCGAAGACTCTGCCATGGACCTGTTGAGGTCGACGCGCCAAACAGAGTGCGACGTCGACGAAGCAGGGGCTCTGTTCGAGTCCCTCAGTGATCTCTACCGCATGCGGTACCGCGCCTGCCTGCACGTGGCGCTTCGAATGGTCCGCGACCCGTCGCTTGCCGAGGAAGTGGTGCAGGAGGCGTTCCTCGCCGCTTGGCAGCACGGCCCGTCGCGTTTCGACCCTTCCCGTGGCCCTCTTGAGTCATGGCTGATGACGTTGACCCGGCACAAGGCGATCGATGCGGTGCGCCACTCGGAGCACGTCCGGCGGGTACAGCGGGGCGAGGAGGCCGAGCCGCGGCGCGCGACCTCGCCGGAGCTTCCGGAGGAAGCGGTGCTCCGGGGCATTGCCGCCGAGCGGTTGCACCACGAGCTGGCGGCGCTGCCCGACGCTCAGCGCCGGGTGCTGCTGCTGTCGTACTGGGCCGGGCTGTCCCAGACGCAGATCGCCCTGCGTGACGACACTCCGCTCGGCACGGTGAAGACGAGGACGGCCGCGGGCATGGCGCGGTTGCGGATGCTGCTGATCGTTCCAGCCGAAGTCTGAGGGCATCGGTCCCGTACGGCAGGCTGGGGTGGGTGCCCAGCGCCGACGACCTTGGTACGCCCCTGCTCGGTGGGCCGGTGCGGCGCGTCGTCAGCCTCGTGCCCTCGCTCACTGAAGCGTTGGCTGTCTCGGCTCCGGACCTGCTCGTGGGCGCGACTCAATGGTGCTCGCACCCTGCCGGACTCGACGTGGCCCGCGTGCGAGGCACCAAAAACCCTGATCTTGCCGCAATCGGACGGCTGCGGCCCGACCTCGTGGTGATGAACAAGGAGGAGAACCGCCGGGTCGACGTCGAACGGCTGCGGGCCGCGGGCGTGGCGGTGTGGGTGACTGTCATCGAGACTGTGGACGAGGCGCTCGCCTCCCTGCGGCGCCTGTTCGTGGCCGCGCTCGACCGGCCCGTGCCGTCCTGGCTGGTCGAGGCCGAGCGCGTGTGGGCCGTACCCGCGCCGCTGCCGCGGCTCAGCGCCGCCGTCCCCATCTGGCGCGACCCGTGGATGGTCGTCGGGCCCGGGACCTTCGCCGGCGACCTGCTCGCTCGCGTCGGCGTGGACAACGTCTACGCCACGGCTGACGGCGGGCTGGCCAAGGGCGGCCGCTACCCCTCCGTCACCGTGGCCGACATCCTGACGAGGCGCCCGGGCGTCGTTCTGCTGCCTGACGAGCCGTACGCGTTTACTGCCACCGACGGCCCCCAGGCCTTCTCAGGGCTCAGCTGCGTGCTCGTCTCCGGCCGGTTGATCTCCTGGTACGGGCCGTCGATGGTCGAGGCTCGCCCGGCGCTCGAGGCATCCCTCGCGCCCTTACGCTGACCCGGTGACCGTCGAGCGGATGCTGCCTGGCAACGAAGCCCGACAGCTCATCGGCCTCGTCCGCGACATCGCCGACGCCGAGCTGGCTCCGCTGGCAGCCGAGGATGAACGGGCCGAGCGCTTTCCTCGCGAGGTCTTCCGCACCCTCGGCGCCGCCGGCCTGCTGAGCCTGCCCTACCCCGAGGAGTACGGCGGCGGGGGTCAGCCGTACGAGGTCTACCTGCAGGTGGTCGAGGAGATCGCCGCCCGGTGGGCGAGCGTCGGCGTCGGCGTCAGCGTGCACAGCCTGACCTGCTATCCCGTGGCCGAGTACGGCACGGCCGAGCAGCGAAAGTCACTGCTGCCCCGGATGCTGTCCGGCGAGCTGCTGGGGGCGTACTGCCTGTCGGAGGCTCAGGCCGGCTCCGACGTCGCCGCGATGACCGCGCGTGCCAGGCGTGCGGGCGACGGGTGGCGGCTGTCGGGGGCGAAGGCGTGGATCACCCACGGCGGCCACGCCGACTACTACACGAGCTTCGTGCGCACAGGCGAGCACCGGTCGCAGGGCATCTCCTGCTTCGTCGTGGATGCCGGCTCGCCGGGCCTGGGCTTCGACGAGCCCGAGCGCAAGATGGGGCTGACCGCATCGACGACAACCGGCGTGCGCTTCGACGACGTCCCCGTGGCCGCGGGCCGGCTGGTCGGGCGCGAGGGCCAGGGGATGGCGATCGCGCTGTCGGCGCTCGACTCCGGGCGGCTTGGCATCGCGGCTGTCGCCGTCGGGCTCGCGCAGGCCGCGCTCGACGAGGCCGTCGGCTACGCCCGGCAGCGGCAGACCTTCGGCAAGGCCGTCATCGACCACCAGGGCCTGGGGTTCGTCCTCGCCGACATGGCGGCGGCGATCGAGTCGTCGCGGGCGACCTACCTCGCAGCAGCACGGCGCCGCGACGCCGGACTCCCGTTCGCCCGCCAGGCAAGCATCGCCAAGCTCGTCGCCACCGACGCCGCGATGCGGGTGACGACTGACGCTGTCCAGGTCATGGGCGGTTTCGGCTACACGCGCGACGCCCCGGTCGAGCGGTACATGCGCGAGGCGAAGGTCATGCAGATCTTCGAGGGGACCAACCAGATCCAGCGGCTGGTCATCAGCCGTCACCTGGCCGCTAGCGGGTGACAGTTGCGGCGTGGCGATGCGGGATGGGCGACTCCACGCGGCAGAACATGCAAGGCTCCTGGGCGCAGCCCGTACCCCGACCCGAGAGGGATGCATCGTGAGCCAGACCCCGGAGAACGATCCCGCCCCCCCGCACGGCGGCGAGGGCCAGCCCGGCAGCGAGCGGTACGAGGGCGGCCAGGGCCAGTACGGCCAGCCGGGCCAGCCGTATCAGGAAGCCGGCCAGGGCCAGTACGGCCAGCCTGCCCCGCCCTACCAGGGCGGGCCCGGCCAGTACGGCCACGGCGGACCGCCCGCCGGCATGCGGCCACGCAACGGCCTCGGCATCGCGTCGCTGGTCCTGGGCATCCTCGCCATCCTCACCTCGATCACGGTCGTCGGCGGCGTCCTGTTCGGCTTGGTCGCGATCGTGCTCGGCTTCATCGGCCGCGGCCGAGCCAAGGGGGGCGAGGCCACTAACGGCGGGATGGCCATGGCCGGCATCATCACCGGGATCATCGGCCTGCTCCTGAGCGCAGCGCTGATCGCCTTCGGCGTCTCGCTCGTCAACTCCAAGGCCGGCAAGGACCTGCAGTCCTGCCTGAAGAGCGCGGGCAGCAATCAGACCGCCGTCCAGAACTGCCAGAACCAGTTCCAGAACAAGGTCACGAAGTAGGCAGCACGACGCCGCTGCCCGGGACCAGGTAGTCCGGGCAGCGGCGTCGGGCTGTCAGGTCTGGCGTCAGCCAGTGCCCGTGCGGGCGACATCGTGTTTGAATGCCGGCCAAGCAGCTGCCCCTAGCGCAGTGGGAAACTTCCAGGCGAGCAGTGCTCCGGCCCGGCCGCCGGAGGCTGTGTCGGTGCTGACGAACACGGTCGCCTTCCCTCCGACGCTGGTCACCAGCGGGGCAGCAGCGAAGGCGTTGTACACGCTTGCGTTGCCCGGCCAGCCGCGGCCGATTAGACGGAGCGCGCCGTTGTTGTAGGAGTAGACGTCGAGCCACTGCTCGCCGCCGACGACGATCTCCTGCTTCCCGTCGTTGTTGACGTCGGCGATGCTCGGGGTGGTGTGCAGCCAGTGCGGGCAGCCGTTGAGGTTGTCCGCGACGCAGGTCATCGCCCGCACTACGCCGGCCGAGTTGAGGACGTACATCCGCCCGTCCTCGCCAATCTCGACGACCTCCTTGTGCCCGTCGTTGTCCAGGTCGGCCACGACCGGTGAGCCCGTGGCATTGGCCTGGATGGCGGCGGGCCAGCCGGGGAGCGGGACGCCGGTGCGGCCAGTGAAGGCGTTGACGACGTGACCGCCGTCCATCGGTTGCTTGCCTCCGTCGTACATCGTCGCGTTCATGTTGCCGGTGCCGGTGCCGACGACGACGTCGAGCCAGCCGTCACCGTTGATGTCCGACACGGCTGGGGTCGACCAGACCACCTGGTGCGGGACGAAGCGCGGCCAGCCGGGCTGGATCGTGCCGTTCGAACGGATGACGGTGACGAAACCGCCGTAGCTGTTGTAACGGGTGCGGCAGTACTGGCCGGGCGCCCCGTCGCAGTCGTACCCGAAGATGATCTCCGGCTTGCCGTCCTTGTCGACGTCGGCGACCGCCGGGGAGGACCACGACGTGTCCTGCAGGTGCAGCGGGAAGCCGGGCAGTTCGCGACCGAAGCTGGCCGGGTTGGTGCTCCAGACGTGCAGCATCTGGTCCCACCCGGTCTCGACGATGTCCTTGTACCCGTCGCCGTTGATGTCGGCAACCGCGGGGGTGGCGAAGGCGCCGTTGTTGACAGCGCCGCTGCCGATCGTGGTGTGGAACCAGGCCGAACCGGTGGACGGAGTCACTACCCAGACGTCGCCGCGGGTGTTGGTCAGGACGGCGTCGAGCTTGCCGTCACCGTTCACATCGGTGACGACGGGCGAGGCCTGCACCGCCCCGGCGCCGGTGTTGAAGGACCACTGAGCTGCGCCCGTCGCCGCATCAGTTACCCGGACGATGCCGTCGCTGTAGCCGGCGATGATCGAAGGCTTCCCGGGCGCGACGAAGTCACCGACCGCGGGGCTGCTGAAGTGCTCGTTGCTGATGCTGTAGAAGTTCGCGAAGTTGGAGGTGCGCGACACGTAGGCCTGGGCGATGCCGGGTGCTGCTCCCGGGACGTACTGCGGGGGGTAGCTGGGCCCGCAGGCGGTAGCGGTGACCGCGAGGGCTGCGGCGGACAGGGTCAGGGTGGCAAGACGACGACGCAAGGTAGGACTCCTGCGTCGGGGGATGACGAGGTCTTGCAGGTCTCGATATCCCCGACAGCGGTCTGAAGAGCCGCCTCCTCTCCACCCGGCTCAGGGTGCTGCGTGCTCCGGCTGGCCTTCCGCTGCCCGGACCCGGCTGGCACCCGCCGCCGCCCCTGCGATGCGCGCAGCAACGCGACGTCCGAGCCCGATGCCGGGCTGCTCGATCAGTCGGTAGGTGACGGCCGAGATCGCCACGGACACTGCGACCCCGATGCCGAAGGAGCCCCACCGGCCCGCTTCGGTCCGGCCCGACAGGTGCGGAAGCACCTCGAGGACAACCGGATGCACGAGGTAGAGCGAGTAGCTGATCGCTCCCAGGTAGACGAGCGGGCGCGGGAAGTGTCTGTGCCGCAGCAGCAGGCCTACCCCGAAGATCAGGTAGGCGCCGAGAAAGGTCGGTAGCTCGGGGTGCCACCAGTCCACGGCCGCCCCGGTCAGGGGCTCGCGGTGCGCATACACCTGCCCCAGCAGGCAGGAGAACACCGCCAGCAGCGCGCCCCCGTACACGCCGGCAGCGACGCGGCCGGTCACCTCACCAGTCGTCCAGCGGTAGAGCACCGTGCCCGTGAACATCGAGCCGAACAGCAGCGCGCTGAACCACAGCGGGTCCGGGCGGTTGAGCACCAGGGGTACCAGAACCGCGCACAGCAGCAGCGCCGGCGCTCGGTGGTTCGCCGAGATCCGTCCGCCGACAGCCACAGCCAGGGCGGTTGTCGCCGCGGTGATCAGCACCCATCCCGGCTTGGTGGGGGAGGTCAACAGGTACGCCGGGACGTAGCTGCCGACGATCACCGCGCCCAACAGCATTCCGGCTGCCAGCTGCACCGACGACCGGTGACGGCCGGCCAGGAACAGCAGCGAGACCATGACGTAGAACGCCAGCTCGTAGGCGAGGCTCCACGACGCACCGATGACCAGCGCCGGTGCGTGGGAATGGGGAAGGCGGAGGAACTGCTGCGCCGAGGTGAGGTTGGCCAGCGTGCTGAGCAGCGGGTGGGCTCGGTAGTCGCGGTCGAGCGGGAATGAGTGCAGCCCAGGGACCCGGACGGCGTGCAGCAGCAGTGCCGCGCCGACGACCGACCAGTACAGCGGGAACAGGCGGAAGAACCGGCCCGTCCAGAACAGGCGCAGGTCGTCGTAGCGCTCGAGCGAGGCCGGGATGATGAACCCCGAGCACAGGAAGAACAGCAGCACCCCCAGCTCGCCTGGGCGAACCGCCCCCTCGGAGAAGCGGAAGTACGCAGGCCACAGCCGCTCGCCGAAGTGCTGAGCTGCCACCGTCAGCGCGGCGATGCCGCGCAGGGCGTCGAGGAACTCGAGTCGCCCCCGATGGGTGGTCCCTAGCTCGGTCGCCGGAGGGGTGCCCGCAGCGTGGTGAGCAGCGAGGACAGGCACGCGGCACCGTACCCCGCCCGGCCACGGGCCCGTGACATGCTCGCCGGGTGAGCGCACGGTGCTGCCGGTGAGGTCAGAGGGCGAGGTGGTGTCTGGCGGCCCCGGTCCGGAGGTGCCGCAGCCGGAGGTGCCCCAGCGCGAGCTGCCCGAGGACATGCGACGCGCGCTCGACCGCTACCGCGGGAAGTCCGGCGGTCAGCGGCCACCGACCGGTGCGGTGCGGACCGGCACGCCCGCTTCGTCCCGGGTTGCCCGCCCCCGCGGGCGGCACCGCTGGGTCCGCTGGCTGGCGCTGCTGCTCGCGGCCCTGTTGCTGGTCGTTCTCGGGCTCGCGATCTACTGGGACGGCAAGCTCAAGCGGGTCAACGCGCTGCGCAGCTACTCGGGGCGCCCAGCGTCGACGGCTGGCACCAACTGGCTCGTCGTGGGCTCCGACAGCCGCTCGGACCTGACCGCCAAGCAGAAGCAGCAGCTCGCGACCGGTGATGCCGCCGGCAGCCGGACCGACACGATCATGATCGTGCACACCGGCGGGGGCCCCACTTCACTGGTCAGCCTGCCGCGCGACACCTACGTCCCGATCGCCGGCCACGGCCGCAACAAGCTCAACGCCGCGTTCTCCCTGGGCGGCCCGGCCCTGCTGACGCGGACTGTCGAGGAGGTCACCGGGCTGCGCATCAACCACTTCGCCGAGGTGGGCTTCGGCGGGTTCGCCGGAATGGTCGACTCCGTCGGCGGGGTGCGGCTGTGCCTGCCGACGGCCCTCAAGGACCCCAAGGCGGGGCTCGACGTGCCCGCTGGATGTCAGACGCTGAACGGGCCGCAGGCCCTCGGCTACGTCCGCACCCGCGCCAGCGCCAGGGCCGACCTTGCCCGCGTCGAGCACCAGCGGGCGTTCCTCGCGGCGCTCACCGCCAAGGCAGCCAGCCTGGGCGTGCTGCTCAACCCGTTCGCGTCCGTCCCGCTCGTCTCCAAGGGCGTCGACTCGCTGTCGGTCGACGAGGGCACCCATCTGTGGCACCTCGCCAGCCTCGCGAGGGCAATGCGGGGGCTCAGCGGCGGAGGCGGCGTCACCGCGACCGCGCCGATCGGTGGGGCGTCGGTCGTTGCCGGTGCCGGCGACGTCATTTTGCTCGACCGCCCCAACGCGCTGCGGATGTTCGACGCGCTGGCCAAGGACAAGCCCATCCCGAGCGATCTGGTGGCGAAGAAGTAGGGCGGCTGCGGCCGGCTCTGCCACAACGGGCTATGGCCCTCAGTGCGTGGCCGGGTCATAGTTAGGCGTGGCGCGCCGCCAGGGTGCGCCTGATGCAGGAGGTCGACCGAGGATGTCCGACGAGTCGTTCCCGCCAGCAGCGGTCGCCGCCGTCCAGGAGAAGCTGATCGCGTTGCATGCGTCGCTGCCTGAGGACAAGCAGGCCGTGCTGGAGTCGCTGTTGACGTTCGCCTCCGCCGAGGGGGGCGACGAGCGCGCTCAGCGACTCGGCCAGGAGAACTCGATCATCATCGTCAGCGGTCGGGTCGGTCCGCTGCGCATCGGGCTCGACCCGGGCGGGCCGGTGAAGCTCAAGCAGCCGCAGCCGTCTGGCGGGGTGACGCAACCGGGCTGAGGGATCCGCCCTGCTTACCGCTCACCCCGGTAGCTGGCCGCGATCTCCCGCAGCCGCTCGTGGGTGCCATGCATGACGCCCGCGGCCGGCACCCACTCCTTGCGGACCTTCGCGATCGACGTGTAGTTGGTGTCGACGACGTTGGCCAGCGGCGACTCGACCGCCTGCGAGAGCAGCTGGTAGGCGTCTAGCGTGGACAGCCCCGTCTCGGCGGCGACCCAGCTGACGAGGTCGTGCTGCGCGATACGGAAGGCATCCTCCAGCGGCCGCGCCGACCCCGTGCTCATCAGGTGGGTGTCGGACTCCAACCGGGGCCAGGGGGTGGGCACCCCCTTGATCAGGTCGACGACGACGACCGTGTCCATCGCTGTCTCGACCGCGACGCCGCAGGTCTCGCCCTCGCCCTGGCGCGCGTGCCCGTCCCCCAGTGAGAGCAGGCCGCCCTCGACGTTGACGCCGAGGTAGCAGGTCACGCCGACCCGCATCTCGGGGGTGTCGAGGTTGCCGCCGTGGGCGTCGGGGACGAGGGCCGAGCGCACCTCGAGGTTGGCGGGTGCAACGCCGATCGTGCCGTGCATCGGGTCCATCGGCAGCAGGACGCTGTGCTCGCTGTCGCGGGCCTGGAAGCGGCAGGTGCGTGCCTGCCGGTCCAGCTCCCAGATCCACACCACCTCCGGCAGCGGCTCGTGCAGGGTCGCCGTGGTGTGCGTCCCGGTCAGGGCTCCGAACAGCGGAACAGTCGTCGACGCCGCCCAGTCACGAGACGGTTCCAGCGAGACGAAGTGCACGGCGATCGTGTCGCCGGGCTCGGCACCCTCGACGTAGAACGGCCCGGTCTGCGGGTTGAGGAAGGGGAACTCGCAGACCCTGGAGACCAGGTCGTCTGGGCCGCGCACCCGGCCGGCGAAACAGTCCTCCGTCCACAGCTCGAGCACGGTCCCGGGCTCGATGCGGGCGGCGGGCGGCGCCCCGCCGAAGGTCCAGACCAGCTGCTCGGGCGTGGGGCGGAAGGCCAGGACGGGTGCGCTCATGCTGTCGTGCTGCCCGTTCGTGCGCCCTGGCTCACGTCGGTCGCGGCCGGCGCGGGCTCGAGCTCATCCGGCAGGTGCACCAGCCCCACGTCGGCGACCCGCCGGGGGTCGCGCCGCAGCAGCACCAGCAGGTAGGCGACGCCGGCCAGCAGCCAGACGCCCACCACCGGCCCGGCGTAGGAGACCGGCGAGGTCAGCTTGGTGACGAAGGAGAAGACGGGGATGCCAGCCGCAGTCAGCAGGGCCGGGATGAAGGCCAGCACCGCCAGCACCGGGATCAGTCCGTGGCGCAGCGGCGAGAACTCGTGCCGCCTGAAGCGGGCGAAAAAGCCCAAGCAGGCGAGCGCGACCAGGATGTACACCGCGACGACAACGACGACGATCATCGTGGCGACCAGCAGGAAGGCCGTCGTCGGCCCGTACGCCGCACCGAGCGCCATCGTGACGACGACGGCGATTGCGAACTGGACCAGCACCGCGACAGTCGGCGAGCGGTGGGTGGGATGCACCATCGTGAACGCCCGCGGGAACACGCCGATCCGGCCCAGTGCGTAGGCGGTCCGGGTCGAGACGTTGGCGCCGGCGTTCGCGTTGGCCAGGGTGCTGTTGACGATCGCGAAGAACACGAGGATCCAGAACAAGCCGAACGAACCGCGGGCGATGCCGTCCCACGAGGCTGCACCCGACGTACCGAAGCCCTCGAACCGGCTCGGTCCGAAGAACACCGACGCTGCGTACGTGGTGAACACGTAGATCAGGCCGATGCCGAGCGTGGCGCCGATGACAGCCCGGGGGATTGTTTGACGCGGGTTCTCCGCCTCCTCGGCCAGCGGCGCTGCTGCCTCGAAGCCGGAGAAGGCGAGCACCGAGTAGACCGAGCCGGCGATGATCCCCGAGAGGCCGTGGTGGGCGGCCGCGGTGTGGGAGGTACCGAACACCGAGGCGGTGTTGTGGCCGCCGGCCTTGATCACTAGCAGCACGGCGAGGACACCGAAGACGACGATCTCGAACGCCCCGAGCAGTGTCCCGAACCGCGCGCTCGCCCTCGCGCCGAAGTAGCCGGCGGCGAGCACGATAACGGCGCCGATCAGCGACCACGGCCACCACAGGTCAGCCGACCAGCCGAACTCCTGGTTCAGCACGCCGGCAGTGGTGAAGCCGAGCTGTAGAAAGAGCAGGGTCGGCACCAGCGCCTCGACGAACACATAAGACCATGCGACGAGGAAGCCGACGGTGGGATGCAGCCCGCGCGCGGTGTAGGTCGCGACCGAACCCGCACTGGGCAGGTGCCGGGCCAGTTCGCCGATGCACACCGCGGCCAGCAGGCAGGCGACCAGCGCCACCAGGACGGCTAGCGGCAGGCTGCCGCCGGCGAAGGCGGCACCGGCTGGGATCGAGGCAGCGATGGCCGCGCCCGGAGCCATCGCCGTGATGCTTTGGAAGAGCACCTCACGCAGGCCGACGGCGTCCTGGCGCAGCCCCCCGCCCGCCGTTGGCGCACCCGCCGCAGCGGGGG
>JAABUO010008415.1_pt1 | contig 11666 bp, 8 predicted proteins | sample 5559291 | NCBI WGS metagenome assembly JAABUO01 (sample SAMN10711878, study PRJNA513372) | rock metagenome | isolation source: Antarctica rocks | place: Antarctica: Victoria Land, Finger Mt sud | reverse complement strand
ACAAGCGCCTCGGCTTGCGCTACGACAGGACAGAACGCACCCTGCGACCCCTGCTCACCCTCGCCGCCACTCTGATCAACTTCCGCCGCCTCGCCACGACCGACGGGTTCTGAGACCAGGTCTAAGGGGGGAAATGCGCCGCACCATGATCGCTGTTGTTTTTCTGGCGTTGATTGCCACCGGCTGTGGGGGAAGTAGCACCACGAGCAGCGGCCCAACTGACAGCCCCATCGCGACCACAACGGACAGCCCGACCGACAGCCCAAGCCCGACCGACAGCCCAAGCCCGACCGACAGCCCAAGCCCGACCGACAGCCCAAGCCCGACCGACAGCCCAAGCCCGACCGACAGCCCAAGCCCGACTGACACGCCGACCGACGCACCGACGACTGACGCGCCGGCCACGTCGCCTGCCGCTGCCGGTCCCGCCGCCGTTTCGTTCTCGAATTGCACGGAGATGCACACCCAGTACCCGCATGGGGTTGGCAGGCCGGGAGCAACGGACCAGACGTCGGGAACGCCCGTAAAGAATTTCTTTGTCTCACAGTCTATCTACGACGCCAACACTTCGCTCGACCGGGATGGCGACGGAATCGCTTGTGAGAAGAAGTGAATACGCGACGGTTCTGCAAACTCGATGGCCGACCTCGTTACGCTTCAGTCCATCAATGTGTGTCGAAGCGGTTGCCCTCGACGGTCTGAGCAGGACCGCCTTCAGAGCTTACTGAGTAATGCCTTGAGGACGTAGAGATAGTCCTCACCCGACCGCGTCCTGCTTGAGGCGGCCGGATCATCGCCGGGATGCCGCATCGCCTACGTCAAACTCGGCAAGCACGTCCGCACTGTGCAGTACCGGCGGGCACCGCCCGACCTACCTAGGTAGGTCGGTTGATGACGGGGCAGTAAGCCAGCCGCGGAGCAGAAGCTCAACGACGTCCTTCTTCTTCAGACGAAGCGCACGACAGCGGTCGTCGAATGCAGTCGCCGTCTCTGGTGTGAGGTCGACGTTGAGCGGCCGAGCCGGCATGGCTTCCCGGTGGGCCCCGACCGCGCGACAGGTTGCTGTCGGATCTTGGAGCAAGGCGGCCCACGTGAAGGCTCCTCCCCCGGTCAGGTCATCGTCCGGACTCGCCAACGTCGGCAAATGCTTCCCGACGCCATTCGGTGACTGCGACTCGGACGGTTTCTCAGGCTCCGGCGCTGCGGACTCTGCGGGTTGGCCGGTGTTGCCGGATGTCGTCAAGCGCTCACGTGCGACCTCTAAGGGTGGCGGAGGAGGCAAGCCGGCAGTTCGGCTTGCCCGAAGGCCGCGCAAAGCACCGGCACGATCGTTCATGCCGACACCGCCACTCGTGACGCCGTCTGCATCCTGTGCAGCAACTCGCTCGTGACAGCTTGGTAGTCCCCCGCCAGGCCGGGAGCGGATGCCGCCAGTCGCTCCGTACGGCCGCCGGGTTCGTAGAACTTAGGGGCAGCTAGGACGGTCTCCTCGTACTCGTGGACGAGTTGGCCTCGGGCCCGGGCGTCGCGAGATGGGGCCATCAGATGCCGGATCTCCGCCGTGAAGACCAGTTGTGCGTCGCCTAGTTCCCGCTGAACCTGATCCCGGGCTTCCGCGCGTACTCGATGAGCTCGTGACTCAATGCCGAACAGGATCACCCCTAGCAGCTCGAGGTTGGGGTTGTGTCCACGGACGGTGTCGAAGAGGCGGGCAACCCGAACCATGCCATCGAGGCTGGCCTCGTCGGGCTTGGTGGGAATCACAGCAAATTGGGCTGAGTACATCGCTAGCAGCTGCAGCTCGCGGTTACCCGGTGGGCAGTCGATCAGGATGAGGTTGTATCGAGCGGCCACGCCGCTCAGGGCTTCCTCTAGAGCCGTCTCGGGGTGGCGGCCTCGGGAGCGCCATGAGCTAGCGAGCGGGGCCCAGTCCTCGAGCTCCTCGCCCCCTGCGACACTGTCCAGCCGTTCTCGGGTGTCCTTAATCGGGTCGAGGGCGACGTGACCGGAGAGCGCCGCCATCAGCGGAGCGGCTGCCGCGTCGTTGCCCTGCCCTTGGAGGTAGCCGAGGTCGCGACCGAGATTCCCTTGTGGGTCAAGGTCTACGGTCAAGACTCGGTAGCCGGCTGCAGCGGCCAGGCCAGCGACATTGGCGACCACCGACGTCTTGCCGGTCCCGCCCTTTCCATTGATCACGGCGACTGCGTTCGGGATCACTTCAACTCCTCGTGGTCCCCTGCAGTTTGAGCGATCAACGGGCTCGGCCACGGTCGACACGCCGCGGCTACCTAGGTAGGTATCTAAAGCCGGGACTAGGTAGGTGCGTGTCCAGGTTGGTAGCCCGGTACCTAGCTGTCTTGCGTACTAACTGCCTAGGTGCCTATCTCTCGAGCTGGGTCCCTACCTTCCTAGTTTGGCTGTGCACCTAGGTAGGTAGGGCGGAACGACACCAACGCCGATGGCGGCGGCGATCGGGTCGGTACGTAGTCGGCGGGTGTGGGAACCGGACCAAGCTGGCCGGCCGGGTCAGGCACGGCACATGGGCGCCGGCCGTGACGAACGAGCCAGAACTGGCCGGCGGCGGCAGCACGGCGGCGGCGCGGCTGCGGACACTGCCTACACCCGGTGGGGGAGGGGAGCGCGGTAGGTCACCGGGGCGGGGCCAGCCACCGCGCGGCACGCTGGAACGCGGCGACGGTGGCGGGGGTGAGGTTGTCCGGGTCGAGCACCGGCCAGTCCTCCCCGGCGGTCTCGGCCTCACTCAGCGCGTTATCGGCAGCGAGACCGACCAGGAACTTCAGGCGGGTGGGAGCGTCGAAGACGGCATCGGGCAGCGCATCGACGCTGCGGACCAGCTCGTCCCACTGCTGCAGTAGGGCGGCACGGGTGCGGTCGGCCGGCATGGCGCAGCCTTTACCCGCGAGGCGCCCTCAAGGCGCCTTGCCTCGCCCCGCGCTGCCCACCCTCCCTGGAGCCCGCTGCAGGCCCAGCAGCTCGAGCGGTGTGCGCCAGCAGCTCGATGCCTTGCCCGAGCTCTTCCTGGGTGAGGTTCTCCAGGTGCTGCCGGAGCGCGTGGCGAAAGGCAGCGGCCGCGGGGGCCAGGGCGATGCCGCGCCGGTGCGCCAGGGCGACCGTTCGGCGCAGCAGGGGCTCGACCAGCGGTGTCGCCCGCAGCCGCGGGCGTGACGCGAGCACCATCGACGGGACGACGGCGACGCCGAGGCCGGCCTCCGCGAAGCGCAGCACGGCGTCCATCTCCCCGCCCTCGATGGCGATGCGGGGCTCGAAGCCGGCGGCCCGGCAGGCGTCGAGCGTGACGTCGCGCAGGTCGTAGCCTTGCCGGAACATCACCAGCGGGTGACCTTGCAGGTCGGCGACGCGGAGCACCTCGCCGGCCGGAGCGGGCGATGCGGCCTCAGCGGCACTGACGACGACGAGGTCCTCACGCAAAAGGGGAGCGGTGACGAGCGCGGGATCGTCGTGGGGGCGAGAACTGATGATGAGGGCGACGTCGATCTCGCCGGCGTGCAGCAGCTGCACGAGGTCCTGCGAGCCGCTCTCCTGAATGTTGAGCTCGAGCTCGGGGTGGTGGGCGTGGAAGGCGCCCAGCGCGTCGGCGAGCAGGCCCGTGATGAGCGACGGCGTGGCGCCAAGGCGGAGCCGCCCGCGTCGCAAGCCGGCCAGCTCCTGCAGCTGGCGCCGGGCCGTGTCGGCATCTGACAGGATGCGGGCCGCGAACGGCAGCAGCACCTCGCCGGCCTGCGTCAGGGTCGCCCCTGCCGGGGAGCGATCGAACAGCGGAGTTCCGAGCTCGTCCTCGAGCACCCGCACCTGCTTGCTCAGGGTGGGCTGCGCGACCCCCACCAGCTCGGCGGCGCGGGTGAAGTGCCGCGTCTGCGCCGCCGCGACGAAGTAGCTCAGCTGCTGCATCTGCACCCTCTGAGTCTTTCATAGCAGTCGGCTATGGAGGCGAGTGCCATCATGACTTTGCGCTCTGAGGAGTTCGGTTCTACCGTCAGCGGGTGGCAACCCTCCTCGTGGACGGCCGGACCCGTGCCCGGAGGTCGACTGTCACGCTCAAGTACCTGATGGCCGGCACCGGGCTCATCATGATCGCCTTCTTGCTCGCGCACATGTACGGCAACCTGAAGGTCTACGGCGGCCAGCGCTCGTTCGACGCCTACGGCGAGCACCTGCGCACCTTCGGCGAGCCGATCCTGCCCCGCAGTGGCTTCCTGCTGGTCCTGCGCGTCGTGCTCGTCGCGTCCGTGCTCGCGCACATCTACGCCGCGGTGGCGCTGTGGAAGCGCGATCGCGCGGCCGCTGGGCGGCACGGCATGTCCGGCCGGTACGAGAGCACGCAGAACCGGCGGGGTGTGCAGCGCAGCTACTCGTCGTTCACGCTGCGGTGGGGCGGCATCATCATCGCCCTGTTCATCGTCTTCCACCTGCTGCACCTGTCCGCTGACAATGCGATCCACCCGGGCGGCGCGTCCAGCAGCTCCTACGTCCGGCTCGTCAACGGTTTCTCGATCTGGTACGTGACGTTGTTCTACGTCCTCTCGCTCCTGGCCGTCGGGTTCCACCTGCGGCACGGCATCTGGAGCGCGCTCACCACGCTGGGGATGAACACCAGCCCCCGGCGCCGCCGCAACCTCAACCTGTGGGCCACCGGAGTCACGCTGGTCATCACGGTCGGCTTCCTGCTCCCGCCACTCTCGGTGCTGTTCGGATTGGTGGATTAGACATGGGTTTCGAGATCGGCGACGCGAAGAAGGACACGACCAACGCCGACACGACGACCGGCGGCGGCGCGCAGGGCAGCGGGGATGCGATCAACGGCCCTGAGGACAGCAACGTCGCGCCGAACGAGGACCACCCGACGGGTGGCAGCATCAACGTCGACGGCGCCATCGGCAGCGGTGACGCGGGCGAGGACCTGCACCTCGAGGGCGACCCGATCGTCGACACCAAGGCTCCGGGTGGCCCCATCGAGCAGCGGTGGGACAAGCGGCGCTTCGAGGCCAAGCTGGTCAACCCGGCCAACCGCCGCAAGCTCTCGGTCATCATCGTCGGCACCGGGCTCGCCGGCGCCTCGGCAGCAGCCACGCTCGGCGAGGCCGGCTACAAGGTCACGAGCTTCTGCTATCAGGACAGCCCGCGGCGCGCCCACAGCATCGCGGCGCAGGGCGGGATCAACGCCGCGAAGAACTACCGCAACGACGGTGACTCGATCTACCGCCTGTTCTACGACACGGTCAAGGGCGGCGACTTCCGCTCCCGGGAGTCCAACGTCTACCGGCTGGCGCAGGTCAGCGTGGAGATCATCGACCAGTGCGTCGCGCAGGGCGTGCCGTTCGCCCGCGAGTACGGCGGCCTGCTCGACAACCGCTCATTCGGCGGCGTGCAGGTCTCCCGCACCTTCTACGCCCGCGGACAGACCGGCCAGCAGCTGCTGATCGGCGCCTACTCCGCGCTCGAGCGCCAGATCGCGGCCGGCAGCGTCACCATGCACAGCCGCCACGAGATGCTCGAGCTGATCGTCGCCGACGGCAAGGCGCGCGGCGTCGTCGTGCGCGACATGGTTACCGGCGGGATCGAAAGCCATTTCGCCGACGCGGTCGTGCTCGCCAGCGGCGGCTACGGCAACGTGTTCTTCCTGTCGACCAATGCCATGGGCTGCAACGTCACCGCGACGTGGCGCGCCCACCGCAAGGGGGCACTGTTCGCCAACCCGTGCTTCACCCAGATCCACCCCACGTGCATCCCGGTCAGCGGCGACTACCAGTCCAAGCTCACCCTGATGTCGGAGTCGCTGCGCAACGACGGCCGCATCTGGGTGCCCAAGGAGCGCGGCGACGACCGCGACCCGCGGGAGATCGGCGAGGACGAGCGCGACTACTACCTCGAGCGCATCTACCCGGCATTCGGCAACCTGGTCCCGCGTGACATCGCCTCGCGTGCGGCCAAGAACGTCTGCGACTCCGGTCGGGGCGTCGGCCCGGGAGGCCTCGGCGTTTACCTGGACTTCAGCGACGCCATCGAACGCCTCGGACGGCCGGCCATCGAGGCCAAGTACGGCAACTTGTTCGACATGTACAGGCAGATCACCGGCGAGGACCCGTACAAGGTGCCGATGCGCATCTACCCGGCGGTCCACTACGTCATGGGTGGCCTGTGGGTCGACTACGACCTGCAAAGCACCATCCCCGGGCTGTTCGTCACCGGCGAGGCCAACTTCTCCGACCACGGGGCCAACCGGCTCGGCGCGTCGGCGCTGATGCAGGGTCTGGCTGACGGCTACTTCGTGCTGCCGAACACCATCGCCGACTACCTGGCGGCCGGCCCGTTCGAGAAGGTCGACGACACCCACCCCGCGGCCGTCGAGGCGGTGGGTCAGGTGCGTTCACGCATCGACAGGCTGCTGGCGGTGAACGGCCGCCGGACCGTCGACTCCTTCCACCGCGAGCTCGGCCACGTCATGTGGGATTTCTGCGGCATGGAGCGCACCGAGGAGGGGCTGCGCAAGGCGGTCTCGCGCATCCGCGAGCTCAGGGCGGAGTTCTGGTCCGACGTGAAGGTGACGGGCACCGGCGAGGAGCTCAACCAGACGCTCGAGCGGGCCGGCCGCGTCGCTGACTTCTTCGAGCTCGGTGAGCTGATGTGCATCGACGCGCTGGTGCGCCGCGAGTCGTGCGGCGGTCATTTCCGCGCCGAGAGCCAGGACGAGGACGGCGAGGCGCTGCGGCACGACGACGAGTTCGCGCACGTGTCGGCGTGGGAGTTCACCGGGAACGGCAAGCCGATCCTGCACAAGGAAGAGCTGCACTACGAGTACGTCGAGCTAAAGAGCCGGAGCTACAAGTGAAGATCACGCTGCGCGTCTGGCGGCAGAAGAATGTCAACATCAAGGGCCAGATGGTCACCTACCAGGCCGACGACGTGTCGCCGGACATGTCGTTTCTGGAGATGCTCGACGTCGTCAACGAGAAGCTCACGCTCGCGGGCGACGAGCCCATCGCCTTCGACCACGACTGCCGTGAGGGCATCTGCGGCTCCTGCGGCGTGGTGATCAACGGGATCGCGCACGGCCAGGCGGGGACGACGACGTGCCAGCTGCACATGCGCAGCTTCTCCGACGGCGACACCATCGACATCGAGCCCTGGCGGGCCACGGCCTTTCCCGTGATCAAGGACCTTGTCGTCGACAAGGGCGCCTTCGACCGCATCATCCAAGCCGGCGGCTTCATCAGCGCGCCCACCGGTACCGCTCCCGACGCGCACGCCACCCCGGTGCCCAAGGACAACGCCGACCGCGCGTTCGACGCGGCGACGTGCATCCAGTGCGGCGCCTGTGTCGCGGCCTGCCCGAACGCCTCGGCGATGCTGTTCACCGCGGCCAAGGTCGTGCACCTCGGCGAGCTGCCGCAGGGTCAGCCGGAACGTCATGCCCGGGTGCTGGCGATGGTCGGCCAGCACGACGCCGAGGACTTCGGTGGCTGCACCAACATCGGCGAGTGCACGGCGGTGTGCCCGAAGGGGATCCCGCTGGACACGATCAGCCAGCTCAACCGCGACCTGCTTGGCGCGCTGCGGTCGGGGTCCGGCAAGGACTGACCTCTGGCGCCGCGGGGCCTGGCGGCTCAGACCGCCGAGCTGTTCAGACCACCGAGCTGTTCAAACGGCCGAGCCGAACAGCGCCGACAGCATCCCCTCAAAGGCGTCGCGCAGGCTTGGTCAGGGGAGCCGTCAGCACGTCCTGCACGTCGAGCGCGGCATCCTGCTCGTTCCGTGTCGACGACACCGATGCGCACCCAGGGCAGCCCCCGGGCCTCGCACATGTCGGTGAACCGCAGCTCCTCCGAGCGCGGCACCGCGACGACGGCGCGCCCGGCCGCTCGCTGAACAAAGCGACGAACGGATCGAACGGATCGACCCCCTCGGGCAGCACTACCCGCGCACCGTGCCCAAAGCGCAGGCACGACTCCACGAGCGCGAGGCCCCCGTCGGACAGGTCGTGTGCCGCCGACAGCATCCCGTCGCGCGAGCCCGCGACCAGGACCTCGCCGAGCAGCCGCTCGCGCTCGAGGTCGACGGGCGGCGGGTGGCCACCCAGATGCCGGTGCGCCACCCAGGCCCAGGCCGAGCCGCCAAGTGTGTCGCCGAGCAGGACGAGCGAGTCCCCGGCCTCGCTGAACCCGATCGGCGTGCGCCGCTCCACGTCATCCAGCACGCCCATGACCCCGGTCACCGGCGTCGGCAGCACGGCCGTGTCACCGGTCGCGTTGTAGAACGACACGTTGCCCCGGTGACCGGCAGCCCCCGAGCGTGCGGCAGCCGTCGGCGAGCGAGCGGCAGGTCTCGGCGAACGTCCACATCACCTCCGGGTTCTCGGGAGAGCCCGAAGTTCAGGCAATCGGTCACGGGGAGCGGCACCGCCCCGGCGGCCTTAGAGGCCACAGCCGCGGGCGGTCGGGTTGGGGTCAGGCTGCCGCCGACCGGGTTCGACTGGTGGGCCCGGAGGCGGTAGGCGCGTCGACGCCCGGCCCGGTGGCGCCGGAGGCCAGTGCCTGGCGGGCGGCGGCGAAATCGGCCCGGCCGTCGACGCGGCGGGGGTGCGGCGCCCGGGCCGAGGAAGTACCGGCGGGGTCGACGACGCTGAGCTGACCCGGCCCGGGGCGCCGGCTCGCCGGGGCACGACGGGGGGCGTGCATCCAGGCAAGCTCCTCACCCCACCAGGCCCACGCCTCGCGCTCGAAGGCGTACCGGCGGGCCCGGTCGGCGAGTCGGCCGGCGACCCCGAGGTGCAGCGCGACCCGATCACGGCGGTCGACTCGGACCACACACCAGCCGGCGAGGGTACGCCGGGCCAGGCGTGCGGCTCGAAGTAGCCCGAGTCGAATGCCTATGTCCCCGGGGGAGGCGCCCAGCTGTTGGGTCAGCTGCCCGATGCTGGCTGGCTGGCTAGTGAGGGTGGCGTAGAGCCGGCCGGTGGCATGACCCAGACCACCGGCCGGGGTGAACACGTCGTGGGCTGCTGCGCACAACCTGGTGCGCAGCACGTCGATCCACCGGTTTCGTTCGGCGCTACCAGCCCCAGGGGGGCGCGGGTCTGCTTGTGACCGGCCTGGTACGTCAATGACTGTGGACAAGGTTTGGCACAAGATCCACGACGCGGCGCGGGGCCCGTCGGCGGGGCAGTGCCGGGCCAGCCAGCCGCCGGTGGCAAGGCGCAGCAGCGCGCTACGGGCGGTTTCCCGGCCGATCCCGCACAGCAGCCCCAGCCGGCGGATATCGGCCTGCACCGGCCCGCTCATCGCCTGCAGCGACAACACGCAGATCGCGTCCAGCACCCGCCGGTCGGCCGGGCCACCCGGACCGGCCCACCGCCCCGCCGCGGCATCCGCCCGGACCTGGACGGCATCGACCACAGCGACCAGGGCGGCGGCGCGGGGCTCGAACGTCGGATCCTCATCTGCGGCGGCGCGGGGGTGAGCGGCGACCCAGCGCACCGCCCGGTCCCACTGCCGGGACAGCACCCGGCCGGACTCGGCCGGGCTACGGACCCGCCTGGGCGCTCCCGGGCCCTGCCCCTGGGAGCGCAGGTGCTCCAGCCCGGGGGAGCGGCCGGCCACGGCGGCCAGGGCGGCGACGTCGGCGCAGCGCCACCTGGCGGCCGCAGCGCCGGCCAGCACCCGGCGCAGCACCACGCTGGCATCGGCGGCATCAGCGGCACCGGCGGCACCGGCCAGCGCCGTGGCGCTGGCCGGCGGCAGCTCGCGGCGCACCCCCGGTAGGTAGAGCCGGCCCGCCCGGTCTACCGGCAGCTGGGCGGCCGGGTCGACCGGTCTCTGCGGCTCGGGGCGGTGGCCGGCGAGTTGCTCGAGCAGCCGGCCCACCCCGGCGGCTGTGACTGTCGGGCTGGTCAGGATGGCCAGGTCACCGGCCAGCACCCGGGAGACCCCGCCGGCCCGGTGCGGGGAGCCTGGGGGGCGCACACAGCCGGTGACCGCATTCGCCAGCGGGGCGATGTCCAAGCTCGGCAACCGGGCCCGGACCAGGCGGGCCAGCACGTCCACCGTCCCAGCCGCCAGAGGCTCGGCCAGCGCCAACCACACATGGCGGCCACCGGAGGGTCCCGAGCAGGCCAGCACATGCAGCAGCCGCGCCTGCTCCAGCCAGCCACACAACGTGTCGGCGTCGGCCGCCGGGTCGCCCTTGCCGGCGTCGAAGTCGAACGCCAGCAGCCGAAACGCGCCGGCGTCGTCGGCCAGGTACACCGCCCACGGCGCGCCTGGCGGCGGGCCGCCGGTGCTGGCCCGGCGGGTGTAGGTATTCACCACCTGGCCGTAGGCGTCCACGTCAGCCACCCGCACCAACCGGCGGGGACTCAGCGCACCGGTCAGCGCCCAGGCGTCAGCGCGGGAAAGGGGACGGCCGGAATCGGCCGCCGGCCCGGTCACCGCCGCAGGCGGCGCCGGCCACGCGCAGGCTTCAGTTGCAGGTCACGACACGCCCACGAACGACATCTGCAGGCATGCGTGACCCGCCAGTCGGCGGGGGGTATGTTTCCTCCTGAGGTACTCGACGAAGCCCTGCACCCACAGACGCGGCCAAACGACTTGGGGTGTGGGGCTTCGTTGTGTCCCGAGCCAGCCGGTTGGCGTGGCCCGTCAGCCGTCGCCGCTAGGCGGTCAGCCTCATCTGGTCACTTGGTCCGGGCACAGCCACGGGCGGCTGTCCGAAACTTGCGGCAACCGCATTCGCGACCACCTCGCTGAACGAGAGATCATCCTCTTCTGCTCGTTGACGCACCGCGTCAGCAAGCGGCTTGGGCAGCCGAGTAGTCATGATCACTCGGTCGCCCTTGCTGGGTCGTCCTGCACCGAGCGTGCCCGCCCTCTTCATGAGAGGCACTGTCGCACCTACCGCATCTGAAATCTGACATGCGGCCCGGGCGTGTCGCGGCCAACATCGGGGGAGCTTCACGTCCGGGTCGCTCATGTAGGGGCCGGACGTGATGGTCGCTGTTGCCACTGGTTGGGGTGCCGCCGCCGCAACTGGTTGCGGTGCCGCCAGTGCGAGTCCAGCTGATATCCCCGCACGCGCGCCCTGCAGCCCCGCGCGGCAGAGTCCTTCTGACGTCGGGCGCGTCAGCTGATGGCGGCCGGTACGCGCCAGTCTTGCTCGCATCGTTACCTCCCTGCTTCATCTTGGCTAATGGTGTGCGACTATACGACTAGCTGGCGACAGGAAGGATGGCGGCCGGCAGTGTTGCGACTGTCTGAGGGAGGCGGCATGACCAGCGAGGTCGAGCCAACAGAGGAGCCGCCTACACCTTCCGCCAGAACCTTGGCCGAGAAGGTCGATCATCTGTTCAAGACCGTGCGGCCGCGCACCGGTGAGTACACCCATGAAGAGGTTGCTAATGAGATCCGGGACCGAGGCGGCCCGACGATCTCCGCGACCTACCTGTGGCAGCTGCGCAAGGGCCAGCGTGACAACCCCACGCGCCGGCATCTGCAGGCCCTAGCCGGCTTCTTCGGGGTGCCGGCCGCCTACTTCCTCGACGACAGCCTGGACGAACAGATCGAGGCTGAGCTCGCGCTGCTGGCCGCGATGCGGGACAGCGGTGTACGGACCCTCGCTACCAGGGCAGCGGCCCT
>JAABUO010008414.1_pt1 | contig 11668 bp, 17 predicted proteins | sample 5559291 | NCBI WGS metagenome assembly JAABUO01 (sample SAMN10711878, study PRJNA513372) | rock metagenome | isolation source: Antarctica rocks | place: Antarctica: Victoria Land, Finger Mt sud | reverse complement strand
AAAGAAAGCTCCAAGGGGGAATTCTGTGAAGCAGTATCATGGACTACACAGCATGCATGGGGTTACGTTCTACCAAGCTTTGGAAGTCACCGATGAATATGGCACTCGGCACTGCTTTGATGTCAGGGACAAAACTCAAGGAGCTCTGGTCAGATCCTGATTCCTTGCTACTTTGGATGTCAGATAAACATTTACAAGGATGCATCCCAGGGATCCTAGACCCTGCTTCGGCATTTGCATGAAAAAAAGGGGTACCAGTGACTGCTCTGCTGTGGCAAGCTTAACTGCATCAGTTGCTGTCTCACAATGAGCAACCTCATCTCAGGTTGTCTTTCACATACTGAAGGGAAGGATATACATGTGGAAAGAACTACAGAGCTGTCAATATCATACTCCAGCAGCATGCAGCTATAGCCAGACGCCGCATCACAATACTGCAAATTCCGTATTTCCCCTGCTGGTGCATCATGACAGTGTCACACAGGTGTATCAGCGCAGGTGTACTATGCTGGGCAGCCCGGTGTGACATTTGGCTTCTCATTAAATTGATGCTGAAAGGCGTAGTCTTTTCTTTTCAGGTGTACTATGAAGACTTGGACAATGGGGATCGCATGGAGGCATACTGCAACTTGGTGCATTGCTACTCACTTCCTGATGATCAGGGACTCTGGGTAGAACATGGCTACTTTGATGACAGGTATGCATGCACATGCTGCGCAGTGCAGGGGCAATAGTATGACATTACATCAGGACCATGGCAGTGCAACCTTGTGTTATATGGTGAAGCTGATCATGATGCTACTGCTCGGCATCAGCAAAGCATGCGCCCCTGTGCTTGTTTACTTGCGACTGTTCTATTTATTCTAGTGCATTGCCGCTTTGCAACATGCAACCTGTAAACCTGATTGAAGTTGGCAAGTCACACAGGCACAGATAAACCACAATCTGAACTCTTTATTGCTGTGTAGGGAGGACTTACAAAGCCTGCCAATGGGGCGCGTGCTACTACAACACACTGTTGTTCAAGAGCATGAGCTTGTCGCTCGTCCTGGCTTGTGGCACAGCAGGGGACAGGTCATAGAAGGCACTTTCACAGTCCTGCCTTCAAGATCAGACTACAGGCAGCATGGGGAACAACAGGCTGTCCATGATGGCAAGGATGATTTGTTCTGGTGTGACAAAACATGGGATCCAGCAACAGGACAAGTGCTCACATGTGACTTGAAGCCTCAATATAATCGCAAGTCATGTTCATTGAGTAGCAGATTCATTTTGGCCTAGACAGCAACTTGTCAAATTGCTGCCGGTTCAGTTCTGGCTGCTTTCAGCAGTGACTGTTCTTGGCTTGATGGCATACATCCGCACAGGAAACAGCTCCTTTGGAAAATTGCGCTGCAGTACATTGTACATCACCAACATCTTGCTCTTGGCAAACAACTGCAACATGTACTTGTTTGATCTTGTCAGACTAGAGTCCTCCTTGTCCACAACAAACTCAGTGTGTTTGCAAATGTTCTCCTTCACTACTATGATGCCATCAGGCTTCAAGCCAGCCTTGCATCTGTCAAAGAAAGCTACAGCATCATCTGCATTACAAGGGTATCAGTAAAAAAGCTGCAGTGTGTTTACGCATCCAGAACAGGATGTCATCACAGGTGACATGCAGAACGGCAGCCATGGGAAGCAACACTGAGCATGCATTCTCACCATCTGTCAAGTACAGCAAAGCCCATTGTATCCAAATGACGTCGTACCTGCAGGGCATATCATTGCATGTCATGTCTGTGAAACAGCAAAAACCTTTATGCTCTATTTGGCTGAGCACAGGCCACTGTTTGCCACCAAGATCTGATAGCAATCAGCATGCTTTCTGGCATGCTAGGTTTAGGGTGCTGGACTGCATCACTGTTTAGCCCAGACCACAAATGAGCCTTGGTAACAGCTGTGCTAGGACTGCTGCTAAGTAAGACTACGGCAACGGCCATTCAGTCATCACACAAGGTATATCTTGCCTCTCGCTGTGTGGTGTCCACTTTTCCAGGCCAACTTCGTAAAAGTTGACTGCCTTATGCTGCGAAGGCCATGACTGGGCACAGGACCCACTCAACGCCTTGTGAGCAGATTCTATGTAATGGTGAGAAGGCTCGACCACATCCACTTCTTGAAAGTGATGCAACAGCAGGTTCTGAGATACTCTGCCAACACCAGCTCCACAATCTGCTAACACAAAATGAGTTGGCGGCATCTTCATTTGGCAATGAATGGATACAAGAGTTTGTTCAGGGCCAAGGCTGTGCATGACAGATGAGTTGGTGTCTGCCATCGGTGTCTGCCATTGCTGCACATCAAGCAGATTGTGTTGCAAAACAGCTGTGGTTGCAGCAGCAAAGCAGCACACTTTTGGTGGGAAACTTTGTGCTGGCTTGACGCAACATACCTGCAGCGCATCCCCCTAAAACACCTTGGCCAGTCTTGCCCAGGGCCTGCAGACATTCTGGTTATGACTCATCAGTGATGAGCACAATCCCAGTCTAGCAATTTTCTGCTATGCCCAAGAGCAACAGCAATGAATTTGCTGGACGCCTCTTCTGAACTAGTTTTGCTGACCTTGAATAAGAACTTGCGGCTTTCCGTAATGTCATCATCCGAGACATGTCCATATCCGCCCAAAACGCCGTTGACTGAGGCTTCTTGTGAGTCCCAGTATGCTACTGCTTTGTTGTACCAGGCCTCCTGAGCGCCTTCTGGCGCTTGGGCTAGCTCAGACCATAACGCTTCCGGTTTGCTGTACTTCTGCACTGCCAAATGCCTTTGTTAAGTTTGTTCAATAGCAGGAACAACTGCCAACAAGATCAATAACGCCGGTGAACAAGATGTCAAAGTGCACATATTCTGCACCTTCCCATCGCTGTCTTCCCCACGCAAGCTCATGAGACCGCCCCTGAGGCCCAGCGCTGGCGAAGCAGCTCTGAGCAGAGTTCGATCAGTCCATGGCTGCTGGTGTCCAAGCGGTCTCAAACGAGCTGCCAACACTCAGTCAAGCATGTGGGGCGCTATGTGCTTTTAGTATTGATGCACAAAAGCCGCACGGCTATATATCTCGGGCAGCCGATGCATAGCACACTCTGAGGCAGAGGTGACTAATCACAGCAGTCTGCACAGCAGCCATGGCTATCAAGTCTGCAGAGATTTGCCTGTCCTGCTGGTCATTCTGTGCATACTGCAAGTCACCAAACAAACCATTATGCTCTTTGCTTTGACACGCCCTCAATTGACCACACCCTGGAGATTGATTGCTGCTTCTGCCCTCTTGAGTGTACAGCTGTGGCTCACCAAAGTTCAGTCGTTCAGCACTCCAAATCTTCAAAACCACCAGAAAGCATTGCCCCATTGCTGCGTGGTGTGAGGGTCTGCTGGTGGACTGATCAGACATTGCTCTGCTGCCTGGACTGGGACTGACGGTAGCGCTTGTCTGTTGAAAATGCAGATAGGACACTGTTACTCACCAATAATTAAATTTGAGCGAGTGCAACAGAGGACCCTTCATACAATTCTACACGAGGTTGCAGTTGCCTGTGTACACACACCAGCTTGTCAGTGTTCATGTGTCAGCTGGAGACAGATGACAACCCTGTTTGCCACCATCAGTGACAATGTGATGCTGAAAGTCTCATAACATATATTTAGATCACATCCGCCCAATGTGTTCGAGCTTTGAATTGAGCTCAGTGCTGTTCATGGCTTCTATTTGTGTTCAGGTACTTATGCAGAGCACACTACTGTACAGTATGACTCATTGTGTGACTAGACATCTCTGCAAAGGTACCTTGATTATAATTGCTTACAGAGCGATCGTGACCAATGCTCGCCTGTGATTGTAATCCATGTTGCTAGCACGTCTAGCCATATTAATGACAATGCATAGCATGTCACAGGCGCATCTGTGACTATGCTATGCATTTTATAATTGTGCCAGATTGATCCAATTCCGGTCCTATCAGGCTGTTGCTGCCATAAGTCACACATAAGTAATCAGGGCTCAGTGACCGTACTGACTATTCACTGTAGTGCACTCAGCATTGTAGATGCAGTGTATTGTACATGCAGTGGTAAAACATGCATGCATATGCAGAATGACAAGTCGTAAATTACCACTTTTTGCTGCATCGATGCTACAGATATCTGTAGCTGGTGACCTGCCGAAAACGTGATATCACTCAACAACGCCTGACAGATATGTCCACCTAACCTTGTACACGCTTGGCCAGCTCAAACAGCATGCATTGGTGAAGATCATTGTGTCAGCTGATTGTCTAGTGGTCTGTAATAGTTCTGCTAGAGATCGTGTCTAGACAGATCGTGGTGGTAAAAATGGTGGTCAACAAAGCTTGGGCAAGGCTGTTTTCTTAAATTTTCCTATGTTGGGACATTTCTCAACATGTTGACATCGGCTTTAACTACGTAGTTATTGTATACATCAGAAGCCCAGTACACCACCACAGTTGCATCTTGCTGCTGGGTAAAGTCGGGCTCATTTTTGCACAAGTGGATGAAAACTCTGTACATGTTGTTTGCAATTCCCTTAGAAACAAATATGTGTCGCAAGGCCGAAAAAGTAGTGTCTACGCGTGCAAGGTCTGAATGTGCTAATCGTTGATACAGAAATGTTTGACTACCATTGAACTGCATAGATCCACACACCCAGTCTAAGCATCCGAAGCTGCAACAGACTGAATAGTACTTCTTGTGTCCTGATATTGACATTTGGGGGACAACTGCAGCCCAGAGAACGTCAGGCGGAATCTTCTCTTTCATCACCAGGTGGTAAAGTATGCGACTTGCCCGAACAGTCCAGCTGAAGTACAGTTGAACATAGCCTTCAGGTACACCGGTGATTGCAGGTCGCCAGTCCACAGCCCTCCTTTGCACGTCCGGAGCCAAGTCGTCAGACTTGAGGTATTGCTCAATTTTTGCAAACCGAAGTGGCTGCAAGAGCTGCTGCAGCGCACGACAGGTGCTGCCGAGAGCCAAGGCATCTGTGCAAGGCAGTCTCAAGTATAACTCTCCCACTATGACCTCAGGTAAGTCCAACAGCGAGTAGTCTCCCTTTGTTGCTTTCTCGTCAGGTTCAGTAGCTGCCTGTATTGCTTGTCCATGTATGCTGGGGAACTCGGGTGGGTCATGTCTGCTACTGTTTCGCCGTCCCATTGCACTTGCTAGCCGAGACTGTCCTTGAGAAATTGCGCTGTGTCCTGTTGCTGGCCCTGCATAAACTTCGAAGACAGGAAGACAGGAATGTAAAGGTGACTGGATTGCATGGAGACGATCAAAGCGCGACGCTTTCAGCGCAATCTCTCTTTCTCTCAGCTGCCAATATTTTACACATTGACTGAACGCTGGCATTACGGTCAGATCGCGACCAAAAGTCGGTCTGCATAGCCTGGCGCAGAAGAACACGGTGCATATGTGATCCACAAAAGCGGGTATCGCTAGCAGCGATGGAGCTCACTCCTGCTTCCCTGAAGAAGTTGTGCAAAGACTTGAAGTTGTAAGTTGTATGCAGTGATGACGGTGTTTGACTGTCGTCATCAATTGTGGTAGTGATTCACAAGGCTGATTACAGGTATTCTAGTGCTCCAGAGCTGAATGACGTCCTTCATCTCCAACATAAAGGCATCACCAAGCTCGAGAGTCTCGAGGTATACCACTCACATTTGCTTCATGTCATCAGCAGATAACACAGTGCACTTGTTTGTTTGACTCTACTCATGCCTGCCGTAGGCCTACACAGGCTTGAAAACCCTGTACCTTGAAAGCAATGCCATAGCAGACATAGAGGGGCTGGATGCCCTCATCAAACTGCGCTGCCTGTACTTGGGCAAAAACATGATCCATGAAATTGCTGGGCTTGACACTCTGACTCAGCTTGAGTCCTTGGACCTGTCTGAGAATGATATTCGTTGTGTTGAAGGCCTTGCGTCTCTTCCCAAGCTGAAATTTTTGAGCCTAGCAGGTATCTGCCACAGCCACTGCTGCTCATGCAATTGACTGCATGTTTTGCATGACATATCAGCATAAGAAAACCTATTGCAGCAGTCACTTGCCAACCAGAGGCAGACACCTGATAGGGCGCAAGCTGGAAACTGCAAACCATGTATAGCTATGTTGTCTTGCCCTTGATCACTCTGTTCAGCTCACCACATTGCGCATCAACACAGCTGAGACACAATTGGCCATCCTTTCGTCTGCAAGGAACAAATGGGCAGCAGCAGAGAGTGTTATCAGCCAGCTGTATTGCTGCCAGACTGCAGTCAACACCAAACTCACCCAGTAAAATTAACAGCAGCGTAACAGAAGTCCATCAGACCGTGCATACCAATGCTTGCAGCAAGCTGGAGCCTGCCTGCCAGGAGTATCGAGCAGCTGGTTACTCTGCTAGAGCTGCAGGTGGCTTGTCTTGGCGTCTTTGATTCTGATTCCACTGCCAATGTGGTTGCAGGGAATAAGCTGGAAAGCCTGGGCGACATACAGCATTTGCAGCATTGCCAGAGCTTGGTCACGCTGGACCTGTCCAGCAACAGACTCAGTGACGAGGAAGCGGTACATCTGATCATGACACTGCCGTTATCCTTACTCAAGCTGAACGGCAACCCTGTTGTCAGTCACATGCGGTGAGCGTTACAGCTCTACACTGACGGATTCAGCAAGTTCATGCAAGCATGCTGTACTTGCATCTTTGTATGTCTTTTTGCAGCCCAAATCGTTACTGCAGAAGCACGTGCTGTATTGCTCATTGTGTTATATTTTAGTCATGATAGGCCTATTGTACAAGGCATAACCCCGATGGTTGCCAGCATAGATTTACAAATCCTGCTGAGACTAAAGCCCTACCCCATGAGGGGGCATTGGCTCTTGAGATTGCTCATTGTATTCTGCTGGTGTGTTGCACCCATATATGGACCAGGCATTTGTGTGCACAGCATAAAGTGTGACATTTCTGTTTCTTGCTGGTGCGCCTTTGTGTGCCTCATGCTCTCCTGAACAGCTGGCACGCCTGGAGGTGTCAACAGCCAGCAAAATCAACCAAAGGGGCTACTACGCTCTCAGAACATGCTGACCAAAAGTCATTTGCCTCCCACGCCACCATCGCTTTGTTGTGCGTCTGCTTCAGTCCTGGTTGTGTTTGCAGTATTCACAGGAAATCACTTGCTGCTGGACTGGCAGCGGTGCATCGCTGAGTCAGAATGTGATATGGACATTGGTCATTGCTGCATGACATTGTAACAGGCTGTAAGGCTGTACATCGCCACAACTGTGCGTACTTGAGTGCAGGTCCTACAGGAAGACAGTCATTGCTGGCATCCAAGGCCTGCATCATTTGGATGACATGCCGGTCACTGCAAAGGAGAGGCGCCTGGCTGCGGCCTTCATGCAAGGCGGCCTTGAGGTGCGCTTGAGTGTGCTCTTGACCTGATGACATCATGTGTGCCAGCAACCTGCTTTCACAGCTCCCTGCTGTTGCTGCGGCATTGCTTGTTTGAAGTCATGGGAGCTTGTGCTTCTCTATTTTTGATGGGTGTTTTTTTCATTATGTTTTGATTGTCTTGTATTCCTGCTGCTCCTGTTGCTGCTGGAGCCAGGTACAGGCATTGCATGGTATGCTTTATGTGCCCTAGTTTTGGTTTGCGCTCCAACAAGTTGATGCATGTTACCTTTCCTTAGTATGTGCCAAACCGCTCTTTGGGTTGACATTGTTATTTAGTCACATGCACAAGGCGCTCAAAATGTTGCAGTTGGGGCACACTAGGAGATTACTAGTACACATTCTTCTTCACATCATCATCATACAGATGCCACCATTGACCACAATGCGTAATTTTGTGAGCTATGTAACAGCACGTTTCCTCTCGTCTGCTCAGCACTTCTCACGGCATTCCCAACTGCTAACATAGGAACACATCAGTCCTGCCAGGATGCAACTTTTCTAAATTCAGATGTCCCCTTTGGAACAGCAATTACTCTGGTGATGCTTTCACAGCCGTCAGAGCCAGCCAACAGCCTGATTCACCAGTGCTGACATATCACTGGCTTTCATTGTTGTCACTCTTGGCCTTTCATTGTGCATGCCTGGATTAGCCACTGCATCATCTCCCATCATCTCCCTGATTGTCAAAACTGTCGTATTAGTAGGATGCACAAGACAGGCTGCTCTGGAGAGACAAGACTTGTCCCGTATGTACCTAGGTCATCGTGAGCTGGAAAGCGTTTACTTATTATTAGTTATTATTATTATCATCTCCAAGCCCTTGACAATACACATGTAGGCAGAGCGTGCTGAGAGGACAGCCATCACGCAAGAAGAGGAGGACCACAAGGAGCAGCAGCGTCAGAACTTCAACAACATGGTAGAGGCTGCCAGGGCTGAAGCTGCCCAAAATCCACCAGCCCCACATGACCCCATGCGCTTCAGGGCTGTGCCCCCAGGTACCTTGCGCGCACACACTCACACCCCCTGTCAACTCCAGTGGGCTTTCAACTTGCTTGTTTTGACTCACTGACTACAGTCAACATTTGCCATCCTTTTGATCATAAGCCGTTCCTCGTCATCATCTTACACTGTCCATCTGGCTATCAATTCATCAGCTCAAAAGAGGACCAAAATTGCAGGCAACAAAGCCTTTTGTTTTGTGTGTCATTGCTTGTCTTTGGAAAGGGCACAAAAGATTGGCGGGGCAGGAAGCCATCACAACCTGCCGAAATACAAACATACATCACACGGCATACTGCTGCCTGTGAGTGATGGCTCTGGGTATGCAAGTTGTCTGATTTGACCATGACAGCAAGTTGCGTGTGGGTGCCAACTTGCACTCAGCACACCACAAGCCTTTCTGTAGAAGCAAGAAAGGCTTGTAAGCGACCCTTGCACCTACCTAGGTCGCCACAGGTTCTGATTACTGTTGTTACTGCTGTCCTTATCATTGTTGTTTTCGTTGTCATCATGACTGTCATCATCAATACTGTCATCATCATCGTCAGTGTCATCATCACCATCGTCATTCATCAGCATTATCATCAGCATTGTTAACATGATTAATGCATTACCACAACCATTGTCACCATCATTGTCATCAACATAGGAATTATCACCATCTTTAACATTTCTTTTTGAGTGATTACTACTGTTGTTACTATCCTGGGACAATCTTGGAAGGCACCCGACTAGCCCAAGGGACGTCTGACCCTCCTGTATGCATCTCAAGTTGGGTCTTCTTCATTCAGAAACCTTGCACACCTTGTTGGGTGCACTTGTAGGAGAGAGTGAGAGCGATGACGAGGGGGCTGTTGCAGTCAACAGCCCTCAACCATCCTCTCAGAACGCCTCTTGTGCAGCTGAACACACATTCACTGGGGGCTCAAGCAGCACTGCACAGCCCTTCACAGATGCCGGCTCATCATACGATGACATCGACACTGGCACCACATTGCAAATGCTTGTCGGATCCGCAGCGCCAGGCGCCAGCAGCAGCAGCAGTGCTTGGCACGAGCATAGCAACAGCGCTGCTGATACTACCACTCCTCAGGTTGACAGCCACAACATGGAAATCAAACAGAGCGTGGATCACAGCAGTGGGGCTTCAGATGCACATACACAAAACATGACTGCTTTGTCACAGCAGCCAGTGCATGCAGACACATTGCACAGTCACATGGCCCAGCAGGGAACAGAAGGGCATGCCTCTTCTTCAGCAGCAGCAAAAACAGAAGCAGCAACAGCAACAGAAGCAGCATCAGAAGAGGGGCAGCAGGTACGACCCCCTGGCATCCCGGGGGTGGGTGGTCCAACCTTGGCCAGTAATCTTGCCTTTCAGCAGGAGTTGCAGCAGCGGTCTGGGGGGAGGCAGGCCAGGGCAGGGGCAGTGATGAGTGGTGCCAGCGCTAGGGAGGTTGCAGACAGGGGCAATAGAGAGAGTGAGGCTGCACAGAGAAGCTTGAGGTGATCAGCTGTAGTTTCTTTGCTTGGCCCTCATCCAGGACTGGTCATGCTCTGTTGTGCTGACCCTGGCATGATGCCATTGCTACCTGGTCCTTGCAACGTCAGAGCTGTCATGGTTATGTTACACAGGGTATGTGTCAGTGCACTGATACTGTGAAAAGTCTGGGCTGCCTTGACCGCCCTGTAGTTTGCCACGTCTGGACTGGTGTGGTCAATTCACAGGGATTTTGGGTGTCACACAAATCCGACTTGTGTGAGGCACAAATCCCCTGTCAATTACCCACCACAGATCTGACGTCGAAAGAACCAGGATGGTCAAGATGGTGCAGACTTTCCACAGTATCAATGGATGGAGCATGTACTGTTCAGCCTACCCTTGACCGCAGCAAAATGCTACCAAAGCTCTTGCTTGTGTCTGACTGTCTGTCCTGTCCTGATTGTATAGATCGCTGGCATGCTGTTTGGCATTCGATCTCATGCAAAGCACCAAAGCACCAAAGTTGGCCAGACGTGCTGCTCTGGTCTGTTTGCTCCCAGTCACATTGTGCATTACCATGCAAGGTTATCAGCATGCAGTCACAGCAAGACCGTGGCAGCAGCCCAACAGATGCAACATGATGCTGTACGACTGGAAATAAAAGCAACTTCCCACTCAAGTGTATGGCCACCTGCTTTAATTTCCAGTGGCACACATTGGGCGGAGCTGTTTGATTAAAGTAATGTCTCACAGCACGTGATGACCCACATCACACAAAGCTGCTTGCTGATATTCTGTTGAGGTGGCAGGGAACAAGCCCGGCCAGCGCTGTGGGGTACCCCCCAGTACAGTGACCTGTGGCAGAGGGCTCTCAGTGTTGGAGAAAGGCAAGAAGCTGCTCAAGGTACACTCCTGCCCTTTGCTGCTGGTCTTGACTGACGCATATGAGCTCTGCCTTTGCTGTTTTGCAGCTCTGTGTTGTGCCATTGCATTTGCACTCACTAACGAGTCACAACGCATCATGAAAATAAAAAGAAAAAAAAAGGAAAAGAAAAAAAACTCAGGGGTCACAACGTATCATGGATCACCTCCTTCTTGATGGCATGTGCTACACATTTGCACCCAGGTCACAGCAACATGCTTCATGTGTGATGTATTGAAGGGAAGTGTCTCGTTTTTTCCCCCCCTGTGTTCGTGCATCAATACTGCACCAGAATATGCTCAGATGGCACTCACGCTGCACACACGTTAGTGTTAGCACGTTAGTGGTAGTAAGCGCATACGCAACATTGTATGCATATGCACATTTGCAATACGTGTCAACACATTCAGTCATCTTTACAACGCTTGCTTTTGCATGCAGCTGAGAACCCATTGCCAGCTGACCTCATCCAGTCTGCCATGTACTCTGGGGAGTCTGCAGGGGCTGATCAGGATCAGCCCTATTCAGGCAGGGGCAGGCCCGAGCCTGCCCATGTAAGAGGACATCAGGGCATGGACATAGACAGTGCTGCTGCCCACCGCATCCCCAGAGGTACATTCTCATCACTCATGCATGTGCAGGCATCTCCTGACCCATTTCAATACCCCTAGACCCGCTTCTTTTTCCATTCTGCTGCATTGTTCATACCTGGGCCGACTCCCTTTCCCTTCTTTTCATGCCTTTTCTGTTCCTTTGAGCCTGTCTTTATCCTGCT
>JAABUO010008407.1_pt1 | contig 11674 bp, 10 predicted proteins | sample 5559291 | NCBI WGS metagenome assembly JAABUO01 (sample SAMN10711878, study PRJNA513372) | rock metagenome | isolation source: Antarctica rocks | place: Antarctica: Victoria Land, Finger Mt sud | reverse complement strand
GGAGCGGACGCGCGCCGTGGTTGGTCTGGTCAACCGCCGCCTCGACCGCCAACAGCGGTACCGGGCGGCCTAATCGGAACGATGGGGAGGGGGCCATGCGTCTCAACTCCTATTGCAAAGATGAACTGCTGATCACGCGGACAAAGCCGCCGACGGGCCGACGCTGGCCGTGATCGAAGCGCCGATGGGCGAGGGCAAGACCGAGGCGGCGCTCTTCCTGGCCGACAGGTGGAGCGCCACACGGGGACAGGCTGGCGCATACATAGGCCTACCCAGTCAGGCGACCTCCAACCAAATGTTCGGCCGCGTGCGCGACTACCTGCGGCGGCGTTACGGCGACGCGGACGACGCCGTGACGCTGCAACTGCTGCACGGGCACGCGGCCCTCTCCGCAGAGTTCGCGCTGCTGCTCGACAGCGCGCGGCCTTTTGTGCCGACCAATATCGACGACGACGGCGACAAAGACGACGCCACACACAAGGAGCGGCCATCCGTCGTCGCCGCGGAGTGGTTTACCCACAAGAAGCGCGGCCTGCTGGCGCCCTACGGCGTCGGCACGGTCGACCAGGCGCTGATGGCTGTACTGTCGTCCAAGCATGTGTTCGTGCGCCTGTTCGGCCTCGGCGGCAAGACGGTCGTGATCGACGAGGTGCACGCCTACGATACCTACATGTCCGTCTTGCTGGAGCGCCTGCTGGCCTGGCTCGGCGCGTTGGGCTGCTCCGTCATCTTGCTCTCGGCCACACTGCCCGCCGGCCGGCGCGCCGACTTAGTGCGCGCCTTTATCGGCGGTGCGACGGGCACGCCACCCGAGGCGCGGCCCACATCCGACGACGCGCCCTATCCCCGCGTCACCTGGGTCACGACAGGAAAGGACAACGCGCCTGGCGCGCTGCCGGTCGCGCACGTTGCGTCACACCACGCGCCGGTCTCGGAGCGCGGCAAGAAGTCACTGCGCATCGTACAACTGCCTACGGACGACTGCGCCGTGCCGCCCGCGCCCGGCGTGCCCTTCGCGATGGGCGAGAGGCTGCGCAAGGCCCTCGCCGCCGGCGGCTGCGCCGCGGTGATCTGTAACACGGTGCGCAGGGCGCAAGAGATGCATAGGGCATTGGAGCAGGCGTTCGCCGGGCACGACGACGCGCCCGACCTGGCGCTACTGCACGCGCGTATGCCGTTCGACATGCGCGAGGCGCGCGAGAAAGAGGCGCTGCTGCGCTTTGGCAAGCAGGGCTCGGAGGTAGAGATCGACGGCGTGACGCGGACAGTGCGACGCCCGCGTCGCGCGGTGCTCGTCTCGACGCAGATTATCGAGCAAAGCCTCGACCTCGACTTCGACCTCATGGTCAGCGACCTCGCGCCTATCGACCTACTACTCCAGCGCAGCGGACGCCTGCACCGGCACAAGCGCGCACGCCCTGCCGGGCTGGAACGGCCGACGCTGTGGCTGTGTAGCCCCGAACTAGACGGCGCCGACATCCCCCGCTTCGCGCACTGGAAGAAGTCGCTCATCTACGACAACCATGTGCTCTTACGCTCGTGGTTGCAGGTCCGCGACCGTACAGAGATCGACGTGCCGGGCGACGTCGAGGGCTTGATCGAGGCCGTCTACGGCGACGCGCCGTGCCCCACAAGCTTGGCGCCGGAGTGGCATGACGCCTGGAACAAGACGCGCGAGTCCCTACACAAAGAAACGGAGGGCGATACATACCAAGGCGACATCCGCGTCATCGGACATCCCCACGAGAAAATGGCGCTCGACAAACTCGCCGGGCGCCTACGCCAGGAAGACGCGCCCGAGTTACACCCCGCCGCGCAGGCGGTCACGCGCCTGGCGCTCCCATCAATCGGGCTGATCTGCCTGTACGGCGCGCCTGATCATCCGACGCTCGACCGCGCGGGCACGCGGCCCTACAACACGCGACGCGTACCGAACATCGACATGATCGCGGGCTTGCTCCGTCGGTCGGTCAAGGTAACGCACTTCGGTCTAGTGAAGGCGCTCGGCGACCCGGACGCGCCGGGTATGAAAGCATACATGCCGGTCGGTTGGGGCACATCCGCGCTGTTGCGGTCGTACCGCATGGTCGTCTTCGACGCGAAAGGAGACGGGATGGCTGGCGACATACCGCTGCGCCTGGATGAGAAGCTGGGCCTCCTAATTGGCCCTGACACACAACTCCACGCGCCCGTAGATAAGGAGGACGGTGAATAGAGTGAATAGGATGTACGTATATCGACAGGGAAGCCGGCGCCGGTTTAGCGCCAAGCCAAACATCCCGAACATCTTGAAGGGACCATGACCATGACAGAGACGACCGACCACCGCTTCACCTTCAACCTGCTCGACGACCCATGGCTACCGTGCCTCCTGCCTGGTCCACACGGAGCGGTGCGCCGCGAAGAATTGGGTCTGCGCGCCGTGCTGGAGCGCGCGCACGAGATCACCGAACTTAGCAACCCCTCGCCGCTCATCACCGTCGCCGTCTACCGGCTGCTCATCGCCTTGGCGCACCGTGTCTTCGGTCCGGCGGATACGGAGACGTGGTGGGAGTTGTGGGACGCACGACAGCCGGACACGGCACGGCTCGCCGCTTATCTCGACTCCGACGCCGCACGCGGGCGCTTCGATCTGTTCGACGCCGCGCGCCCGTTCTACCAGGTGGCCTCGCTCGGCGTCGAGTACGGTGCGTCGATAGCCAAGCTGACGCATGAGCAGGCCAACAGCGGCAACGCCGTGCTGCTGTCCGACCACGGACAGGGCGCGGCGACGACGGGACTGACGCCGGCCGAGGCGGCGCGCTATCTCGTCGCCTTCCAGGCCTACGCCGTGGGCGGCCTCATCTCCTACGAGAAAGGACAGGATCCCAAGATCTACAAGTCCGCGTCGGCGGGACCGCTGGTCAAAGGCGCGGTCGTGCTGGCACGCGGCGACACCCTATGGGAGACGCTGCTGCTCAACATGGTACGGTATCCACGCGAGCAATGGGGCCACGCAAACGGCGAACAAGACCTTCCCGCGTGGGAGCGCGACGACGAGCCCACCGCTCTACCGCGCTATCCGGCAGGGTACCTCGACCTGCTCACCTGGCAGTCGCGGCGCGTCCGCCTATTCCCCGAGACCGACGATCACGGCCGCGTCGTCGTCAAGCGCGTCGCGACCATGAAGGGACACCCATTCCCCCAGGGCTACGAACGCCACACCAGCGAGACCATGGTGCCGTTCACCTACAACAAGAAGGCGAAGGCAGCCGAGGGCCAAGACCCCTACCCGCCCCTCGTCTTCCGCGACGAGCACGCCCTCTGGCGCGACAGCGCCACGCTGCTCGCGGCGACGCCGGGCCAGGCCTGGCGCCCCGCCACCCTGAGCTGGCTCGACGACCTGGGTCTCAAAAGACGGCTGAAGAGAACTGCCCTCCCGCTCGACGTGCTTGGGATGCGCTCAGATCAGGCTAAGGTGCTGGCCTGGCACCACGAGCGGCTAGCGGTACCCCTGGACTACCTTGACAAAAGTAACGCCGACCTTTTCGAGCAACTCGGCATCGCCGTGAGCCTCGCCAACAAGGTCGGACACGCCCTGAGCGACAGCGTGAGGGAGATGGCCAAATTGCTCATCTCCAGCGAAGCGGACCACAAAAGCGCCCGCCAACCGCTTCCGGCCGACGTCAATGGACTGGCTGATAGCCTCGGCGTCGGACGCGTCTACTGGGCGGCCCTCGACGAGCCATTCGCACGCTTCCTCATGGACCTCCCCAGGGCGCCCAATGGCACACCGTTCGACGACCATGCCCGCGCCGCGCTGAATCAGTGGGCGACCGAACTGCGTCGCGCGGCGGATGACGCATTCGGCGGCGCCACCGCAGGCATGGACACCTCCGCGCGCGCGCTCAAGGCCGCGGCCCTTGGCTGGCGCGCCCAACGCGCGTTCGTTGCCAAGGCGCTAGATGTCTACGGACAGCGCCAGACCGGCGACCAGGAGAGCGACGCGAACAACGCTCCGGCGACCATGCCGGCATAGTAACGGGAGAAACCGATGAGTTCGACCATACAACCCACGCAACCACCGGGAGACACGGAGGCAAGCGTGGCCAAGCAACAGACGTTCGGGGAACAACAGTTGGCGGCGGCGGAAAAGTTCGTCGCCGGGCTTGTCCGCTACGTTCCCGATGAAGAAGGAACGGGCCGGCGCGGCAACCGCGCCGCACTGGCCGCGCTGCGTCGCGCCCTCGGCAAACCAATCGGCGAAACGCTGGACGCCTTCCCCTACGTCGTACCCCTGCTGCCCCAGGGATTGCGCCCGTGGGACGAACAGTGCCACTACCTCGTCGCATCGCTCTTCGCGCTCTACCCCGAGCCGTGGACTAGCGCGCGACGCCAGTCGCTCGGCCTGGCCATGCGGCTCATGGCCCGCAAACAGTCGGACGAGCGGAGCGGCAGCGACGACGTGCCCGACGAGTCCGAGAACGTGGGGGGCAAGTTGGATGCGGCCGTCGAGCGTCGCTTCGTGGCCCTGCTCAACGCGAGTGGCGATGGGTTCGCCATGCATCTGCGCTACGCCGTCACTTTGCTCAAGAGCCACGACCAACGCATCGACTGGGCGCGACTGCTATGCGACGTGCGCGGCTGGCAGTACCCCGCCCGGCGCGTGCAGCGCGCGTGGGCCCGCGACTTCTGGGCCAGCGGCGCGCATGACGCCAAACCGGCTGGCGACGGCGACGGGGACGAAGCGGCCGGCGCTGGCGACCACGACGACAGTGACGGGTAAAGGACCCGATCTCGCTGCCCAACAACCAATCGTTGACAATAGACCAAACCGTTAGATAGAAGGAGTACGATCCCATGTTGCTCGAACTGCACATCCTCCAGAACTTCGCGCCCTCCAACCTCAACCGCGACGACACCGGCGCGCCCAAAGACTGCGAGTTCGGCGGCTATCGCCGCGCGCGTATCTCCTCGCAGTGCTTCAAGCGCGCCATGCGCCAGGCTATGAAAGACGGCGGCCTGCTTCAGCCCGACGACTTGGCCGCGCGCACCAAACTGCTCGTCGCGACGCTGACAGATCGCTTCATCAAGAAGCACGGCAAAGACGCCGCCGAAGCCGAGGGGGTGGCGCGCGCGGCCCTGGCCGCAGCTGGGCTCAAACTGGAGCCAAACGCGAAAACACAATACTTGCTGTTCCTAGGCAACCGCGAGATCGACGCCATCGAGGCCCTGTGCCTGGAGCGCTGGAACGCTTTGAAACCCGCCCCTGGGGGAGAACCAGCGGTGGACGGCACGCCGGCAGCGCCGGCCGGCCGTGGGCGCAAGAAGGCGGCGGCCGACGCCCCGGTCGTCGACACGGCGCTGTCCAACGCGTTCAAAGGCTTGTTGAACGGGGGTAAGGCGGCCGACCTCGCGCTGTTCGGACGCATGATCGCGGATCTGCCCGACCGCAACGTGGAGGGCTCGTGTCAGGTAGCCCACGCCCTGTCCACGAACGCCGTCAACGTCGAGTTTGATTTCTACACGGCCATCGACGACCTCAAAAGCGACGACGTCACCGGCGCCGACATGCTGGGCACGATCGAGTTCAACTCCGCTTGCTACTACCGGTACCTCAACCTCAACGTGGACCAGCTTGCCGGCAACCTGGGGGGCGATGTCGACTTGACGCGCCGCGCGGTCGAAGCCTTCGTGCGCGCGGCCGTGACCGCCGTGCCGTCGGGCAAGCAGAACTCTATGGCGGCGCAGAACCCGCCTTCGCTCGTGCTGGCTGTCGTGCGAGAACGCGGCCTCTGGTCGCTCGCTAACGCCTTCGTGAAGCCCGTGCGCCCCGGCCTAAACGGCGACCTCGTGGCGCAGTCTATCGGGCGTCTCGACGACCACTGGGGCAAGATCGCCCGCATGTATGGCGAGCGCCAAATCGCCGGCAAGTGGCTGTGCATGGTCGACGACGAAACGGGAGAGCGCGACACACCGACGGCGGGTACGCTCTCACACCTCCGCGACGCGGCCGTCCCCAGCATCGACGACCTCATGGAGCGCGCCATGGGTACCTTGGCAGGTACTCCCGCTGATGCGGCGCCCGTGCGATGAGCGACGCAACCCAACAGCCGGCCGTGCCCTACACCCTGCTGCTACGCCTAGCCGGGCCGATGCAGTCGTGGGGCACGCACAGCCGCTTCTCGTATGAACGCGACACAGAGCGTGAACCCTCCAAGAGCGGCGTCATCGGCCTGCTCGCCGCCGCGCAGGGCCGGCCGCGCGAGGCGCCCGTCGACGACCTTGCCGCGCTCACCATGGGCGTGCGCATCGACCGGCCCGGCTTGCTCAAGGTCGACTATCACACCGTCGGCGGCACGAACCGCAAGGGCGACACCTACGGCGTGGCCGAAGTCGGCGGCGACAAAAGGCGCACCGCGGTGACGCACCGCTACTACCTCGCCGACGCCAGCTTCCTGGTCGGTCTGCAAGGCGACGAGGCGCTGCTGCGTACACTCGACGCCGCGCTCGCCGGCCCCGTGTGGCCTCTGTCGCTCGGCCGGCGGGCCTTCGTGCCGGGTGAGCCGATCCGCTTACCCGACGAACCGCCGTGGGGACCAGGGCTCAGGCCGGGCACGGTCGAAGACGTACTCCGCGCCTATTGGCCGCCCCGCCCTGACCACGCCGTACGCGACGAGTATCAACGACCGGCCGAGCGAGTCATGCTCGTCATCGACGACGGCTTCGACCCCGGAAAGCCGGGCGACACCACCGCGCCGCGCGAAATGCGGCGCGACGTACCCCTCTCGTTCGCCCCCGCCAACCGTCTGTACGACGTCCGTTACGTCTTGATTAAGGACGCGCCTATACCGCGCACGACACAGGAGGAGCCATGACTATAACCGACAGGCCAGCCCCGGCCCCCGACCACGCGGCCAGCCCACTCTATCTCTCGTGCGTACCGCTCAACCCGCGCGAGCACGCCGTGCAACGCGACCTTGCCGACTGCCGAGCGCTTCATCGCACCATCCTGCGCGCCTTCCCCGACCTCGGGCTTGGCCGCGATCCGAGGATAGGCTCCCGTGCGAACCTGGAGATAGAAACCGAGGCCGACGACAGCGAGAATGCCGTGTTTGACGACCAACCGGCCTTCGCGTGGGGGGCGCGGCGGCAGTTCGATGTCCTCTATCGCGTCGACCAAGACCGCCGCGGCGCCCCCATCGTGCTCGTGCAATCATCGTCGGAGCCTGACTGGTCGCGCCTGTCCGAGCGATCCCCGCGCTACCTAGCCGGCACGCCGGATCACAAAGATGTCACAGCATCATACGCGGCCCTCCAAAACGGCATGGTACTAGCCTTCCGGTTGCGCGCCAACCCTACCAGGAAGGTCGATCGGCGGCAAGACAGCGACCCCAACCGGCGTAACGGGCGCCGCGTCGCACTGACGGCGGAGGAAGACCAACGGGTATGGCTGCGTCGCAAGGGCGCGCAAGGAGGCTTTAGCCTCGTGACGCTCGGCGGCAAGCCGGACGTGTTCGACGCCCATGTCAGTCCCATCGAGAAGGTGGAGGGGCGCGGTAGCCCGGACAAACGCACCTTCGGCGCCGTCACGTTCGAGGGCAAGCTGCGCATAGACGATGCGCACAAATTACGCGCCGCGCTCGTCAACGGCATCGGTTCGGGCAAGGCCTACGGCTTTGGCCTGCTCTCACTGGCGCCAGCGCGGCAGCGGGAGGGATAGCCATGGTGAAAGATCTACACATTCTGCCCAAAGTGCGCGACTCCATCAGCTACCTCTACGTCGAGCACTGCCGCGTTGACCAAGAGGGCAAGGCCATCGCCGTCCAGGACCTCGATGGCAAGACGCCGGTGCCCTGCGCTGGGCTCACCACGCTGATCCTGGGCCCCGGCACGACCGTGACTCACGCGGCCATCCGCACATTGGCCGACAACGGTTGCCTCGTGTTGTGGGGCGGAGAGGAAGGCGTGCGTCTCTACGCGCAGGGCATGGGCGAGACGCGCTCGGCCCGCGGCCTGTTGCGCCAGGCGCTCCTATGCTCCGACGAGGAGAAGCGCATGCGCGTTGTCTTCAAGATGTACGAACTGCGCTTTGGTGACCCGGTCCACGAGGACGCGACGCTGCAGCAAATGCGCGGTAGGGAGGGCTTGCGCGTACGCGAGGCCTACGCCAAGGCCGCCAAGGAAACGGGCGTGGCGTGGCAGGGCCGCACCTACAAGTCATCAGACTGGAGGGCAGCCGACCCCATCAACCGCGCTCTCTCGTGCGCCAACAGCTGCCTCTACGGCATCTGCCACGCGGCCATTGTCTCGGCGGGCTACTCGCCGGCGCTCGGCTTCATCCACACCGGCAAGATGCTATCGTTCGTCTACGACATCGCCGACCTTTACAAGGCGGACATTACCATCCCCGTGTCATTCAAGACGGTGGCGGCGGGGACGGACAACCTGGAGCGGCGCGTGCGCCAAGCCTGCCGCGACGCGTTCCGCGACGAGCGCTTGTTGCAGCGCATTGTGCCGGACATCCACTGGCTCATGACTCCCGACGAAGGAACCAGAAGCTTGCCGAATCCCGACGAAGACTACGACACGGACGACGCCACGCCCGGTGGTCTGTGGGACGACGATCAAGGCGAGATCGCCGGAGGCTACAACAGGGCCGGCGACCTCCAAAGGGGGAGCGACGGCGACGGAGAGGAGGCGCCATTTTGATCGTCTTAATCTTAGAACGGGTGCCGGTGAGCCTGCGCGGCGAGTTGACGCGCTGGCTGCTTGAGGCGCGGCCAGGCATTTTCGTCGGCCACGTCTCAGCCATGGTGCGCGACAAGCTGTGGGATAAAGTGTGCGAAGACGCGGTAGCCCCGCGCGCGCGTCGTGCGGCCTCCAGCAACGCGGGCGCGGGTGGCAGTGGCGCCATGTTGATGCACAGTGCCGACAACGAGCAAGGCTTTGCTATAAGGTATTATGGAGATACAATCCGGTCCGTTGTCGATTTTGAGGGGCTGACCCTCATCAAAGTGCGGAGTTAGGTTATACAAACCTAACGCCAGTGCCGTCCCCACGCATGTGGGGGTGAACCGTCCGCGGCATGGCGGCACACTTTGCACGCGTTGCCGTCCCCACGCATGTGGGGGTGAACCGCAGTACTTTGGTGGCGCGACCTTTACGCCCACGCCGTCCCCACGCATGTGGGGGTGAACCGTGATCGTCGCTGGCGCGGCCTTCCGCGCGGGAGCCGTCCCCACGCATGTGGGGGTGAACCGTCGGGATTGCCAGCATTGCCCGCATCGCAGGTGCCGTCCCCACGCATGTGGGGGTGAACCCACGATGCGACGCCTTCGCTGTGGTACTCCGGCGCCGTCCCCACGCATGTGGGGGTGAACCGACTTGCTCTGGAAAGAGGCGCGCGCGCAAGCCGCCGTCCCCACGCATGTGGGGGTGAACCGGCATGGACGTAGCGCCCCGTCGCGGGACGTAGCCGTCCCCACGCATGTGGGGGTGAACCGCCAAGGGGGAATGTGCTTCACGTCCTGTACAAGCCGTCCCCACGCATGTGGGGGTGAACCGGAGGCGCAGGCGGCGGTCGGTGACATCAAGGCGCCGTCCCCACGCATGTGGGGGTGAACCGGTTTCCACGAGTCATCCAAGTGGAGCGGCGTCGCCGTCCCCACGCATGTGGGGGTGAACCGTCGCCGACCATCTGCGGCGGGACACCGATCAGGCCGTCCCCACGCATGTGGGGGTGAACCGTGAAGCGCCGCATGGCACGGATGGCACAGCACGCCGTCCCCACGCATGTGGGGGTGAACCGCGGAGCCGGAAGCGGAGGTCATAGACGACGAGGCCGTCCCCACGCATGTGGGGGTGAACCGCAACTCGTAGACAGCGAACATAGCCGCGAGTCGCCGTCCCCACGCATGTGGGGGTGAACCGCGTTTCGACCGTCAAGCGCGCCGTGGCCTGGCGCCGTCCCCACGCATGTGGGGGTGAACCGCAAGGCCGCGTCAACAGTACCGCCGTAGAACGGCCGTCCCCACGCATGTGGGGGTGAACCGCCTGAGGGCGGGTACAGGCTACAAGCTAGGGCGCCGTCCCCACGCATGTGGGGGTGAACCGAAGCGCTGGCATCTGGTGCCGTGGTTCCATTTGCCGTCCCCACGCATGTGGGGGTGAACCGCAGGCCAAGCGGGGCATTGATGATAATGGCACGCCGTCCCCACGCATGTGGGGGTGAACCGTCTTGACCGGATCGGGATGGACGCAGCGAAACGCCGTCCCCACGCATGTGGGGGTGAACCGTTGAAACTCAGGTGCTGCACAAACAACACATAGCCGTCCCCACGCATGTGGGGGTGAACCGAGTTAAAAAATGTGCCAATGGCGTGATAAAAGGCCGTCCCCACGCATGTGGGGGTGAACCGAGGCCGATCGTCGCGCCACCCGCATCGAGGAGGCCGTCCCCACGCATGTGGGGGTGAACCGCGACAAAACGAACAGGTCGAGCAGCGCATACGGCCGTCCCCACGCATGTGGGGGTGAACCGTTGTTCATGGCCGAGTACATCCACGTCGACGAGCCGTCCCCACGCATGTGGGGGTGAACCGCACTGGTATATGTTGTCAGCGCCGCAAAGGCGGCCGTCCCCACGCATGTGGGGGTGAACCGTCCAGAGCAGGGAGAGGAATAGATAATAATGAGCCGTCCCCACGCATGTGGGGGTGAACCGGCTTGTTGTTCGTCGCCGCCCACTGCCCCACGGCCGTCCCCACGCATGTGGGGGTGAACCGTGCGACTCCACACCGGTTGAGACACGTCCTGTGCCGTCCCCACCCATGTGGGGGTGAACCGTCCAGGAAAGACCGGACCTGTGTGATGTACTCCTTGTACTCACACAGCTTGATCAGCAGCGCCTTGACGTAGGCAGACGGGGGATGCGCACCCGTCTGGGTCGGGGGCGTGTCGCGGCGCGTTCGGGGATGACAGCTCCCCCTCTACTGTTCGTTTATGACGACATCAGTATAGAACAGCGCGGCGCCGGCGACATCGGGGAAATTTGGTTACATGGGTGTCGGCGGCGCGCTCCGCCAGGCCACGTTTTTGCAGCCATTGTAACCGTGCTCAATGAAAGACTTCGGGGTGAGCATAACGCCGAGGCACAGTGTATGACGACGCATGTTCTGTCAATGACCTATTTCAACCACAAAATTTGTTTAACCTGTTATGTCGAGGAAGGTGCGCGAAAAGCGGGCGTAGTCGTCGATCCGATGGTCAGTGCCCCAGTGGGTGTCCCGCACAGCGCCCCACCGGTCCACGTCGGGCTGCGCCCGTCCCACCACATTGTAGACCCACCGACTCCATCTGCTATAATTGCCGCTAACGAATTAATGAATTTATACCTGGTAGTGCAAGAGCGAACGTATTGAACCTGGGGAGTCCGACGACTTCGTCTGCAGTCGCTATAAGACTGAATAGATCTCAATCGCTAGTGGCTACAGCCGCACAAGCATCTGGAATGGTGTTAAGCAGTTACGTTGATCGTATCACTAGTAAGGGATCACTTTCATACTTCGCGTATCTTATCGAAAAGTCGGGGGGCTAGGCCGCCGCGAGCGCCACGGGGGCGTGGGCCTCAGCCGCGCGTTGGATGATGAGGGCGGCCAGGGAGGGCATCCGATTGGCACCAGAGAGACGGTCG
>JAABUO010008406.1_pt1 | contig 11675 bp, 11 predicted proteins | sample 5559291 | NCBI WGS metagenome assembly JAABUO01 (sample SAMN10711878, study PRJNA513372) | rock metagenome | isolation source: Antarctica rocks | place: Antarctica: Victoria Land, Finger Mt sud | reverse complement strand
CAAAATTAAATATGTACAGTGGATATAGAACCCGCAGGGGCCCAGGGAGCTAGCAGGCACCCTCAGCAGACGTCAGAGGCAGCGCCAGACATGCAAGCGAAGGACAGCTTGTGCCTTGGATGGAGCTCTGAAGCAGGCTGACACACACGACTCAGGCGGCAGCAGCACCAGAGCCTGGGGACGAGGCTGACGTCCCTCCAGGCGCCTGGACGTGGCCCAGCGCGGCGGGGTCGCATGTCGCGGGCAGGCCGGCGCGCGCCTGATGTTGGCGTTGGCGGTGCCGCAGCCGCCGCGGTGCAGCAGGCGGCAGCTGGCGCAGCGGCTGTTGCGCGGCGCCACGGTCCGCGCGCGGCCAAAGGGGTCGCCGCCAAAGCCTGCGCGGGCATGCCCGCCGTCAGCCCAGCCGCCTGGCAAGCTCCCAGCCCTGTCCAGGCTTGCGCTCCGGGCGCACGGGCAGAGCTGCCAAGCAGACATCATAGCAGGGCATGACAGCAGGACTGACACAGCTGCTGACAGGTGCGGAGCAGCACTTCAGCTCAGGCGCTCGGACCGCTCGCTGCAGGATCGCGCGCCTCCACACGGCAGCGCATGACAGTCGTGTGTGTTCAGACAGCACTGGCGGCAAAGCGCCTGCCTGGCGGCATGGGGCCGAGCGCTCGCGGGCGCCGCGGGGGCGCGCGCCGCGCGAGCGCGGCAGGTCGGGCGGCAGCGCGTCGGGCGCGAGGCCAAAGTCGGCGAGCGCGCGGTTGTTGCGGCTGATGTTGGCCGCGCGCTCGGCCTCCATCTCGTTCTCCGGCTCGCTGGCCGGCTCGGCGGCCTCGCCTGGGTCGGCGCCGGCGTCCGCAGCCTCCGCCAGCGCCTCGCGCGCGCGCGCCTCCTGCGCGGATACAGAGTATATGCTGGCGCTCAGCAAAGCTACTTGTGTGTCCTGCTGAGCCTTCGACTGCGTCGCAGACAGCAGTGCAAGCCATGGCGGCACACGCTCCAAAAGCTGCTAGGCTTGCGTGCCAGCCCACTATGACCCGCATGTACAGTGCCATACGCACATGGCGGCACATGACTATGTGACTGGCTTGCACGCCAGACCTGCGGGCTGAGGCAGCGCATGGGGCAGCAGCAGTCACGTGAGGTGTGAACAACAGATGCTGCGGATGTGATGGGGGGCGGGATGGGCACAAGCGCACCCGGTGCGCAAAGGTGGCGTGGCGCATGAGCCGGTCGGCGGCGATGCGCTGCGCCTCCGCCGGCCAGGCCTTCGGGTCGCTGCGGATGCGCACCTGCAACGCGCCACACCATGTCAACCCTGGTTCTCGCGGCCGGACGAAGCCTAGTGTGGACGCCCACGGCCACTTCAGCAGCTCTAGCAGCGCCCTGGGCGCGCCGCGGCAGCGTGCTGGGGCGGACCTGCGGCCAATGCTGGCATCGGAGGGAGCATGACCCTAACATAACCCTAACCATAACCGCCCCGCGGCACGCCCCGCACCAGCTGGTTGGGCGCCCAGAGCGGGATCATCTCCACGTCGCCGTCGTCGTAGCACAGCGTGTGGCGCCACCGCACGCGGTCAAAGCCGCTGACCCAGGCCTCGTACCAGGCCTCGTCCAGCGGCCACCAGGACGCGATGCGCGCGCCCACTGCGCCCTCGCCCATCACCGCCACCTGCGCGCGCGGCCGCTGGCGCGTGGCGGGCTGTCTCCAAGGCGGAGGAAGCCCTGGAACCTATAGACGCTACCTGCATGTGCAGCAGCTGACGAGCGGCTGACATTCTCCAGGGTGGACATCCGACAAACTTATAGAGCGAGCCTTCTGGAATGCACTGTCAGCGGCTCGCGTTGCGCCCAGCCACTGGGCCTGGCTGCGCTGTGTGCCCCAACCAATGTAGGGTATTGCAGACCCTTACGCCATGCTGTGGGGTGTTCAACCCTTTTGGGCGCGGCACGAGCATGCTGCCATATGAGGGCAAGCAGAGGAAGTGCGCGCCTGTGCGCCGCTCAGGCCGGCGGCCGCAGCCGCCGCAACGCGGCTGGCGAGGCACCGGCGGTTGCTGCCCTGCGCCGCGCCCAGCCGACCTAGCTCAGTACAAACGCTTTTCTACTTGGGTGAGCCTGTGGCAGCAGGGTTCACGCGAAATCACACACATTGTGTAAAGCCGTTTGGGGATCCTGCAATCTCGCGCATCCCACATTGGTGATGGGCCGACGGTGCTGCCTCGCCGGTCGCACGCGCGACCAAATACATGCCTTAAAAAAACCAGCGAGCGGGAAACGAAGCGCATGTCTGCGGCCATTTAAATCCGCATGCATGTGTTTGCATGGCAGTATATGCACGGAGGCATCAAGCGCCTGGCATTGCCCCCACGTTTGCACATGGCGCCCTGGGGCACGGGCGCCGGCGCGTGCGCACGCACCCGGGCCGCGTCCAGGCAGGCCTCGCACTCGCCGCAGCGCACGCGCACGGCGGCCGCGGCCGCGCGCTGCGCGGCGACCGCCGCCAGCGCCGCCGTGTACGTCTTGCTGTCTAGCGAGCGGTCCTGCACCTCCGCGCTCTTGCGCGCATCCTGCGTGCGCGGCGCGGGCGACTCGGCGGCCGACGCGCGGCCTCCACGACGTGGCCCGTGCTGTGCAGCCCCGCATACCGCCAGCACCACCCGCGGCCCCTGAAGCGTGCGCCGCCTCGCGCCCATGCAGGCCGTGCGCCGCCCTAATCCTAACCCTCGCGGGCCCGAACCTGCACCGCGGCGCGGAAGGCGGCCGGCGAGGCGGTCCGCTTGTCGGCCTCGCACGCGCATGCGCCCGCGGCTTCCTTCTCGGCCAGGCAGCGCCGGAAGGGCAGCAGCTCGGCGGGCCGCACCCACACCGCGCCCTTGTGCCCGAACAGCACCGCCAGCACCTGCGCCGCGCCCGCGCGCGGTGGTCATAGGGTTAGGGTAGGGTAGTGTGTGCCAGGCGGGGCCGGCGGGTCCGGGCGTCAGGCCTGCAAGCGCAGCCCTGGGGTTGGCACGCAGGGGCCGCATTGGCGCTGCCGCGTGAGCAACCAGATGCGCCGTGCGCCGCCGCGCGCCCGCGCAGGCGGCTGCCCAGCTGGTGCGGCAGGCATGACGTGAGGGTACGTCAACCCTCGGGCGACCGCAGCAGCCGGCATGCTGCGGGGCCGGCGCGCCTTCCGCAGCGGGTCCGTCCCGGCGCTGCGCCGCGCGCGGCGCGCCGGAGCTGCGTCCACGCCCTCCGCAGACGCTGCCGCGGCGGCTGCGGCCGCCTGCGTGCCCGTCACCCCACATCAGCATGGTTGCATGTAAATACATACGGAGATGCTTGTGCGCTGCTGGCTCGGTGGTGAGCATGCATGCACGGCACAATTGTGCAAACGGGTCGCCCATCAGCGCCTGCCAGAGAACAGCACAACACCAAGCCTGCATTGGTGGCGCCTGCAACACTCCCTGTTTGGTGCGCAAGCAGCGCGGGCAGGCCCGCATGCAGACAGCTGCGAAAGGCAACCAGACGACACCTAGACACCTACAGCTCTCAATTGCTGCAGCCAAGGATTACATCGGCGCCTGTGGGTTAGGGGAAGGGGGGGGGGCGCACCGCGCCGGCCTCCGCAGCAGTTGGGGCCGCCTCGGGCGGGCCGATGCGCACGGGGTCGAAGCGCGGGCCGCACTCGCGCGGGATGCTTACGCGCGCCTCCGCCGGGCCCAGCGCTGCGCGCACGCGGGCCAGCGGGGCGTAGTTTGAGCAGCCCACTGCAGAGCGGGCCTGGCAGCCGCCGGCCGGGCGCCTGTGGCATGGTTGACGCACGCAGCCCTGCTTGTAGCCGCGCATGCCGCCGCGGCACAGCGGGCCGCAGCGGGTCCCCGCGGCAGGGCCAGGAGGCGGGGCGCGCGCGCACCGGCGATCGCGCCCGGCGGCAGCAGGCGCCCGCGCGGCAGGTGGTGCGGGTCCAGCACCTCGGCCGGCCACCACAGCCCAGACTGCATGCGCGCCCACACCAGCTCGCCGACCGACTCCGCGTCGCTCGCGTCGCCGTCCAGGCGCACCACCGCCTGCATCTGCGCGCGGGGCCGCAGACCCTGAGCTGCGTCGGCACCACCGCCTGCATCGGCGTGCGGGGCCCCAGACCCTGAGCTGCGTCGGCACCGCCGCCTGCATCTGCGCGCGGGGGGCAAACCCTGAGCTGCAGTGCCACCATTGCCTGCCATCGTTGGCACGGTTCCCCAAGCCCTGAGCTGCGTCGGCACCACCGCCTGCATCTGCTGGCGCCCACGCGCGCTTAGGCCAGGCCTGCGCAAGCGGGCGCGGCAGGGACCGCTCGCGCCCAGCGCGCCGCACATGCTGACGAGCGCATAGGTCCAGAGGCATGCACGGCAAACCCGTGGCAGGTTTAGTGGCTGGCCAGCACTCCCATGTGACATGCGGCCGTGCGTGCCCTCAAGTCCGTGATGGACACCCTACAAGCGCGCTTGCGCACGGTCACTCGCAGGACAGAGGGCACGCCGGCCGGCTCCGCGCACAGAATGCCTTGTTGACACCCGATTGTCATCGGACTGTTTGGCACAGCCCCAGGCAGCACACCTCGGCCTCAAGCTCGGCGCCGCACTCGAGCGCGCGGCTGACGGTCGTGCTCACGTCCCAGCCCTGCGCGCCGGGGAGGCGGGGTGAGAGACGGGATGGGCCTGCATCTGTGGGCGGAAGCAGAGCCGCAAGCGGCTGCGGACACGCTGCAGCAGCATGGACGCAGGCCGCGCCCCGCCGTTCACAACCACGTCCGATGCCTGTGCTGCTGCGCGGCGTGTCATGGGCGCATGCGCATTTTCAGAAGCGACGCGCGTTTGTTCATGCCAATGCTGGGCCGCAGCCTGCGTGCACGACTCGCCGGCGCGCGCGGGAGGCGGGAATGACAGCAGGCTCTGCAGAGAGAGCACTGCAGTGTGTGTGTGGTGTGAGAGCCTGAGAGCCTGAGAGCCTGAGAGCCTGAGAGCCTGAGAGCCTCAGAGCGTGAGAGCGTGAGAGCGGCGGGCGGGCGGGGGAAGCAGATATTGCCGGGCAGGGGAAGCAGATAGGGTAGGATAGCAGATAGATATAGCAGATAGATATACCCGGATCACAGAGCACACCATCACAAAGCACACAGCACGAGGTTGGGTTTGTTTTATTTGTTTTTTTCCCTACCCTATATCCTACCCTTTCTTAATTCACCGAGCCCTGCGGATGGGGAGATTAAGGGTAAGGGTAAGAGGCGGGCGGCGGGCGGGTGTGTGAGAGGCGGGTGAGAGGAGCGTGAGAGGAGGGTGAGGTGAGGGTGAGAGGAGGGTGAGAAGAGGGCAAGAGGAGGGTGAGAGGAGGGTGAGAGGAGGGTGAGAGGAGGATGAGTGTAGCTGGCCAAGGGCGCGGGACATGCCTGCTCGCGCAGGCGCGCCAGGTACGTGTGCAGCGCCGCGCGCGGCGGCGGCGGGCCCACGCCCGACACGAACGCGGCCAGCGGAACCAGCGGCGCTAGGACGGGCGCCTCGCTGATCACCACGCTGTGCCTGCCGCGCGCGGCGAGCCACTTCTTTTTGTGCTGTGTCAGCAGGGCGTGCCCGCATGCGCGGGCGGACAACACCGGAGCAGCCCAGCGCAGCGCTTGCAACACTCTGTCACGACCCCAATTCAACAAACAGCAGGGTGCAAGGACAGAGCGCGTTGCCCGGGGCGAGGCTGGTGCGGGCAGCCGCACCGGCCGAGGCCACGCACGAACCAGGCGGCGCGCGGCCAGGCCGTGGGGTCCCGGCGGTCGCGCCGCTCGCGGCGCCGCACTTCCTTGCGCGCCGCCAGCGCGCGCCCGGCCTAGCGCACCAGCTGCACATGTGAGACCCGCGCTGATAGGCTGCACGCGGTATATGCATCTGCCACAGGGCCTCGGTGTCAGCATACGCCAAGACCCACGTGCACGAGAGCTGGGCATGCCCTCAAGTGGACCTCTCCTTGCTTGCACTTGGTTGCACCCATCGCACATGCCCCTCGCGCCCACGCATGCTCGCACTGCCAGGCGCCGCTAGCTCGTCAAGCAAGCACTGAAGCGTTGGCGAGAGCACCTGTGTATGTGCAGCTCAACACTGAAGCTTGCGAGTAATGGGGCCTACGTTCGAGCCTCGCGCAGGTGCACCAGGCGCCAGCCATCGACTCCACCTCGCCCCTGACCCCGCCCCGGGTCGCTTGGGCGGGGAGCGCGCCTGCGTGGACACTATGACCTGGAAGTCGCGCATGCTCAGGCCCTCCAGGCCCTGGCCCTGCTCCGGCCGCGCCGGCGCCCCCCGCCGCGCCTCCGAGGGTTGCGGCCCTGCAGACGCTCCCGGCCCCCCACCGGCAGGCCCCGTTCCGTTGACGCAGCCTGCAGGCGCGCTGCCGCCGGCTGCTGGCGGGTCGCCGGCAGAGCCCACACACTGCAGCTCTGCGCCCAGCGCCGTCTCTGCGAGCGCCAACGCGAGCGCATCGGGCGCCGCCGCGCCGTTGACGGTCGCCTGCTGGCCTGGCGATGCGGCGTCTCCGGCTGCGCCCGCTGCTGGCGGCGCGGCGGTCGCGTCCGCGCCGCTCCCGCTCGCGGGCGCGCTTGCCGCCCCCGGCCCGCTCCCCGCAGCAGGCACACTGCCTGCGGCTGCCGCCCCGGTGGGTGCAACCCCGACCGCCGTGCCCTGGAGCGTGTCCGGGAGTGCGCCGGTCCTGTCGTCCAAGGCGCCGGGCAGCGCGGGGCTGCCCGCTCCGCCAGCAGCCTCATCGAGCGGGCCGGCGGCCTGGGCAGGTGCCCTGCCCGCCGCCTGCGCTGTGACGCCCGGCGGCGCGGCAGCCTCCTGTGTGGGCGCTGCGGCCAGAGCGTCGCGCATGTCCATGACCCTGGGGTCACGCGCCGAGACGGGCCGGCCGGCAAAGCCTTCGGGGGGCTGCGGGGCGCCCGCGTCCGCCCCGCCCGGCGCCTGTGATGGCGGCGCCGCCGGCCCCGCCGGCGCATGGGTGCCGGCCGCGCCACAGGCACCAGGCGCAGCGGCCTCAGGGCCGAGCTGGGCTGTATCAGGCTGGGCGTCAGGCTGGGACGCTGCACCCCCGTTCGGACTGGCCTGGTCGAGCGAAGCGCGCTTCACCAAGCACGGGAGCGGCAGGAATTCGTCTTCTGATTGGGGCGATGCGCGCGCAGCTGCGTCAGGCAGGGAGTGCCCGCCGGCTGCCGGCGCGAGGCCCGCCCCAGCGGCCGGACTGCCCGCACTGCCCGGGGCGCCGCCGGGGCTGTCAGCGGCCGCGCCGGCCGCGCGCGGGTGCTGCGCGCCGGGCGTGGGCGGCATGGCGCCGGCCGCGTCGCTGCTGCTGGGCGCGGCTCGGCCGCCCTGGTCGGGCCCTGCCGTGCGCGGACTGTCAGCTTGACCGCCCGGCGAGGGGTCGTCCTGGCTGGACCTCGCGGCTCCCTCCTCACCGCGCCCACCTGTGTGGGCGCTCGCTACCTGCCCACATGCGGCTGCGCCCGCAGCCTCCAGCCCCCCGCTCCAACCCTGCCCGTCCTGCGGCTGGCCAGCCGCTCCTTCTGTGGCGGCAGCATCCGCGCCGGCGGGCGCGCCAGCAGCAGGCTCGGGACCTGCAGCCCGTCCCAGAGTCAGCGCGCACGGATGATAAAACGCACTTTTCTCCCGCCCTGCAGCTGACAGTGTTACGCGCAGCTCGGGATGCGCCACAGTGAATAGACAGTATGGGCAACCAGGCGCGGGCGGAACGCACGCCAATCCAAGTCATACCCATATCAGCTGGTGCCGGTACCTAATATGCTTGAAGTGACCCTGTTCACCGAGTAACCTGATGGCATGCATTTGGCATGAGGTCAGGCAGGTCCGGCAGCATGTACACAGACAAGCGGGGACGAGGCGCGGCGCTCAGGCGCGCCCGCATGCGTGAGAACTTTGTACTCGAACATGACGCCGTCGTCCGCAAAGTCCTCATTGTCCCACATCCACTGCTGGACGACGCCCGAGGGCTCGTCGGCGTGGTTAGACCCTGACCCTGGCGCCCTGGCTCCGGCAGCGTCCGCGCCCGCCGCGCTGCCCCCGGTCTCCGCAGCACCGTCTGGCGCGGCGGTGGGCGCGTCCGTTGCGGGGCTTGTGCCAGGGTTAGGGTTTCCGGCACCATGGTCCATGCTGCGGTCGCGCGCGCCGGTGCAGTACTTGTGGCGGTACGGGCTGGCCAGCTGCTCGCCCAGCCACTTGGCGACCGGCACGGTCACCGCATTGCCCAGCAGCGCCCAGCGCTCCGACTGCACCGCGGCGCGACGGCGCATGGCTGTCAGGCTGTGGCTCTACCGCTCGTGCATATGCAGCGGCAAGCAGGCCTCCAGTGGAAGCGGAATGACCGTCCATGTCGCAGGATGCTGTCTGGCTTGTTTCGAGGCGCATGGACCGTCAAGCATGTGCGACCAGGCAGAATGGGAGGACAGAGGTGCGCGCTCTGCCCGAGCACCACCTGCTACTCCACGCCATGCTGCACGCAAAGGGTATCTGGGAAGGATTGCGACCTGCGCACGGCGCTGCGCCGGCCAGCCCGCACCTCCAGGCGGTCCCCGTCGTCCACGCGCCGCGGCAGCGCGCGGTGGCTGGTCACGCCGGGCGGCAGCACCGGGTAGCACGCCTGCGTCCAGCCCGGCGGCAGGCCCTGCGCGGGGCCCGCGGCTGTCACGCGCTGCCGTCCGTGCCCCCAGGTCCTCGAGGGGGCAGAACTTGTCTGGAAGGCCTTGCAGGCGCAGAGCTGCATCCAGGCGCGCGGGAGCACCAGACGCCACAAACAGGACAGCTTGCACTGCGGCCACGAGAAAAGGTGCATACATCTGATTTCAACCCTACCATGGTTGTCACACCCTAATAATGACCTGCGATGCATCCGCGCCGGCGCGCCTGCAGGCGCTCGGCGTCCTCGATCTGCAGCATGCCCATCTGGCCCGTGGCCAGCAGCAGGCACATGCGGCAGTTGGCCGTCTTCATTGTCGGCACGCGGTCAACCACCGGCGGGCTCCTGCAGGCGCCGCGCGCGCTCAGTGCGGCGGCGCGCCGCCCGGCCGGGGCGCGCGCGCGCTGTCGCTGTGCCCGCCGACCCTGGCGTGTTTCGCAGCCGCGTCCGGGCAGACGGCAACGTTTCCGTCAGGACGCTGGCATGCGCGCTTGCACGAGGTGCGGGTGGGCTCTGCGAGGCTGTGCTCACGCCGCCCCTGCGGCCAATGATGGGGTAGGGTAGGATCAGGGCTTGGCCAGGGAGGCGCGCACTGCGCATTGCCCAGATCGAGCGCGAGCGAGAAGGTGCTGCCGCCGTCGGTTGCCGCAGGCTGGTGGCACGTGAAGCAGGGGCGGCCGAACACCGTCGTGCAGCCGCCCAGGCACGGCTCCGCGCCCTGCCATGCCGCACTGGGGCTCGCACGCCGTTCTAGCATGGCTCAACCCATGCATGCGGTGCGCAGCAGGCTGCCTCGTCCACACGCAGGCAGCAAGGCAGCAAGGCCGCAGCAAGATCCTTGCTACACATGGCACCAGGGTCTCGCATGCGCACGGCGGTCTTACATGCGCACGACGACCGGACGCGTGCCTGGGACAGCAGGACGTCCCGCGCGTCGCCGTAGAGCGACGCTACCAGAAAAAAGCGCCGACGCCGGTGCGGGATGCCAAACGCTGCGCTCACAGGCACTGTCTCGGGTGCGGACACCTTGAAAAACTGCTGTTGCGCGGCACGGACGCCGCGACGCTGCGGTTGTTTGCCAGGCACCACGGGCGGTACATGATGAGGCCGAGCGCCCCAGCGTGAACACCAGAACCCCCAAAAAAAAGCAAAAACAAGAAGGTTGTGAACGTGCGGTCGAAGCGGAGGCACGGCGCGCCGCACCAGACGAGTTGACGATGCGGTAGGCCCAGGACATGTACCCCAGCGCCTCGAAGCGCTCCGCAATGTACTGCATGGCCGACGGCTGCCCCTCGATGCGGTCCAGCAGCGCCTCCACCTGCCCCACCGCAAGAGATGCCCTGGCATAACAGTAGGGTTTGGCAATCTGGGGTACATGTGGGTCATGGCAAGGGCACTGAGAGACATATGAGCTTGCATGTGGCGCCCGCAATGAGCAGCGCAGCCTGACTGGAGCGCGCGCGCGCGCAGTGACAGGTTCAAGGTGTGTCGCATGGCATATGCGACACGAACAGTTGGCTGGGCGTGCAGCGTCTGAGGCGCGCACGTTCTCAAGCAGCACCCATGGCACGCCGTTGCCGTCTTTTCGCGCTTGCTCCAGCAGCCGAAACACATGCCGTACCAGCGCCGTGCCCTGGCATCACCCCCGCACCCATCTTGAAGTCCACCACATGCACTGCTTGTGATATGCTCACAGCATTTGGCATCCGTCCAGCAATCTTGACGTTGTTTTTTTTAAATGAAATGAAGCTGCAAAAGTGATGCCCTCAAAAGGTGTTGCAAGATCGAAGGCATGCACAGGGGTTGTTGATCATCAAGCAACCACAAGCACGGCGCCAGCGCACCTTGCCCTCCAGCCCCTTCCGCAGCCCCGCCCTGCTGACGTCCACACAAGGAAACCCAGCAGCAACAACCTCCGCCTCCTGCAAGGGCACAGACACGCTCAGGGCGCAGCTGCCTCGCCTTGTGCCGGGGTTTTCATGCTTCACGACGCCCAGGCGGGCTGGGCCTGCGGAGCACTGGGTCGCGGGCGGGCCGACGCGCTGCTGGGGCGAGGGGTGGGCGCGCCTGCGGGAGCGCCGTGAGGAAGCGGACGTCGGGGACGAGGGCCACGCCCGGGAAGTTCTCGCTCAGCACTTGCTGCGCACCCGGGTCGCTCTCGCACTGCAGGATGACCTCGTGCCCCGCCTGCGCCGCAACGCATGCCGCTTCAGGCCGGTTGGCTGTGAAACGCCTGTCATGCACGACTATGGCCACCGAGTGGACCTGCCAGCCTACTTGTGAGAGCACGTTGGCGCAGCGTGCCAGGGCAAGGCTTAGCAGACGTGGCATTGGGGCTCTGGCGTGAGCATGCATGTTCACCTCAAGACGCCACCAGCATGTGACGTCAGTTGAAGGCAGCATTGGGAGCGTCTTTATGCACCTGCTCCAGGCCGAGGTCGAGGGCCCCGCATCCAGAGAACAACGACACGACCTTCATCGGGTGGTGCACCGGAGCGCCCCTTCAGGCCCCCTTTTGCCCGCCCGCTGCCCGGGCCAGCCCCCTTTCAACTTCTGACTGTTTCCAGGTTCGTCTGTGGCCGCCCGCCAGTGCGCGCAGCGCAGGTCGGTGCTGCGCAATCGGGCGCCCAAGCCGAATGCCTGATCAAGCACTTCATTCGAGGGGCTGCTTCCCGCCAGTCTTCACCGACAGCTCTTCATGGTGTTGTCGCTGGTCCCAGGAGCAGTGCTCCCCTCTGTACTTGATACACGGAGCTCTTATTACACTGTACTTGATACAGGGAGCTCTTGTTACACTGTCACAGTGGCATCCAGCCACCGCTTGGGTCCCGCTCGGAGCCTGCAGCTGCAGCTTGCCTGCAGCTCCAGGCAGTCGTCCGCACTGCAGCCTGACACCTAAGCAGCCCGTCCCCACAGGCCACGCCATCAGCACTGCCCCCCAGACTCCACAGGCAGCTTGCTTGCCCGCGGCGGTCAGCTCCCAACAACCACACCCGCCCCAGGTG
>JAABUO010008401.1_pt1 | contig 11679 bp, 19 predicted proteins | sample 5559291 | NCBI WGS metagenome assembly JAABUO01 (sample SAMN10711878, study PRJNA513372) | rock metagenome | isolation source: Antarctica rocks | place: Antarctica: Victoria Land, Finger Mt sud | reverse complement strand
GCTTCAAGCTCACAGCGACACTTTGCGTGACATCAGAGGATTCTGGAGGGAGCTGTGCAGCAAGAAGACCACTTTTGTCTCTTTGTCTGAGGTGCGCCACATGCATCAAGGTCACCCTCTCAGCTTTCCTGGCTGGTCAACGTCACATCCTGTGCCCCTGTTTACCTAGGATAGATCCTTTGTAAACAGTTGCATTTATACCCAGAGATGTCACAAGGCTGCTTGTGCTCCAGGCCTTCACTCAGATGCATCAGTCAGAGACTCGTGCTGAGGAAACTTACAAGGTTGTCATCCTCAAGTATCCCAAGTCTGTGAAGATCCTGCGGGCATATGTACATTTCTTGAGGGAAATCAAGAACGACCCTTGGAAAGCCCAGAGATACGACCTGCAAGCTGACAATTATGAACAGGTGAAAAGCTATGGCAATGTTTGCTGTTTCAAGCCAGCATATCATGGTCATCATATTTGGCCAGCTATTCTAGGGCACCTGAAGTCGTCTGTTCAAGGCAATGGTTTAATGCAGGTCATTCATGATTTGCGCATCTGCAGGCACAAATGGAGGCTGCCAAGGAGGCTGCCTTTGCTGCAAACATTGGCGTTGGCGGTGGTGACTTGTCTAACCTGCTCAGCGAAGACAATCCTGATGGCGTGGTCATGATCACTGAGGAAGGCAAGATCACCTTTGTCAATAAGGTATTGGGTCCTTGCATCAGCTGCCAGATAGGCGTACACATCATCTCAAGGTTCTGGCCAGGGCAAATAGCAGAGCACCAGCGCTACTCTCACACTTTGCCTGGTTTGCAGAAAGTCCAGGCCATGTTTGGGTATATTCGTCCAGAGATGGAAGGCAAGAATGTGGCTATGCTGATGCCTCCACCATTCAGCATGCAGCATCACACCTTCTTGCGCAGCTACAAGCAGACCCAGAAGGGCAATCTACTGGGTACTGGCCCCAGAGAAGTCATTGCTCTGCACAAAGATGGCTTTGTCTTCCCTGTCAAGGTTGCCATTGAGAAGAGTGTGGGGGCTGAAGGGTACACTGGCGTCTTCCACGAGGTGACCTATCTCAGCACACTCTGCTCCATGACAAAGATAAAGCTGTTGAATCACAGCACTCTGGAACTGCCATGATAAAGCAGCCACTTGATTTGCTTCCAGGTGCAAGAAGACCCACGAGCAGGTATTGCTTGGGTCTCTGGTGAAGGCCAGCTGTACTGTGTCAGCAAAGGCTTCATGGCCTTGCTTGGCTATTCATTTCATGACATGAGAAGGAACATTCAGTCCATAGGTGAGACGCACCCTGCTGCTTCTGCTATCATTTTGTACGTATGCACAAGCCTCTGTTGTTGACTAATGCACATTGCAGGAGCCAATGATGAGTTTGAAAAACAGATGGTCATTGCCAACGACAAATGCTCACAGTTCTTTACCACAATGAAAACTAACAAAGAGAAAGCTTTAACTTCCCCTCCCTTTGAGTTTGAGGTATGCACTGATGATGATGCCACGACACCTGCTTGTTGCCATGTGTAGTGCTGATGTGCAAGTGATGCTGGCTGTACCAGATATTGAACTTTAAGCCTGTTCCATGTGTGTGCAAGGCACCCATAAAACACAAATATGGCGCAACAGTGATCTGCAAAGTCTCAATCAAGTTCAGTGGTGCTGAGGACTTGCGGCTGTTGTCATGCACAATCACGTTTGTTGGCGAAAACGCCAGAATGGGACTGATGACAGCAGGTGATACAACTTTCTGGTGACTTGTCAATGCGCCCCAAGCACTACGCTCATCAAATCTTCCAGCTGCTGACATGCTTGAGTTTCTTGCAGACGTCAATGGGAAAGTTCTTTACGCTTCATTCATGTTTGAAACAGCTCTGCACTACCCTATTGGTGAGTCAAGTCTCACAACACTGTTGCTTGGCCTCAAGTTGCTGGCACCTTTGCCTTGTCTGTGCTCAGAATCATGAGCTTGCTGAAAGTGCTGACTTGCAGGATCATTGGCAAATCAGCGCAATGTTTCTGAGCTGCTGGCCCCCCCATACACTGGCATGCACAGCAAGTGGATTCAAGCTGCAATGAGACCCAAGTATGTCATCTTCCATGCCCCAATCATGCAGCTCCAGCTGTCTGCAGCTGCATGCATTCCAGATGCGCACCAGAATGTCTTGCCATTCTGCTTACTAGTCATGAGGCATGCAACCCCGACAATAACCGCTGTTTGCACAATGTATGCTCAAGCACACGCTGTGGTGCAAGCCTTGCCAGCTTTGCTTGCAATCCTGCAGCCTGTTGCAATGCAAGCATGTCTTCTAAAAACATGCCGGCAATTGGCACATGCATGCGCCCACCAACATTCTTGTCAGGCATTTGTGACTTTGCTCTCATCGGCATGTCAATATCATCATTGGTATTTGTGTAGGACACTTCCAATGGCCCCAACATCATGCCGTAATGGCAAAGTGGTAGTGCTCATTGGCCACAGAGGCCGTGAGGTGCCAGTGAAGCTGACTGTCACCCTTGGCGACCTCCTGGGACACCGCGTCTGGAATACCGCTATTGAGCCTCTGGAGGTTCCCATTGGAGTCTCTGGTGGTGGCTTTGGCCCCCTGCGCATTCCAGTAAGACCGTCTGCTTGACCTCATGTACTGACGTGACAGCATAAAGGACGGACAACGTGGACAATGAATGAGCAATGGACAGCATGAACACACTATGGCAAGCATCAAGCTGCTGCAATCATCCTGCGTCACTTGTGTGTTGGTGTCAGGCCAAACCTAATTGATCAGTACAGCTGCCTGACCTGAGGAGCTAGGCATTGAATAGGCTTCAGCTCTACATGGCTGAGATTGTCAATGCTCATCTGTGTCTTGGGCTGTTGCTGGATGATTTGATGACCTGTCACTGCTTGTAGAACATGGTGGCAAAGACTAAGCGGCTGCGCCTGATGGTCCGAGGAGATGGCATCATTGTGGGTACATCTGCTGACAATGCCTGGGCTCTGAATGCGCTGGGTGTTGACCCTACCAAGATCATACATCAGTCTATGGCTCAGTATGTTGATGTCTTTGCTGATGTTGGCAGAGCACTACCTGCTGGACGGCTGGCCCCTACACTTGTCACAGGTGATCAGTTTCTACCAAGACTTTCTGCTCTCTTCTGCGTCTCAGTGCAACAGACCTTTGCGTGACCATGCTGCCTTGTGGCGTGTGCACAAGGTGATTTGGCTTGCAGCTGCCTGCAGTCTGAGAGTCTGCCAATGCTGTTTCTTGGTGGGTGCTGTCAGCCTGCATGCATCCTCAAGGCTCAGTCACGTGTTTCAGTATTCATCACCCATGCTGGCTACTCATGTGACAATCCCTGCTCTTGGTCAGATGTGAGAATGCTGCTGCTCTCCTGCAGATGAGGGCCGCATTGCCTCCAAGACTGTTGGAGGCATTGCTGGGCTGATGGAAAAGCTCCAGACGCACAGCTCTGTCACTCTGGGCACTCAGCATGGACCCACCTCCTGGTCCGCCCTCTGGGCCTTTCCATGCAGCCCTGCAGGTGGCAAGCCTACCCTGCTGCCAATCCTCATGGAGTTGCCTGACATGGCTGAGGAGGAAATTGATGTTCAGGAGGCTTGTGACGCTGGTCTTGTGGACCGTGAAGACCTGGTGGATGAACTGAGTAAACGAGTCGGCTATGTTTGTGTCTGCTTCATGATTTACTTGAGATGCTGCTGCTTGGGCTATTCTGTGAGCCAGATTGCATTGCCTTTGGGCATTTGGCAGTCTGAGAAGCTACAGTGTCAATGACAAGCTATGCCTCCACCACTCCAGCCTGCAATGGCTTTTGTGTCTTTGAACATCCTGCCATTGCTATACAGAGTTGTGTCGTGTCAGTCAGTGCAAGGCATGAACTGCTGTTATCTGGCTGCAGCTCACGTGGAGTACACTGTGTACACCCTTGACATCTGGCGCACTGACATCCTGGATGCCATCATGGAAGTGGACGGCAACTGCAATATCAAGCAGGCCAACAAGGATGCAAGCACCATGTTTGGCTTCCCCGTGGCTGGCATGAAGACCCTGAATCTGTCACGCCTTTTCCGTTTGGCAGGTGCTGATCACTGTTGGCTCCAACCTGCATGGCCGCTGGTGCATACTAAAGCATCTGACCGCAAGCTGCTGTGCACATTGCTCTGCATGCTTTCAGTCTTTCTGACAGACACAAGACAGCAGGTTTGGCCATGATTGTAGCCGCATGTGGTGATGTCGCATCATGTTGGTCCAAAAAACACGTTTTTCACGGACTTATAAAGCATCATCTTCAGCAATTTGCTGCTTTGCAAGATGCTCACTGTGAGCTTGGCTGCAGATGTTGTGCCAAAGGGTGGTCAGCATGCTGGCAAGCTGCATGTAGAGGACTTCCTGGAGATCAAGAAGACCCAGCTCAAGGGAGCCAAGGCAGAGGCTGTGACTGACAAGAAGAAGGTCAACGGTCAGCACTCAGATGGAGCGCCTCTTGTCTGCACAGTGCAAGGCATGGACAAGCATGGAGATGGATTCAGGCAAGCAACCTGTGTGAGCTGTCATAGTGCTTGACATGACAACTCTGTGTTGTTTTGCTTGTGGCACAGTCAATTTTTTGTAGGTGCTTGAACAAGAAGACTTGTGAACATTGATGCACAACAATGTATGTCAGTAGTGGTGTAGGATGATGCAGTGTCTATCTCTGTCTGGTCACCAACGAATAAACATGTGTTTAAATGCTGTACAACAAACTGAGGAATTGAGTGTAGACTTGCCCGTTGACAGTACTTATTGGCAAGCAATGACACATGCTGACACATGACAGTGCATTAAGTTTATGCGTCACCAAGTGAGGAGACGCTGGTAAAGTCCTGAAGCGCAGGCAGGCCACCCATGCAGAGCTCCAAAGTCAGCAACAAAACATGCATCTTTGCATCAACTCACCATGTAGCATGCAGGTATCTTCTGCGCGTCACAGCATCAGTGACTGAAGCCAGCGGCAATCTGGAGCGCATCATGACCAATGCCCTGTCAGTAAGACCATCTGGCGGGCTTGCTCGGCAGTCCAGCAGAAGACCTGGTGCTCCTGCAGGTATTTGTCCAACTCGACCTAAACCCAGGGAACTGCTGCCATGTCTACTGCAGTCATCACCCTTGCAAAATGCGTATTGTGGACAGCCGCAAAGTACAAGTCATACATGACATGCTGACACACATGCACAGCAACAATATAGGAACAGAAACAAATCCTGTGTTGTGAGCACTCACACACTCAGTACTGCACAGGTCATGCCGATTGACATGCTTTGCAGACACAAATGAGGAGCAAATTGAGGCAGCTGCTGAGGAGGATGCCGAAGTTCCGCAAGATGCTGCTGACACTGAGCCTGTTGCACCAGGTACGGCTTACTGTTGATGCACACTCAAGCACAATCCTCTGTCATGATAACTCTGTCAGAATGCAAGCCACTTCTGCTGGCTGATTCTTGTGCGCAAAAGCCTGCTGTCCATCAGCGTTTTGACAAGCTTCAAAAGCAACTCCCTCTTGATGCCATTGCAGATGAAGAGGAAGAGGAGATCAAGGCCAATGTCAAGGCCGACCAGTCTTCTGTAGCAGACTCTACTGCATCTGGGAACAAGGTCCTCATGTCATGCTGAGTACTCTGACCCGAGTCAGGCTTCAGTAAAGTAGCTGTCATACCTACAAAATATGTTTATGCACAACTTGCATATAATGCTAGGCTGTGCATTTGTCGCCTGACAAGCAGTGTACACAGTGTTATAGTCATGCTGTTCTTGTAGATGGATGACAAACGCCATGAGGAGTTTGCACGAGCCAAGCAGTTCAGAAAGCTGAACAAGCTGCTGAACACGCCGGCTGCCAAGCGTCCCATCACTCAGTTCCGCAATTTTGCGATTGCTGTGCTTGCGGTTCTGGTCATCATCCAAGTCATTACCTTTGTGGTGGATCGCATTGTGCTGAAGCAGCTGAACACGTAAGTTGTCCATATGTGCACACATTGCTCTGCTTCCCATCAGTTCCTGCTCTTGACTGTCACTTGAATCGGGCACCACCTTTCCACATCCACAGGTGTGTCAGCTCTGCATGATGAGCATCTGGCATTTATGCTGGCTCAATTTTGACCTCAAGATATCGCAGTATTCATCACAACACCGCGCTGTTGAGCACTGAACATTCCATCTGCTGTGCAGAGTCATTCAGACATCAGGCTCCACTATAAGTGCAGGTAAGGTCATCCTTCAGTGGTCTCCATGGCATGTGCATGTAGGAGTGATTTTTGTTTAAGGGGCATCTGCCATAGCACAGACATCAACGTCAAGTTGGCATCTGTGTCATCTGACAAAAGTCATGGCAACGGCTTGCATGGTCTGAGCTGGTTTCAGGTGTGATGTTACTGCAGGCACATATGCTGTGCAAGTTAACTATGCTTGTACAGTTTTGTGGGCTACTCTGGATGCTGAGGCTCCTGCAGCCTGGAACACTTATGGTCCTGCTACCATAGAACTCATCACTGAACAGTTCTCAGCACTTCTTCTTGTGGGTGTAAGTATGCTGCAGCCACTTAGTGCATCTGTTAATGATCACTCTACTGCTGCCCTTTTGAATTTGCCCTGCCTGACCAACAAGAACTGTTGACTTGGGCAAATGGCACAGAGTTGGAGTCTTGAAAGTGTTGACACATGCTGAATGCGCAAGTTGACTGACACACTGCATCTGCTGTGTAGGTCACCGGCCTCAATGGTATCTTGACAAATGCCTTCCTCAACCCTGTGTCTGGCAGTGTCTTTAACTTCTTCCGACCCGGCACGGTATGGCTCCTAACAAACAATTTGACTTGTGTATCACAGCTTAGTGTATTGACTTGCACAAGTTGCAGCTTCCATGCAGCTCCAGTCTGACATTGGACATTGGCCTATATAGCAGAGGCCTTGAAACTGGTCATCACGAGTTGTCTGCAGATCTTTAGTGAGCAAACATGTGTGCAAACATACATTCAGCAGCAAGACCACAAATATGATGTGATGTGCAGAGCACTGACTACTATGAGACAAGGTATATTGACGTGGACCCTACTCCCTATTATGTTACAGAGAGATCTGCGCTGGAGAAGACGCAAGCCATGTAGGCTATGATTGTTGGCAATTTTGTACCTTTTTTGCAACATAACTCAGCCTTCATGTAGCAGTATATGATGTTGAAGGGTGTCTGCAGATTTGTACGGTCTGCTTATCAAATCTATCAGCTACCAGCAGCACACAAGCACAACCTCAGCTACTGGGAGCCCTACCGTTTTGTGGACGATAACACTCTGCCTGTTGTGCTGCCAGCCATACTCAACTTTGTTGGAATGGTGTTGAAGCATGCTGCAGCAGAGTTTGACACAAGTCAACGTGTAAGTCAGCGCTATGCTAATAACCATACTGAAGAGGCACAGCACCATGCACGTCTGCTGTTTTGTGTTGTGTTCACGTGTCGAATGATAAACTTCTGTGGTGCTGCAGCTCATTCTGGTGTTGCTGGTTCTGTATGCCATTGCCATCATGAGCTTTCTGATCTTGCTGATGATGCTTCTTGTCAGACGAGCTGCTAGCTCGCGCCTGCGACTCTTCTCTATTTTCACAGCATTGCCGCGCCCAACTGTGATGGCACTTGCCAATCAAAGCATCGTTGTCTCAGGTATGCTGCCTGCATGATCTGAGTTGTAACCACTCCTGCAGCACCCCTTGCGTCTCGACATTCTGCTGGTTGCAGGTGGCACTCAGGACGAAGAAGACGAGGAAGCGTGGCAACAGGCAAGGCTTTTCTGCTGTCTTCTTGATCTATCTGGCTGGGCTGTCCTGATAGCTTTCTTGATGTGACTAAATGTGATTTTGGATTGATAGGCTAACATTGACCCCAATGACAAGAAACAAAGCAAGGATGCTGGACCAGCTGAGCTGCCAAGCAGTCCAGAGGTTGATGGACATCAAGTGCATAAGGGGCTTGGATCCAAAACTGTCAACTACAGCCTCAGCAACAAAAGAGAGCTGGTACAGCCTGATGAGTCTACAAAAGTTTGATGCTCAAACAATGTTTGGCTGACTTATGAGCTGGCTGAGCTGCATGTCTGTCATGCAGAAAGGAATGGGATACGGCATGTACCTCTTGGTGCTACCCTTCTTTGCCTGGATGATTGTTCTTGTGGTGAGCTTGATGAACTTATAGACATCTTTGCGTTGGCCGTATTTTGGTTTTGTTTTGACAGTCTGTACCTGTGTATTTTGTTTTGCAATGCACAGCTGCAACGGCAAGCTGCTTATGCCCTTGCAGGCAGTGTACGCTGATGCTTATGTAGTGACTGCTGGCAATCTGGGACCTGCTAAAAGTGGGGTTGTCTTCAATGAGCTGAATCAGTACAATCTGTTGACTTCCCTGGCCAGTCAAAGACTTGTGCTGTATCAGACTGCTGCGGGCAAAGCAGAACAGCGTGTACAGTGAGTCCTCTGCTTCAACGCTTTGATCTGCTGTCACTGCAGTGCTGTGAGTGATTTACGACATTGCTGAACTGACCGCATCCTGTGCAGGCTGGTTCAGAATGCAGAGCTGCTGACCGGCTCGCTGCAAGCTGTCCTATTTGGCAATGCAGCTTATGGCCTCACAAGTGGAATCCTCAATGACGAGTTTGCGCGCCATCTGCTGTTGGACCCTGTATGCCTACGACAGGACCCAGCTAACTGCCGTGATGCTTCAGACCCATACTACGTGGTAGGCCAGCTGTCTGGCCTAAATCACATTGGCTTTACAGCTTCTTGATATAGCATGGTTCTCACCAACAGCATGCATATGCAGGTCATGACTCAGGGACTGGAGGCAGCTATCAACACCTATGCCCAGAATGCTCTTGCGCTTGCTGCTGAGCCAGTATCTGCTCTGGGCATCAACAACACCTACCTTGACCTCATAGCACTCTGCGGCCCTTACGAAGTTCTTGAGGGCATTGAAACCCTCGCAACTCACCTCATGGGCAAGGCTGAGGCTGTCAATACTCGGCTCATGACTATTGAGGTGAGCTTTGTTCCTGCTTGCATGACACAGCAGTCATTCAGTGTGAGGTATACCTAGCATTTGTGCCAACTCCACCATCGTTCGTTGCCCGCAGGTTGTTGTGCTGATAGTCTTGCTAGTGCTGGCGCCTCTGTACTACTGGTACATGCTCCAGCCCTTTTACAAGCAATTGGGCAAAGAGTCCAGAAGAGTCGCTGAGCTACTGTCTCAACTGCCAAAATCCATTGATGTTCAAGGTGAGCTTACTTTTGATCAAACAACTTGGCATCATAATCAGTCACTCTAATAGCTGCATGCAGACAACTGACTCTGTGCAGGCATGGTGGCAGATGCAATGGCAGTACAACTGCCGTCAAGCAAGGCCTCAATTGTGCCTGCTTCTCCCACAGTCAGCACAAAACGCAGCTTTTGGCCAGCCTTCCTTGGCCGCAGAGGGTTGGCCTATAAAGCTCTGAAAGATGTAGACAAGCCTGCCAAGAAGAAAGACCCTAGTGCTGCTGGAACAGACGAGAACTCAGATGACGTGCCACTGCTGAGAGCTGGGGACTCTACTGGGGCAAAGTATGCAGAAAAGCTCAGTCGCCGTTCTGAACAAGAAGAACCATTCGTTCCTCGGCCAAACTCCAGAATCACATTCAAGCTCCCAAACAGTACTCCCTCAGAGGACACGCAACCAGAGAACGCTCCTCAGGAGACAACACCCACAGACATTAGGGCGCCAGACGATGCTGACATCAGCCCTACAGACGATTTGATCCCTGCAAACAATTTGCTGCCAGCCAGTGACATGGTGCCTGCAAATGACACAGTCCCTGCAAATGATGTGAGCCCAGTAAAAGAAATGGTCTCAGCAAGTGATGCAGTGCCAGCAGCTGAGCCTAAAACTCTCATTTGATGTCAACTTACTTGAGAGTTTTTGAATTTTCATGGCAGACGGGTCCAATGCTGCTCTGCTGCTCCATGCTGCTCTGTCAGCAAGACAGAGTCTGACCTTGAACTTTGAATCATATACACGATTTCTGCGCATTTCAATGCCTATTTGTCAGCAAGCAAGAAAAGCTTTAAGGCACCTGAAGGCGTGAATATTTACACAGTTTTGCCTTCTTGATCATAGTTTGCTTGTAATACTGGTGGTCTGTACAGTTCATGTTGTCTCAACAGTGCACCACGCGTGGAGCCCATACAACCTGTGCAGAATGTAGCATTTATTACTATTCTGACTCATCACATGATTCAACCTCGAATTTATCATGTAAGCATCTAGATTTCTGTCTTCGTTCGCCAGCTTCGAAAGAAGAACGGCACCCGAACCTGCCGACATTTGAGGGACTAGAGCCAGTGCACACGAATCACACAGATAAGTTTGCGTACTGCGCACTCCAGTCTTCAGTTCCTGCTGCACAACCTATGCGTGTCTGATCACCCAGTCCCCTGGTGCGAGCTGCTCCGGTCAGCGCAATAGGGTCGACAGCTGGCCACTCGCTGAGTCATTGTGTCGAAAGGGCCCTCATTGCAGCACTGGCAAGCTTGCCTTGAGGCTCGCATAGCATCGCTTGAGACGACGTGAGTGTCAAGGTGTGAGACTGCACACAGCTTTTTGTACGTGTCTGCGGCAGAGGGGCTGACCTCACATCGTTTGCTGGCTCCAGAGAAGCCTTGTATCGTCAAGTACTCTGCATGATCTGTTTCTTGCAGGTGCCTCTGCTTCCCTATTTAGCCGCTACTGTCACCACAGGAGTGGTCTGTAGGCTTTCAAAAGCTCCTGAGAGTGGAAAAGTGAAAGTGACCTGGTCCTTCTGTTGTGATTGTGAGCTCCATTGTCTGGGCAAAGGCACAGCCTCAGGTGAGCTCATGAGTGATACACGCATGTAGCCCTGTATTTCTTGACTCAGGATGGCAATTTGCATATGGTGCAGTAAGTCCAAAACTGCAATGGCTGTGCTTTCTGCAAAGCTAGTACAAACATTCACAAATAAGCAGAGTCAGAAAGCGCTGTGACTTATTTCAGGGGCTTCAGCTGGCAGCATCATGTTCACATCAGCATGCGCCGGCAGTGCAGGAAGGGGCATAACTTACCTCAGAACTTGCTTTTGCAGCCGCTGACAGTAAGGCAGACCCTCAGCACAAGCTTGAGCAACAATGCAATGGCAAAGATGGGGTTTCATAGCATGCACAGGCACCGGGATTTGCGCCTTGGTCCTCCTCTGTGACTTTGCAACATGGGCCACACAAGGCGAATATGTGCACAACAGACTATATGAGCATTTCCTCCAGACTGACAGCCCACGCCCCATAGCTATCCCCAAGGATAGTCCACTCATGACCAAAACAGACCCAGGCAGGCGCGTCAAAGCAGCAATAGTGGTCCTTGCTCGAAACTCAGACCTGAGTGGAGTGCTGCTGTCAATGCAGCGCATGGAAGAGCGATTTAATGGCAAGTATCAGTACCCCTATGTTTTCCTCAATGAAAAAGAGTTTGGTGCTGACTTCAAGCAGCAAACATCAGCCAGCACAAAAAGTCACACAATGTATGGTCTGATCCCAAAAGAGCACTGGAGCCTGCCTTCATGGCTAGGACAAGAAGACTTTGATGCAGC
>JAABUO010008400.1_pt1 | contig 11681 bp, 14 predicted proteins | sample 5559291 | NCBI WGS metagenome assembly JAABUO01 (sample SAMN10711878, study PRJNA513372) | rock metagenome | isolation source: Antarctica rocks | place: Antarctica: Victoria Land, Finger Mt sud | reverse complement strand
TCTCTGAATGATTGGGCTGTAATTCTACCAAAGGAGCCCTCAGCCACATCAACTGCATCAATGTACAACACTGCACTGCAGAATGAAAGACCAGCAGATGCCTCAAAATGCTGAGGCACATATTGTGTTTCCTGACAGCAGGCCTGAGGGAGCATGTCAAGCTCACAGCTGCAGGCACTGTTGATTGGTCTGACCTTTCTGTCAGCTCTAGACTTGGCCTCGGCATCTGCCACCTGTCTTTTGAAGGCCAACATCTCATCATGCATAGCAGCTGCCTTTTCTTCTGCTGCTGCCTTCTGTGCTTGCAAGTCTTGCAGGCTTTGGCTTGAAGCTGTGGCATTGCTTGATTCTACCTCACCTGAATTGTGAGGCAGGGGAGAGTCAGGGAGAAAATTCGTCAGTGTGAGGTGTCCTCACAAACCCTATCACGGAGCTTGGTATTTGATGGTCATGCATGCTTGATGCCGAGGGCACTTGTGACAAGGCCTGACAATGTCTGATGAACTTACGCATGTTGTGTGTGATTACATACAGTGGTGTGTCACATGTATAAGCAAGCAAGCTTCGCTGCTCCCCCTGTTGAAGAAGAACGTCATGACACCTTGCTGTGTCTAGAAATAGCTGTAAAAGCTGTGCTTTGAAACCACGCAGTGCAACCAAGCCAAAATCCAGTTTATGGTGTACTGCTTGCATACCTTGCATTGCAGAGGGTACATCCACTGGTGGTGCCACAGTCGGCTGATCTGAGTTTCTGGCTTCAGACTCTGACACACTTTCAGACCGCATGAGCTCCTGCTCACTCCGCTGAGCTTGTGCTGCTGCTGCAGCCTCTTGTGCCAGCACCACTTCCTTTTGCACCGCATCAAGCTCTGATCGCAGGCTTGTCATTTGCTGCTGGCTGGCGTCCAGCTGCCTCTGCGCTTCTGAAGCAGCACTGGCTTGAGAGTCGCTGTGCATTGCCTCTGCTGCCGATGCCGCTCTTTCCAACTGACTCACTTGTTCTCTGACCTGCTCAAGCTGCGATTGTAGATCTGACACAGACTGCTGACTCTGACTGAGTTGCTGGCTGGTGCCTGCAGCAGCTGTGTCAGACTCTCGGCGTGCAGCATCAGCTGCCTCAGCTGCCTGCTGCGACACCGTCAGCTCTTCCCTGACATGCTGCAGTTGAGACTGAAGACTGGTGATGCTGCTTTGATGGGTGGAGAGCTGCTGTTGTGTGTCAGCTTGTGAAGCTCTGCTGTCTGACAGCTGTGACTGAAGGTCAGTCATGCTTGCCTGGGCATCAGTTAGATCCTGCTGCAGCTGAGCTGATGCATCACGCGCCTGCAGCCTCATTCACTGTCAGCTTAATGGACACTGTCAGCAGGCGCCTTCTCTAGTCAATCTCATGCTGGGGGCACAATACTTGTTGAGGGCATGAGCATCTCAGGGTCGGCATCAGCAAGGGTAAGAGACTTTGCCAATCCCAAAACCGCTACCACACTCAGACATGATGCACTTAGGTTTCATTGATATGCGGTTGCTTGCCATGTGGATGCACACCGTTGCCATGTGCTGTTTGTGCTTCATACGTCACAAGCCATGTTGGCTCTGCCAACCCAGGACATATACAGCACTACATGTCTACAGACTGACCTGTTCCAGAGAAGACGCCAGATCAGCTTCTCTTGCAGCTGCCTGTGTAACTCCTGACTCAGATGCCCTGGCCTGCAGATCAGCCAGCTGCCCTGCCAGCTGCCGTTTGGTATGCCTCTCAGTGTATATCGCCTCCATAGCATCCTGCAAGTCCCCTGGATAAGAACAGGTATCCCTTCAGATGCACAAGCTCACACAATACCATACAAAGCTGCTACGCTCCAACTGGCAAGTATATGGGTGCATGCTCATGGGTGCATGTTGAATGCTTAGACAGCTGCAAGTCATTTATTCATGGCAACATGATGTGAAGTCCAGAAGATCTGCCTGTCGGTCACAGCTGCCAATGACAGACTATCCCAGACCAACGCATCAAGCCTGTCCTTTAGGGCCCAAGGGGGAATATCACCTGCAGCCCTGTCAAGCTGTTGCTGCAGCGCCTTCACATGGTGCTTGACAGTCACCCTCTGTTCCACTCTCAAGCCTAGACGCATCCTGGGCTCCTGAGTGGCAGTCGCTGCATCTGCCATGCCTGAACTCAGGCTGACAGGCGGTGCATGTGTGTGGTGCGCTGAAGCTGTGCTTGCTATGCTGGCGTTTGCACTGGTGCCAACACTAGTGCTGACACTTCTGGCCATGGGTTGTGGGTGGGTGTCTGAGGGGGGCCCTTGTGTGGTGGGTATCTGCTGGGTGCCGTCTGATGCTGATCGCTGCAAGGGAGGCAAGCCAGGACGCACAGGTGGCAGCCCATCCAGACCTGCATATTATTCTTCCCGATCAGCAACTAGCCAAACAGGAGGTGTATTCAGCTGGCATGTGCAATGCAGCCGCAGCATGCAAGCTGAATAATAACAGCATGACATGTTGCAGCTAGAGCTGTGATACACGCCTATGCTCGGCTCAAAACGGCGTACCTACGGTAGGTATATACGCTTTCTGTCTACGCTTGGCGTATATGTCGCACTTTTCTGGATTCTTAGTCATTTGCCCAAATCAGGCATATACCGGCGTAGATTTGACATCTACACTGTAGACAAAGGTGTATATACGCAACCATTTATAGCTTAATTAGGCTACAAAAACACTATTTAGTAGATTATCACTGATTACAAGGTCAAATTGAATGAAAAATGCATCAAATCAAAGCATTTAGGCGTAGAGTATACAATACCAGCTTTTGGCAAACGGCGTATATACCGGTGTATCATACACCTACTCTACGCTTCGTAGAAAGCGTAGAGTCACAGCTCTAGTTGCAGCAGATGTCAAGTATGTGATGGCAATTCATGCCTGCTGCTAGGGTGACGGTCCTCACACAACAGCAGTAACATTTGTGAGTATGTGGGAGACAATGTACGCAATGTCATGCTTTGCTGCTGTAGCACCTGCCCTCACTGGTGCTATGTGGTACAACTGTGTGATGCAATGCTTGGCCAGTCAGGCAGGGCAGTAAGTACGCTATTTTGGTGCCATGCCTCTGTGTCAATGAGTAAAGCATGAGCATTTGTGGAGCAGGGTGCAAATGCTGACCTGGGCTGTGGAGACTGAAGTCAGCATTGGAGGGTGCAGCGCTGGACTGTTGGCTGCTGCCTTCATGCATGCTGGAGCTGCCGCCCTCTGACCAGGCATAGCTACCCGTTTGAGATGCTGGCCTGGAAGGCAGTGGGGATGGCGCAACCCTGCATAGAGGCACATACACAAATTATGTTATGCCATGTTGGACTGCTGTTTGCTGGCTATGTCAAAAACCCTGTGTTGGGGAGCCTTGTTCATGTGACACCCTTTCTGTCAGAGCAAGAGCGCCAGTGCCGTGCAACATAGTTAAAGAACGTGGTGCAGCAACGACAGTAGATGATGGCAAGCCGCCAATTCATGCCTTCGTGAGACCAACCATCTTGTCTGAGGTTGCCAAAACTTTCTCACAAGCTAACATGCTGCATGGAGCCTGCATCTGCTGTAGCTGACTTGATTTGTAAGCAAGCAAGCCTGGGTCAATACCTTTGGACAAGCCTGGCAGCATCACTCAGCTCCAGGAAGTTGTTCAGCACGCGAGAGCGCGCAATCTCTCCATCGCCAATCAGCTTCCACAGCCATGACTCCAGTTCACGTCTCCGCTTTTCGACCAAGTCAGGCCTTTTGTTGACACCAACCAACCGGTTCTTGGAAGGTGGTTCTAGCTTAGCCATTTTCTTGTTCCCAAGCTCTTCTTTGAGCTGCAGACATATATCTGATAATTATCCTGCTGGAAGCAGACATTTATTACAGCTCCAGGTCTGCCTTACAGCAGATTCAAAGAACAGACTTTGCATGAGCCATCGCCAGGTGAGGTGCACAAAGTGGTCAGTTCTGACACCCTGGAATTGTTCAGAGTCCCTGATGCTGGCAAAAGAGGCAATAGCACAACTGAACGCTTACTCTGGCATGTAACTTGGTGAAATGGCTGAATCGCCTGAGCACGCTGCGCGTTCGGGGCGCAGCATCAGCCTCAGGTGGTAACACCTTGACCTCAACCCGATAGAACTGCAGCAAATGCAGGTCAATGACTGAAAAGCATTTTTGTACTGCGCTCAGTATGAAGAAAAGATCGTGGGCAATGACCAACAGCTGATCAGGCAGATGCTTACAACTATGTTCTCGTCCCCTTCAAGAGTTGCTTGTGTCCATGATGGGATCGTGACACTGAATTGCCAGCCATTGCTAGCCATCTTCACTGAGCTTTAGCTGGGATCAATCAGCAACACTGAAACAATCAACGCCAGCACAAAAGCGTGGGCTGCAAAGAACACGGTCCCATGGAAGCAGACCGTGCACTTGAGCGAAGTGTGCCGTACGAACCCCCGGTTCAAATCAGAGTATATGCGATATGTCTCTGTCTCGTCTGTTAATTACCCGTCTTAACCTGCTTGATTGCGTTGCGCTTCATGTCTGGACCTCAACAACTTCACATCGTTGACGAGAAGACGCAGTGATTAGTCACAGGCTTGTCAAACCTTGGTCAAACTGCAAAACTGCTTATTGACCTTGAGCTCGCACTTGAGCGTGCCACAGTCACCTGTGCAACGATCTGCGGACAGCACCGTGATAGTGTTAACAGCAGCGTCGGGGGCTGTTGCAAGCCTAGCATGGACCCTGCGGAAGACAACACAGTCCTCCATGCCTTGTATAAAGAAGCAAGCACCCGCAGACACACAGCTGACGCCAAGGAGGTAGGGTGTTCGATCCCCATTTCACCCGCTGCGAGCCTGCTTCTGCCAGTGCGGGCAAAGCAGTAGCTGAAATTCTGGCACTGCTCACACCCTGTGCTCTAAGCTCTGCAGAGCTTGAACTGCAGGCTGAAGTGCTGGCACTGGAGTCTGCTTGTAGAGACGCTAGCAAGCTTACAACTGAAACAGCTTCACTTCTAGACACAAGATTGAAAAGAAAAGTCGAGCAGGCATTTGAGAAACACCAACTACCTGGAACAGGTAGTATTTCAGGCAGTGGCAGACTCTGAGTTGCGTGGATCCTGTCACAAGTAGTCACCATATCAGAACAAAGAGCTGCAGCAGGTATGCAGCCTACTGTGTCATGCAGGCTTCTTGACCAAGGCGCAGCTTCAAGCTGCTTTGCACAGTCTTGCACTCCTTGACAGTAAGCCAGCAGTGTTTGCATCTTCCTCTCTGAGACCAGGCGCAAAGCCCAACACTGCAGTGCCTTCCAGACAGGCACACCGCCAAGTCAGATTGGTGAACAGTCTGTGGAACTTGCTCACCGCTTCTCCAACAGATGCAAGACGCAAGGTTGCGGCCACTCACAAGCGATTTGTCGATGCAAACGCTACGCTGCATCAGATGCCTGCAGATGCCTGTCACAATGCAGCCAGTACTCAGCAGCGGCCCAGAGGCACTGCAAAGCTTGAGAATGAAGCTGAGAGTGTTGACAGCCTCTTGAGTCAAGGCTTTGATCTATGGCAGCAGCTGAAAGGAGGGAAGGATGCAGATGATGCACAAGACAGCCAGTTTGGTGACCTTGAACGGCCTGCAGTTGTCCCTGTACCAATGGCAGACAGCTCAAGTTCGACACGTGTCAGCCATGCGAAAAGGCATCCTTGGCATCAGCCTGTACAAGTGCAGAGATCTGGCATGCATGGCGTCAGCCTGCAGCAGTTGCTCAGCTTTGTGCAGCTTGTGCAGCAGCAGAGCACTGTCATCAGTTCTGCTGGGGCAGCCTTGCCTGCAATGGGTGGGTCATCTCAGCAGCAGCTTGCAGAGCTGAACAGGCTTGCTCGCATGTGCAGCCTGAACAAACAGGCCAACATGACCTACATTGGTATTGGCAACAGGAAGCTGCATCAGCAGCCAATCAGGCAGGCAGGTACAGCCATGGGCATGCAGCCTCTGCAAACTGGCTCACAGGCAGATGCTGTTGTAATGGGTCCAAAAAAAGGTGTTGAGAAGCTCAGGTGGCAGCCAAGAGGTGAGCCGTCAGACCTGTCCTGATCATCCATTGCAGCTTGTTTTCACAAAAACATATCACCTGGAATCATCTTTAAAGCAGTCCTGTCACTTTACAGAGCGGTCTACCCCTGCGTGTGTCATGCACAGCACAACCGGATGTTGCCGTGTATGAGGCACGCCTATCTGAAAGCGTGTAATCTACATCGTCTTGGCCCTGAGAGCCTTAGCACCCTTTTATATGGAGCAATCTGGTGCAGCCTTTTGCGCTTGCATTCATCATCACAGTCAGAGAGGTTGTCACGGGCACATCTTGATACCAAATCAGATGTCACACAGCCAATCAAAGCTTATCATCATCGATCATGGCAGAGAGCTGCATACTCACCAGCATACACCAGTTTGTAGGGCAGGGCGGTAAGAGGCAAGCAGCTGTGCTGGCTGGCAATGCTGTCAGGTTTTCCCGTCGGCAACACAGGCAGCAACAACAGAAACAGCAGCCGCAAGATCGGCCTCAGCACAGCCCCAATGTGCATTCAGAGCCACAGAAGCTGCATTTCACAAGGTAAGCCACGTAGCAACTGCTATCACACTTGCTTAGCTACACAGTTCATTTGCAGCAGCCTGGCATGCAGCTGAAGGCTGTGCTGTGTACAGCTGAAGTTTACAGCAGTCACAAAGTACAAATATCTTCAGTGACAGGTTGCATGTTGATTTGTAACACAACCCTGGATACCCATTGCCAAAGACAATAATCTCCTCCTGAGCCCCAAATGGCGTGGACTTGTGGTTCCTCACCAGGCTTGCTGTGCAGGCCAAAGGCTGGAGCAGGTCAGGAGCTTGCCAAGCAGCAGCCCTTTGCCCGGTCAGCATCCACTGCAGCAGAGGTGGTCAAGAGGAGACAGGCCCTGGCTGAGCTGGAGATGGTGCCTTGCACCTTTCACCCTGCCCTGGACCCCCACAGCCTGGCCCTGGTTGCTGCTAAGGTAAAAGCTGTCATACTACATTCATGTCTGTGAAGTGTGATTTTGCAATCTAAGGTTTTAATTGACAGGAACACTATACGCAAAAATTGATCTTGCACATAATAGTTGGACCCGTGGTGTAGCGGTTATCACGTAAGCTTTACACGCTTCAGGTCGCCGGTTCGATCCCGGCCGGGTTCACTACATTTTTTGTGTGTCTGGCCCTTTTAGTGACAACTCCCACTCTTTTCCGCGTTCTCAGCTGCATCACCCTGTCCTACCAGCGTGATGTCCATAAAAAGTAAGCATGCCAGTGAGCCTCTGCATATGCATGCAGACAGGTCTACTCCTGCAAAGAGGTGTGCATACCTCTCAAATGCATGCAGGCTGCTCCATGCAAAGCCCCTCATAGAGTTGGTGTTCCACACAACCATGCAGCCCACGCAAGAAGGTGTGCGGATGCTCTTGACACAGAGGTGGGAGTCAGCCCAGCAGGCTCAGCTGCAGGTGATCCAAGACAAGAGGCCTGCGCTTCGGCAGAATTGGCACTGTCAAAGACAGCCTCCATGCATGAACATGGCCCAGGGAGCATGTCAGATGGCAGGGCAAGCCTGGGGCGCTTTGCGCTAACTTCATGGGACATGCAAGAACAGCAAGCTCTGAAGCAGTGCACTTTTGCTCCGCAGCTGAACGCCAACAGCAAAGCCAGGAGTGTGGTTGCACAGCAATGGAAGCATCATGAAGCTGAAACGTCTGTCTCTGCCGACCAGCATGCTGCTGATGATCGCTGTTCTGCCCCAGAGGAGGGGTCCACAGCTGTTCATCTTACAGATCAGGCACACAATTCAGCAGCAGTGGGCAGGGCTGCCGATGCAGCAGCTGAAGGGGACGAAGGCGTAAAGCCTGCTGAGACAGCTGAGGTTCAGCATCGAGCTGCACTGCCAGAGGCAAAGGTTCTGTTTGCACAGCAGCAACAGTCATCAGCCAGGAGCAAGCTGGGCAGAACAGCAACAGTCAGAAGCAGGAGACAGAGACGATCAAGAGACACTTATTTGGCTGCGGCGCTCAAAGGCAAGACTCACACAGCAGGTGCAGCCACTACAGGTCTGCCTGTATTGCATCATCCTCAGACCAATGACGACTGTCAAGGTACTTCTGAGGAGCAGTTGCAAGCAGATGTAGTAGAGTGCGACAGACGCTTGGAACAGCGCCGACGGTTTTGGTGCAGACATGGCAAGCACACACAGCAGCAGCAGCATCAGCAATGGTCAGCCACTGTGAAAGGCTGTAGTGCAACATCTTTTGTTGTAGGTGACACTGATCAGCAAAAGGCTGATGGGCAGCCCAGTCAGGCAGGACTCAAATTGGCACTGGAGGCTGTGTTACCTGACGGCTCAGCATCCAGATTTGAAATCCAGCAGGTACATGCTCTTGCATGCAACTCCTTCACAAGATTTCTGTTCACACAATTTTTGACCTGCTGTACTCCGGCAATTATCAGCTGTGACGGTGAACCCTGTCCGCTGCCGCTGTTTGGGCTGAGTGCATTTGCTGGCAACTTGCTGCAATCTGATGCATGGTTGCTGCGCATCGTCCACAAGATTGCCATGATGATGCAATGACAATGAGGTCATTGCAGTCTTGTACATGCATCTTTGTTGTGCTGTGCCTCCAACATGCATGCCAGTTACTCTTGAACACACTCGTGTTGTAATTGATGTCAGCCAAACATGTAGCTTGCAGGCAGACAGGTTGAGGCATCTCGCCAAGTGCTTTGCAACAATGCTTGAGCTGGAGGCTGTGGCAGGCCACAGGCAAGCAGCTGCTGCCAAAGTTGGCTGCAGCTGAAGCGTGTTCAACATTGCAACTCTGTCATATTGACCATCGTGTAGACAATGACTATGACCAACAGCCAGTCGATGAAATGTTTCTTACGTTTTGTTGCTGTGGATAACCATTCTCTGTATACGCTGTGTATAATCGTAAGTGTTTGCACAGGGAATTGCGGTGAATGCTATGAAAGCAGATTCTCATAGGTTGATTTGCAGCGCTGTAAAGCCCTTTCTTGTCAGGGTGCCCGGTTGGCCAGTCATCTTGAGGCGGTACCTGATTGCCTGTGAACCCTTTAGGTAAGCGGCGATTTTCCAATATCTACAGAGTAGAGAAGCAAGCTGCACATAGATGAAAGTAAAATTGGGTCAGACCTTGAATGCTCTGCGCTGCAGAAAAGCTGCTGCTGTTGTGTCCAAGCCTGAAGTAATTAATGATCAGATTACTCATTGATCGGTTTTGTCTAGTCAGACAGGGCCGTGCAAAATTTAAGGTGTGTTGAGCGTCAGACAGGAACTCGTCAGGCAAGATGGCAATCTGCCGGCAGCGACCCGGTGGGAAACAGTATAGAGGTGCTGCAAACATGAACCAATGCTCTGCAGCGTTGTGTAAGCAGGGCTGCCTGGCCATCATCCTGCTCGCGTTAGGTCAAGCTCGCTGCGTCAATCTTGCTGACCCTGATGGGCTGCCCCCAGCAGCAAAGATCACATTTGACTTCAGCAAGGGCCATGCAATGGCTGAACATCTCTGGGGGATTTTCTTCGAAGAGGTTAGGCTTACCCCACCTGTCTGATCGTTTGGTCGTAAACTCTCGGAAGAGCGGGTTGGCTGACACGCCGACAGCAGCAGTCTGCACTTGCCCAACCATTACGCCTGGATCCCGCAGATCTCGCACGCGGGTGACGGAGGACTTTACGCTGAGATGATCAGTGATAGGAGCTTCGGCGGACTGGCCTACTCTCTTGGACGATCATATAGCGAAGCTACCCACCTTGCTGTCCCTGCAAGCTTTTTTGAGCATGAGTACCTCCCTTTCTCCCCCACTGTGGGGTCGTCCAACCTGACCAATGCCCAACTTTTAGGCACCCAGCGCTGGGCTTCAGCTGCGCCTTCTGAATACAGGTACTGCCTGACTCACCCTGCACATCATTCCAACAATGCAGAGAAGCCTCTGCTATCTACAGCAGCAACCGTCTGCTGATTCTTGGACCGTCTCTGCAGCCTACAGGGTCAACCAAGAAGCTGGTTGCCTGTTGGCAAGACTGCTTTGACTCTTGTCAAACAGCAGCCCATTAATGCTGGCGGCAGGAGCAGCACAGCTTACATCAAGATCAGCACAGACGACTCAGGCGGTGGTCTCACCAACACTGGCTACTGGGGCATCCCTGTTCAGAAAGATCATGAGTATCAGCTGGCAGTCATAGTTCAATCTGAGCCCAGTGGGGATGTCACCAACAAGGTCAGCACAGCTATGTACTGTATCTATTGACCTTTGTTTGCCATGTCTGCATGTTGCATGGCACCATGCAGCCAGTACTGCCACCAGAAGTTATGTCCAATCAATCTGCAAAGCCTGCATAGGTGTCAACCTCCTTGAAAAGGTTCATGCATGACATCATGCAGTTATTAATGCCACCATGCTTCATATCCTCAAGTAGATTTTGCCAAATTTTTGACAGGCAAAAACACCAATTACATAAAGTTTTTGCATGGCATGCTGCAGAAAACGCATGTGACTGCTAAGCTAGAGTCTGAGACTGGCAAGGTGTACGCATCAGCTGACATTGGTGATACCTCCAACTCCTGGTCTCATTCCAAGGTCATGCTCACCAGCAACGAAACAGATGCCAAAGCCCAGCTCACCCTGTACATTGATGGGGAAGCTGATCTAGCTGTGCGTCTCGTTTCCTTGTTCCCTGCTGAGAATGTAAAGGGAGCAGTGTTGCAGCCATTCAGGCCAGACTTGTTGCAATACCTCAAGGATCTACAGCCCAGGTTTGACACTCCCAAACACTTCTGGCTTTCCTCCAATGCAGTCTTGGCTTTCCTCCAATAGCCTCACTGTCAGTGTTTTTGGTGTGCATGCCTGAGAGTTCATAAGGATAGAGTCCACTCGCACAGCAGACAGTAGAATCCCTTCCAGGCTTCACAGATGAGGTCTGTCTCTTTGCATTCACCTGCTCTAATCTGCCCTGCTGAGCATGCTGTATGCAACAAGGGGACTATGTAGCATCAACACAGCACATGCATCCCTTCTTCAGGTTGTCTGTAGCATAGCTTAGCATCAGTGAGCCTTTTCACTGTGGAGGTCTGCCATGAGCACATTTGCTGCCTGCAGCCTGCAGATCTTGTAGGCAAGGCTCAGTGACAATCATCCTAGAGCTGTGATCTGATCTCTCATGCCGCCTGACCTTCGCTGTCACAACTTCTCATTGCCAGTTGTCACAAATCAGCTTGTCACAACATGATTTGTCATTTCTCAGCTCATCCACAGCTGATGACTGTCATGTGAGGTTGAGCGCAACCCCAAAGCTGTCACAGTACGGTACATGGCAGCCATATGCAGCCGTTTGCACATTCATTTGCTCGAAGCTGCTGGTATTGTAGGCTGCAAGCACTGCTGCAGATACAATGCCAAGCACTTCATATCTTGTAGGTGGTTTGCAGATTTGTGAGAATGCCAGGGGGGTGCTATGTGGAAGGTGTCAGGCTGGAGACAGCCGCCTGGTGGAAGCCCTCTGTAGGGCCCTTCTGGGAACGCCCTGGACACTACAACAGCGTATGGAACTATTGGAGCACTGATGGTACAGTATTGGTC
>JAABUO010008399.1_pt1 | contig 11681 bp, 13 predicted proteins | sample 5559291 | NCBI WGS metagenome assembly JAABUO01 (sample SAMN10711878, study PRJNA513372) | rock metagenome | isolation source: Antarctica rocks | place: Antarctica: Victoria Land, Finger Mt sud | reverse complement strand
CTGACCGACCGGTCAGTAGTCGGTGCTGACCGACCGGTCAGTCGGTCAGTCGGTCGGTACTGACTGACCGATCAGTCGGTGCTGACTGACCGGTCAGTCGGTGCTGACTGACCGGTCAGTCGGTCGGTGCTGACCGACCGGTCAATAGTCGGTGCTGACCGACCGTTTAATAGTCGGTGCTGACCGATCGGTCAATAGTCGGTGCTGACTGACCGGTCAGTAGTCGGTGCTGACTGACCGGTGAGTCAGCCGGTGCGAACTGACCGGTCGGGCCAGTCGGTCCTGAACGGTCAGTCAGTTGTTGCTGACTGGCGAGTCAATAGGCGGTGCGGACTGGTCGGGGGGCGCGGCCGCGGCGGCCGCGCCGCGGCGCGCGGCGGCCGCGGCGGCGGCGGCGGGCGCGCGGCAACCGCGGCGGCCCCTCTGCACGCGGCGCCTGCCCGGCTCGCACAGCGCGTGCCGCCGCGGCGGCGGCAGCGCTTTCAGGCCGCGGAGGCGCCGCTGCCAGAGGCGATCGTGGAGGACGAGCACCTGACATGGCTGGTGCCCATGCTCGCGAACATTGTGGGCGGGCTGAGGCATCCCGCGGAACACGCCGTGCTCATCCAGGTGGGGCGGCCCTGCCCTGAGCGGGGTTGCCCTGCCCTGAGAGACAGAGCGGGAGAGAGAGAGAGAGACAGAGACAGAGACGGACAACTGCTGAGCTGTTGGCGCGTGACGGGCGCGCGTCGCTGTGGCAGGTGGGCCACGGAGGCGTGGGATGTGGGCGGTATTATGAGAAGCACATGCAGCGTCAGGGTCAGCCGGGGATCAGGCCGGGGGTGGCGCTGACCGTGGGCGAGATCCCCGTGGTGGCGTTGAGCGCGCGCCACTTCGCCGAGTCCCTCACGGACAACGTGCGGCTGCTGTACTGGGTGCGCCCTCTGCGTGCCCGGCCACGCCGACGCTGCCGGGCATGCCAGCACCGACGCGCCTGAGCGCCAGGTGCACTTTCGCTTCGACCCGAGCCTGCTGGAGGACGGGCAGGAGGACGAGGAGGAGGAGACGCTGCTCCTGCACTACAACTGCCCCGACAAGGTGACGCCCCGTGTGCCCACGCTGCAGCCCGTCAGCGCGACTGGGCAGGGCCTGACCGGCGCTCACCGGCGCAGGTGGAGCGGGTGCTGGAGGAGCTGCTGCCGGCGCCTGGCGGTGGATCCAGCATGAAGCTCAACCTCACCGGCGCCTACTCCAAGCGGCTGGTGGGGCGCGACCAGGGTCCGGTGATCGGACCTAAGAAGAAAAGCTGATGCGCGCTGCCCGCTTGTCCGTCTGTGGACTCGGCGGCGCACTTGTTCTGCTGCACCGCTTGTATGCCTGTGGACTCAGCAGCGCACTCGTGCCGATGCGCGCCCCACTCGTCCTTCCCATTTGTGCGGGGACGTTGACGTCGGAGTTCCACAGCCGTCTTGCAGGGTACTCTTTGCAGCAGCGGGAGCGCCCGTCATTGTGAGGGGAGTGTAGGCAGCGGTGCTGCATTGTAGCGTGTACCACCAGTGCGGGACCTGTCGTGATAATCCTGGTGATGGCATGCCTCGTCTCACACAGAGGCGCACCTGTAGCGGCCAGAGCACAGTCGTGCTCAGAGGTTGCCTGTCCAGGGAGGTTGTGGCGCTGCTTGATGTGACCTCGTAAACCTAGCGCATCCACCTGACCAAACCCAGCGCATCCACCCTCACCGGGCGCAGCGCCTCCACCCACACTCCACCCTCTCGGCCACGCCTGTTGGCTAAAAACCCCAGACGGTGGGGGCATGAGGGTACTGCTCGCGCATGAAGCGGTCCGGCGCGCCTCAAAGGGCCCGGTCTCCGCAGGCATGCCGATGCGCCGGCCGCTGTGCTGAGCGAGGCTGTAGGAGGGGTGCCTGATGCCCTCGCGCGCGCTGCGTGTGCGCGCACACGGCTTGCCCTCTACTGCGCACTTCTGCGCCAGTGCGCGCGCCCCTTGCTGGCTGGGACATGCACTAGGGTGTAGGGATCCCTACACCCTAGTGGCCTGTCACGGACAGGCAGAGGTCCTGCGCGGCCGGCGCACCTACTGTGCGCTGGCCCCAGCCCTGCAGCCCAGGGTGCGCGAAGCCGTGGTACGCCGACGGCACCGTCGCGCCCAGCGCCGCAGGGCCCACCGCGCCGCCCGCCGCGCCGCCGGGCCTGTCGCGCTGCTTCCCCACGCCATTGGAGCTCTGCATGCGCCGTCACAGCTGAGGGCAGCCACTGTTCAAATGCTGTGCAGAACTTCTGAAGGGCTTCTACCCTACCCTAGCCTAGTAGGCACCATCAATATTGCACCGAGCCCGGCCGCAAGGTCGTGCATTGCACGACGTGCAAGTCCGCATTCAAGCAAGGTCGCGCAAGTCCGCACGCATGCGCTGTGCTCCCAACATTGAACCAGTGCCTGCATACGATGTCGGCGTTGACTTGCTGGGCGCAACATTGGACCTGCGGATGCAGCAGCGGGGGTTCTGGTGCAGCAAGGCCGGTGCGAAGCAGGCACGAGCGGGGTGTTTGAAGTGACGTGCGGATGCATCTCTCGCCCGGGAGGTGGCGACCGGTGCACTGCCTGCGCCGGCCCCAGGCTGAGCGCCAGGCACAGTTCCTGCTGCCTGAAAATATCAACAGCCGACGGACGCGTGGGAAGGTGCCCAGCGCGCGCTCGCACAGGCGCGGGCGGAGCGCGAGGCCGCCGCCGCGCTGGCTGCCGAGGCATCGGCGGCGCGGGCGGCCCGCGAGGCGGCGCTCGCACAGGCAGCGGCGGGGCGCGAGGCCGCCGCCAAGCTGGCCGCCGATGCAGCGGCGGCGCGGGTGGCCGACGGGGCAGCGCTCGCACGGGCGGAGGCGGAGCGCGCGGCCGCCGCCGCGCTGGCTGCCCGGGCACCAGCGGCGCACCGGCGCGCGGCCGCCAACGCGCCGGTGGCCGCGGACGCGCAGCGCGGCGGCCGGGCTGCGGGCGGGGGGGCCGCGGCTGCGGACGCGCCGGCGGGCGCGCGCGCGGGCGGGGCGCCGGGCGACGCCGCGGCCGGCTCACGCGGCGGCGACGCCGCGCGGCGGGTCGCTGAGCTGGAGCGCGCGCTCGGCGAAGCCCAGGCGCGGCTTGCCGCCGCAGAGCGCGCGCGCGATGAGGCGTTGCGCGCGGCGGCCGCGGGGTACGGCGCCTGCCTGCGCGCGTTGCAGGACGCGGACGGCCCCGCACGCGCCCCCGGGCGCGTGGCCGCCGGTGCGCTGCCCGCCCCCGATGCGCTCCTCGCCGCCCTTGGGCTGTGCCGCGACCGAGTCCTGCCCGGGCGCGAGCGCCTGCCTGCGAGAGGCCGGCCGCGGTGCATGATGCCTGCCTGAGGCAGCGCCCCGGCGCGCAGCTGCGGCCCCGGAGCGCGGCGGCGGCGAGGCGGGCTCGCGCACGGCGCCCTCCGCACTGGCGCGCGCCCTGCCCGCGCCGCCCGCGCCGTGGCGCATGCCTGGCGCCGCGGCCGCCGGCGCCGCCCGCGCGCCCGCAGGCGGCGCCGCGCCGGCCCCGGGGCGCGGCGGCGAGGCAGGCTCGCACACGCCGCCCTCTGCACTGGCGAGCGGCGCCGCGCCGGCCGCGCGGGCGGCAGCCGGCCCGGCCGCGGTGGGCGCGCCGGCCACGCCACCCCGCAGCGGGCATCCAACAAGGCGCGCCCCTCGGCGCCGGCCCCCCGCCCGCGCCCCCCACGGGATGCGCCGCGTCTGGCCGGTGTGCCACGCCAAAAGTGCGCGCCAGGAGCGCGTGCAGCCATCGCCGCGCGGACGATAGGTGCGCCACCGGCAGTTCAGTTGGGCATGCCTTTGGCAAGCCTGCAGCGGCGTGCCCTGCGCCGCAGTTGAGGTGCTTGCCTGCCACGGTTGCGCAGGCACTGATCTCGGGGGGCGCTGTGTGCTACAAGGGCGCGGCAAAGGCACAGCTGGCGCAACGTCAAGGCCGTTGCGCCTAGACGGCGTGCGGCTGGTGTCGCACGCGCAGACATGGCCATGCCGCTAGCGTCTGCGTCAGGCGTGCCAGCGGCAGACTCGCCCTGCGCTTCTGCACATGGAGTACGCTTGCGTGTGAAGCGCGCCCCGCGCTCCCTGCTAGCAGTGACGCAGGGCCGCCGAGACCGAGGGCGCCAGGTGCCATGCAGATGCAGCCGAGGCACAGCCAGCCCGGGGCCGTCACGACGCTGCATGGGGGCGGCAAGGGCGGCACGACAGAGGGCAGCTCGCGGCAGCTTCCTGTGTGCCCACGACGGCTGGCCTCTGTCTACCAAGTTGGTAATAGACTAATATCAGTGTCCGCGGTCTTCAAGCGGCCGCCCCTTATAGCAGGTTGGGGCTGCTGCACCTCCGCTGTGTATGCGTGTTCCCGAGGAAGTGAGTGCTGCGCGGGTGTGCGGGCGCCCGCCGCGCTGCGGACGTACGCCCGCGCTGCAGCGCAGCCTCATGGACGGCTGCACGTGGCGGGAGGTGCATGTCGTGAGCAGGCATACAGATTGAGTGTAGATAGACGGAGCGTTCCCCAGGCTGGAGGCTGCGTGCAGAGACACATGCGGGCGGGCTGCCATGGCATGTTACATGGCGACTCTGTGACACGTCAGGTGTTTGCCCGGGGTATCTAGCCCTGTGGTATGCTAGGATGTCATAATCTGGGTATACACGCCCTTTCCTGTCAATTCTGTAACCACTCTGGACTGCCACTCAGCGGGCCTGCCGTGCATACAAAAGTGCTGCGAGCGGTTCAGGCGGCCGCTTGGCCGCCTTCCTCTCGCCGGCGCTTGGACTTGCTCTTCTTACCCTTCCTCTCGCCAGCCTTGCTCTTCTTGCCCTTCCTCCCGCCGCTGCTCGTAGCGCCGCCGCGCAGACTCGTCACCACTGGCACGCCGCGGTCAGCCTGCGCAGTGGCACAGGGACTCGCAACCTGCTGTAAGCAATATACCCACCTTTCTAATTCCTCAACTGCCACTGCTGCGGCACTTGCCACGCTCCACTTTGTGCGCCCCCACGTGCTGACGTGAGTGCACAGGTGCGTATGCATAGTGCACAGGTGCATTCGTATCTTACTGGCATGCATGCAGCTGGATGCACAGTGCACAATCACCATGCCTCTACAAATCAGAAACTCACATTTAGAAAACAGGGTGCTGCCCCACACATCATGACGGCTGCACATCCACGCACGACCACAACACAGCAGCCCACACTTTCGACTAGCACGGGGCTTGTTAAAGCCTTGCACAATGTACAGCGAACGGCCGGAACAGCGCAGCGCCGCCAGCAGGCCCAGTGCGCGCCTCAGGCAGCTCGAACGCGCCCGGCTGCAGCGCAAACGCCGTCTGCAGCTCCTCGCGCGTGAACGCGCGCAGCTCGGGCCGCGCGGCCGTCGGAAACACGTCGATGAGCGCGGCCAGGTCCGTGTGCGGGCCCCTGCGCAAGGGCAGCGGGGCGGGCTTGGTCAGGTGGCTCTGCGCGCGATATCACTGGCAGCTCCAGGGTCGCCGCTGCCTACGCAATAGAGAGCCTCGCACTGGGAGTATCCTGGTGCAGCATGCCGCTGGCTGGGCAGTAGGTTGGCGTACACCAGGAATTGCAAATAAGGCAACAGCAAGGTGAAGGCTACCGGCCAAGCAAGGCCAAAGGGGCCCACCTGCGCAGCATGGTGTCGCCGGCGAGCCCGCGCAGGTACGGCTCCGGCACAAACTTGCTCTGCGAGAAAGTGTACAGGCGGCTGAGCCCGAAGAAGGCCATGAGGTCGTTGCCACCGTTGGGCTCCTCGCGCTCCTCTGCCGGCAGTTGCGCGCACATCAGGTGCCGTTGACAGGTGGGGGTGTTCAAGACACGGCCGCTGCCTCACTAGGACTGAGGAAGAGTGCAGCACTGCTGAGACACACACCAACTCTTATATGTCAAGCTCAGGCTGCGGCCAGTAAGCGCAGTGGCGCACTGGTCTGGCCCGGCTGCAGCAGGAGGAAGGGAGCAGCTGCAGCGCTCGTCGCAGCCGCATCGGACATGCTCCGCTGCCCGTGCGGGCTGTATCATCCGCAGCAGGCGGGATGGGCGCAGGCAGTTGCCTGGAGTCAGTGCATCGGGTCGGCCTCGGTGGCAGCACCTAGCCAGAGACGCAGTGCAGCTCAGACCAAGCGCCTGCGGGCTAGGCACAAGAGCCCCTGCTTCGAGGGATGCAGGCTGTTGCTTTGGTCCTGCCGCTCTGCTGTCGCTTTGCTTGAGGGAAAGGATGGTGAACTGTGCAAGCAGGGGCTCAGCAGGCTGACTTGCTTGCGCAGCAGGTCAGAGACCCTGCTATAGCCAAGCGCACTGCGGCAGCAGAAGACTTGATGAAGGGAACAGAGTAGCAGAGAGGAGGTGTGGAGGCGAGAAAGCCAATCTCCAATCGTGCAGTACTGCACTAGTCCGGTTTAGGCGCGCCAAAACTAGTCGGCCATCTCTTGGGCTTGGTCACCTGGCCGCACTGCCCTGCAGCGCCGCAGGGAGGGCACGGGCGCCGGAGCGGCGCCCGTCGGATCCAATATGGCGAGCCTGCCGCAGCGGGACATGCACTGGGTCAGCTGGCCGGGCGTGTGCACGTGCGTTGTTGGCGGCGTGCTCTACCTCTTCTCCTGCGTGCAGAACAAGCAGGCCAGCCAGCTGGAGGCCGCCGTGCCGCTTGAGAAGCTGTCAGGCGCGCCGCCCGCTCCAAGTCCATGTGCGTTCCCTGTCCCTGTGCTGCTTCGTGTCTGGTGCCCTCTGCAGGCGCACGCTGTCGTACACACGGTGCAACTGTGCTCGCGGGTGGGGTGCAAGCAGCGCCGTGCCAGTCCGCTGCAGCCCACGCCTGCTGCTCCCGACGGCGCTGCGCAGACCTGAAGAGCCTCATAAAGCTGGTGCCGTTCCTGGCGTCCGTCACCGCGCGCACATGGACGGACAGCCCGCTCAAGTGCGCGCTTACCGACCGCGGCGCCGTCATCAGCGAGGTGTCCCCTCGCGCTCTAGCCAGCACGCGCCGGGCACCCGCCAGCGACAGCCGCCTGCCGTGAGCTTTCCAGGGATGTCTGCGTGACACGCGACGAGGCTGCGGCAAGGGCCACGTGGCACAGGAGAGGCCGGGCTCGAGGTCCCTTGGCTCTTGGCCTGGCCGGGTCCGCTCGCGGCCGGACAGCTCGCCTCCGGCGCCCAGGGCGACGCTCACAGCCGTAGGCGCGCCGCCGCCGGCCAGCCGCGTCACCGCCGGGGCTGGGCGGCGCCTGGGCAGGGCGCTGCGCTTGCTCCGCGCCACCACCGCGTGCTTGAGCAGCTCACGGGGCCGAGTGACATGGGGTCTAGATAAGGACCCTAGTGGGATTCCGCTGACGCGCGCGCGGCGCGGGGCCCGGCAGGAGACGGAGCAGCAGCTGGCCATGCGGCAGGTGGAGAGCGGCAGCTGGGTGAGCGACGAGCAGACGGTGCGGCACGTGCGGCGCGAGGTGCCCTGGTGCCTGGAGGACGGCAGCCGCGCGCGCCTGCCCGTGCTCAAGGGCGCCAAGGCCGACGAGGTGCACATGGAGACCGTGGGTGCGCGCGCGCGCCGCCCGCCGCGGGGCAGCTTCGTGTGGCGGCGGGCGGCCCTGCCGCCTTTGTGATCGGCGTGGCGGGGGGGCGCCGCTCCGCAGAGGCTGCGCTGCCCAGCGTAGCACGGGCTGGCCACCAGTTGTGAGTGCCGGCCGGACCATGCTAGGCAGGTGACATCTTGATGGCCTCAGCTAAGAAGCTGGTCATAGTAGTGGACCTGCTCTACCCGCTTGGAATGTCTTCCGTGTCAGAGCAGTGCCCGCCTCGGCGGTCTTGGCCGTGCGGGAGGCAGCGGCCATGCGCCGCAGGACCGGGGCCTCGCGTGCGCGCCATGGGCAATCTGCTGAGCGGTCCGCCTGCAGGGCCATAACGGGCGTGGTCCGGCGCGCGCAGGCGACGAGTACGTGCCGCAGGACCAGGGCCTCGCGCGCCGCGCCATGGACAACCTCCTAGGATTCCGCCTGCTGGGCCTGCGGCGCACGGAGCGCATCCTGCCCGTGGGCGTCACGCTGGCGGCCGTGGGCGAGGTCGCGCGCGCGGCCGACGCCGGCGCGGCCGCCATCCCGGGAGCGCTGCGCGCCGGCGCGGGCGAGGTGCTCGTGCTGCGGGTGCGCCCGCCGGCAGCGGAGTTGTCACATCGCTCTGCGCAGGACCTGCCGCGAAGGAGCCAGGACGCCAGGCGCGTGAGACTGGTCGGACTCTGTGGGCAAGGCTTGTGCTGCCGGTGTCGACGCGATTGCCGCCCTGGGCGCCCTGAGCGCCAGCAGCGGCGCGCGGTCGTGCCGCGGGGTGGTCTGTTGCAGCGGGGGGAATCGTTATCAGGCAGCTCCTTGTGCATGCGGCGCGGGCGCATGCGTTCAGCAGTCCGCGCAGTCGAGCGGCCGGCTGCTGCTGACACTGATGGCGCCGGCTTCGGCAGCCCGGGCGCACGACAGGGCATCAGGTGCTCTGCGGGCCGCTGGTGCCAGGCAGCGCACTGTGCATTGCATGCCTGCGTCATGACTGCTGACATGCTGACGTGGGCGGCGCGGCCAGGCGCCCGCGAACGGCGGCCCGTTCATCCTTAGCGCCCGCCCGCTGCCGGAGCTGGTGGCCTCGGCAGCCGCGACCGCGCGGCGCTGCCGCCTGCTCGCCGCCTGCTTCGGCGGCCTGGGCGCCGCGCTGATTGTGGAGCAGGTCGTGCGCACCGCGCTCGCCGCGCGCCGCCGCCGCCGGCTCAGGTCCGCGCGCGCGCCTAGCTCAGGCTCGCGCGGGCGCCCGGCGCACGTGCGCGCGGGCACCGGGCTGCTGCAGGGTGCAGGTCAGGGCATGTCGAGGAGCGCTCGCGCCCTGCGCAAGCTCGGCCCCGCGTCTGCACTGCGCCTGGCCGCGGCAGGGCGCGGCGTAGGGTCCCAGCGGCTGTGAGGCCGGGCAGGCAGCCGTACAGCATGCTGCGCGGGACACGTGGTGACCTCCCGGCTGTTCCGCGGCGCAGGAAGCTGCTGGCGGAGGCGGAGCAGCAGCGCCGCGCGATGGCCGCCGCGGCCGGCGCAGGTGGTGGCGGCGGCGGCGCGGCCGCGCCCGCGAATGGGCACGCGGCCGGCGCGGCGGACGAGGGCGCGGCGGGCGAGGGCATGTGCGTGGTGTGCTTCGCGCGGCCATGCGATACGGTGTTCCCCGCGTGCGGGCACATGTGCGCGTGCGGCGGCTGCGCGCCCGCGCTCGCGCGCTGCCCGATCTGCCGCGCGCGCGGCGGATGCATTCGCGTGTACCGCACCTAGCACACGACTCTGCGGCAGCATGTGGGCGCCAAGTGGTCTGCGCTGCGGCGCGAGGGCGGCCAGGGCGCGGGTGTGGGCAACGGTGCACTGCATCCGGGGTCGCTGCACTGTGCGCGTGTTGTGTACAGGGAGGACCCGCCTATGACCCGCCTATGCTTTGTCTGCACTCTAGTTCAGGCTACTGGCTGCTGGGAGGCGGCTGTTGACCCGTGGTGTTCGGCCCCGTATGGGCTTGGGATGCAATGGGAGGCTCTGCCCTAGCGCCAGCTTCATATCTTTGATGTAGGCGGCACAAGGTTCAGGGCTGATGTTCGCTGAGTTGCAATGCATGTACACCGTGTACAGCAACCCCAGCCCTTGTGAGAGTAGGTGCGGAGGTGAGTGTACCTGGCTCAATTGCTCACGCAGTTCTGTGCATCTGCACAGGAGTGCCATGCGACTGAGCCGCTGTGCATGTACATGTGTCACATGTTGCATCGTCTGGTGTTGGTTCTGTTCCATACAGAGCTTCCCACAATTCCCCACGACCCCTCACAGCGCTCCTTGCTCACTGCCTCTAAGGCCCCTCGTATATCTTCACCTGCGCGTCATAAGCAGGTGCTGAGGCGCAGGCCTGCATGCCACAGAGCCCTCAGGAGCGCACAGGCACATTTTCCAGCCTTCACGCGGCTCTGCCCTGCTGCCGTGGGTGCGCTTCTCACCGCAGACAGCATTGAAAGAATACCATGCAACAAGCAAATGGGGTCAGTCTCCGCCAAGCAGCTGGCAGCGCCTGCAAGGAGCTGCACCTGGCCACACGTTGGGCACGCTACCCCTGCAAGCAGGCCCACCAACACGGTGGCAACATCATACCTTGGCACGCTGCCAGCACTTGCTGCAACCCCACACACATCCTGGAGCCTTGTCACCTCCTGCTGAGGTCAGTGTTCAAAGACCGGTGCCACGTCAGGCAGCGCATGCTGTCAACATGCCGCGCCGCCCGTCGCACGCTGCGCCGCTGAAGAGCTCCGGCGCCCGATCTGCAGGCGGCGTGGAGCGTGGCCATGCACACCGCCCCGCTCGCTTCGAGTCCTGCTGCCGCTGGGCGGCAGCACCGGCGTCGGCTAGGCCACGATCCGCAGCTGTGTGTGAAACACCCTGGGCGCTCCATACCCTTGAAGCTCTGTCACCGCGCTCCGAAGCACGCTGGCCTCGCGCTGCCGCTTGGCCCCCCCCCGTCGCGCGGCGTCTGCAGCGTCGCCGGCAGCGCCCCGCCCCAGCGCTGCCCCCTAGGCGGCGCCCGCGCTGGCCTGATAGGCGTCGGGGCGCTTGGACACGCGCTGCGCCCAGAGCTCGCGCAGCAGCGCGATGCCCATCGGCAGCGCCACGTCCGGGCGCAGGAAGTACGTCTTGGGCCGCATGTTGGTCATCACCTGGCGCCCGCGCGCGCCGCAGCTCGGTACGCCCGCAGTCTTCCCTGCTTCTGTCCGCTCATCGATGTGTGCCCCCCTGACTCGCTTGCACAGAATCGCCCATGCGTACCAGCTGGCCGCCACGGCTGCGGCCTGGGCGCGAACTCAGCAAGCGGCCGCAGGCTCCCGGCCCGTTGCGACACAAGCATGGATTCGGGAAAATGTCCAGCGTGTGGGGCCGGGTGCTCGGACACGCACTCGCAGCGCCCCCTGTTAACTTCCTCGAGATGGGCAGCGTAGGCGTGCTGGCGCCCAGCGTAGGCTGCGCCACGTGGCTAGCTGGGGGAGCGCCCCCGGGGCGCGCGCCTCGGCCCACTTGGTCATCATGGGGTCGCCCACGCGCTGCATCTCGTTCGCGCACGCGTCCAGCAGGATGGGGTACTTGTAGATCAGCTCGGCGCCCTTCTTGGACTGCGCGCGCGGGCGCGCCCCGCTCACGCCCTACGCGGCTCGCGCCCTGCAGCCGGCATTCCAGGTTCGCAGGGACCGCACGCCGCTGCGAGCCGCGACGCAGGCCTGCAGAGGGCAGGGGTACGCTGGCCATGGGCCGCCGTCACAGCGGCCAGCAGGGCAGGCTGCGGGCGCGCACGTAGCCGAAGTCGTGCCCGTACGCGCGCATCCACGCGCGCTCGTACTGCCGCGTCGACGCGCGGCTGAAGTCGCCGGTCGCGCGCATCGCCAGGATGGTCTGCGCCGCAGCCTTGCCGCCCTGCCGCGGCGGCCGCGGCGGTCGGGGGTGCGCTTGGGTGGGTGTCAGCTGCGGGGTTGCAGCAGTGCCGCGCCACATTGATTGCACACGCGAGGTCCCAGCAGCAAATCGCGTGGGGGGCACAGCAGGCACGCCGCCCCGAGGGATGTCAGTGTATGAGCTCTTCGGCACGCCACCGCTCCGTGGCTTCGTT
>JAABUO010008397.1_pt1 | contig 11682 bp, 14 predicted proteins | sample 5559291 | NCBI WGS metagenome assembly JAABUO01 (sample SAMN10711878, study PRJNA513372) | rock metagenome | isolation source: Antarctica rocks | place: Antarctica: Victoria Land, Finger Mt sud | reverse complement strand
GCGCAGCTCGTGCGTGGCAAAGCCCAGCACGCGCGAGCCGAGCGGCTTGTTCTTCGGGTCCACCAGCACGCACGAGTTCTGGTGGAACTTGACCACGCTGCCGTCCCTCCGCTGAAACTCCTTTTTAGTTTCCACTATCACCGCCTTTTGCACGGTGCCGGCGGCGACCTTGCCTGCGCGCCAGGCCAATGCCTGCGTGTTAACCGGCAAAGAGGGCGGCCGGAGGTAGGGCGCAGCGTGCGAAACATCTGCGCGCACCTCGCACAACCGCGGACTTGACAGCAACGGTAATGATGTCCCCAATTCCCCACGAGCGGCCGCTCTGGTTGATGCACTGCGCAGTCTTGGCTCCGGAGTTGTCAGACACCTGCCGCTGAGCAAAGTCAGCGTCTGCAAGCCAGGGGCTCGATATGTTCAGCGTACGCACTCGCAGACAGCACCCCACCTGCAGGACTGTGCCGTTCTGGATCATGCCGCATCACCTCGCCTGCTTGCAAGACCACCACTCCTGTCGGAGCCACCGAACATGGGCAGAACAGGCGCCCGCCAGGCCCCAATGAGAAGGCCCTCGGGTCTCCCTGCACCTCATGAGGACCCATCGTCCAGAGGGCGGTGTCAGAGGTTGTGCTTGGCGCGAGGCAACTCTGCTCTGTTCTCTACCTCCCTCGGTGAAGACCTTGACCAGTGCCGTGTGTGGCCGCACTGTGGCAGCATGGTCCAGGCCGTGACAGGCCCTGGCCTAAGGAGCGTGCAATGGCTTATTTTTGGATTCTCTTTGCCCGGCAAACGTACAAGCACATCCCGTGCAATATTAATTTTTTGATTTTGAACCTCCTAGTGGCATTCCAAGCAAGTACAACAGATGTGCAACGACACCACAAAAGACACACTGCAATGCATGCAAGAATGTCATGAAAGCTGTTTCACCAGTTCTGGGCTGTTCTGCACTAAATCCGTCAGCACTCCAGATGAGCGCAGCACCGCGCATGAGCGCACACCTTAAAGTTTTTCACGTTACATGCTGGAGTCACGGACCGTGCCTCTAGGTCCCCATGCATTCGCGCAGGCGTGCATGCGCAAAGCATGCACGCCAGACAGGCGGCCGGTCAGAGCCGCGCCGCGTCGTGCGCGCGCAGGAAGCTGAGGTCGATGCCGCCGCGGTGCGCCGGGCTGCCGGCGCCAGCGCCGCGCGCGACCAGCCCCGCCGCCAGCCCCGCGCCGAAACTGGGCGGCGGCGGCGCGCGCACGCGCTCCGCGCCCGGCGCCAGGCTCAGGCCCAGCGACTTTCCGGTGGCCGCAAAGCTGCCCGCCGCGATCGCGTCCAGCGCCTCCAGGCGCGCCGACGGCCCCAGCAGCGCGCGCGGCTCGCCGCCGCCGCGCCGCGCCGCGCCCACCGCCGCGCCGGGCGCCTGCGCCCGCGCAGGGCTGCATCGCGAGGACTGCCGGACTGCAGATGCATGCATGTGGACTGTCTGGGCACGGCCGCAAGGAGGCTTGCCAGTCGCACTGGCGTCTAGCTTGCTCGCTCCGCTTTGACCTCTGGCAGTGCAACTGTGAAGCCGCGACCCTGGAGACAGTGCGTCCGCGTCAGCATCCCGCTTGGCCACCGGCAGCGCGCCTGGCCGGGGCTGGCCCCGTCGCTGGCATCGGGGGCGTTGCCGGCTTCGGCGGCGGCGACGGCGCGCGGGTGCGTGCGCTGGCGCAGCAGCGCGGCGAGCGTGCGGAAGGCGTCAGCGGAGGCCAGGCGCGCGGCCGCGGCCAGGATGGCCGTCTCGTAGCTCGTCGCCGCCAGCAGGCCGACCAGCGGGCCCTTGAAGTCGCCGAAGGGCTCGCTCGCGTACGCCGCCAGGATGCGCTGGCCCAGCGCCTGCGCGGCGCCGGCCCGCCTCGACCTCGCAGGTCCCTCGCAAATCCCGGGGCCTCTCAGAGCCCCCGGGTGCATGCCTCTCTCGGATGTGCCGCCCGAGACTGCGGCAAAGGACGCGCAAGCAGGCGCAGCAGCGCGGCGGAGCAGCAACAGCACCGCGATCCCTTGCAGCCAGGGCCCGCGAGTCGGGGTGCCTCTGCAGGGAGCGCTCGAGGCGGTCCCGCGCGTCCCACAAGCACTGGCAGGGCCCGCGGCCGCGCGCGCGCCTGCAGCGGCACGTGGCCCGCCATCGCGCCGATCGCCTTCTCCAGCAGCGCTGCCAGCGCGCCCTGCGCGGCCGCCACCGCGGCCTCCGTGGGCGCAGCCGGCGCCGACGACTTCGCCTGATCAGGCGCCGGGCTCCCATACCCTCCCTGCCGCAAGTGGCCCGTTTCCATCGCGGCGCCCGCGGCTGCGGCGGCCGGCTGCACGAGCGCCCGCTCCAGCGGCGGCGTCGGCGGTGAGGGCTGCACGGCCTGCGGCAAAACGGCCGCGCGGCCGCGCAGCGCGCGCAGCGGCGCCACATACGCCTGCAGCAGGCCGAACCAGAGCGCCTGCGCGGCCGCGGGCGCCGCGTCGCGCGAGTGCCGCTGGCACAGCGCGACCGCCGCGCGCAGCGCCGCCTGCGACGCGCCCGCGCCCTCGGTCAGGCCGCAGACGTGTTCAACTGTCGTGGACAAAGTCGCAACAGGCGAAATGCGCCGCTAGGGTTCCCGCAGGGTGCGGGAGGCGCGCCCCACCTGCGCGGCGGCGAGCTCGGGCGGCGGCGGCGGCGCGGCGCGGCCGCCGGGCGCGCCCAGCGACGGCGCGCCCAGCAGCCGCGCGCCCGGGCCGCCGCCGCGCCGGCCGGCCAGCGCGCCCGGCGCGATGCGCCCCGCCAGCGCCGCATCGACGAGCGCCGCATTGGCGGCGGCCGCCGCGTCCACGTGGATCGCCAGCGCGCCCGCCACGTCGCCCAGGCGCTCCAGCAGGAACGCGCGCGCGTCGGCCACGCCGTAGCGCTCCGTGGCCGGCAGCACGGCCTCCACGCGGTACGCGTCGTGCGCCTGCGCGCCCGGCCGTACCCTACCCTGATACCCTACCCTGACACCCCCGGGCCGGGCAGGCATGCTCGGGCTGCGCGGGCTGGGTGCGCAGGCGCGCGGTCTGTGCAGGAGCAGACCCTGCCACTTGCCTTGCGAGCAGGCAGCAGGCCCTGCACTCCCGTCTCCATGGCCCGCAACTTCCATTCTGTGCACAAAGCGCATGCGCTGCGCCGGGCACGGCCGCGGAGGGCAGGGAGGGCAGAGGCGCGCGAGGGCGCAGTGGCGGGCTGGGCCAGGCGGCTGCGCCTGCAGGGCTGCGCGCGGGCGGGCTTGAGGCTGAACAGCAGCGCCGCGCAGAGCGCCGCGCAGAGCTCCGCCGTGCAGGGCGTCAGCTTCGCAGGCGGCCACCGCCGCGCTCACAACACCCGGGGGCGGCCGAGAGGCGGCGGGGCAGCGCGGCCGCGCCTGCAGGAAGGGCAGCACGCCGGCCGGCTCGAAGCGGCACAGCAGCGCCGCGTAGAGCTCCGCGCCGCCCGAGGCCGCGAGCAGCGCCTCGCGCGCGCTGCGCGGCGACGCGCGCCCGGCCTCGCCCTGCTCGCCCGCCGCCGCCTGCGCGCCGCGCGCACCCGCGCTCGCGCAGGCCGGCCTGGCTCGCACGAGGTTTGGGGTTGCTGTGTCATAGGGTGTGTTTGGGATCACCATACTCACGGCTGACTCATGGACCCTCCTTCACAGGGATAGGAGGACAGCGGATCAGGTCTCACAAAACGCGCGCGCGCGCGCCTGCAGCGCGCCGCGCAGGAAGCGGAACTGGCGCTCCGGTGCCGCTGCAAAGCCCGCTAGCACGGCCGCGTGGTCGCCCGGGAAGTGGCTCATGACCTGCGCGTGCGCCAGAGCCTGTCCGCTCCCCAGCGCACGCCGGCCGGCACATGGCATGCAAGCCTGGAAAGCCAGAATGATGCATAGCAGTGACTTCTGGAGCATCTCAGGGGCGCCTGAAGGCAAGCGAAACATGTTCTCGGCACACGCCCTCGCAGAGCAGATCAGCGCGCGTGGGTGGCTGGGCTGGCAGCGTGCGTTTCAGCTGCAGTCGCAGCCGCAGTACTTGTGATGTGGCTTCCGTGCAGGCCTCATCAAGTGGCGCTGAGGTCCAGCAATACCGTGACCGACCGAACGTATTGTGTCCTCGATCGCACGGAGCATGCGTTTCAGCCGCAGCGGCGGCCGCGCTGTCCGCATCCGCCACGCGATCAAGGACACAACAACACGTTCGGACGGGCACGAATACTACAGGACCTATGCCCCCTTGGAGAGGCCTGCACGGAAGCCAAATTACAACGCTGCGGCAGCCAGGGCCGCGCTGTCGGGCCGATGGCGCGCACCAGGCGCGCGGCGGCCTCGCCATCGGCGTCGGCCAGGCGTCCAATGGCGGCCAGAATGGCCGCGCGCAGGCCGGCCGGGCAGCCCGGCTCGGCCAGGTGGCGACCCGCGTACTCGAATGCTGCGCTCGGCGCCGCCGCAAGCAGGCAGCCCAGCGCGGCCGCATACTCGCCCGCCGCGTGCTGCACCTGCGCCGGCGCGCATGGAGCTGTGGACGCACGAGCCAGCAGCGCATGCCGGGCTTTAAACAGAGCCTGCATAGTCCTTCCGTGATGTAACTGTCCCATGCGGGCAGGGCCTTCTGTGGCGAATGTGCACAGAAGCCTACAGGTGACGTATGTAGCGAGGTGGACTGCGGCTGAGGCTGGCACCTAGCTGACGCCCGTCCCGCCTGCATGCAGTGAGCTACTAATGAGCGCCCAGAGACCATCGCGTCTTCTAACACCAAGAAAGAATGCATGCAAACAGCCGCATGGCTGCAGCCACAGGCTGCAACAACCTGCATATCCCCAAGACAAAGGCAGTGAGAGTCCGGGCGCGCGCCTGCGCCTCGCCGCGCGCAAAGCCGGCCGCGCGCGCGAGCGCGAGCGCGCGCTCGACCTCCAGGCCGCCGCCGCCGGGCCCGCGCCAGGCGCCCCCACCCCGCAGGCCGCCACTGCGCAGCAGCGCCACAAAGCGCGCCTCACGCGCGGCGCGTGGCGCCTCCGCGCCCTCCGGCCAGGGCCCGAGCGCGACATGGCGCAGCACCGCCAGCAGGCCGGCCGGCGGCGCGGTCGCGCGGCCGTCCGCCAGGCGCGCGGCCGCAAACTCCAGCGCGCGCGGCGCGCCGTTGGGCGCGCCGGGCGCGCCGGGCCGCAGCGCGTCGGCCTCGACCAGCGCCAGCGCAGCGCCCACTGCTGCCTGCGCAGCACATCATATCACAACCCTATTATTCAATGAGCGCCACCTATAGAGACGAGGACACAGCAAAGCAGTCACATACAGTGTTGACTTTGCAAACAGGGCGATTGTGTCTGTGATGCAGCACAGTGACCAACGCATAATCGGCGGTTATGCAAATGCTCTACGTCCATGAGCCTTCTTCTACCATAAAAGCGATAGTGTTTGCCCTGTTGCACCAGCCGCCACAAGCTGGCATGCGGCGGGGCGCGCCTGCGTGGCGGAGCAGTCGCCGGACGGGTCGTCGGACGGCAAGGGCGGCGCGCCGGCTGCCTCGCGCAGCTCCGACGCCATCGCGTCCCAGCCGTCCAGCGCCTGTCGCAGCCGGGCGTGTCGACCTGCCTGGCTGTCTGCACGCCACTTTCCTGGGAGCTGAGTTGCGAGACGTGCAGCCGCGTGCAGCTCCAAAGCCATGCATCCCAACGCACAAGATGCTCCCAACAAGATGTCAGGAACTCGCTGCCACCTGACCAGTGCCTCAGTCACCAGGCCGCGTTGCTGCATGCAGCCGCACAAGCCGTCCATTGAAGCAGCGGTACCTGGCCTGCTGATGTTGGGCAAATGCAGCTCACCATGGAGCCGATCTCAGGTGTCATGCTCTGTGGGCATGACAGGGCACGCCAGACCTGATGACACCCTGACAGGGTGCATGCCTGTCGAACAGGGTTGTTTGGCGAACAGGGAAAACACGCACCTCCGCAAGCACGGAGAACGTGGCGCCTGCGTCCAGCGCGGCCAGCACGCGCAGCGCCGGGTGCGGGCCGGGCAGCGCCGCCGCCGCGGCGGCCGCGTCCGCGCTGCCGCTGCCGAACGCTGCGGTCGCGCGCAGCAGCAGCGCGGGCGTGCCGTACAGCAGCAGGCCCAGCAGCTGTGCGCGCGCGCGTGCCAGGGTCGATTGCGGCCCACCGGGGCGCGCGCATGGTGCACAAGGACATGCAGCGGTCAGGCGACTGCTCGCTGTCAAATGCTGCACGACCCAGCTTGCACTTCGCATGTCATGCGCTGTGGGCGAGGACACTCGGTAACATGCGTGCACAGCACAAGCACAAGATCCGATCTAGGACCCACGATGTTAGTCCGCTGCCCAAACCATTGGAAACCAGCTACAGCGACATCCACATCCGCGCCTGACGGGCGCCCGCGTCGCAGCGGGCCGCGCCCGCCGGCGCGCGGCCCAGCCCTGCCGCAGCGCTCCGCGGCCACAGCCGGCTGTGCAGGCCCGCGGCGCCGTGCAGGGGGCGGGGGGGGAAGGGGGGGGGCGCGCCTGCGCCCGCACGAGCCCCGCCATGCCCGCCGGCAGCCCGCCGGCGCCGGGCGGGAACGCGTGGCCGCGGAACGCGCAGCGCAGAAATACTAGCGCCTTGTACACCGCAGCCGCGCGCTCGCCCCAGGGCCCGCCCGGCGGCGGCGTCACCTCGGCCGGCGCGGCGGCCGCGGCGAGCAGCAGCTCGGCGGCCGGCGCGACCCAGTCGCCGAGCGCGCGCGTGAACAGCGACGCGAGCGCCGTGTGCAGCCGGTGCTGGTGGCACAGGCGCGTGACCTGCGGGCGGGGCGCGGGCGGGTGGGGCGGCTGGCACGCGCGCGCGCTGCTGGGAGAGGCCGACCGGCATCTGCTCTGCTGAAAGCTGCACCCCAGGCGCGCCTCGAGCGCTCAAGCGACCATGGATGCCCAATTGAAGCCGGGCTGGCCGGGTCCACGTGCATCATGCAGTGCACCCCTGGCACCCTACGCAGACTTGCAGGGCAAGCCACATGCGCCTGTTCACCCCCAGAGCCGCCCGCATCGTCCGCGCCCACGCGAGCGCGGTCCCTGATGGTTCCTCGCTCGCGCGGCGCGGCGCCCGCCGGGTTGTAGTCAGACAGCAGGCCCGGCCTAGGGTAGGTTAGGGTTAGGGTACACGCGCCTGGTTGAAGTCCAGGCTGGCGAGGTCCAGGCGCAGCACGCAGCGCTCCACGTCGGCCGGCCGGCCGGCCGCCGCGCAGCGCGCCGCCAGCGCCTGCATCACCTCCGGCGCCAGCGCGCCCAGGCGCCCCGACCGCACGGCCGGCAGCAGGCGGTCCAGCAGCGGCCCCGGCCGCCCGGCCGCCCGGAAGCGCGGCGCGACCGCGTCCCACAGCGCGCCCGGCGCGCCCAGCGCCAGGCACGCGTCCAGCGCGACGTCGGCTGCCGCGCCGGCGGCCGCGTCGGCCGCCGCCGCGTCCGCCGCCGCGTCCTCGGCCGGCTCGCCGCCTGCGCCCGGGCCCGCCCCGCTTCGGCGCCTGCTTCAGGTCCGGGCAGCACCCTTCTCTCACTTGTAGGCACCCGTCTCCCAATTGGTCTCAGCCTGGCGGCAGTGATCGATGCGGAAAGAAGCGATGTCATGGAGCGGCGACAGAGCAGAAGCGGTGGCAATGGTGGGCGAGGCTTCAGACCAGGCGCGCGAGGCGCGCGCACAGGCGAGCGCGGCGTCCAGGAAGCGGAGCAGCGCGGTCACGAGCGCGGCGCTGACCGCGGCGACGTCGGCGCCGCGGCCGTCGCCGCGGCTGGGCGCCGCGCGCGCGGGCGGCCGCGGCGCGCCGCCGGGCTCGCCGCCGGGCTCGCCGCCGGGCTCGGCGGGGCTGGCGCCGCCGCGCGCGGCCGACGCGCGCGCGGCCGCCAGGATGTCCAGGCCCAGCAGCAGCGCGTGCCGCCAGCGGCCCGCGTCGCGCAGCAGCGCCAGGCGCTCCTCCCAGCGCAGCACGCGCGCGGCGCGCACGCCTGCGCGAATAGTGTCAATGTAGGGTTAGTGCCACGGCGGGGTGGGCAGCAGCGGCGGACGCGGCGCCGTCGCGCGGGCTGCCTCACAGCAGGCGGGACGACAGGTTCTGGCGCCTTATGGCATGGCGATGATGGCGCAACAGTTTCAGCCCGCTGTCACCATCGTCACGCATGACATGTGGCGCCCGCCGCGGCGCCGGGGCCGAGCGCGCGCCCTGGGCAGTGAGCAGCAGCAGGCGGTCGGGCGACGCGGCGAGCGCGGCGTGGTAGGCCTGCTCCGGCACGCCCGCGCGGTTGGCCAGGAGGCCCTGGCAGAGCAGCGCGTCGCGCACGTCCGCGCGCTCGCGCTCCTCGCCGCCTGCGCGCGCGCCGCGCGCAGCCCGCCGCTGAGCTGGCAGGGATAGGGTCTACCGGGGGTCTTAGGACGCACGTCCGCGCGCTCGCGCTCCTCGCCGCCTGCGAATGCGCTGCCGCGCAGCCAGCCGCTGAGCTGACGGGGGGGCGCGCGAGCCTCGGCGCGCGCGGCCGCGCGTCCGCGCTGCGTGCCCCAATTGCCGGCGGCCTGCTGCTGAGCTGGAAGAGGCGGCCGGCCGTGCGGCGCGCCAGGGGGTTGGGAGGGCAGCAATGCGGACGCCGCCCAGTAATGGGGTAGAGCTCTGTGGACAGACCATCCAGGTCGCTGCAGATATCTGTGGAGCGCCCCCATATACACATACATTCTGCGCAGTACGACGCTGCATAGGCGCACTGTGCGCGTCGTAGAAGCGCAGCGTGGTTCGCGGGCCGCGCTCGCAGGCCACTGCCAGCGCTGGGCCGTCCAGCCAGGCCAGGCCGGCGACCGGCCGCTCCTCCTCCCACGCGCGCTCCGGCTGCAGCACGGCCGGCGCCGCCGGCGCCGCTGCCGCCGCGCCCGCCTCCGCGCCCGACGCGCCTGGCCGGGAGCGTTTGAGATTAGTTGGAACAGGCGCGGAGGCAGTTAGGCAGCTGCACAGGCTCTCTGCGCACACGCCACGGTGCGGTGCAGCCCATGCTGAGCGGCGCTATTATGGCGGCCCCGCTGCCAGCCCAGCACGCTTGCCCATGTTGAGCTTGCGACGATGCAGGCCGTAGTCTAAAGCACGTCTGGTGCCCTGCACATTCTATCCAAGGATCCAAGCCAGGCAGGTGCGCGTCTCAGTCGCAAGGCAGGGCGGTGGGAGCACGGCCGACAGCAGACCAAGGGCGGGGGGGAGCATGGGGCCGCGCACGCGCGGGCGCGCGCAGCGGCACGTCATACAGCGCCACGCTGCGCTCCCAGGCGACCGCGAGCAGCGCCGACGCGGCGCGGCCCGGCTCGGCCGGCCGCGGGCGCCAGGCGGCGCTGGGCAGGCAGCCGTCGCGCGCGGCGGGCGGGCGCGCCGCGACCGCGACCAGCGCCAGCCGGCCGTCCGCCAGCAGGCGGCCCACGAACACGCCGCGCGCGGTTCCCAGCAGCAGCATGCCGTCGCACGCGCTGCCCTCCTGCGCGCGCGCGCGCCCGTGAGGCTTGCCAGCGGCCGCGCCCGGGGCCGGCGGCGCCGCGCGTGCGCGGCGGCTGCCGGCACCGGCAGCGCCGGGCGGCGGGCGGGAGGCCCACCTGCGCAGGGCAGTGCCGGCCGCACCCCAGGCCGACAGCAGGCATTGTCGTGAATCAGGAGGGCGCGTCATGCGCTGCGCTTGGTCACCCGCATAAAGCATTGCTTGCATCGCAATTCGGCAATCGTCCTGGTCAGCAGCGAGTGCGGGCGCGCCTGGCCCTGCAGGAAGAGCGCGCGCGCGGCGTCGGCCGCGTCGGCGGGCGCGCGCGGCGCGAGCGGCCGCGGCGGCAGCAGCGGCGCCAGCTGCGCGACCGGCCCCAGCTGCCGCCCGTCCAGCAGCACCGCCGGCTGCGCGCCCTTGCCCAGCCGCCCTGCTCGCGCGCATGCGGTCCCAGTGCTCATGCTGGCCGTGGCCAGACGCGTGGTCGAGTTTGCACAGCCAGCGACGCGCAAACCACCCCGCGTCGTTGCTCACAGCTTTGGAGTGACCAGAGCATGCCACCAACACACGACTCTGCCCCGCCGGCTGCACAGGCCGCATGAGCGTGCACAGCCAGTTGCGCGTCTGGCGCGCGGCGAGCGCGCACCGGCGAGCAGCGCGGTCAGAGAGAGGTAGGCGGAGACGTTGTGCAGCACGACGCGGCCGCGCGTGTCGGCGGTCACGGCGACCGCCGCCGCGCCCGCCACGAATGCGGCCGCGCACACCGGCGTCACGTGCGTCTCTGCCGGCGGCGCGGCGTCAGCGCGAGCCCGCCGCTGCCAGTGCGTGCGCGCGCGCGCCCCGCGCCCAGGGGACCGGCAAGGCGCATCAGCGGGGGCCGCATGCACAGCGTTCGCCGATCAGGCGGCGCGGCTGGACATCACGCTGGCGAGCCATGCAGCGACGGACGGCGCAGCGGGCAGCTCGTAGTGCGGTGCAAGGCATGCGGCCAGCACGGGGAGTATGTTGCGCCAAGCAATGGCGCCTGCGCAAGGGGGCGTATGCAGCGCCCGCGCGAGGGGGGGCCGGTCCGCTCCAGGCAAGGGCAAGGTCTAGAGAGGGTCTACTTCTCGCACCCTTCAGCGCCTTGACGCACTCCCAGCCCGCGCGCTTGAGCTCCCAGAAGGCCACGTCGCCGTTGGCGTGCCCGACCGCCAGCAGGTTGCCCACGGGCCCGAACGCCAGCGCGGTCACCTGCGCCGCGCCGCGCGTGCTCGCCGGCGGCCCCGCGCCCGCATCGCCGAGGCGGGGCGGGGCGCCCCGGGAACCTCGAACGAGGCCGCAGCAGCGCGGGCGGGAGGCCGTGCGCGGCCGGAGGATGTTCGGGCACTGGGAGGCAGGGCCCCAACGGCCAGCAGGCTGCCCCCGGGCGGGATCGCCGCCGCTGCCAGCCATGGCGTGGCAGGCAGGCGCTCGCAGGCGACCCTGTCTGACAAGAGCGCTTCGCGCCCACGCATGCCTTCCTGGCACATGCGCCTCATACTGCATGCGACGCCGTTCACGGAGCGCGGGCCTGCGATCTGACACCGCAGGTGCTATGGTGTCACACGCCCTGCAGCGGCGCCGACGGCCGCAGCCGCGCGGGGAACGCCAAGCCGCTCGCAGCACGTCCCGCATGCTGACATGCATCCCGCCGGGCGCGCGGCGGCAGCGCAGGGGGGCGCGCCGCGGCGTCGTCGCCGGGGCGCGGCGCGCCCAGGCGCGCGACCTGCGGCGCGGCCGCCGCCGCGGCGCCGTCCGCGGCGCCCAGGCCGCGCGGCAGCAGCACCAGCGTCAGCCCGCTCGATAGCCCGAGCGCGACCAGGCCATGGAAGCAGGCCTGCCGCGGCGCCGCGCTGGGTGGGCTGCTGGCATGCCGGCGCTCAGCTGGCGCAACTGCATGCCCGAAGGGACGCATGACGCGACAGCTAAGCAGGGAGGCAGACAGTTGCCAGCAGGCAGCTCCGAAGGCGGCAACAGCCAGGCCCGACGTCGCGTGCAACAGGAGACACGCTCCCCGCCTGCATGGGCGGCAAGCAGGCCCAGAGCGCACTAGCTGGGTCGGCTGCCCTTGAAAGACGGCCACAGGTGTTGGCGCGCACCAGCGCGCGCGGCGCCCCGACCGCGCGGTGGTCCGCCGCGGCCTCGGCGAGCGGCGCGAGCAGATCGACGCGCACGCG
>JAABUO010008396.1_pt1 | contig 11682 bp, 4 predicted proteins | sample 5559291 | NCBI WGS metagenome assembly JAABUO01 (sample SAMN10711878, study PRJNA513372) | rock metagenome | isolation source: Antarctica rocks | place: Antarctica: Victoria Land, Finger Mt sud | reverse complement strand
ATAGCGATGAATAAAGCGTTTATAAAAGTTAACGAAGCTCAGAAACACTTAAACTTCGCGATAAATCTTCGATTTAAATCATTCTTTAATCATTTTAATTTTATTTAAGTTCATTTTCATCTCATCTGTAAATACTATAAAGTTTAGAAACTTAACTTCATTAATAACGAATTAACATTTCTTAAGATTAACATATAGCTGATAATCTTTTAAACGTTAAAACATCTCTCTTACATGACGTTAGTGCTGCGTCGAGTCGTCATTAAAAATTAAGATATTATTTAAATATACGACACAGATAACATTAATTAAGTCTCTTAACGCTTTATTAATATAAGCTTAAAAAGTAGCTAAGACGTTAGCTAACTTAAATGACATAATCTGATATTCGAAATGCTCATAGCGCGTGCGAAACGTCGTCTTTCATTAATTATCTTGTTTAATTCGTATGCGATGATAAACGTTCTTAAAATTTAACTTAATAAAACATTTAAATCCGTTTAATTAATTCAGCGTCTCGATGATTAAAAATAATAAATAATAATTCTTAATCGTAACCGCATTTAAGTCTCGATAATTAACGCATAAACGTAACTTATCATTCTTTTTTAGCATAAAAAGTATAAAGACTTCTGCTAACGAGACGAAATGCTTAATTTAATCTTTAATTAAAGCATCTTCGAGATAGCGTTAAAGCTTCGTTAACTTTATTTATAATAAATTATATAAAGACATGAATGACGACTTCGCGCTTTCTATTAAATTAATGATATGATCTTCTCTGTTTTGCTTTAATAAAATATTAGCCTTTTCTGCATCGCAGACATTCTTAAAATTCATTAATTTCTTTAAAATCTTAAATGATATAATTTGTTTACTCGACGTCTCTGCGACGTTAGCGCAAATAACTATAAAGATTTCGCTTTGCTTAAAAAGACTTTTCAAAAACTTCTGAGATGTTAATACTTTAAGGTTTTCGAATTTTATCTTAAAGCGTTAACTTATCGTCTGCTAATTTATAAGAATTCTTTAATTAACTAACATTAACATATTAAAAATAGCATCGAGCTTAACGTAATTTACAGCGTAGAAAAGAGAAGTACATTTTTAATGTTACTCTTAAGAGTTAATTATATTATACGTAAGCTTATAAGCGTCGTAATAATAACGGTCTTAATTATTAAGAAATCTCGATAGCGATAAGACGACGCGTTTTATTAATTACAACTCTTACTGTATCACGTAAATTTAATTAATTAAATTTAGCTTTGCTTTCGAGTTAACGAGCTCGAATAATAAACGCTCTTCGCTTAAAAGTTTAACTTAATTCTTAATAATAATTAAATCACGCGTCTTTACTAATCTTTCTTGCTTCGCTTACGCGTCAGCGAAGCTTAATCATTTTTTGAATTCTTATTAAAAACATTAATCATCGTTGTAACTGTGTCTCACTTATTCTTTCTAGAATAATTCTTTTTTTAATGTTTCTTTTTATCGCAGTTATAACAGTAATTAACTTTATTATCTGAATCGATTAATTTAAACAAACGTTTATTATTCGCTCGCGACTCTGAATTTTCATCGAATTAATCATCTCTTCGTGAGTTTTAATTTTCTTTATCAGAAAAGAATTTCTAATTCTTTAACTTACGTTAATTATTTTAACTAGTAAAATTCGAGACGTCGTCGTGACGCTTGCGCGGTTTAATGCTTTTCAGCATTATTGCTTTTATTAAAAGCTTTTCTCGAATTTTTAACATTGTATCGTTAATGACGAGAATCTTTTAACGCATTTCTGAAAAAAGTTTAGTAAAGAAACTGTTAGTTCTCTGCGCCGACAATGTTTCGAGTAAATGAGCTTTAATATCTTTTAAATACGACTTAAAGCTAGTCACATTTTGCTTTATTCTTTGTTTTACTTTCTTAAATCTTTAATAAGCTTTAAGCTTCAGATTAACTGAATTAATTATTAAATTAAATAAGAATTAACGAAAGTTCGTAAAAGCATAATTCGTCGTCTTAACGTTTACGTTTATCTCGTGAGATTATTAATTCATGAGATCTTTCACTATAAACTGCATGCATTAAAGAATTTTTATTACATCATTAAAAAAGTAGTTCGAGCTTAATTAAAACTTAATTTTTACTTCTCGAAATCATTTTTCATGCTCGTTTTCATTATAATCTTTATAAGAACGCATCGTCTTCGACTTAATGATTTTCGCAGTACGCGATTATTACGTTAGCTTAATTAATATCTGCGCTTTTATCTGAGCTTAAATTAATTATAATAACTCGAGCGTTATTGCTTTCGATACGACAGATACATTAAAATTAATAAATAATTATTTAGTCGCTGAATCATCGTTAAAAGACGAAATTAATTAATTTTAAGATTTCGTCTGTGTTTCGTCAGCGTTCGCAATAAATAATGTTAATCGTAACTTACGAGCTTTAACTTTTAATTTTACGATTCATCGTAAAGCACGTAAATGATTAACTTTCGCTTGCGTCTCGATTAATATTTAATTCACGAATTCATTACGTAAAGTATTTTTCGAACTTTATTTTTTATTATTATTAACTGCACGAGTTAATGATGAGCCTGCTTAAGATCGTTTTAATGATCTTAAGATATTCTGAGCTTTAATGTTAAGCTCTTTAAAGTCGCTGTCATTATCATAATCGATATGTGATTTAAAGACTGTCATAGCTATACCATGTTTCGAGCCTTTTCTTAAAAGAAGAGCGATTTAAACTATAAGATTAACTTCGTTAATTATTCGCTAGCGCGTTTAAATATAAAAGACGTGAGACATAATAAATTTACTATGATTATACTCAGTTATTATGATATTAATATGTAAAATTAATCGCTAAAGAACATCGAGAAGATGAGCTTCAGCTTATTTAATACTCTTAATGACTTCATCGTTAGCATCTCATTATTTAATTCTAATAGATTATTCTTAGTACGTTATAAGAGACGTCAGCTTATTAAGCGACTCGAGATTACTCGACAAGTCATCTGATCTTATCTCTAGTGAGCGCTGTCGTAAAGCTAGCGCATGCTATCATTACATATATACGTAATATTAATTTAACATAAACATTTACTTACGTTAAAATGAATTTATTAAAAATAATAATAAAATTAAAACTTTATTAACATAACATTCGCATATGCTTATTAAATATTTAGTTAAACTAATCGCGACGAGTTAATACATTAAGCTTGAATCGAGTTTTCGATTCGTTATTTAAATTACGATTTTAAAATTAAGTATTTAAGTTAAGTTATAATATTTATATTAAGTATTCGAGTTAAATTTTAATGTTAATATCGAGTATTAATTTAAATTCTCGACTCGACTCGCTAAGACTATATAATATTTAACTTGTTACTATTAAATATTAAAGTTATTACATCGTACGACGTACATCGTACGACATAATTAGCTATCTTTATTAAAACTAGTATTAAATGCAGAATTTCATTATATCTTTTTACGTTGCAAATCGTACTTCTTAATACACACTTTAATAATTATATACTAAATACATAATACACACGCTGTATGCTAGCGACATCGTTTATCATTACTGCTACTTATATATGACTGAATTCTCGTCGTATATTTAATAGTTACATAATAATGTAAGAAAATAATGTAAAAGAGTAATGCAATTAATTAGTTAAATTATTAAAGATCTTAATGATTCGTATATTTTATTAAAATTAAACATTTTGTAATATATATTATTAATAATGTAACAGAATAATACAAATAATAAAAAGATAATATAAAAAAATAAAGAAACAGTTTTAATTATTGCTATAAGTCTTTTAATAATAATGACGTAATAGATTTTTTTTAGTAAATCTTAGCATTTAACGTCATTTTTAATTGCTTAACAAATTAAGTTAAAAACTTAAATTATAACTTTACTCGAGATTAATATTAAGTCGAGTTACGATGTTAAAATTAAGTATTTAAGTCAAATCATAATGTTAATATTAAGTATTTAAGCCGAATTCTAATGTTAATATTAAGTATTTAAGTTAAGATAAGATATTAATATCGAAACTCGACTCGACGATTAGTTTATATTTAGTATACGACGAATTAATTAACGAATATTATATTATATATTTAACTTTTGTTAATATTAATATTATAACTAAATTAAGTTAGCATATACTTAATGTACGCTTTATTTAAAGCTCGTATACACGTTAATATTAACGCTTAATAAAGTTACGACTGCGTTAAGCGAGTTTACATATGCTTAATATATATTATATATAAGATAAAATTATTTATATTAATATTATTAACAATATTTACTTTAAAAGCTGCGTATTTTTAATATATGCTTAACTTATTAATTTTATAAGCTTATTATAATCATTTATAACTGTAACGATAGCTTATTTTAAATAACATGTTAATATATGTTATGTATGTTTTTAAAATAGCTTACGCGTTAATACTTATTTTAAGTTATTATTCGTAATTAAATTTACGATATATTATTAATGTATACTTTACGTTAATTAACTTTACGATGATAATTATTTACGATTTATTATAATTTACTTTTAAAGTTATAACGTATACTTAATTTATTTTAAGTTTATGCTTAAATAATATTCATGATATAAAAAAATATGCTTACTTTATAAAAAGAATTAATGTAATTTAAATATAAAATATAAAAGAATTATTATTAATAAATAATAATACGCGCATCGTATATGCTTAGTTAAGATTAAATATATGTTAAACGTATATTTAGTCTTAAAATATATAATGTACGTGTTATTATTTATTAATAATAATAACTTTTATATTTTAAAAATTAAGCTTTATTTATGCTTATTATGTGCGATGCGCGAATTAAATAAATAATAATAACTTTTATATAGTTTAAGTTAAATATATACTAAGAATTTATTCGAGATTAAACTCAGCATATGTTATATTTTTAACAAGAATTAATATTATTAAGATTAAGTTTTAACTTACGTTAAGATATTCTTAATCTTTAATAAGTTAAAACTTTTTATATGATTATAAATTAATAAGATTTCTTATAATATAATTAAAAAGAATTCTTAATTTAATAAAGATTAAGAATTTCTTAACGTAAGTTAAAATTTAATCTTAATAATATTAATATATATTAAGTTTAATCTTAAATAAACTTTTAATATATGTTTAGCTTAAGCTATAACTCGTATATATTAAATATAAGTTAAGCTTTATAATCTTAAATAAACTTTTAACATATATTTAACTTAAGTTAAACATGTGTTATACGTTATAATATTTAATAATAATAATTTTTACATGCTAAACGTTCATTTAAGATTAAATTTAATTTATGTTTAATATATACAATAACTTAAATTAATTATATTAAAAGTTTATTTAAGATTAAGTTTAACTTATGTTTAACATATGCGAGTTATAGCTTAAGTTAAACATATACTAAAAGTTTAATTAAGATTAAGCTTAACTTATGTTTAACATATGCTTCATGTTAATTACAAGTTTAAAAAGAATTAAAGATAAATATTATTAACATATACACAGTATAAGTTTTATATAAGCTTTACATAAGCTTCGTATATATTCATGATATAATTATTAAGATATTTATTAATAATTTAAAAATTTTACTAAATTACGATTTTATTACGATTGTTAAGATATTATTTTCTAGTACGCGCTAAAACTACCTCTGCTAGCTAATACTGAGTTTTGTTAAAATATTCAATCTTTATTTTCTTTTATATTAAATTTTAAACATTTATTAACTTATTTATTAATTAAACAAAGTTTATTAATTAAACGAAGCCTATTAGTTAAATAAAGCCTATTAGTTAAATAAAGCTTATTAATTAAATAAAGTCTTTAAAAACATTTACTAACCAGTTAGATTTATTTAAAGATCTTTAACTTTAAGCTTAAATATTAAAAAAAATTAACTGAAAATACTTTAAAATAGTTAAATTTCTAAAAATAATTCTTTATCAGATTTAATACGCACTTATGTTCATATAAATTTACTTTACAAAAGCGTTAATGCGAACGAAAATTAACTATTAACGTTAAATCTTTACGAATTTTAATTAATTTTATATGTGCTTCATAAAAGAATTAATAGCTTTCGTATTATTAATGTTCTTAAAAGCTTAAATAAAATATTTCTGAAGATGTTATACGTTTAGCATTAAAAAAAGAAGAATTCTTTAAACAAATAGCACGAAGAAAGTCTTTAATTTAAAAAAAAATTAATTACTTTAACTAGTTTAAGCATACGAGTATCTTAACTGAATTAAGAAACAGTAATAAATTATACTGTAAAGAATAAAACGTAAGTTAATAATAATCGTTATCGTAAAATATGAGTTATTAAACAATTTCACGAAGAGTACGATCTTATTTATATTATGTCTCGTCTTTTAAAAAAGAATGAATGAATGTTTTAAAGATGTTTTTCGAGATTAATTAAAGAGCTTTATGTTTTTTAAGAAAAAAATTAAGATAAAATTAACAAGAAGTCTTATTATGAGCATATTGTATCTGTTATACACGACTAAATAAGAACGATACAAGATCTCTTCTTCATGTTAAATAATGCTCTTAAGCACGCAGTAAAATATACTCGAAAAAAGCTTAAGAATAAAAATATACGCGTTATAAACTGATCTTTATATTCATTTAATTTAAATCTCATTAAAGTCGTATAAAACATTATAAAGAATTAAATTTAAAAGCATTATAACGATTAAAACAAGCTCTTTTATAATACTTTAAGAAAAGTAGTACGAGAAGTCTGAGATGCTGTTATATTAAAGCAGTTAAATGCTTTTATTAATGAAATGCATGCTCGTTATGAAGCTATTATATTAGCAGAGAGAAAATAAATTAAATATTAAATATATATCTTAAAAGCTCTAAATAAACTGCATATAAGCTAATACTAATCCGGTTAAAGCGACGCTAAAAATTAGTAGTATATTAAAAAATAATTTTTTAACAACAGTGTAGCTTAATGCGCTTTAAGCTAACTTTTAAGCTGCGAATTTAGCTCAGAACGCTTTAAGTTAAAGTTTAAATTACATAATTACGGAATTTTACTTATTAAATTATTTTATAAAACATTTACTAAAATATTTTACAAAATACTTATTATATTATCTTATAAAACATTTATTAAATTATTTTATAAACGATTTATTAAACTATTTTACAAATGATTTATTAAACAATTTACTAAACTATCTCTTAAACGATTTATTAAAACATTTATTAAACTATTTCATGAACAATTTATTAAATTATTTTACAAAATATTTACTAAACTATCTTATTAAACATTTACTAAATTATTTTATAAATTATTTATTAAACTATCTTTTAAACCATTTTTTAAATCATTTACACGCGTTAAAGCTAGCTTTTGCTAACAATACACGTACTGTAAAATTAAATTTTATTAAATTATTTTACAAATTATTTATTAAATCATCTTTTAAATCATTTATTTAACATTTTACTAAATCATCTTTTAATGTAACTGTATATATATTATAATGTAAGTAAATTTAATTATTTAAATATATTACATGACGTAAAACTTCATGTAAACGTGATAACATACGTATTAATATTTAAATTAATAATTTTAATATAATAGCTAAGAAAATGATAAAAGCTGCGGATTTAGCTCGTGAGCGAGCACTTGCGCAGATTAACTCTGAAAGCTCTGAACGGCTCAGAGCTATCAGGGCTAGCCTTTTCGAATTGCCAATGTCGCATTTACAGCGTTAACAAAGTCTTTAATAAAAGATATTATAAACTTTCAGCATATGTTTAACTTAAGTTATAATTCGCTTATGCTGAGCATAAGTTAATTATAAGAACATCTCGATTCTAGTCGAGATTTTGCGATGTATCGACTCGTTTAAGCTTGTGCTGAGGTTAAGGTTTCGACCCTCGCCGAGAAATTCTCGACCCCTGCCGAGCTGGAACCCGGGTCGGAAACTAATTACCGTCTCGAGAGTATGCAATTACCAAGCTATTACCAAGCAAAGTACTAGCCGGCCACTAGTGCAAAGCCGTGGATTTGATGCAAACTCCGGACTGACATCATCTGCTGCAGATCGAATTGTTAAATAATTACTGTGAACACTGCTTCAAAAGAATATCTATTCCCTATGACAAAGCCTATATAAGAGAGTACATAATATCAGTATATACCACATTCTACAAATCCCAAATATCTCAATCGGATCCAATTAAAATAAGTACAACTTCCCCACAATGCCTCGGACTTTTCTCACAGGTTCAACTCTCAACCTAAATCTTCTACTTAACTTTATCTTCCTGACTAACAATGGAGACTAGGTGGCTCAGGATTCATCGCAGCACACGTGCTCGATGTTCTATTAGAGCGCAAACACTCCGTAGTAACGAGCGTACGATCCCAGAGCAAAGCAAAAGCAATCCAGGATGCACACCCAGGAGTTGGGAAAGATAGACTGGCCTTTGTTATTGTCGAGGATATCGCAAAAGAGGGGGCGTTTGACAAGGCAGTCGTATCGGACCCGCCTTTTGACACAGTCATCCACACGTCTTCGCCGTTCCACTTCAATGTGACGGACACGAAGAAAGACCTGCTCGATCCTGCAATCATTGGCACGACGGGGCTGCTGAAGGCAGTCAAGAAGAGCGCTCCGAGTGTAAAGCGAGTGGTAAATCATCCCCTCCAAGAATGCAGCACATGAAAACTGATCGGCTTTTCCAGGTAATCACATCGAGTTTCGCAGCCATCCTCGACCCCAAGCAATCCACGAGACCCGGCTACGTCTACAGCGAAAAAGACTGGAACCCCATCACCGAAGAAGAGGCAATCCAGAACCCAGCAAACGGTTACCGTGCAAGTAAGACGTTCGCCGAAAAAGCATCATGGGAATTCGTGGAAAAGGAGAAGCCCAATTTCACTCTCGCCACAGTAATTCTCCAACCCCCAGTACCAAACGTCAGGATAGCAACTAACCATCCTCACCCACAGATGAATCCCCCCCTCGTCCTCGGCCCCATTATCCACAACCTCCAAAGCCTCGACGCCCTCAACACCTCCAACCAGCGCATACGAGACATCATGACCGGGAAATGCAAGGAAACCATCCCCGAAACCGGCACCTTCATCTGGGTCGACGTGCGAGATCTCGCCCTCGCCCACGTCAAAGCCGCTGAGCTGGAGCAAGCGGGCGGGAAGAGATACTTCCTTACCGCTGGGTATTTCAGCAACCGAGAGATCGCAAACATTGTGAGGAAGAACTTCCCGGATCGCGCGGCGAATGTGCCTGAGTCGGCAAAGGGCGGGGATTACCCCGATGGAGGTATGTTTGTTGTTTTATGTGCGGTGGGTCCGTTTGATGCTAATTTTGGTTAGGGATATATAAATACGATAACTCGAGATCGATCGAGGTACTAGTCATCAAGTACCGGTCTTTGGAGGAGAGCATTGTTGATACGGTGAAGAGTCTGGGGGCCGTGGAAGCTTGAGAATGGTAATCCTGATACAGGAAGTACTGCACTGCAATGAAGAAGCCATCAGATCCATGATAGTGGTAGATATATCCGGCGATCCGCCTAACGACAAAATATCAGATTTCCCTCACTAAAGAAAGTGCTCCGTTTCTTCATCTCTCAACATCGTGCCTACAACGTAAACATTTACACACAACGAAAATTTACAGTACAACACCACGATATATCAAGGCTTTATCTTGCTACTCACTGACTTTTGCATGTTGCTTATTTCAACCATCTGGATGCCACAAGAGAAAAATAGACTCGCCATAAGCCCCAACTCAATACTTCCTGTCAGTCCTACCCCCTCTCTCGAAGTAAGAGCAAGTAAATTTCTTATCTGTTTTTTCACTTCCGTAGAAATATCTTCCGGTCTTCGTGGATGGATGAGATGGAGGGTCGGGACCAATGCAATCTGCCTATTCCGATTGAAAAATGGAGATGTATCTGCTCTGTGCTATAAATTTATGATGGTGTGAGTTTGTTGGGGTGGGTTGGGGTTGGGGTTAGGAGAGGGAGGTTTATGGCATTGCTTTCGGGTTTTGGTATAGAGGTGGATGGGACGCTTTTGGATAGGGGCTGTGGTGGAGTACAATCTGTGCTTGAGTGTAGTCTCCATCCGAATACATTAATACGACTGCGATTCCAGAGCAAACCAGACAAAGGAGTATGTTCTGCTTTGGTATAACATGTAATGCAATGAGTGATTATGGTCCAGCTCAGAGAGTTAGGCTCCTAATGCTTCTGCAGTAGATGAATACAACGATTCATTCTACATGACTTACGTGATCTTGTCGACTGCTTCGCTTTGAGTGGCTGCTTTCGTTTGTCAGGATGTTCATAAGTGTGAAGAGACTTTCTCTTGTGGAAGGAGGGTGTGACCAGAAATCGAGGTCATGTAGATGAGGAGACTTATCTACTGTACTTTAGTCCTGGAATAGCCATAAGTGACAAAGAAGGGTGAATCAGACAGGGATATAATGGGTAAATCGGACGTCTTCTAAACGGGGTTAGCCAGGATCTTCACACAACGAGGAAGATCACACGCCAGATTCCCGACACTTTCGTCTGATAAACAAGCAAAGTCCTTTTCGTCTGATAACCTCAACCAAAGGCCACAGACATAGCACAGCAACCACAATCGATCTTTTCCAATCCAATTTGAAAGTGCCAGACTATAGTAGATTCTTGAGCAGAACAAGTGGAACTCCCAGGTATGCTACGAGTGTGATCGAGCTTGGAGGGATGATTTAGCTAACAGCATGTAATTAAGTCAACATGTCTTCGGCGTTTTGCAGCCGATGCATTCTCTGGTTCATCGACAACAGAGAGCTTGAGCACCATCTAGATCATGCGACTCAGCACCAATTCCACTGCAGACCTTGCAACCGAGATTTTGTTAGCAGATTGGCACAGCTTGAACATTGGCAGAAAAATCCATCCCATAAGCATACCTATTGCAAAGCATGCAAGCAGATCTTTGGCACCTCCGACAAGCTAATCGAGCATTATGCGACCGCTGCAGCTCATAAAAATACATACGACGCCAGATGCAATAGCCATTTTGGAACTCTCGAGGCGAAGTTGCAACACAAACATGCCACGCCTGATAGACATCATATCTGTCTCTCCTGTCATTTTGACTTTGCTACTGCTGCAGCGTTGACAGAACATTGCAAAAATGCCCACAAAGGAATGGAAGATGGAAAACATGAAACATCTTTGCCTACCTCGGAGCCCAGACTTAGGTGTCAGAATACGTCGTTCGAGCAAAATGTATGCCAGCACTGCCGCATTGACTTTGCGACACCGAATGAGTTACTGGAGCACTGGAGGACCAGTGAAGTTCACATGTACACCTTTGATAGGTTTTGTCTGATCAACTTTCCAAATCCTCAAATGCTTCTTTCGCACATGAAGGAAAACCCACACAAGCACCACATGTGTCTACCATGCGCTTTTGATTATCGATCGGACGAAGAACTGAGGGAGCATCTGAAAACGGCAGAGGTGCACAAAGATTCCTTTTGTTCGAAGTGTGAGTTGGACCTGGGCAGCGCTAGTAACTTAA
>JAABUO010008395.1_pt1 | contig 11682 bp, 17 predicted proteins | sample 5559291 | NCBI WGS metagenome assembly JAABUO01 (sample SAMN10711878, study PRJNA513372) | rock metagenome | isolation source: Antarctica rocks | place: Antarctica: Victoria Land, Finger Mt sud | reverse complement strand
TGCCAACCTTGGGCTGTCTGCGTGGAACTTCCGCGATGAGGTGCTGCGCTGGCTTCTTCATGGAATACAGTCTCCTCCTTCGAGAGAACCTGCTCATCCCATTTCTCGTCAGTTGAGAGGCACCAGAGACACTCCCATGGCTAATCGCACGATCTAATATTTGGTAGACTCTTGGCCACCGATCAGATTAGTTTATCGTACACTAAATAAATAGGGGAGGGCGACTGTCGCGGAGGAGAACTACGGCCGACAGAAGCATGTTTCAGCATGGGATTGCTGAAGTAGAACCGCGAATGTGCAGTTGCATTATGTCGAAATGGGTCAGGTTCAGAGACCATGGTGCTGATCCTTGGGTACCCTGAAAGTTGGTGGGAGTGGCGTTACGTCATGCCGATTCTTGCTGCAGCAGGATAACGGGTGGTTGCGGTTGACTCTCGCGGCGCAGGGAACTCGTCAAAACCCGCAAGCGGCTATGACAAACGTACGACGGCGAAAGACATCCAGCGACTTCTGGTAGATCATCTTGCAATGACCGACCCGATTATTTAGTGGGCCACGACATCGGAATGACGGTTGCATTTGCGTTTGCCGTGATGTATCCAGCCAGCTTGAAGAAGCTCGTCTTGGTCGATGCGATCTTGCCGGGAACGCCCACGTTCAAAGCTTTCATCACAACGGGGCAAACTGCGGAACTCCAATCTCTCCCATTTTCTAGCATAATTCCAGAAACAACATGGCGGAAGCCCTTACCGCTGGACGCGAGCGCGTTTACATTCAGGACTTCTTCGACAGGAATGCCTTCAACCTCGGTGCGTTCGGACCGGAGGTGATCGATTATTATGCGGCGCACTACTCCGGCCCTGGCGGTATGAAGGCGGGCTCTGAAACTTACCGCGCATTTGATCAGGACGGTGAGGACAACGAGGCGTCACTAAGGAACTCTGGGCGGCTCAAGATGCCGACGCTGTTTGTGGCCGGAGCGGAGAGCTTTCTTGGGACGATATCGGAGGTCATACTGAAGGAGATCACTAAAGATGGCAGCGTAGCTCTCATTCCTAGAAGTGGACACTACGCACCAGAGGGAAACCCGAAGGCGTTTGCGGCGGTTGTGCTCGCCTTTTGTAAGCGCGAGTGATCTGCCCCTTATCCCTTTCTAGTCGTATTCAAATATAGCTTGTGTCTGAGCCACGCTCATGCAAGAGCGCTGAAACATCGATAGCGCTGGATGATACGGGGTGGCAAAGCGGCGGATCAGTTTGCAGGCCCGAACGCTTTTGCTCGCAGCGACTGACTGAGTATCGGCGAACTCTTTCGCATGTGGCTGGTCACCCCTACAGACACGCTCTTTCTGGAGTCATCCATTTCGAGGGAAACCAGTTGTTCGCTTGCGCTTCGATACATCTCGCTGGAAAAGCTTACGCGCAGCATGTGGCGATGCTGTGGGCCATGCATTCAGCGCATTCTTCATGACGACGTTCAATTCAGCATGGCTAGCGCCGTCGATCGCCTGAACGGAGATGCCCTGCAGGACACTTGCATAGAAGCGGGCCAGGCCTGCGGCATCGACTGAAGAGTCTAGAAGACCACCCTCAATGTCTCGCCTGATTCGCCGCTCGAGCGCCGTTTGTAACACGGCCCTATCTGCCCGAAGCTCTGCTGCGAGCTGGGCATTTTCGGCAGAACTCATGAGCAGCCCGCTGGACACCATGCATCCCGGCGGCCGGTCCGCCCTCGTGACAGCTGCAATGCCACGTCCAGCGCATAGCGCGTAACTTCCAGGCTGGTCGATGCATCGGCAATCTCGTCCACGTGAAGGCCCATGCCGTTGTAGCGGCGAACGACTTCCCTGAACAGGTCAGCCTTGCTGCCGAATGCATGGTAGAGGCTCGGTGCGGCGATCCCGATTGCCTTCGTCAGATCTGCGACGCTCACGCCGTCATAACCGTGCCGCCAAAACAGATCCAGTGCAATGTCTACGGCCTCGTTGCGATCGAATGTTGGTTGACGACCACGTGAACGTGGCCGAACTTCTCCAGCGATCTCCTTCGAGTCTGACGTGCTTCCCAAGCTCAACCCCTTGACTTCGAGTGCTACTGGCGTTAGTTTAGCGCTTGTTAGCGAACTATAGTGACTGATAAACAAAAGCGGATCAAAATGAAAGAACTTACCGTAGATAGACGGCAGATGCTGTTCGGCTTGGCGGGTACCCTCGCTTTAGGTGGTCTCCCGGCTTCTGCCTCCGCTGTGCCACATCCGCTTCGAGCCATCGAATCATTCCAGGTTCGATCGAGTGACGGTACGATGCTGGCCGGAGACGCACAAGGCGATCCAGCGGCTCCCGAAATCGTGTTTATTCATGGTCTGCGTCAAAGCCGGCTAAGTTGGGACAAGCAGTTCAGTGGTCGGCCCTCTCTGGTTCTCAGAATGGTTTGATTCGATCTGCGCGGCCATGGAGACTCAGACAAGCCCTCTTCACCTTCGGCCTATGCCGATCTTAACCAGTGGGCCGATGATCTCGCGACCGTCATCGAGGGAGCGAAGCTGCACAGGCCGGTGCTGGTCGGTTGGTCTTTCGACGGTTTGATTGTGGGGGGCTATCTCCGACGTCACATCGAAAAGCAGATTGCCGGCCTCAATCTGGTGGATGCGGTCGTCAAATCTTCTCCTGAACTGCTTACCCCTCTTGCCGAAGAATTTGCAAAAACGGCTTCTTCGCCTAATGTTGCGGAGCGTACGGCGGCTACCGCCGAGTTTCTTCTAGCCTGTTCCACGTTCCCCGTCTACGAAGGAGCTCGCGAGGATGATGGTCGTCAATGGCATGACGGAGCGCTGTGAACATCTGCATTATGCAGCCGGGCATGCCGGACCTGGACCCGATCTTCCAGGCATTCGAGGCCCCTTGTTGCTGACCCACGGTGTGCATGATCGACTAGTGCGACCCGCAATGTCCCAACATGTGGTCTCGCTGCGGCCGGAGGCCCGACTCTCAATGTATGCCGATAGCGGACACAGCCCTTCTCACGAGGAGCCCGTGCGCTTCGGGCGCGAACTCGCCGCCTTTGTTTCGCTCCCGAACAAGCGATAAACGAGGCAGCAGCCTGATTTCTGATGACCTAACTAGGCAAACGTCTTGAGAAAGTTGTCCACCACATACGTGGTCCAAGCAAGTTGTGCCTCTCTCGTCTGGATCGTCGTTTCCACCCCTAGAGTGGTACGAAGTACTATTTCGCCAACGAACATTCCCATGAGCATGCGCGCAGCACGGTCAGGATCGCCGATTTTCAAGGTCCCTCTTTTCTTCTGTTCGTGCAGATAGGTCCGTACGATCTTAAAGCCGCGTCCAGGTCCTGCTTCCATAGGTTGGTCCCAAGTTCTGGCGAGTCGATGCTGCCGGCAATGACGATGCGGTGCAGCTTCTGCGTGTCCGCCATGGTCATCATCGAGACAAGTTCGATCCCATACGACGTGAGCGCTTCTCGCGGCTCACGTTCCGGATCCAGTGAGGCAATCACCTCACGCAGACTAGAACTCTTGCGCTCGAGTAAAGCAGCAAAGAGCTGCAACTTGTTCGGGTAGCGAGCATAAAGCGTCTCCTTAGAAGCCCCTGCCCTTTTGGCAATGGTGGTCATATTTGCTCCAGAAAAACCCACCTCCATGAATACTTCTGTCGCTGCGTCGAGCAGAGCCGCCTTTCGGCCTGGTCCGCAGGTGGCCGCCCTCCGCGCGAGACTCGCTTGGCAGATGCTTTCTTCGCTCTCGTCATGCTGCGAATCATACCTTAGACATAAGCCGAACGATATAGTACGGTTATGTGCATGGACATGAAGAATGCAACGCGTGAAGATCTGACGGTGCAAAAAGGACTTAGTTCTTTCCGTCGATTCTTGATTGGTGCAGGCTTGATCGCTATGGGTGCCCTAATCCTGTTGCTGGTCGGCTTTGGTGTCCTTATGTCCCGTGGGCCGAAGAGCGGACGAACGATGAGATTTCTTTCAAAGGTCTCGATTCCTGCGACGCGTGGCTTCTTTTCTGCAACGGACTATGCAACGGTGCGTGATGGAACCTTGTATGTAGCTTATGGCAGCGCGGATTCGCTGCTCGCGATCGACACACGGACCCAGGGCATCCGGACTTTCGCTGCAGGGATGTACGGCGTGCATGGGGTCGCATTCTCCGGCGATCCAGCGCTCGCCTTTGCTTCACTTGGAGGCAAGGGCACTGTTGCCGTCATCGGGATGGGGAACCCTTCGACCCGCGCACTGGTTCCTGCTGGCCGCGAGCCGGATGGGATCGTCTTCGATCGTCATGCCGATCTCGCTTACGTGGGCAACAATAGAGGCGGACGGCAACGCTGATTCCCGCAACCGATCCCACTCACCCGTTTTCCATACCCTTAGGCGGAGCTCCGGAGTTTCCGCAGGTGGACGAGAGTACCGGCTTGATCTACCAGCCTCTGGAAGATACGAGCGAGGTCGTGGTGGTCAGCCCCTACGAAAAGAAGGTTATCTCCCGGTTTCCAGTCGCACCTTGCAAGAATCCCCATGGCTCAGCGATCGACCCGGAACAGAAGGTGCTCTTCCTAGGTTGCTTCAACCAACTGTTGGCTGTGATGGACCTTCGAACGGGAACTCTGATTGATACCGTTCCTATCGGCCGACTTGTGGACGTCGTCGCCTGGGACGCAGGACTGCATCGCGTCTACACGGCGAATTCCGCAGGAAGCATGACAGTGGTTGAGGAGAGCTCTTCGAGGATGTACCGGGCCATCGACACGATTCAGACCGCGGCCGGCGGTCATACCCTCGCCGTAGATCCACAAACTCACAGGGTGTACGTCGTGTGTTCTGGCTTTCGGGGCGCGCAGGTCCTTGTCTTCGAACCGCAACCCGATCTCATCGGAGGCAGAATGCCAAACTCTACAAGCGCTACCCAAACTCCATTCGATGCACGATACCGGCGTGGATTGGAGGCCTACGCCAGTCAGTTCCAGATTCCGACCGAAGAGGTGGCGCCATGGTTTGCAGAACACGTCGGCGAGCGCTTTGGCGAACAATCGATTCTCTCCGCAAGTGACATGTGGGTCGACAACGAGCTGAGCCTTCGTGACCGAAGTCTCGTGGTTCTTTCCGCGTTGATCGCACAGGGCGGTGTCGAGCAACAGGTACGATCCCACACTCGCAGGGCAATTCAGCATGGATGCACTCCGGCGCAGCTCGAAGATCTCGCCATGCTGCTCGCCGTATATACCGGTTTCCCGCGCGCCGGCACGGGCTTGATGGTCATGCGTGATGAGATCGCCAAGGGCGAGAGGGGCCAAGTAAATCGTTAAGTGATGACGGCCGGGGAACCCGACGTCAAGCGAATCGTATTGCCACCATTAATGCTCAATCGCGAAATCTAGCACAAGAAAGATAGGACCATGATGAGCGAAAGCTTAGATAGACCGAGTGAAACGAAGAAAGCAACGATCACAAGATGGTTCTTGAGGGTCTCTGCTGGGCTCGTAGCGGTAATCTTGATCGCCAGCATCAGCCTGATGCTGACGTTTACCTCCGCAAAGCTTAAGGTCCCCTCCGTCGATGTCGGCGATCTTCCACCCGCATCCCCGCCCGCGGGTATGTCTGTGAGCGTCCTCCCGACAGGCTCGTATCAGAGCCGTGCGGCGTTGACCTTTAATGGTGGCTCTTGGAGCGACATTCGGCACCTTGCGATGACCGCCTTGCTCGTCCGTCATCCCAAGGGCAATCTGCTCATCGACGCCGGTGCTGGCAAGAACGTCGACGACCAAGTAAAGCTGATGCCCACCATACAGCGGCTAACAACCGATTACACCAAGGCAGTTCCGGCGGCGGCGCAACTTGCAGCCGGAGGCATTCAACTTACCGACCTTGCTGGTGTCATACCCACCCACGCTCATTTGGACCATATAAGTGGTCTGGATGACCTCGGGGGCGTGCCGGTCCTGGTAAATGCCAAGGGAAAACGATGGATCGATTCCAAGAAAGAAGGCACGGAAGTGATCAACAGCCTTCACGATGTCAATTACAGGCTATACGACTTTGAAGGTGGACCGTATCTCGGCTTCCCTCGAAGCCACGATGTCTGGGGAGATGGCTCGGTGGTCATCGTCCCAGCTCCCGGCCACACACCTGATTCGGTTGTCGTGTTTGTGAATCTGCCCTCAGGAACTCGCTACGATGACGATGTTTCGGGCAGCGGGCAAGAAGCCGGCAAGAGCTCTGAGATCCATGTCTTGCCCGATCGCAAGCACACGATCTGCTGAAACGTGCTTTCCGCTGCTTAAGGCGTAACCATATTCGATGTGTTTCGCCTTCTCTGGAGTCAACGCGACGGTCTTCCCGTTCTCGAGACGGGCGCTTATAGAGCTGTCCTGCCCTATGCGTTCGGCCGTGGCGAAGACGCCGGAGCGGATTCGGTGCTCGCGGTCAGGTGCGGTGAACTGGACACGGTCACCTATGGCAAGATCACGGATTTCTTTATGGTAAAGCTTGCTTTGTGCGGTTTGCACCCGGAGCTGCGACGGGTCGTAGACGATGCGCTCCCCGGCGTTCGTCTCCACCTTAAGGATGTTTCTCATGATGTCGGCGGAGACAACCGTCACGCTGCCATTGTGAGGGAGGCCGTGCAGCTCAGGGCTGCCGGTTCGGTAGTGAATCTGGTCGCCCGAGCTGTAGTTCGCGGCAATCTTAGGGTTGCCGATGTGCTGCTCGATGAGGACGGGGACGGAACGAGAGTCAGCGGAGAGTTTCCCCTGGGTTTGCAGGTGAGCGCGGATGAGCTGAGTCAGTTCGCGACGCTCCGCGGCGTCGGGAACGATGACGACGGCCCGCTCCGGCCTGGCTGCGTAGTCTCGGGCGACAGCAGCCAAACGATGTTCCGATTGCACGTACTCCTGGGTGTGGGTTTGTTGCCCCTGGACGTTCGGTGGGGGAGGTTGCCGGAAGTCGACGGCAGAGGTCTTGCTGTGTTCGGTCGCAAGTTTGGCTGCGAGAGTGTCGGCAGAGTTCGTGTAGATGTGGGCCTCGTCTGAGGCCCGCGAGATGGCGACGTAAGCAAGTGGACTGTTGATGAGTCCGCGTGGGCCATCGGTGTCTATGTTGGCGATCACGCGCCCTACTGTAAGTCCCTGGGCGCTGTAGGAAGTGATCGCGTACCATGATCGAAGGCCTGGAACGTGGTCGGGTCGAAGGTAATGGTCCGCTCGTCTTTCCCGTCCATCCGCACCGTGATTGCGTTTGCTTCGACCTTCGTAATGGTGCCTAGGTCACGTCGCGCAATCCCGAGCTTCTTGTCGGGAGATGTGAACTGGAGCCGGTCGCCAGTGGCGAACTCGCGCTCCGTGACCGGTAGACGTTGACGCCGCGGAGGCGGGAGGGATTGTAGGTGACGGTGTGCCCGTCCTGCTTCTGCACAGCGACGGTATTGTCACGGGCGTTTGTAGAGAGCACGGTGGCGGAGCTGCCGCGCTAGATGCCAAGGTCTTTGCTCCCGGTGGTGTACTCAACCACATTGCCCGGCTGGTAACGAACGGCCCAGGTCCGGTCCGCGCCGGTCATGTCGGAACGATGGGTCAAGGTCTGAAACTTCTGGCTCCCGGCGGTGACGGTCCCTTTGGCTTGCAATTCGGCCCGAACTGCGAGGTTGATCTGCTGACGGCTGCGGTTGTCGGGGGACACAATGATGGTGTTCTCGGGTTTGGCTGCATAGTCTTTGGCGATGGCGGCAATGCGCTCCTGAGCGTCGGACAGCTCCGTAGCGCGCCCCTGCTCGGCAAGCATTTTGACCCCTGCGGCGGTTTGGTTTTTAGCGAGATGTTCGACGGCTTTGAGCAACTCGGGATCTTTCTGCCGCATGATCTTGTGAGTTGCGCGGTCCTCATGCCGCCGTCCTGCATCTGCTGGAAAGGCTTACCGGCGTCGACGCCTTGATGCTGTTGCGTATCGCCTATGACGAGTACCCGGTCCTGCGGCTGAATCTTGTCGAGAAACGCCTTCATCTGCTGGGTGCTGGCAAGACTGGATTCATCCAGCATGTAGAGATGACGGTCGTTTGGGTCGCCTGCGGTCTGGCTGCGGCCACTTCGAACGAGAAAACTTTGGAGCGTGGTGGTGTTGACTCCGGCCTCTCGAAGCTGTGCGGCAGCTCGGGACGTGGGAACTAAGCCCTCGACCGTATAGCCGTTTTTTTCTGCGCCTTCGCGGATGGCCTCAAGCGCCGTCGTCTTGCCGGTACCGGTGGGCCCAATGATTAGCTGTACCCGCAACCCGTTGACATAGCTGTCCTGGAAGAAGGGCGTTCCGGTCCTGGTCTCGAAGACGTTCAGGTACTCCGCGTCGAGGTCTTCCGAGTGCGGGTGTCCAAGGTGCGGAGCATAGATGAAGCTAAGCCGCGCGTGGTGATCCTCAGAAAGCCACATCGGAAATACGTTGAACTTGGCATTGCCTGGGAACATCGCGTAGAAAGCCGAGAGGTTGCCAACACTCTCTTCCATAGCCTGGGCGCGTGCGTCTACGAACGCGCGATGCGCGGCGGGGATGGCCTGCCAAAGCTGGTCGGCGTCCTTAGCCGCGAGCAGGACCCTCAATGAATACTCGCCATGGGCTTTCTTATCGAGTGCGCGGATAACATCGCTAAGGTCGTCCACGCCCTTGTCGGCGGCCCGACCTCCGGCGGTCTTGTCCAGTGAAGCGAAGTCGCGCCCGCTCATCAGCCTGTTCGTTACGCCGACCTTGAAGAAGGAGGCGAACTTCTCCTGATTGTCGACTTCCTTACGGGCTGCTGTGGCTGACTTAGGCCGCCACGTTGAACAAACCACGGTGTCACAGTCGAGTCCGAGCAGGCCGGAGAAGAGGCACGGCCTGGATGACTCGGGAGTCGTTATCAGCGAAAACATCTGGACATGCCGCTTGCCTACGCGTAGTTGGTCGTCGTGAAATCCGACAGGGTTCTTTACGATCTGGCGATCTACGCTGGTGTCTTGGCGGAGTTGGTCGTCTCCGGCCCACTCCTCCAGATTGAAAAGATAGGAAAAGAACTGGAATGTCTGGTTCTTATCGAGCTGCCGGAGGGCCAATGGTATTGCTGAGATTCGAAAGCAGGATGGTGGCCGCCTTCTCAAGGTTGGTCAGCATCTGCGAGTTCTCGTCAGCCTGTTCGTTTGGCTTTCGCTGGAACGGGTTTGCTGAGGCTGGCTCGATCGTGAGGCACCAGAAAAGGTCGATGCGACGGAAGGCCGCTTTCTCTTTCAGGAAGGCCAGCCGGTCATGCACGAAACCCTCGGTGGCGGCATTGCCGTAGTTGTCCTGACGGGGAAGGTCGAAGCCGGACATGACGCGGGCGTATTGATACAAGCAGGAGCCCTCGGGCAGGCCGTGCAGAGAGCCCTCGATCCCGCGCACACGCGATTCGAGCTCCTGGTCGGTCAATCCTTCTTCGTCGATTCCTTGGACGGAGAGGAGGCGGCCATAACCGCCTCCCTTCAATGCAAAGGTGCTAGGGCCAACAAATCGACTGATAGGGACGATGCTGGCAGCGGAGCCGGCAGTCGCCAGCCATTGCAGCTGTTTGTGGTCAATCTTTGCGGGGGTCATAGTAGTTATGTTGGCTCCAAGAAAGTGAATAGAGTTGGAACATCTTGGGGTGCTTCCGAACAATGAGCCAGGCACCGACGGACAGCGTTGGGAAGCTCAGGATGGCGAACAAACGGAAGCCGACGATGAAAGCCGTTACCGAGACAAAGACGATGATCATCCACGTTCCCAACTCAAGACCGAGCTTGGCTCTAGGGCGGTTCAGCGCCTGGTTGATCGGTAACGGCTCTCCTCGTTTGGTCATGGGCATGGCCTACTGCTGCTGGCCGGTGAGAGAGCCAATCCAGCCTGCGCCCCACCCAAGTACGCCAGCGCCGAAGAGCGCGCCGAACAAGCCGGGGATTGCATCCTGGAAATGTCCCGACATCATCCGAATACCGGCGAAGATCAGCCCACCGAAGCAGATGATTGCGCCTGCATAAAGAGCGAAGGTTTTGAACGAGCTCATCACGCCTTGAGCTGCGGTGAAGTCGATCGTGCCCTGGGCGTGAGCGATGGTGGCGAAGGTGAGAGCGAAAAGGGTTGGCGCCGCTACGTGGGTAGCGCGAGCCAAGTTTCGCTTCGTAAACGGAAAGGACTTCCAAGCGGAGCAGCTGATCCGTCGCCGCATCGCTCGGTTTCCACGATTGATTGCCTGCATGTTTGCACCCCATCCGACTTTCGTTCGTCGGGTATGGCGCAAACGTAAAGGCGCGGCAAGTGCCGCGTCCAATTCCTATCCGTACGAGGGTTATTCCCGCTAGTTATACAGTCAGTCTTGTCTAAGCCAGAGACTCAGTCGAGTTCGTACTTATGGAGCACTTCCGGCTCGCCAGGGCAACCGCAGATTACGTGACTCGCTTCGGTCTTCTGACGATTAGCAACACAGCACGAGAAATGGGATGAGCAGGTTCTCTCGAAGGAGGAGACTGTATTCCATGAAGAAGCCAGCGCAGCACCTCATCGCGGAAGTTCCACGCAGACAGCCCAAGGTTGGCATGACGATCGGCATCGACCTTGGGGATGTTTGGAGCCATTACTGCACGCTCAACCAGGATGGTGAAGTTGTGGACCGAGGCCGTTTCCGGACCACGCCGAAGGCCATCGAGAAGTGGTTTACCGATGTGCCTCCGTCCCGTGTGGCCATGGAAGCGGGTACGCATTCGATCTGGATCAGCGAACAACTTCAGGAACTCGGCCATGAGGTCATCGTGGCGAACGTCCGCGAGCGGCGAGCCATCTCGCACAGTGACCACAAGAGCGATCAGGTGGATGCGGAAAAGCTTGCACGCTACGCTCGGCTTGATCCGGAGATCCTGCGGCCGATCGCTCACAGAACGGTCGAGCAGCAGGAAGCCCTGACGTTGATCCGCGCCCGGAACCTGATCGTCCGGCTGCGTACAGCGGCGGTGAACGCCGTTCGTGGACTGACCAAGTCCTGCGGGCATTGCATGCCAGCGTCGACGACAGGCACCTTTGCCAAGCGAAGCCTGGCAGTGATGCCGCCCGGACTAGCTCTGGCACTTAGCCCTGTGCTCGAGCAGATTGCGCAGATGACACTCAAGATCAAGCAGTACGATCGTCAGATCCAGCAGCCCTCCGAAGTCTGCTGATCGAGTGCGCCAACCACATCCTTCGACCGCATGGACGAGACTCTTCGCTTCGACAGTGGGGCCTGCACCTGGCTTCACGAGGCGGCAAGCAGGCCAGGAACAAGGCTGTCGTCGCTGTCACTCGTAAGCTTGCGATCCTGCTGCACCGTCTCTGGATCACGCAAGAGCCGTATATGCCTTTTTACGAACGAGCTGCCTGAGAGATCTTCCATGTTCACCCGTTGCGACGACACCGTGTTCCGATGACTGCAAACGCGCTTTGGCCTTCAAGACCGAACGAGAAATGGCAGCATCGACTCTCCTCTCGAACCCCAACCGGCACCGAGCTAGCTTCAAATCAGCTCCTCAGAGTGCGCATAGAAACCCGGTGGAGAGCAACATGCGGCGCAACGAAACCAACAACAACAAAAGCAAGAGCTCTCTAAAGGAAAATGAAGCACAGACCTTAACACCAGTGACCTGCTCATAGAAAACGCGTT
>JAABUO010008394.1_pt1 | contig 11684 bp, 17 predicted proteins | sample 5559291 | NCBI WGS metagenome assembly JAABUO01 (sample SAMN10711878, study PRJNA513372) | rock metagenome | isolation source: Antarctica rocks | place: Antarctica: Victoria Land, Finger Mt sud | reverse complement strand
ATCTGGAAGACATCAAGACAGTCTAGAACGAACTTGAAAACTTGCATATGATCTTGCTGTGCAAAAAAGGATCTCATGGTGTTGGTGTGCGTGGAAAACAAAGGAGCATACTGCTGCCTAACTGTCTGGAGAGCTGGACATTCAAAAACCATGTGCAGTTCATCTGCAACAGCCACACTACCACAATGTGTGCAGACCCTACTGGCTGTAGAATGTGTATCTCACTAATGGAAAATATGCTTCCTTATTTACGAAACGAACGGCAAAATCGCAAACGCCCTCATGACAGGACGCGTGTAAGGGCAAACCTACTGCACTGCATCGACCATTCGGGCGCGTAAGTGGCGCCACAGTTGAACCCTGCTCCAACTGCGCAAACATCATAATCGTCGATTGTGGTCGGCTGTGCAGCAATCTTCCGTGTCGTATTGCGCCGATCCCTATGCTGGCAGACTTACAGGATCAGCTTCACGAGCGCAGTGCGGCCAGGAATGCGAAGTGACACATCAGTCGCGCTGACAGATGGCCAAGAAGCCGCACGTTTCCTATACGTCGGTTCCTAAGCTTGCTCTGCTTGTCGTGCTCTGCTCTGTGACGGTAAGTTTGGAGGTACTTCGAGCACGGCAGCGTACTAAACCCGCTTGTGACGGCATCATGATACTGTCACAACTCTCTGCACTAGCTGGCGGTGCATCATGTGCGTAGCTATCAAATCAGGCACGCAACTTCTCATAGGTCGTTGGTGTTTCCAAACATGGTGGCAGAGAGGTTTATGTTGTCAGGACCTGAGCTTGAGTTCATGCAGGTCCACAGCCGGAACCTTACTGTGGTTCAAGGTCCTGAGGCACAAGCATCTGCAGCACCATCAGCTTCTGTTGCGCGCAAGCCAGGTTAGTTTTTTATTATTCGCCTGGTCCATGTGTTCTGCATGCTACATGCGTGTTGCAAATGCTTCACAGGAGCTTTTTGCCACAGTTTGCACAACACATCACGCTATCAATGCATGCAGTCAATCGTGGCCTGAGGACAAACCTTGTTGTTGCTGCTGTTGGGGACTCATCTATACACGAGAGGTAAGAAGCTGTGATAATGTAACCTGACTGGGTGTTGCTACTGATTACCTTGTGTGGCCTTTCATCTCACAAGATGGAGGCTACTGCTGCTCTCTGTTTTATGCACAAGACTGCTTGGTATGTTCAATGCAGCTGCCATGCAGCCTACCTAATGTCATTGGCAGGCTGTGTTTTTGCCTGTAATTGCCAACATCAACATGCCACAGGCTTGTAGGCTGCACTGCGTGACTGAACATGGATTACAAGGCTCTTCCTGGTTTGCGCAGGTGGTTTGAGGATTTTGACCATGCAACATGGGACCTTGCTGCTTTCTACTTTGGCAATCGCAATGACTTCACCTGTGACGAGTGTGTGCACGTGGAATCTGGTTCCGGCACTAAATGGAGCTTCTTGTACAAGTTTGCAAAGAGTGATCTTTTCCAAAAGAAGTTTGCTAGGCAATATAAGCAGGTGTGCAGACGAGAAGTTGCAGACCGCCACCTTTGCACCTATTTGCTGCAGCTGTTTCATGCTGTTCATCCTTGACCTGTGCATCTTGACTCAAGCCTTTCAGCTGTGGATTGTTGCACAGTGTACAGTCTGCAACATTACCTTGTCTGCATACCATGTGAGCTATCAGCGCCAGCTATGGCAGTCAGCCCTGAGCAGCAGCATAGGCTGCGCTTGACTACTTCTGTCCTGATTGGCCTCCCTTGAATTGTGGTGCAGCTGTACGTGACAGACGATGACATTGTTCAGACCAGTGCCTCCATCAGCAGATCCTTTGCGCTCATGCAGCAGTACGGTCTGCTACTGGCCCAGCCCAGCCTGTGCTCCCCCTTTGAGTCAGCCACATGGCAGAACCCCCTGTATAAGGACGCACGCCTCGTCCTGCAGTACACCACCTTTGTGGAGATCATGGTTCCCATGTTCAACATGAATTTCTTCACATCCAAAGTCATTGCAACCTTGGAGCATGCTGAGACAGGTATGCCGTCAACAGGCAATACCTTGAGAGTAATCTTGCGGCTGCAGATGCTGGATATGTTGCATGTCCCCTGCTTTGATATAGGGCTGCCGTATCTCTTGTGACCACCACCTCAAATGCGATTATTTGCGCCAATGATAAATTCTGGAAAACATGCAGTTGTAGCAGGTTTACTGGGCTGCTGTTACTTGCGTACCATCTAGTCTTGCCTGTATTTCAAGATTGTACTAGACACAGTCACAGTTGTGCATTGCAGCGACGAAAATCATGATCTGGCTAGCACAGTCTAGTGTGTTGTAATTGCTGGCAGGCGCGGTCAGACTTGCATGCAGTGTAGACGAGTTGCTGCTGCTAGTCTCGCCTCATCCTGTGGTGCGTAGATTAAGATGATGCACTGCGCTGTTCAGGTCATGGCTTGGATTGGGTCTGGCCATTCATTCTGGGGTACCCCCAGGAGAAGATTGCCATCATCAATGATGTATGTGTCATTCATCCAAAGAAGGAGTTGCAGCCGGGCACAAAGCTGACCATCTATAAGGAGCACAATCCCCACGCTGAGCTGGTGGCTGTCCTTGCTAAGTTTGGTTATGAAAGCGAGGTCAGCAATGTCTGACTCCTGTTCCTGTGGTGCTGCCCTGTGTGGTTTGCCACCTATGGGCCAGGGCTTCACCAATATTGGCCATGAGCAATTTAGCTTGCGTCAGTCTTTGTATTGCAATGTTGGCAAGCCTTGTGTTTATGGTTCCACAGCCAGAGCTGGTATATTCAAATGCGTGGGTCAACTCCTGCAGCCAGAAAGCACTTTGGTATGCTGTCTGGTGGTGAGCTTGGCTGAGATGTACAGACGCTCTTCTCACTGTAAGTTTTAAGGGCCCGCCAGCACACCTTTCTGCATGTGACTGACGCAGATTCTGAGGAAGAAGTATGACATGGGTTACCTGCAGCCGAGCTGGCTGGGGCGCAGGTGGCAGCCCTGGTACCAAGACCTCCTGCAACTGGCTGGCGTTAAAGGTAATCTGCCCCTGCTTCCTTCCTGCTTCACGTATTGAGAAGCCTGAATACATACACTGGTTCAACACTCGTGTCCCTAGGCCCCATGCAAGAATTTCTCAAGATGTTGAGTTGCAATTAAGCATAGATAATAAGAACAATGCAGGGCCACGTTCCCTTGGTATCTAAAGTTGTCTTTGGGTATGGTCCTTGTTACACCACCATTCCTTCTGTACTTCAGCTAAGGTGCAGTCAAAGGTTGCAGACATGTGTGGTGATAGCACTGCAAGGTTGCATGTGCACAGCAGCTGCTGCATGCTAGTCGCCATAGTTCCTCCACTCCGGCCTCATCCCCAGCCGCAATGCATTTGGGAAGGCACCTCGCTTTGTGGTTAGCTCCTGCAGTAGATGTAGAATTGGTGTGGTGCAGATGTGTACGAGGAAAAGAATGCAGCCAAAGGTCCTCACAAGGGAGTTAAGTTTGTGTCAGCAGAGACAGGTGCACCTGGCGTTGGCAGGTTGCGCCCTCACCACCATATACAGACCGCCATCAAGTACCTCGGCTTCCAGACCAGCCAGGCAAACACAACAGGTCCCTGCTCGCTCGTATGCAGATGGTCATTTGCCATTGTACATTGCAGGCTGGTCAAGCAGCAGGAATAGCTGTGCATTGTCATATGAACCTGCTTTGGCATTGTGTATCTGGAACTTGCACCTCAAAAGATGAATGTACCTGCTCTTCCTTTGTCAAGTTGGCATGTTTCTTGCTGACAAGCCTGTTGAAAATGTGCATGTTGTGTGTCAGCATGGGTGCCTATGATTGGCGTCGTGTTGTCTGGCAGCTTAATAGTGTGTGGGGCTGCAGGGCGGCATAAGTACTTGGTGGTGGTCTCTGTTCATAAGGACTCCAGGTATGCCTTGTGCAAGCATGCTGTTGACTTGCATCTCTAGGCATCAGTGACTTCATCATTATGGATGTGGAAATACGCACATCATACATTACCCAGGGTCAGAGTATCAATCAGTCGCACAGCTCGTTACGCCCCTGCAGTAACACAGCATGGTGTTTCTCCCAAAGGACTGTGACCTTGTTTCAACACCCGTCCTGCTGACATCTTCCTTGGGCCTACATATTCTCCTGCAACACAGGAAATGCAATAGCGCATTCTTGTGCGGTGCAGGTGGTTGTGGGCCAACTCCTCAACGCAGTATGACACTCTCGCCATTGCACCTGAGGACCAGGCTTCTCAGGTTGAGCAGGCCTGCTCCCACTGTGTCTATGTCTATGCTCATAACCTGGATCCTGCAGCTGGCAGATATGCTGCCCTCTATAAGCTCATTCATACAGTGCGCTGGCAAACCCAGATGGCCGGCAAGTACGACTACATCTACTTCCCAGAGGAGGAGATTGTTCAGTCAGTCAGCTCCATCAACAGGTTCGGTTCCAGCTCACTGTATAAGCACAGTAATGGAGCATGCGTGTTTGCTGCCATTCAAAGCTTGGTGTCTATGCAATTTGCTGCTTGTGCTCAACAATGCTGCTGCTGATATCGGCTGTCCAGTCTGCCATGTCATTCTCCCTTACTTCACCATGTTTGCTCTGCTAAGCATACACTTTTGTGACCACATGCTGCTTCTTTGGTACACGCTGAAATTGATGGACCTGGTGTGCATCGAATATCATGCTGTGCCATGCTGGTCCCTTTACAGCTGTCTTTAACATGTGGCATGTGTGGTGGTGTCCAGGATGTTTGAGCTAGCTGCAGAGTATAAGCTGGACTTGGCCCACCCATCTTGGTGCTCACCAGAGGATACAGTGTCATGGCACATGGACTTGCTACGAATGCACCCCACTACTCTGCTGCGTCACACAACATATGTGGAGACTGCTGCTCCCGTGTGGAGCCACTCCTTCTGGGACCAGTATGTAGCGCCCAACCTCAAGGGCATTGATCGAGGTGTGCAGGGTGCTCACTGCAAGATTGAATCTGTGGTCTGAGGTCCTTATCAATCATGTTGCTTTTTTCTCAGCAGAGACTTGCAGGCAGATGCATTTGGTCTGTCGTGTGCATTGCTGAATGCATACAAGCTGATGTTATTGGAGCATCTACAGTCAAGCAAAGTCTTCTACAAGTCAGACCCCTCATGTGGTCTTTGTAGTGTAAACAACAGCAAGCAACAATGTTCAAACGCTGCAGGTTTTGGTCTGGACTTTGTGTGGCCTTATCTGGCAGAGTACCCTGAAGACAAGGTGGGCGTTATTGATGACACCTGCGTCATGCGGCCTACCCATATCCTGGGCCCCAGTCCTCTCGCCAAGGTATCCCCTCTCCCATATAGACGGCCAAGCTGGTTAATATGCAGTCTCAATGCTTCCTTGTGTCCTTGCATCCGTCGCTTGCTTGCAGTGGCAAAGTCTGCCTGCTGTGACCGGCAGTGTGTGAGCTCCTTCAGGCATGTGGCAAGCAGTCCACATATGCGTATATGTCAGCAATGCACGTTCAAGCCGGCACTGAAGGAGGCATAGCTTGCAGGCAGCAAAGCTCTCGCAGGATGAGTTGATAACAAGGATTGATGCGGAGGAGGTGCAGACCTTGGTGTCGGTGGACTACAACCCCAATAAGCATAGGCACATAGCTTACAAGCCCCAAGATGTGATGAACTGGGTACTGCAGCCCTGGTACAAACAAATGTTATCCATGAACCATCTGCTGGTGAGTTGCTACAGCAATGACAGCCAGCTGAATGTGGCAAGATAGTCCATACCATCACCTGGACACTTCACGATTTGCAAGGGAGGTGCTCCACTCTTGCTGCAAGATCTGAGGTGCATGTCTTTTTGCGCTGCAGGTGACACCAGTGCGCAGATGGGACATGCGCTTGATTGTGGATGATAGCTCTTAACCAAGTGTTGAAGCACATAAGAGTTTCTGACATACATACTGATCAAATTGGGATCAGCAGTAACGCAGTTCAGCATTGCAAATCTCTACTTTCGCAGGACGTGACTTGCAGGCAGTGTACCATCATTGTGTAGATGCATATTGATGCATGCGTTGCATTGCGTAGTTAGACTCCCTTGACTTTCGACCACCACTAGATTTGCTGCAGGTCAAGTTGTGCCGCCTCCGTGCACTGCAATGAGTATGTATAATTGACGCTTTTATGACCATAAATAAAGCTGTTGTGTGCCACAGTGTGTTGCTGTACATTCCAGCGAGATTTAGGAGGTACCATTTTGCAACGAATTAGATCAGTATTGGCGTGACATCTCACTTTACATCCACGGCTGCCTGACCCGTGATTCTAGTATGAATTCTGTGCAAATCTTAGCGACTTCATGTGGTCATAAAGTGCATGAACCACAAACTATTTATTACGATATCTGCTGACAGGGAGGATTGACTGCTGACCTTCCAGGGGAGCTTACCTGAATATTGCAATCTGACATCTGTAATGAGCCTATGACGACTCACCAGTAGAAGTACGAGCAACCTGAGTCTTCACATAAACAGCATGCACTGGCTGCTGTATAAGCTATCTGTTTACTCCGACCATTGGTCATTCATTCAAGACTGACACTCTACAGACTACAGTCCTCACCGTGTGGGCTATCAACTAATATGAAAACACTAAGACAGATCTGTGATTATTGCACATGTATGTTCACTGCTTGACAGAAGCAAAGCAGAGTGCCCGGCAGACACGCGATGCCAGAGAACTGAACTCATTTTCATCGACAAGCGTCCATGGTGGCAGGTTGTCCACGCCTTGCTGCCTTTTCATCTTCTGCTCCTGTACAGCACCATTGCAACAATAGTCTGCACAGCTGCTGGGTAATGCACCAAGAGCAAGTGTGCACATGATACAGCAGCTTGGTTGGTTCATCTTTGACAGATTAGAGCGTTGAAGCATGCCAGAGGAGCAAGGTGATCGGCCATTGAGCCACCAGCTTTCCAGTGCAATGAGACTTGTTGCTGCATGTGTACAGCGTCGCTTGGGATCCATGCAAAGCCATGCCTACCTGCATCATGCGGCACTGGACAGTATCTCCCTGGCAGGTGTACAACACCAGCATTGCATTCACAGGCAGGGCCTCAATCACTTGTCCAACCGAGTCATCCAGAGTCTTCAGAACGCGGTTGAGCTGCTCCTCACTGAAATCCTGTGACTGCGGATGAGCGGAGGCTACAGGTGCTGGACTGGCAGGTGGTGCTGACTGGGCAGGAGCTGGCTCTTGCTCAGCAGGTGCTGCAGCATGTGAGAGTCTCAGCAGGTTTTGCTGGCATGTGTGCAGATGAGGGTGGAAAGGTCGGATGCCAGCTGTACATGCGTCAACACACGCACATGCTTATGGTGTGTTCACATCGTGTGTATGTGCAGAAGCCTTTTAAGCCTGACAGCCACACCTTGACTCAGTAAGCAAGACACACAAATGTTGCAAGGCAATGTCTGCAAGGCGTCAGAATAGCACACTGCAGCATAGATGCAGCTGACCTGTGTCAGGATCCCCATTCTGATGGGCCTCTGCATTGCCATGGCCATCCTGTGCCCCCACTTCTTCACCAGCTTCATCCCCACAGGACTGCTTGCTTGCATCTGGCATGGCCTGATCTGCACTGGAAGGGCTTGCGCCAGCCTGTGCAGCATCACCATTTCCACTGCCTGCTGACGTCTGCTCCACACGCTTCCTCTTCTTCACCTTGGTGGTGGTGGTCTTATGCACCACCTCTGCCTTGGCCTGCTGGTTGCCAGCTTCATCTTGGTCAGTCTTCACCACCTTGTGCTCCTCAGTATGCTCCTCCTTGGTCGAGGCTGCCTGCTCATGTGTTGCCTTGTCCTGTTGCAGCCCATCACCATCACCATCACCATCACCTTCACCTGTGCTGCCATTGCCCTTGGCTCTGGCAATGTCCATAGCACCGTCCACCTCTTCTGCAACATTTTGATCCATTGCATCAGAGTGATTGCGCTGAAGAGGGCTGCTGGTCCCCTCATTCTGTGGTTCCATAGCATGACTGCCACTAGGCTGCTGAGCCTGCTGAGCCCGCTGCTCCTGCTGCTGACCCTGCTGCAGTGGTGCCTGGTGCTGCTTCTTGTGCTGTGCTCTGATGCCTAGGAAGGTTCCTAAGGCACGCAACTGAGTCCAGACAAAGTCAGTCTTCTCGTTGGCTGCCTCTTTGCAGGCCTTGCAGACGGCCTCGCAATCCTCTTTGACAACCACTGCGCTTGCACCAGCTGCAACAAAGAGTATGCACAGTCAGCAGAAGGAATGTAGCGCAAATGTGCAGAGCAGTTATGCAGAGCAGCTGTGTGACAGAATTTGATAGACTGTGCTGTTGTGCAGTTGCTGATGACTGCAAGGTGTATGCAGTTGACATGCACATATGCCTGAATTGAAGACAGAATCTGACAGCTGCAGCACATGTCTGCTTCAACCAGCTGCAATTAGGAACAGGACCTCTGCTTGTGGTAGACTGATGGTAGAACACGTTCCCTGCGGGCTAGCCAATGCACCAATTGCGGGCTGCCTTTGCTCAGCTTTTGAATACAAATGCAACATTTTGAGGACAGCATATAGCATACTGACCGGTAACATGTCTGTTGAGCATGTCGGTCCTGTCTATGAGGGTGCAGCGCCTGTTGTGGGCATGCAGCACATCCATCAGCCTGTCCCCTTGCTCTTCATGCTGGCTGATAGTCCCGTAGGCGGGGCCCTTGGCAATCTTGAGCTTGACCAAGTCCAGCGCAGCTCGGGCATCCACCACTGAGTCATGCTCTGCTACCTGTATCTTGCGCTTCAGATACCTGTCAGCCAGGAAGCGCAGTGCAGGCTTGGCTGGAGGTCCCTACACATGTGAAGCGGCAAGTCAACTCAACATTTGTCGGTGTACTTGCGGTGGGCCTGCATTATGACAGCACGACAAATAGCTGCATTGTGGGAGCTACAAAGACATGGCATTGTATGCAGTGATGTATGACAATGGAGCAGCTTACTGGTGTGCGTCATACAGCCAGTTGCTGAAAAACTGAACTGAGGCGCACTCTTGTCCAATGCGTATTGCAAAAGATAGTCACAGGACACACAGTAGAATGCTATGACGGCAGTGCCTGTAGCTGACAGACAGACAAGCTGGAAGCTCAACATGTGGGTACCCATGTATGTACATCAGCAGGGGCATGATGGTTTGCATGCTTCCAGTCCACTCAACAACCATGTATCTCAAGCCATCACTAACATGCATTATTGCTATGTACAAGAGGGCAAGATGCAGCGTCACCTTAGGGTGCGGGAAAAGCATAACAGTGTCCAGGCAGTTGGCATGGATGATCTTGAGAGCTTTAAGATCATTCTCCAAGCCATGTCCCACCAGCAATGTCTCTGCTGACACAAACTCGCACACCTGGTGCTGTATGTCTGTCAGATTTGTGGTAATGTTGGCCAGAGCTTCTGCAGTGATGCCCGAATACTGGGTGTTGTAATCCGTAATGGCATTTTCTGGCAATACAAGTTCATCTAACAGCACCTGAAAAACAAATCGGTTTTGTAACAGCAGCTCACATGTGCACAGACCTTGCACAATACAAGTACGCAAGGTACACAAAGTATACAAGGCTACAGATTGCAGGTCCTACACAGGGCCCTGTGCAACTGCCCTACATACCTGTGGCCCAAGCCTTGGCTCAATGCAGCACTACACACCGCTGCATGCTGTCCACTAAGTGTGCCATTGCTTTGAGGTTGAATTGTTGGTGAGACATGTGAGTGAGGTTGTGCAGCCCCACCACGCATGTAAAGGCACAGCCTACTGCTGCAGGCACCTTGCTGACTACTGGCAGTGGAGCCAAGCAGTATGCTTCTGCAAGAGCATACCTGGCCGCTGCCGTCCACCAAAGACACGCGTGTCAGTTCGTACCCAGCTGCTGTGACACACATCTCGCAATCCACAGACACCATTTCCAGCGGATCCTTGCCACCTGCATACAATGCACCTATTTGTAAAGGGCTGCGGACAGGCTACTTGCTCTATATGAGCCACACCATTGTCCAAAATTGTGGCCATTTATAATACTTCGGGGCTCTTTGTGCTGAGATCTGTTGGTTGCTTGATGATTAGAATCCAATCACAGACAACATGATCACATCAAGTTGGAGCACAATACACTGCATGCACCTAACATGTGTTTGATGATACAGCATAGTGCCATTTCAGCGAGCCATTTCCTGATTATGTCTGCCATGATTTCCAGCAACATCACCGCCAGTGCAAACATGCTCAGCGCTGCTATGCAGAAATGTTGACGTGAACTGGACTTTGCACTGACGCAAAAATGTCACCAGCTGGTTGGGTGGCCACATAGGATGCAGGGCATGTCATGTTCCCCTGCTTGTCCAGAACTGGCATTGGGTAGTCATTACTCTCCATCTGCTGCAGAGTAACACGGTAATGTGAAGGAGGGAAGGGCTTGCGAGTGCCGTTCTGTGCCTGCCTCTTTTGCTGCTGCTGTTGCTGATCACTTTCATGCTTGCGCTTCTTGCTGAGGGGCACAGTGAACAGTGTAGCCAGTGTGGAACCTATGAAAAGTGACATAAGGCTGGATGTTAAAGCCAGGCAACCCAAGATGCACACAGCTGCAATGTGTATGTAGATAGAGTCTTGTGATGCTGTGGCTACCAGCTGTACTAGAGAAGCAGGCTGTACATGGTATGAGCATCAGACAATGCTTGCAGACAGGGCAAGCAAACAAGTGTGGCAGCTTTTTGATGCACTGCCAGGGCAGTAAGGCTGAAGCGGACCTGTTGCAACTTGGGCATTCTTGGCCATGACAGTTGCTGGGGTAGCCAGCTGTGAGTGCATGATGGGCATAAACTCCTGCATGGGCACAGGCAAACATGATCTCACATGCCAGACCATCAGACCAACAGGCATATCGTGTAGTACAGCAATGCAGAGATGTGTGGATGTATGACAGCTGTCAAACTGCTCTTGAAAGTTGAAAATCTGTGCCGGATTACTATGTTTCTGTCTGGAAGCTGCAACAGCAATCAACTGTGCCAGTGAGATAGAAGTGATCAGCTGAGGCTGAGTATCAAACCTGCTTTGCTTTGAAGAGCTCTGCCTCCAAGCCAGGTATGGCAATCATGACAATCTTGCTCACCAGGGCTTTGTTCTGCAGGAAAGCAATAACACTCGAAACACAGATCACATAAAATGCAAAGACTATATTTGGCATCAATTGTCATTATATGCAAGTGAGCGACCTCTCAGCCAATGTCAGGCCTGGCAACGTACAGCAACACACCTTGACAAAGCACCATCTAGGACTCATGCCATCAGCAAGCACCCAGAGAAGAAGACCTTGGACATCATGAACTCGGATTGTACTTGGGGTGTGCATCTGTACTTCTGCCCGTGCCTGCAAGCATGTCCACAAAGTAAGAGCGATGTAAGCACAGCACAATGACAAATGACAACCTTTACACTAACCTGAGTGCCGTATACATCATGATACCCCTGTGCTGCAGCTTTTGCAAGCTTAGGCTTCTTAGGCTTGCGCTGCACAAACGACTCCTCGTGCACTGGAGAAGCTGGAGGGGGTGGAACGACAAGTCTGCGCGCCTACAAGCATCAACAAAGTAGCTACCACAGCAT
>JAABUO010008393.1_pt1 | contig 11685 bp, 10 predicted proteins | sample 5559291 | NCBI WGS metagenome assembly JAABUO01 (sample SAMN10711878, study PRJNA513372) | rock metagenome | isolation source: Antarctica rocks | place: Antarctica: Victoria Land, Finger Mt sud | reverse complement strand
CAGCAAGGGTAGTATTAGTGGGTTGGGGGAAGAGGCGGGCGAGAGTTACTCGGAGCTTGGACTTGGACTGTTTTTAAGGATAGAGATTGCTAGTTAATTTGCTTCCGGCGGTTTCGGATAAGGTGGGTCTTGGGAAACCGAGGTTTTGGAGAAGTAGATATATACGGATGATTAGATGAGTTTAGTATTTATAGACTGAACTGATTGGCTATCTTCGTCTTCAAAAACGACCGATTATACGATGGATCAGTAGGCATCGATTATATGGTGTTGTTTTGTTGTAGTTGCAATTATTGCATTCGTTACTCTTCCAACGCTGGCAGACGCATGACGACTTGACCCCTTGAATTAATAGCTTGTTCGAAGTCTGTCCTGGTAGCTAGTGACGTTGAACCACAGATATCTAATCACAATCAGTAGCAGACCAAAGCAGAGTATTACAATCTGATGGCCATTCAACCACCCGCTGATTACTACTAGCTTCGAATTTGTACAGCGAATTGTGAGCTATATCACACGCCGTCTACGATCCGGAATATAAAAGCCGAAGAAGCTCTTTCAGCCAAGCCGTACCCTCGTGCATCCTCAAAGCCCTCCGTCTCGTGAAGCCCGCGCTATACTCGCATCACGTCCTTGGAATCTTCATCTAACATGGCACAGGCGCAATCCTGTACCTTGCACCCTCCCTCTACTTCTGTTCCGTATTACCCTCCGTCTGCTGGGACATCATCTTTTGTGTCTTTCTTCCACCGGCTCAGTGAGCCGCCGGCCAAGCACGGAGTGATACTGTAATGGCAGCATACAACCTTTCACCTTAACTAGGCTCGACACCATGACTAGAGCTTGGCCGTAGCCTCTTCGATTCTCTCTCGGCATTTGTGCCGCCACTCGCTCTTCTCTTCTCTTTCTCCTTCTGGTGTTCTTCCGCTCTCACAGCCCGTCTTGCTTCTTGGTTTTTACGCTCGTTTTCTTTACGAAGGGCCTTTGATTCGAATTCGTGCCAGTCACCTTGCAGATCCTTGAGCCTGTACGATAGTCAGATTTGCATTCAGAGGATTTAGGAGGATAGCATGACATACTCAATAGCCTGCCTAGGCATTGGGTCTTCCGTGGTGAAGTATGGGTGCTCTAATACATCGCCCGCGGTCGGCCTGTTGGCTGGATCATATAAGAACATGGTCTGGAGTAGCTCAAACGCGGCAGGCGTGAGTCTTTCTTGGTACTTCTCTGCGAAAGTGTTTGCCCTTCTCTCCGTTGGTCGAAGCAGCTCGAACCATGCCGTATTCACCAAACCTGGCCATTCGGATCTTGTAGGTGTACCTAGGACGTTGTATATTTTATCGAGTTGATTGATCTCTCCGCCATCGCCAGGGAAGATAGCATGTCTAGTAAATATCTCGATCATGACGCATGCGGCGCTCCAAATATCGACGGCTGGCCCATACTGGGTCTCACCAAGGAGAAGTTCCGGTGATCGATACCAAATAGTGATTACTCGATTGGTATAGTCAGGTTTCCCGCGTTTGGCGAAGAATCGTGCAAGACCGAAGTCAGCTAGTTTGAGCTGGCCCGTGTTACTAACCAAGATATTGGCAGCTTTGATATCGCGATGGAGGACTCCACGCCGGTGGAGATAGTTGAGGCCTTCAAACAGATGTTTGCCGAGATGCTTCTTGTGCGAGTGCTCAAGTTTGAAGGTTGGGTGGTTGAGAAGACCCGTGAGGTCATGGGAAAGGTATTCGAAGACCATGAAGCAGTCATTGTGCTCGACCATGACCTCTTGTAGAGAAACCACGTTATCGTGCTTCAACGATTGCAAGAGTTTAATCTCTCGAATCGCAGTGACTGGAAAACCATCCTTTTCACCATCCATTCGAATCTTCTTGAGCGCAGCAAGTTCTTTAGTATAAACGTGGATGGCTTTGAAAACCTTGCCGTACGTGCCCGAACCTACCACCGACTCGTTACCAGGTTTCCTATAGTAAACAGACATAGACTCGGCGAACTCTGCCGATAAGGTAGGCCTTGGTTTTAGTCGCTTAATTATCCTCTTCTCTATTTTGTGCTCCGGAGATCGTTCCCGTTCACGCTCCCTCTTCTGCTCACGCTCCTGTCGTCGCCCACCCCGGTAGTCTGAGCGTCGTTGATCACGACAATCCCGATCGGCGTACCGATCATCTCGAGGACGATGCTCATCTCGATAATCACGTTCTCGACGGTCATCACGTCGATCAACGCGAGGTTGCGGTCTAGAGACGAGTGCTTCCTTGGAAGTCGATCGAGGTCCTGCTTTGACTTTTGAGTTATCTAGTAAATTCTCCTTGCGTGGAGGATCTTTCATCTTTTGTACTAGATCAGGGACTGGCTTTGTGGCGGTTGGAGGTACCGCTTTGGCTTTGAAGGCAAAGCTGAACTTAGAGCCGTCCTTCGGCGGTGGACCTCCCGAAGATTGCCGCGATGGAGGGGGCATCTTTGTACCGTTTGTGGATAGTCCACTGTCTTTCGTACTCTGATCTTCGACCTGGAGGTCTTTAGAAGGTCGGAACGGGTTATCGTCCTCGTCCGGCACTGCGTTGGATTGTACAAATGATGGTTGCTGTTGTTGACGCGGTGGACTCTGAGAGTGTCTACTTTGTGCCTGGTCGTTTTGGCCTCGTCCTCGGCTCCCACCACTGGCGGTCCATTGGAGATTCTGAAAATGACCACCCCTTCCCCTAGGAGCATTGATACCGTAATTAGTAGGTCCTGAACCTGAGAATCGGCGATCTTGCCCTTGGCCATAATGGTTACCTCTGTAGCCTGAGTGGCCACCTCGGAAAGATTGACTCTGAAAGCCAGGTTGCATTTGTTGGGGGGAATTGCTGTATTGACTATGCTGGCCGTTAGCAAAATATTGGCCTTGAGGACCGCCTTGTGGAGAGTAGGCGTTTTGCCTGTACGGAGGTGAATATGCATTCACACTGGCCGATAAATTAGCCTAGTGCCATAGATGAACAAAACAAATACGTACCCTGGCTGACCGTGGAATTGCTGTGGCCCACCCCAGCCGCCTCTGCCATGACTGAACGGTGAGCTAGACTGAGGAGATCCATGGTGAGACGACGTGGGCGTCCATTGCGGAGAGGTAGCATATGGTTGTCTAGTATCAATGTTTGGCCGACCTGCGCGACTGTCATGCATGTCATTCGCTTTCATACCATGCATCGGGTACGCGTCTCGGACGATGTTGGGATTGTGATTTTCCGAATCAAAGCTAGGTATAGGGCGAGGTGGTGACGGTGGCCTTGAGCCATCGTCCAAGATTGATTGAATAGGACGAGTTGATGACTGCATATTTCTACTATCTTTGGGCCTGTCAGATCTAGGAGGTGTCTGGGAATACCTCCGGTTCTGTACTGGCTGCCTGGAATCCACAAGGGAGCGGGGCCGAGATACCCTTCGCTGGTAGGATGCTCTTTGCTGTCTGCTTCTCGAAGGTTCGCGAGAGCGAAGATTCTTTTTGTGTATTGATGATACCGGGTCCCTTTCCCCTACCAACCTGCTATTATGGCTAGGTTGTCCTTTACGACGAGTAGGAGACTTCTCCCTTGGTTTTTGGCGTCTGCTAGGTGAAGGAGAGCGCCTGTGAGAAGTGCGTAAAGGCCGACTATCCCTAAATGGAGGAGATCTTGAGCGCCGCCCAGAAGGGACGTAAGAATCTCGTATTGACCTTGAGTTGGAAATGTCGTCGTAATTTGCTGAGTAGTAATTTCCTCGAGGTGAGCTTCTACGAGGGTAGGCGTGCTCGCGATTTCTACTTCTGATGCGGGGCGCCCTGTCGGTACGGTTTGGAATTACTGGGCTATGACTCCTTCGATCCTCCTTGCGGGTAGATGGCGCCTGGTGAGGTGTTTTACTGCGAGATCTTTGCCGTTTCAACGGCAACCTCGAATCTCCCCTGTGCTGATGTCGGCCTGGATATTGGTCTTTGGATCGGTCTGCACTGAAATCCCTTGGACGTCGTGATGGCCCCTCACCAGCGGACCGTCTCTGCGGCGAGCGTTGTGGATCTTTGAGTGCAGATCTTCGTGGGCCCTCCTGGCGTATCGTTCTGTCCTCTCGTGAAGATGCCCGGATTCTGTTGTCTGCTGCTGCTCTGCCTCTGATCTTCACACCTATATCGGTATCGCTTTGACGCTTCGAGGCTGATGGTGATTCTCGGCGATGGCCGGCCTTGCCCCTCCCACTGTGATGTGTGTCGTCTCTGTATTTATCTTCGGCTCTCCACTGATCTCTCATCAATGGACTCCGATGCGACGCAGCCATGTAAACGCTGCATTCATTGGGTCAGTGGTAATGGTGTTCGATACCCTGTCAAATGAAAAATACCGTCACGAGATTTAGTGTCAAGCCAAGCGAAGCTCAAAGAGCGTTAGCCTCGTGAGGACGGAATTAAGATGCTGAGGGAGGGGGGCTTTTGCGATGCTCACCTGCTACGATTCTGCAAATGAAACTGTGGTCCTTCATCGAGATTACTTCGCTTTCCCGTAGTCGGTCTCCTTCTCTTACTTTGTTTTACGAAGTTGTTGGCGCGCTGCAAACGGCCTCAGGCGACCCGTTTTGCCTCGGCAGTCCGCCTTTCTTGCCAAAGCAATGATCATGCGTCGAGGCCTAAGGCTGTGGCATCTCATCTCATCTCACAAGCATGTCTATCTACGAGAAGCATAAGGAAAGAAGTCAACAGATCAAGTAGAGACCGCATAACACTGGCTTAGAGGGCCGTTCACTTTCTTGACTTTGTTGGGTTCGCCCCAATCCCAATTAAAAGGCACACCAGCACCCTTTTCGAGCATGATCCTTTCCCCTAAGGAAATCGTTAGATATTCGACCAGAAACCTAATGGTGGTATTTCCTATTTCCAAGCCAGTACCACGTATGCAGTCCGTGATGGCTCCAGCACATTGCTCTAAGATACCTCCCCGGAAGTCCTGATTCATGCCGTATAGTGGCTAGATACCTTTGCTAGATATCTTGAAGATATACAGTTGCAATGAATTTGGGTGTCGATTATCAATCGAGACACCGGGGGAAACGTAGCGTAGAATTCGAACATGCGAGGAACGTGTAAAGGGATCCTGGTTCCGGCGTGCTAACATTTCCAGCAACATCAAAATTCGTGTTGAGTACTGTGGAGGTAGATGTAGTCATCCAATTTAGTTGGCCCCATAACGAACTCCAATGACAGAAAGTGGACAACGGTGGCTTTCCGTCGAGGTTACACCGTGTTAGGAATATCGGGATATCAGTAAAAGCCTTGTTATCACATCAGAACTCCATCAACACATGTAGCTATTTCCGTGTATCTTCATTATCCCCATTCCTCCGACTCCTCTTATGCTGGTATAATGCATGTTATCTCAGATGAGCTTCCCATTGTAATGGGCAGGGAGTCGCCGCGGCGCATGCTCAGCGGTGTTTTACGTTGGTGATTATTCAAATGAGTTAGTTTAGCAGAGAACAAAGAGGGAATCCAGGATGTTGATGATATTGACCTGAAGTGCGGTCTTATATGCAAGATTGATAGAGGAACGAAGTTGACAAGCACGGTAAATTCAACAGAACTTTAGTGTTCCAAGATGCAGGACGCTAAGTACAATACCGTAATTTACCTAATGCACAGTTTTGTAGAATGTACACCTTATCATGCGACAAGTGTACTATGATTGCATTATGAATTGCGCCTACTTACGGTATTCCCGGCCACTGTAAACACAGTGTACTCCTCGAAAACTAGAGAGAGTATCCTCAGGGTAGCCAAGTGCACATCCAAATTCCAACGCTATTTGTTATCTCTACACAGTCCCATAATTCGTCATCCCACCAGTCTGCACATTTTCGCTGTAAACACCGGGTGCCCGCTTGGCCGACATGGTTCCTAGACGACTGCGGTCACGGCGTTCAAAGTAGACGTACTCAAGATAGAAAGCGTGAACATGCCCCGGGAAGTACCTAGTAGGACATTAGCAATGCTCGACTGAGGGACGAGTAGGAGGACAAACCCAAGGCATGTCAGAAGAATGTTGATGAGTAAATCAGCGCCGCAGCCAGCGATCATGAAAACGCCGATCGGAGGAACTATTGACCAAGTCAGGTTCACCCTGGACAGAAGGATAGCGAACGACAGTAGTAAATGCCCCATTCAGGGCTGGAAGGTGACTGACCAAAGATCGTGATGATGATCAAAAGGACCGCTGAGATGGGATTCGTGCCTGCCATTCTAACGTTTAGGGGCTTGAAATTGTAGCTTTCTGTGGGGAGGTTCTTGAGGTATGAGTTGAGGTTTGATTGAGATAACCGTTGATAATGGTAAGATTGATCTTGTCGTGCTCGCAAGAGCGTTTGTATTATTGTTATTTGTTAATTCCTGTGAATTGGTGAATGGTGCTTGGAAGCTATGCTGCGTCTGCCAAGCAATGACGTACATGTCACATGCATTTTGCCAACCAAGGCTGGGGGAGCAACCTGTATCCAGAATAACATTCTTACCCTAGGCTTATTATTCCTGGGTGATATAAACTGAAATATGACGAGTTATTGGCGTAGGTTAAATCCCTCCTCATACACGCAATGCATTTAATTGGTCTTGATGTAAATAAAACCTCGAGCCCCTAGATAAGACCCATGATTTAGCATAGCCTGCCGAACCTGTAGCGCCTGATCCTACAACCACGGTGAATCCCTCCTCGCCTAAGGCTGTAGACTTCTCGGTCTCTGATTACAGAAGGCCAATCTCGTTAACGGGGACTGCCACGCCACCACTGTCTCGAAAAACGTCTTCCGACTAGGCACCGAGTTCTAAAGTTGCGTTGATTTTAAGTCGCATTCTGCGGCTTGTGATCTTCTGAGCTTGAATACTGAGGGATGGACTTGGGCTGTGTGATACGGCCGATCCGCTTGACGAGTCGCTGCCCTCGTCACCACTTCCATCGCTACTACTGTCATAGTTATCCTTCAGTCCACGCAGAGGGGAGTAGCGGTTGTAGAATATCATTAGCGGTGAGGTTGTTGGTCTTTCGGTTGAAACCAACTCGTCTTCAGGTCTTAAGGCTGCAGTGGTTGATTTGGATTTATCAATGACTGTATTGTGAAATCCGTTGCGAGGCTTCGTGGACTCTTCTATGGAATCTGAGTGTTTGTCATCTCTTTGCGAGCCCGGAGCGGAAGCTGCTAAAACGTTGGACATTTCTAGAGAGGACAGATTGTGTGTCATAGTTGAACCTGTCTCTTCACCAGGTGTTTGCAAACCTGATGTGCAAATTCCTACATCGCCAAATAGACTAGTGGACGATTGATCTGATGAACGTTGACTCCTTAGTCCGAGGCTGAACAAGTCATCTCTACCGAGCAGCGAGCTTCGCCCGGTGGTCCGGCGCACCTGAAGCAGCGCTGCGGGGAGTCTCTGCGGATCAATCTCCTCTGAAACTCCACGAACGAAAAGATGGTCGACATATCTTTGGGAATTTCCAGGTGTCACCGGTCTGACTAATTCGTCGGCAGGAGCATTTGCGCTTTCAATCGCATACCACGGTATGGCTCTAAAAGTCAGGCATGTTCGGACAGTTCGCTAGATGCAAAGAGAAGGCCGACAGAATTCGGTGAAGAGAGCTTGTATCTCGATTCGCAGTTGGTTCACAGTGGCATGGGGACAAAAACGCCCCGGTCGATCGACTTTTCCAACTCAGGAGTCTGTATCCCGGACTTCCGAGTACATCGGCACAATGCCCTTAAAGCCTTGGAGATGATCATCCCATGTGAGCCACGGGAGCGGCGTTTCGAGGCTGTAACGGAGGTCTGTGTGATGACCATCAACTCTAAAGACCGCAGTACCTTGGGACAATTTGAAGCTCATTTCCCTCGCGCGGGACAATAGCAAGTTGCTCGAACGTCAAAAAGTCAGGACTCCAACCAGCCTCAACCGCGAGCTTATGTGGATTTTCAGGCAATAAGGAAGGACCGTAGAGGAATTACAGATCTATGGCAGTGTTTTGAGATCCAGTGGGCTCAACATCGACCAAATAATCGCATGATGCAAGGTAGAATGGTAGGAGTTTCTCGAAATCACCTGTCTCAAAGTTACCGAAGAACTCCGGCGATTCTTGAGGGGGATGGACCATGGAGTCGATCAACTCGCTGCGACTGAAGATTAATCTAGAACAGAAGGTAGCGGGATCTGAGCTTCTATCGCTAGGAGTACTTTTCAACTGCTGTTGCCTGAATGTCCTATCCAGCATACGCATTTGATCTGCAATCAGTTCCTGTAAGGTTTTCTTGAAGATCTGATGCAACTGCAACAAGCGCTCGGCATCAATGAGTGACAATCCTTTCCAGATAGTACACACATCGATATGCTCGACTGGCGGTCGTAAATGCAAGTAGTCAAGCGTAGCAACGCTGCTAGTTGCTCGGCCTTCTTCAGCTGGGTAAGCTCAGATAACGAGTCTGTAGAGGTCTAAAGCAGAGGAATACCCAAGGTCAAGTCCACCTACATCAATTCGCGAAGTGTCCGACAGTATCTCAAAATCGCAAGTTTGGCATTTCCTTTGCCTTGGAGGAAGCAAAGAAGAGCCAAGGTCATATCTAGGTGTCCTTGCACACTGCTAGAACATTAGCTTCCACAGCTGATGTCGATGCAGACCACTTATATATACATGGAGAGATCCCCGCTTCGCAGATTGCTGTCCTTTTACCGACGATGATAATCCTTTCGATTCGGCCGCTAACGGCGAGCTGAAGATTGGACTATCTTGCGTGTAAGAACTCCCAAGCACTTTACAACTGTAGTTTTCCGAGCGTAGGTCATGCGAGCCTTTCACGTAGTTACCGTGCTGAATGTGGACTCCTCCCGTATCAAGGCTATTGATCTGAAGCCCACTGAAAGCCACTGACAGATCGTACGGAGGAGGCGATTTTGGTCTGATGTTGAAAAGATCGCCGTGTGCCTTTGATGGCTGTTGGGAAGCGATGTAAATATCGGAGCCAAACGTTCCCTTCTTGCCATTGTGTTTTCCCCAAGGAGAACCTGAGCCTCTGATTGGCGCATCATCGTGGTTGGCACAGGAGGATGTGCAGCTTGCCAATATACCGTTGGAGATGTCGCTAAGAGTCCTCTAGTGGGTGCTTTGCGAGAACTTAGTATGGGAGCTCTCAGTATCTGAGTTAGTGATATAACTGACTGAATGGCTTGGGAAGATTTTGGTTTATTCATGGCGGAACGGACCGTGAGCGGAACTGAAAAAAGATAATAAAATCTGCAGCTAAACACTGCGACAGTGATCGATACTTGGAAGCAACTCCAACACATGCATCAGAAGTACTGTGTTTACACATCTTTCGGGAGGCTTCTGCTGAGCTATAAGGTAGAGGAGGTGCGATCGAGAAAGCTGGCACTCGCAATTGCCATAGAGTCGTATGTTTTAGTATCTTCAGAAGGAGCAACAGTCCAAATAAGAAGAGCTTTCCCATGGAAGCTTCAGACTGCATCCATGATTGCCCTCGTGGTTAACTGTTCGTTCTTATTTCCGAGCTTTGAAATCTGAAGAAAAGCATCGACCCCATAGCCTTCTAAGCTGTGCAGTTCCAGGCTTCCCGCCCAGTACTCTGCATATACTCTGCTCATAGGTAAACCCATGCCAAGCCTTAAATTTGGAGGCCGCGATGTGAGCGAAATAAGAGAGTTGTCGGACGTTCTTTGACCTTTGGTGTCAGTAGTACCAAACTCTTCAACGGTATTAACGGTCGGTCCCTTGAGCTCTTGCATAGTGGCCGCCATTCTTGGCACCTGTTGTAGATTTCTCAGATAAGTCTGACTTCGAGGTCCTTTACTGAATGACCACAAATCAGGTAAGATATCTTTGGGAATTCCACCAGCTTGATCAGAAATCCTAATGATTACATGCTGCGGTGCTTCACATATGAGGACTTCAATTGGTGCTGGGTTTCCACGCGAACCCGATCGTCTTTCAATGACGGCGTGAATAGAGTTTCGAAGTAGTTCTCCAATGATATATTGCAAGTGGCTGAGGATATAGGGGAACGTAGCGTCTAAATGACCCTCAATCTTAATATCTGGGAGTCTGCAATGAGTCCCAACTGCTGCTATAGCAAGAGCTTTTGCTTTCTCCCAACAACCTTCGACCACTTCACGAGCATTGCACCGTAAGAACACTTCACCGACAAAATCTGCATTTGGATCATGTTGAGGATGCGGTTTCGCATCCGGAAAATGCCATGGTGAATTGAAAGTTTCTGTCAAGGCAAGGTGCTGTTCAGCAATGACCCGACGAGAGATGCGCTGGTGAAGTATCAGCGCTGGTAATAGTTCTAGAATGGGCCATTTGTACAGATCTCAGAAGTGTATTCATGAACTTGTCCATCTTCTCAGGCCGCATCAGATTTTGGCACTCAAGCACACCCATTGCCAACCTTGGTATCACGGTCAGGTGTTCCTGGAGGGTTTGGCCAATAATTGTACAGTAACGATCGTTGTCGTCTACAGTCTTGATCTCCCGGACCCTTCGTAGCGTCTCAAAGGCCTTGTAGTAAAGCTCATAGACATGTGATATATGGGGATTCGTAACTACTACATAAGGGAGTGTCTGCATATCACGAAGGCGATGAGCAAGCCTGAGTACGGTCAGATCACGGTCCAGACAAGAACGATCAGACAGAAGATACCTTGTAGGAAGCTCCGTTCGCACATAATTTGCAGAATTGATCAGGCGATTCTCAGTTAGACTGCGACCAAAAAAAGTCATCTGACGCAGAGAAATGGCTTTGGCTTCTTTCTGCACCCATCTTCAAGCATTCAGTCAGATAATAATGTGTGTAAAATCCAAAAGGGTATTTACTCGTCCAGGACAGCTGCAGGTCGCCATGGAGGCGTAGCTGATATGATATGCCTTTTTGCACATGAACTCACGGTTCTCATCCATTGTGCTCTTTGGGTGCACTGGAGTTGAGAACGGAGCATTGCAACCTGCCATACAGTAGAATCACTGCGAGCTTATCACCTCTGGAGAGGTACAAAACAAAGCAATTGGTATCGACAACGCGGAGCGCATCTGGCTGTATCCTTTAAGCTCTTTCTAAAAGCAAGCGGAGCAAAACGACGAGAAGATTGTGAGGAACTGTGTATATTGCAAGTGCAGCCGAGCTGCCCCTCCATGCATAGAAGGTTTAACCGAATGTCTATTCTTCGACAGGATCTCTTCACCTGGTACCAACAATTTCCCCGTTACTCACTTATCGAGACAGGATGAAGAAGCGTAGTATCATAGGTAGCAGATATAGATGAATAGTCCTTCCACTGTCTCCTTTAGGTCCAGGGCATCACAATCCCTCTGAGCGCTCCAGTCATTTAGCATATGCCATCCATGAGAGTCCGGTGAATTCAAGAATAAACAATATATTTAGCGGCCGCTCAACACTGCCTGACTGACGACCGTGTTTTAATATTAGTCCTGTTGATTCATGCCATCAAGAAAGCGTTGAGAACATCCTCAGACTGTACATCATCTGTACCTTGATACGAGTGCAAAAACCTGGACAAAGCTAAGCGTCATCACCTGCTCCCTATCGGCCAAGGTAGCGATTGTCCCATTAAACGCAACTTACCTGCAGCCCAGTAGCCACACATGCCTGCGAGCT
>JAABUO010008391.1_pt1 | contig 11686 bp, 9 predicted proteins | sample 5559291 | NCBI WGS metagenome assembly JAABUO01 (sample SAMN10711878, study PRJNA513372) | rock metagenome | isolation source: Antarctica rocks | place: Antarctica: Victoria Land, Finger Mt sud | reverse complement strand
GCTGCTGTCAATCGTAGCCAGCTCCAGCCCTGATGGGAAGGGACCAGTAGGCAGTGGAGGCAAAACATCCTTTCCAGGTTCCTCGTCAATCTCCATGTCCTCTCCTGAGTCTGTTGCTAGCAGAGGCCCCCTTTGCTGCGACGGTGCAGCAGATGTGCCCTGCTTCCTTGGGCTCACAACAGGGGAGGGGCGAGGGCTGGAGGGCTCAGGAGGAAGAAGACCAGAGGAAACCAGGAAGGGTTGGGACAGACTGGTTGTGGGCACGGGTAGGGGTGGAGCCTGCGGGGTGGCATGTGATACCTGGGCAGGCATGCTAAGTATTGATGTATTGGCTGAGTGTGACACAGGCTCAGTTGGAGCTGGCTGCAGAACAGCAGGGCCTTCAGGAGATGCCAGACCAGGTATGGGTGGCACAGCTGGGGTTGGCTGTGGTTCTGGGAGTAGCAACCCCTGCTTGTGTGGCGGTGGGGAGGCAGGCAAGGACGGCTGAGGCAGGCTTTCTTGACTGGCTCTGTTTGCTGAAAGCGTCGCTGTTGTTGTCACCAAGTCATCTGTGCGGGCACTGGGGCTTCCTACAGCAGCTGCTTCCAGCCCTGCCCTGACAGCAGGTGCCCCCTGGGCCTGTGTGGCTGGTGATTCCCTGGTAAGAGGAGGTTCTCTGCTCACATCAGCTGCTTTGGAAGCAGATGCCTTGCCTGACAGTGCAGCAGAGCTCTGGCGAGGTGCTGAGGGCTTGACAGTAGCTGCTGCAGGCTTGCCAGCTGCTTTGCTCTGATCTTGCTGACTAGTGCTAGCTGCTGCAAGCGCCATGGTAGCCAACCCATTTGTACCACTGTGCTGAACTGGCCTTGGCTTTGGAGAAAATGACGGCAAACTGCTGGGTGAAGGCTTAGATGCTGCTGCAGCCTTGCTCGGCTTCCCCACTGGAGTCTGATTGGCCCCCGATGGCTTGAAAGGCCTGCCCAAAGGCTGCGCCTTGGCCGGACTTGCAGAGAAGTGCGCCTCCTTTCTGTCCCTTTTTGGACTTGGGGTTTGGGCACGTGTTGCACTGGGCTGGCCTTCAGGCACTGCCGTCTGCCTTTTGGCAGCAGGTCTGACTGGCTCATAAGGCTTCGCATGCTGCCTTCTGACGACGAGCCTTCTTTTTGAGCCTGAGGGAGTAGCAGCCTGCTCTTCAGGAGCGGCTCTGACAGCATCTGAAGGCACTTGGGCAGAAGCAGCTGCAGGCTTGGCCTGTCCTATTGATGAGCTGACTGACGGGTGTGAGGGTTCTGCCAGGGGCTGTGCTGGCTGAGCAACCTGTGTGTCAGCCACAGAAGCCTTACCAGCAGACAGCTCTCTCACAACCCCAGAGCCTTCAGTCTGAGGGGTTGTGATTGCAGCTGCTGCTGCTGGCTGCTTAATGGAAGTTGACTTTGACCCAGCACTGACCTTGTCAGCAGTGCTTGGTGCAGCTACAGCAGGAGAATTTGCAGCAGGCTTGACAGCAGATGGTAAAGGGACCATGGTGTGCGACTCCGAGGGCGCCCTTCGCTGTTGGGCTGAGTCAGTGGCTTTGCTGCCTGACCCAGGGGGCACAGCCTTTGGCGCCTGGGGTTGCATAGGCCTGCTGACATTTGGAAGTGGATCATGCATTGTGGCTTCTTTGGCCATTTGGGCAGTGAATATGTAAGGAGCCCTGGAGGCTTCCTGCACAGGCTCCTGAGGAGCTTCTATAGATGGGATGGGCTCCTCCTCATCAGGCAAGGGCGAGTCTGACATGTGGTAGCCTGACTGCACTGGCATGCCCTCATCTGACCAGTCATCGGCTATGCTGAGACCTGCAGGTGATGCCTTGCCAGACTCAACAGGCTTAGCAGCAGGCAACTGGGCTGTTGATGCTGCAGGTGGTTGCTGCTCAGCTGCCTCAGATTGCTTTCCTGCTGAAGCAACAGCAGGCTTGTTGGCAGGAGCCACAGACTTGCTTGCTGCAGTGCCAGCCTGCACTTGTGACGCAATTGGCTTTCCCTGAGCTGTCTGGCTTTTCTGAGCAGGACGACTGGTCTGAGCTGCTGCCGGTTGCTTTACAGCTGGCAGTGTCTTGACAGCGTGAGTCTGAGACTCCTGTAACTTTGGCCCAGATCTGGTGACAGCAGGCTTAGTGGTGTTCTGCTGCTGTGCCTTGGCAGGCTCTGGAACAGCCTGCTGTTTGGCTGCAGACACAGAGGGTGCAGCCCTACCAGACTGAGCCGTAGCTGTAGCAGCCTGCATAATCAAGATGGAATGCTTTCATGGAAACAGCCAGATCAATCAGGACAAGGATGTTTCAATGAAGAGGACAATGCTCCAACATGGCATGAAATATGGTTGTCGAGATCCAGGACAGTGGAAACCATGCCCAGTACAAGGTTGCAAAGCGCAGAAAAGACTTGCTCAAATGTGCCAACTGCTCAGCGCATCAGTGCTGCATGCAAGCAATTTTGTACCTGTGCAGGTGATATTGCAGTTGCCTTCTTGACCACCTGTGCCGCAGGCTGAGACTTCTGACTTAAAATTGCTGCCTTTGATGCAGGCTTTGTCACAGGCTGACTGGCAGCTGCTGTCTTCTGTATGGGGGCAATGCCTACAAGAACAATATGGTTCTACATAAACAGTGGATGCTGCACAAAAAAGTGCACATCAAGCAGGCTTAGATGGTGGCTGCTGCTGCAAGGTAACCTGTTCAGCTGATCTAAGCTGCCATGCCTGATCTCAGCCCCATGTAAAAACAGCCCAGTAGAACAACAAGTTGCACAGTCCATGCAGACATGTTTCGATGTCATCTTCTCGGATGCTAAAATGCAAATTGCTAAGATCACCTCGGCTTGCAGGAAGCTCTGCAGCTACTTGCTTCAGGAAGAGATCAGCCTCCTGTGTGCTCACAGCAGCTGCATCCGTAGGAGGCTGCTTGCGATGCAGACCTCGCAGAACTGGACCGTGAGCAGGGTTTGGCCTAGATCTGGCTGGCACACCACTGTACCCCTGGCCAGTCTGACGCTTTGCTTTCATCTGCCGCTCCTTGTCTGCAATGCGACGCTTGAGGTCCTCCAGCTCTTGTTCAGCAGAAGACAATGTTTTGACTGGACCAGCACTGCTTGCACGGTTTGGAGCCTGAGGCACAGTGCCTCCAGGTGGCTGCTGTCTATTGTTTGCTGCTTGTGTGCCTATAGCATTCTGAGAAGCCTGCCTCCGAAATGGCATTGGTTGACTTCTGGCAACAGCCGCACGGCTAGTGGACGGAAAATCCTCATCCTCCTCTTCAAAGGTAACGAACAAAGCAGGATCCTCTGCAGCCTGGTTGGCAAACTGCATATGCGTGCTAGGTGCGGGACCGCCAAGCTGCTGCGTGGTGGCTGCAGATATATATAAAAGTCACACAAGAACAGACTCCGGGGACATTCCTGCTCTCGAAACAAGCATATGTTACGAGCAACGAACTCAAACGATCAAAGTCTACCTGCGTGCGGACCAGGCGCAAAATAGTTTCCTAGCATGCCTTGATAGACATGAGGGTAGCTCGCAGCGTTGAACTCTGATGCTTGCTGATAGTTGCCACCATAGTTGCCTGCAAAATATTGCCGACCATCCATGCTTAGGAGTGCAAGGGTTGCAAACTATGTCAGGCCTGAGCATTCCTGCCTCGAGCAGCTGACATCTGTGCCTGAATTGGATGAGCGTGCGCCGGCTTTGTGCAGGTAGGTGAGCACAGCCGCTGTATGTATGTGTACGGGCGCTGCTTTTGTAACTTTGATCAACAGGTTTAGCTGAGGGTTCTGCCTGTCAGTTTTGCCACATGCAAGGTCTGCAGCATGAAAATTTATTGTTGGTTGCTTGGTTCGGCTGTCTTGCGATCAAAGCTCAATCTCAACCAACCTGATTGGCGCATTGGCAATCCTACATCCGGTGATCGGATGATACATGCAAATTCTTGTACAGCAGCAATCAGCTGTGAATGTAAAACCAAACATGAAATTTTACAACCAATACAGCAATCTATTTTGCTTATAATTAGGAAAATGCCTGGCTGCAATCAATCAAGGCTTTGTACGCTGCACTGGCTGCACATGCTGGTCATCCTTCCTGTGCCTGTCTCACGCCATCATACCGCATCAGCCTAGCATCTGACAGAACAGTGCTGGTCTACATTGTTGAGTGAGGGTGGCATACGTTTGTGAATTTTATTACCCTATTCTAAAAGACGCAACTGATTTGGGCTTGGCCATTGTACGCATGATGCTGGTATGCTGGTCAGTCATACTGCTGGGAAACCCAAAACCCAGACCACCAAGCTTCAGGCCCAAATCGCGTGCCGCCCGAAGACGTCCAGCCTACATGCATATGCCACATCAGAGACTGTGCGCACCCTGCGATGCGTCATGTACATTTGTGCTCACTCAGCACAATTTTCTCAAACAGTACTGCAGCCACAATGCAGTGATGCACAGCTGCAAGCAAGCTGCATCAACCTCTTCTGCAGGAGACGCTGAAAGGACACACACCAACCCAGATTGCTTCTGAAGATGGACACGTTTGCATGCAGCAGGAGTGCACATGTCAACAGCAGACTCACGGGAAGGCCATGTGGATAATCCAGGCTGAGGTCTTGCTCCAGCTGACGCACTTCATGGGCCTCCTTCCTATACTGGTCCAGCTTGTGTGCCTTTGCTTCTACTCTGTAAGACAGCAATGTGGAAGGGCTGTGAAGCAGTGCGGCACACTCTGTATGGTAGTGCTGTTTAGCAACCTGCCTTGCAAAGGCCAATTGACAACCACCTCCTATGCAACAATGCAGTTCCTCTGAAAATAGTCACTGCATCCAGCACCTGACAAGCTGGTTTGCCGTAGTGCACAGCTGTTTCATGTGCTGCCGTCTGTGCATGAAGTCAGACGAAACACACAAGGTGTATCACATTCGCGCAAAGTGCGTGTGTGGTGAGATCATGCCTGGCCTGGTCTTGCAGAATTGACTGATCATGTTGAACCTCCCAGGCTGAGTGAGAAGCAAAGCGAGCTGCATTGGAGCTGCCATGAGCATCGTGCCACATGTCCAAGCCGCTTGCAATGGTGCCTGTTGCATTGTCATGTGCCCGGCTTCTCATAGTGTTGCTGCCCTGTGACGACACACAGAATTTTGATGATGTTGCAGTGGATCAGGGCAGAGGGGCAGAAGACGCTGCCAGAGTGACCGGAGTGACAAGCATGCAAGGCATGACCATGTGCAGCATGGTCTTGGCTTGCAAATGCTACATTGAGCGCAACTGAATGCAGCTGTTGCACCCACTTGATGGCCTTGATTTGCCATCTGAGCACCCATTTACTGGCCAAGGTGGTCCACATGGACATGGTGAGACTATATGCTTGAAGTTAGAAGTCAAGCTAGAGTCCTATACCATCATGCAGCTTGTGAACTGTGTGCCTCATCAGAAGCCCCCTCACCTCTGGGCTCTGATGTTTTCACAATCAGCAGACAAAAGCCAAGAGATGCTGAGCATTGCACCATTGCATACAACAATGGAATGCATGGCAGGTGATGGCAAGTTGCATATTGCTGTTTGATTCACCTGGGTGACTGCTTCTGCTGAAGGCTCTAGTTGAGGTGGAGGGCCTTTTGCAGCATCTGAAGCTGAAATTTCAGGAGCGGCAGCCCCCTCAACAGGGCTGAATGTGCTGGTCTCCAGGCTGCCTGCAAAGATGGGGTGATGTGTTCGCTGGATGCGCGCCATGCCTCTCCTCTGCAGGACAGCATCATATTGCTGGTCAACTTGTCTGAGCAGCTACTGCACTGAGTTACTGGCCCATACAAAACAGCCTTTGCGCATGCATTGTGCAGCTTCCCAGCACAGTCTTCTTTGACTGCTGGTCAGCGTGAGGTTGTCCAACAGCTGATGCTAGTACTCAGGCCATTGCCACGTACTGTAGACAGCTCATCAGCTTTTCAAGAAAGCTTTTCCAATTGGCAGTCATGTGCCGTGCACAACTGGGGGTAGATGATTGTGAGGGCATGTGTGGCACTTACGGCTTCAGCCTCATAGCCATGGACCTCATCACCCATCTGAATGCGCTGATGGTAGTCCGTGAAGGCGTCATGCCGCCGTCCACCGGGCTTCTCCATCATGCGCTTTGCTGCCCTCTCATTTTCATCTGCCTTTTGCTTTTCAAAAATATGCCTGAAAAGGCATAGAAAGGCGTGACATGAGTTGAGAAGCTGCAGTCATTGTGGGCTTCCTCAGGCAGTTATTGGTGAAGTCACGGCCATTTGGTGACTGTCTGGGCTGAAGGCAACAGCAATTCTTTGATGGCAATTTGACATAGGTGATGTTGGTCTTGCTGCAACATCGTGAGCACTGTCAAGGTTGGCCAAAAGAATAGGCAGAAAGCTCTGTGCTTTGCTACTGTTGAGCTACCTAACACTGGTGGACATGGGCCTCTCAGGCATTCCATACACAGGCTCTCCTGCAAGCAGCCAGTTCCATGGTTATCTCTGGCCAATGAGCAGGCGTTGCTATTACTGTCATGCTTCACTGCAACACCATAAAACACAGTACCAGTCTGCTTTCAACAGAATTGTATGTGCATTGTTAAGACAAACCCTTTCACCAGAAGCAGGTAGCTAGTTCATATGAGTTCTTCAGCAAGGCATTCCTTGCAAAAGGCCAGTCATTTCTCACCCAGACTGTTGAAATGAATGGATGCTACAGGCGCTTCAAAGCGGTCAGGGAACAGCTGCAACAGGCACAGCTCTGTCTCAGCTATCGATATCAAGGTGTGGCAGGCGAAGGTCATAGCCAGTCAGCCAGCCAGCTGCAAGCTTACAAAGGGAGCCTCCATATGATCGCCGGGACCCTTTGGAGTTTTTGCTGTAAAGAATGGCTTCTTTGCTGTTCTGCCCGTCACGGGCGCCTTATACGTGCTAGCGTTCATCGCCATGCCGTGCAGAATGTCTTCGAGTTATCTCAAGCCTGGAGACTTCACGCAAGGCTCAACGGCATCGCTGTTCAGGCAACTCGAAGGCAGCCTCGAGGACTTATCACGCATCGCTTTGTTTCCGACACGATGAAGCCACCAATGCTTTTGCGTTGCGGAAGGTTGACGCAGCCAGAATCCCGGGCTCGTGAGTCAACGCTGGTGGCCTGAGGCAGGCTTGTCAGAGCAGCTTTGAACTGCGCAGGCGCACAATTATAGAACAACGATCCATCCTCGCGACTGTCAGCTGTCTTTCCCTTGTCGTTGCATGCACTGCTACTGAGCTGCGAGCGCGCCTGCGAAGCATGCAGTCAACTTGTGAAGCTGATGATCAAGACTTCCAGCCAACCAAGAAACACAAGGCATTCTGCAGATTACACAGGTCATCGAAGCACTCGTCGTCTCCAAAAGCGCGCACAATCAAAGGCTTCACTGCAGCTGGATTTGGCAAAGAGAACGAGACACCTGCCGCAACATATGCCACAGGCTCCGACGAGCGGCAAAATGTCGACGCTCACTTTGAGGTTTTACCCTTGCGGCGACCAGACCGCGTACCTGGCATTGAAAAGCAGTTTTTGCCAGCGCAGACCCCATGCTCCTCTCAGAGTCATACACCTCAGGCAGGCAAAATTCCTGTCAGGGCTTTCTTTACAAAATCACAAAGCACACAAAGCTGCCAAGGCAAGCATGGGGTGGCAGCAGGTCTGCCATGCAGAGTTGCTGCAAACCAGCAAGGCCCTGGAACATCTGCAGCTGCACCTCACACGGAATCAACGTTCAGCTGCTGTTCCCAAGCAGAAAATGATCGTGGTGCTTACAACAACCTACACCAGCTGGCTTCCAGTGCTTCACAAGATGCACTGAGCCAACTGCTGCCCAGTCAAGGAGCACAGCAGCCCAGCTGTGCCAACAAACCCATGCCTGATACTGCAGCTGCAACCTCCAGAGCGTGTACAGCAGGAGCAGCAGCAACCAGCCAAGGCCTTGGTGCATGCTCAACTTCCAGCACATCCACACTGCATGCAGACATGCACAGTCACACAGCTGTACATGCAACTCCTGCTCTTCAAACAAGCCATGCGCCATCGCCCTTGCCTGGCAACTTCATCGTGCTAGGCGCCTCAGACTCAGAGGCCGATGACGCCTCAGATGATGGCCACTTTGCTGAGCTTCAGACACAGGCACTGCAGTCAGAGCAAGCTGTGTCTGCATGGCTACAGCAGCACGGGCTATCAGCCTATGCTGCTGCATTCAGTCAGGCTGAGGTGGATTTGGAGCTAGTCCCTTGTTTGACTGATGACGACCTGAAGCAGATGGGTGTGACTGCGCTGGGCCCGCGTCGCAAGATCCTAGCTGCAGCAGCCAAGCTGGCAGTGCAAAGTGCCGAGGAGCAAATCAGCAGTGACACTACTGGAACTTCGTGCTCAGCAGCTAGCGCTGCAGCAGCCGCCACTACGGTGGGTTAGTCCTTGCACTGCTGCGCAGCATGCCTGCAATCATGAAGGCTAATATGGATGCCTGGCTAGGCGTTTTGATGAAGTGTCGTTGTTGCTGGTTTTGTCTTTGTCACATGGTGCAGGGCTTTGCCCAGTGATGTAGCCACCATTCTGTCCATGTGTATGTCTTCAATCAAAGTCACAAGGCAAAACATGTGCCTTGTTCTTTGCACAGGCACCTGCAGAAGGCATAGCTCAGGCAAGGCCAGCTGGAAAGGATGCATTTGCTGTCCTGATGCAGCAGGCCCGTCAAGAGCAGGGCAAGCAGTGCAGCAGCAGTGGCAGTGCAGCTGACAGGGCTCAGGCGCAGGCGCCTACAGATGCTCTGAGCTTTCTTATGCAGCAGGCCAGAGGCGCCCAGCAGTCCACTGCCTCTGCTCCATCTGTTAGCAGGTGCAAAGGAAATTTGATTAGCACGGTTCTGGTCGCTGCAATCATTTCTTTGCTCACAGTCTCGTTTTGGGCTTTTGACTTCTATAGTCGTGATTAGCCTATTGTGATGGCGTACCCCGATGGTTGCCGGCATAAATTTACATTCCTGCCAAGGCTAAGGCCCTACCCCATGAAAGGGCATTGGCTCTTGTGTGCCCATCTTATTGTGGGCATGCCTTTGTGCATAACACATACCTGATCTTGCACAGCAGCTATTTGAATACCTTGCTTCCTTCCTGTGAGTCATCAAAGCAAAGCTCTGTCCCACCCACAGTAAAAACAAATGTATTGAATGCGCTCTGGCACACTCTCGCCCTTGTCAGCATGTTTTCGCTCAAGGCACTAGCAGTGCAGAACATGTCAAGCAAAAGCAGCGACGCAGATGGCAAAGCAAACAGCAGTAGACGTCATGGAATACAGGACCCACAAAGCTCATGTTGGCTTCCTGAGACTCCAAGCATTGCAGTCCTGTATCAAACAGTGCATCATACGGGTGACTGCTGATAACTGGACTGCAGCTACAGGGGTCATAGGGCAGGGCCAAACAGGACAGGGCCATTGCGGCTGCCTGAGTGGCAGCTGGTGCCAGGCACTCGCTTCGTGGTGGACAAGTTTGGTGGCAAGGCCTATGAAGCTGCTCCCCACACCAAGCACTGGTTCCTCACACACTTCCATGCTGATCACTACGGTGGTCTTTCTGCATGTTGGGACTCTTCAGCGTCATCTGGCCATATCTGGAGGCATTGTTTGAGAGGAGTCAGTATCTGACAATCCTGAACACATTGTGTGTGGCTAGCATGGCCTTATGTCGCAGGTGTGCTTAGTGTGCTATGTAAGCACAGATCAGTCATGTTTCATGCACACAGCAAAGATACAACGAGCCGCAAACCCTTGCCCGCATCAAGATCTTGCAGGCGTGCACTGTGGTGTCATACAACAAGCATGTGCTGCATGCAAATCAGAAATGCATCTGTGTCTGATCTGGTCTGTTCAGCACTACCTGCTTAATGCTTGACCAAAACATGCAAGGCTGTAGTATAGCCCCGCATGCCATGAAGATGATGCATGCATACGCTCTCCTTGAGGCATGTCAGTACTGCTGTAATCAGATGCTCATCCCATGGACATCTTTTGCTCTGCTATCACAGCAGGAGAACTGATTGCAGACACAGCACAAAACCCTGACTCTGCACCCCTGTGTTTTACCCTGGGCAGCATTTCTACCAGAGAATTCCGCCTTTCATATCTTTGTGTTCACAGTATAACAAGCTCATTGTTGACCTGGGTAGAAAATCATACGCCAAGCAGTCCATATATCACAAATCTGATGCACAGAGACCTTAAAAAATGGCCCCTGGTCTCCTAGCACAGTCAGGCAACACAATGTCCAAGCATTGTACATGAAGTGACATCTGCTGCCTCTTGTCCACAGCACCTTCAATGACAAAAGCAAGCAACACAAGCTGCTTCTTGCTGCTGCAGGCGTGATCTATTGCTCTCCCATCACAGCGAGACTGGTGCACCAACGCCTCAAGGTGCCAATGGGGAGGCTACACATCCTACCCCTGCATAGCCCCATCCAGGTGGCGGGGGTCACAATCACCTTTGTGGATGCGCATCACTGCCCCGGCGCTGTCATGATCCTGTTTGAGGCCCCTGGCAGGCTGCCATTGCTTCATACAGGAGACTGCAGGTCAGTCTAAGCAACATCTGGTCTTGCACACATGGCATGTACAGACGGCTGCAGTTATCATGACATGATGCAAAGCTGCTGGCAAGCTGCCGTCTTGATTCAGGAAATTGCAGGTCAGGCCTGCTCGATGTATCAGATCATGCCTTGCAAACAGCTACTGCTCGGTTTATCAGATCATGCATTGCAAACGGCTACTGCCGTGTTCATCAGATCATGCCCTGCAAAGAGCTGCTGTCGACCTTGTGCTTAGCATGCAGCGCATCTGCACTTTGTTGGGTTTTGCAGGTGTCATGCAGGCATGCAAGAGGAAGAGTGTCTACAGAGGGTCAGGGGGGGCGCTGATCTTGTCCTAGACACGACCTACTGCCAGCCACAGTATGTTTTCCCTAAGCAAGAGGAGGTATCACACTCAGCCTTGCAAATGCTGGACGGTCTCGAATACCCGTCAAACAAGACTGTCAATTCCCTGATGTTCTGAGTTGTGTCGCCTTGCTTGTGGACTCGTGAAGTGCTTCAACAAATGGCTCATTACAGAAGAGACAGACAGCACTGTGTGACATCAAAGCAAGCTCAGTGTGACAATCACCAGCGACTTCTTGTGGAGTTTGTTTGCAAGGCAATCGTCCAGTGTTGTACATTGAAGTTGCTACTCAAGCATGCAGCTTATCAATGTCTCTCAGAGCTCAGCACTCCATGTATCAACACAACAATGATGCTGAGCCTCTGCATGCAATCCTGAGTTACAAGTGTCCTCATTGTCAACTGCTGCGCCTCTGGCTAATTATGCTGCAAATGAATGATCACTGCCTTGTATAGGTTTCCTAGTAAGCCATGATATGCCTGCAAACTACACAGTTGGTCTCTCAGAGCAGCTGCAGAAGCTGACCAGATGAATTGATAATTGCAGGTGCTGAGCTTTGTGTTGGATGCGGTGAGAGCAGAGGCATTCAATGAGAAGCGCACACTGTTCCTGTTTGGCTCATACACCATTGGGAAGGAGAAACTGTTCCTGGAGGTGGCTCGCACCATCAAGCAGAAGGTACACTGCTGCCATGATACCTTTCTTGTTTGTGCGTTGCCGTCC
>JAABUO010008390.1_pt1 | contig 11687 bp, 14 predicted proteins | sample 5559291 | NCBI WGS metagenome assembly JAABUO01 (sample SAMN10711878, study PRJNA513372) | rock metagenome | isolation source: Antarctica rocks | place: Antarctica: Victoria Land, Finger Mt sud | reverse complement strand
CTTCCAACATTTGCAAAAAAATACTTACTGTTGTTATTTGCACAGTGAGGGTAATTTGGTTGAGAAACAGGCATGCCGAAATAGCCAGATGTATCCGTCCAAGGCGATTGCGGTCCACCAGTATTGTGCATCACGTTGACTGGAAGAGGCGAGTGCTGGCCGACGGCCGGTATTGGACCTCCTATCCATTGATGTGGAGCGATGTTTAAGCACTTGGTCTGCAACGAGAGAGGTTGAGAAGGGGTTTGATGCTGGCTGAAATTCTGATATGGAGCTTGAGGGACATGTGCAATGGGGCAAACGGACTGAGGGTTGAAAGATCCTTTGGCGGGTGCTGGCGAACACATGGCGCCGAAGATGTTCTGCCCTGGAATGTACGGCGATCCATTCGGCAGCTCATGGGGGCTGGAGGGAACATCACATCGCCCAGCTAGAGTTTCGTTGACTTCAGGAGCGGCCGTGACGCTGTTCGGGTCGTAGGGCGACGGGAAGCCATAATCGGGACTCACAAGCCCGGAAGATATAGAGCCAGGTGTTGACGGTTGCCGCACATGACTGTTATGGTTGGTCCACGCATACTCATCTAGAGGAGCAAAAGCCAATCGAGCTTCCAATTGTGTGATGTGTCGTCGGGTTTTTTCTCCTACACCAAGTCAACATATGTGTTACGGAGGACCTGCACCATTGAAGCTGTCTGCGACTATGATTGCTTGAATCTAGGAAAAGGTAAAGTACTGTGTTTACGCTGAGATTTGCGATTCTGCAGTTTCCTCCGGGCTGCTAGATCTTTAACCCCAGTCCAATCATCATCCGAGAGTGATGCGGGCGGTGTAGATTCAGCTGTAGATGACCAGGAGTTCATGCTGACTAAATTCCACAATGCTAACAATACCTTACACTTACGGTACCGGGTGACAAAGGCATTATGTAGCTCTTCAATAGAGCTAACAACACAGTCAAGGTAAGCTGACTGCTACTGGGCCGTATTCTCCGCCTGCAGGCGTTGTTCTGTCTTTATTCAAAAGCGAGATGTGCGTTTTACATGGGCCTTGGGCTGTGAAGAATCCTGTCAGAGATTGGTGGACTGAACTGGGCTGATTCCGCGCTTCCAGTGGAGGCAAGGTGATCAGCTATAGTGATATGCAGCGACTGACACGTTTTTTAATCTTGTCTTTCGTGTTGTATTGTTCCCCGTTCTGCTCTGCCGTATGTGGCATCTTCTGCCGTCGATGACTCGTAACATTTTGTTCTGTCCTTCCTTCTCCCTGCCTTCTCTCCCTGTCTCCCTCGCTTCCCCTCTCCCTCTCAACGGGGTGCATAAAGTACCGAATGTTTCGTTAGGTTTTGGTTGCTGAACGTACTGTGATCGTCACCGATGAAGTTGCACACTACCTATGTGGGTAAAACGTCCCTTTAACCGAAGGGCTAAAACGAGCCGCACCCGGTCCTGCAGACTGTGCATTAGTGCTGACAACCTTGCTTTCGACCTTTGGGCCTCGTCTGCAGTCGCCAATGACAATCATAAGAACTTGCTCAAATGCACTCACCCGTCAAAAACGTGGAAAATAGGCCTCAATTGGTCAGACTTCAACGCATCCGTTCTACGTAAGGAAGCTGAACTGAGCCTTACCTTAGTTTCACTTTCGTCGCTTAGCTATCGCCCCACAAACCCTCACGGTCTACTTCTTAGGTCAAGGGCTAGATCATTTTCATACATATCTTGGGCCGTCGTAAGGCTGGGACCGGCACCTCCATACATTTCCCCTTCACATCTTCGGCCAGGTCCATGATTGGCAGAACGGAAATGTCAGCGATACTTACAGATGAAAAGGGCGTCGGCCCCCAAACTACAGTTCCCACAACATACGCAGCCGAACACCTTTAAGGTTCAAGAAATCGATCATGTTTTCGCGAACAATGGTCTTCGAGTCTCGGCGTCTTTAGTGAGTACACGACCCCGGAAAAACAAGAGTATCACTCGTTCAGTACTCACACCTTACACGTTTAGTGGGATCTAATCATAATCACGACGCTTTCTACGATGTTTCTTGTTCCACCAGCCGATACCATCGTAGCTTATATCCAGTCTGCAATGATCAAAGACCCTCGGAAAATTGGACAAGCTCAGCTGGCTTAGAGTAGCGTTCATCCTGGGTATCTTAATTACAGTACGGTACGGCTCAAGCATTTTAGGCGGGGTTGCCAAGCTCAATCCCACCAAGGGCAAACTTTATGAAATGTTCAGGGGCAAATGGCTCTACATCGACTGAAATGTCGTTTTTGAGGCTGGAAGTGCTCTTTGCATGGTGGCTTCACTATGAATGCGATGACTGTGAGCAGGGTCATAGCTGGCTTCGAGTACGTGGTTTTTCTGTCATCTCCAGACTGCCAACTGCATGACCTGGTCGATGGCTGATGCCCAACGTAGGGAGTTGGAATGTATGTCGGGTCCTTAACACTTCTTCCATTTACTACTTCTGTTTGTAATGTCGAACTCCATAACTCTATTCTGCGTTCAGTAAGCGATGCGGTGGCAATGCTTTTCATTCACTCGATTGACCTAACCAAAACACTTGGAGATCCGGTACTGCTCTTGGTCCCAGGTAAGAGTCCTTTATTTTGGTTTGCATGGTATGTCCATGTATTGACTACTCGGTTTTTCAGTGTAGAGGTTGCTTTTACGGACAACCACTCAGCCACATGGAGACGGACATCCTACATAGACCAATACATTGGAGCAGGGTTCGCTCCAGTATGTTTCCTCCTCTTACTAAAGCCGACCCCCAAAAGTCTCAACATCCATGCTTCTAGGTAAACTCAAGCAAATGTTATGTTGGTGTTACCATAAATTTTGGGGCTTTTACTGCTTTGTCCATGGTAATTAGTTTCGGGGGCGACCTGTACAACTGGAGAAATTGCGCTATGGATGGTCGGAGGGATACTACTAGCGCTGTTCTGTCTACGGCAGAGATTCGCAATCGGTACTACTGCGCTTTAGAGAACCTTCCCGGCAAACTTCCTGAGTAATAAGATATTCGGGATCCTGTTCATCTAAATGGCTGCAGCAGTGACCGGCATCTTCGTAAGTAACTCGCGACAAGCTTGACGGAGAATTAATGCTAAGGTTGATTGACGATTATGTACCGATTTCTTCTATCCCATTGTACTTTCAGTTTGTCAGGGTGATTCCCCTCTTACGGCTGGCCTTCGTCTACGGCCTTTCATAGTGCTCATGGTCTTTTTCGGTTTATCGAACGGGCCTCTTTATGGGTATCACATGTCATGGTACCTTGCTGCTGGTATTTTAATTATAGTAGGAGGAAGCTTAATGTGGGAAGAATTCAACTTATAGCGTACTTGATCCACTTTCGACGTCTACTAACCGCGGCCATTTCAGGCACCATTGATGAATGGATATCTACATTCACGCTCTATGGTTTATAGTCCTTGTTGGCATTGGTGCTGGCAATGTCCATTCAAGCTCCATTCTCGGTTGTCCAGGCTAAGGTTACACGCTATTGATGCATCGGGCTTTATATCACTTGCACAAAATCTAGGCATTGCTCTTGGTCTTGCAATTTCAGGGTGCGTCTTCCAGAACAAGGCTGTTGATGGGCTACGCTCTGTTCTCCCATCCGCTCCAATAGCGGCTCTCAGGGATGCCGTTCCTGGCGAAAACAGCAGTCATTTTCAGACCTTGTGCGGGCGCGTGAATTAGCGGTCATCATCAACGCTTTGTCTCACACGTATGTGTTGATCATCACTGTTGGAACCTTGTTCATAGTTAGATATCTCTTCATGAGCGTAAATTGCGGGATGCTCATGTCTTTCACCTGTGCGTCAAAAACGGATGTGAGATATCTAGCGAGAGCAACTATTCGTGCAAGCAGCAGCCGCGGCTTAGGATCGATCAGTACCAGCGGTATGGGTTGGTTTACTTGTTGAACTTTGTGCATATTCTACTTTGCTTCCTTGACTCGGTCCATCGTATATAGATCTATAAGGCGGTACTCCTCAATCTATAGACCTTGGAGGAATTCTCCATTTTCTTGTCATTCTGAGGAGCGGAAAACTCAATTTCGACGACATACGTAATCAACAACCTCATCCTTCATTTGGCGCTTCCTGTTTCTTCCCTTCCCTTTTCTCTCAAATAATCGAAGAATCCGAGCACGTTAGGGCATACCTCACGGTGTTCCCGATCACACCAAAGCCTACCCAGAAGATCCTAATGGAAAAGCAAATCCAACATGAGGCATGTAATCGGCGAGGTAATCTTCACCCATATGTGGTATCAACAAGCGAGGAGGTACAGATTTGATTAATTATTGATTAAGACATTATTCAACCTAGTGCTAGGTATGATTTCAGATTCCTGCAGGCTGCCATGTCGCAAAGGCTTGCAGTGAGGTAGGCGTGATCTGGAGAGTAGTGACGAAGCAATTCTTGGAACACTAAGAATTAGCGAATCACTCAAATCCTTGCTCCTTGCACGCCATGGATTATGGTTTTGCCTATGTATTCCCAGGCAATTTTCGGAGTCTCCATGCAGAATTCTATAGCGCTCCCTTCCGCCGGGATTGACCACAGTTCGCATCACGACAGATGCACGTTGTGCACTGTTTCCGGGCTCGGGGCTGAAAACATCAGGTATCTTCCGGCCTGGCAAGCCTTGTTAAACATTCCTGATGCGGCTGAGATGCTGCGTGTGTCGCTTTCAGCCCGAAATCTAGGGAATACGAGTACTGTCAGACGCATTATACGACACTGTCTCTCAAGAACGGTAACCATGCGATCCTACGCTGTAGCGGTGGCACCGACGCTTTGATCTCACTGTGGGTGGCTTAAGGTCACGACGGGCGGCAGGCATGGCGACCTTGGCTCATCTCTCTTGGCATTTGGCCCAAAATGTTTAGCATAGAAACGGTACACCCCGCTGGACTGGCCCGTGCCAAGTCATCACAGAGTGGGGCCGTTTATTGTGGCGCTGGTCCGCCCAAAGGGACTGATCGCAGAACAGATTCAGGAGGGCCAAAGTGTGTCGATAGGGTTAGCACGCGATAGCAAGGGAACCGTCCCCAAGCTCAACCACGAGCCGAGACTCTGCCCAACTTCGAGGGATAAAGCTTAACTGGTACAGCACGGTGTTGGGGGCTGAAACCATATCGGCGAGGTTCTCGCTGCGGCCAAGACACTTGTAAAGTAGCCATGGTGGGGAAGCAAGCTACATAGAGCAAATACCTTGGCATTCACAGCAAAGGGCTAAGGTACCCAAATCGAGACGACACTCTGAGGCTGGCCTGCGTTTGTGGCTGCTTTCGGCGGCAGATGGGTTCGAGCCTTCTCGGACTGCTCGTTATAGGTTCTCATCTACTAGTATACTATGTACAGACCTTGGCAGTCATGATTTATGCATGCACCCTGCAGGTTTCTTGACACTTATGTCGTCACGAGAAGGCCGCACACAGATTCGCTTGTGGAAAACCTAAGCTTATGCAGTTTTAGGGTCAATTCTTGCCTGTTGGGGTTTAACGGATCGACTACCCTTGTTGCCCCACAAGTTAACGACATGCAGATACGTATGCAGACATGCAGGAAGATAAACTCCCGCCTTCACCCTCTACTGTTTACCTGTTGTTATTACTATTGTTATTACACCAAGCCCCGTCTCATCGCAATTGGATATGAATTCTAGGCAGCAGGTCGCTAATACTAAGCCCGAGTAGAAGAGTTCACCTAGCATCCGGCCAAACCTAGCAACCGGCCAGCCCTATAGGGCTGCCATACAAAAACTTTTGATTTTTATTGCTTTAATCGCTCTATTGCTATTAAACCAGCTATTGAAGCCTCTTAGGGGCCCTCCTAGCCCTCATACCCCTTCCTAATTGGCCAGTTCCAGTTGTCACGTGATCTTCCTGCTGCTGCCCTCGTTGCCGCTCAGCCAGTCCCCGTTCTAGCTCCCTAGATGTAATTCTTATTCCTAGCTTAACTATCAGCTTCTTCTGCTTCTGTAGAATACTCATTAGAGTCGATGATATCAATGACGCTGCTGACGATGCTGGCTCTACTGCGATAGCCCGTTTTCTTGAAGTAGAAGGAGGTTTAGGGATAAAGATATCTGAGCCAAGGCGTAGTAATGCGTTCACCTCCTTGTTTCATTGTAGCTTATGTCTTTTCTTAGATATCTTGCGACACCGTAGTTTCCTTTATCTCGATTAGCCTTGTGCGTCTTTTTTTTATTAAGCTTAATGAGTTCTAGATTAGTAACGTTTTGAATAGTAAATTCAGTCATTACTCGCTTAGCTGCTTTATTCACTTTTGCTAGAACTTGACTTATTATCGCTCCTTCTGTTACCCGTTGTAAAAGTAGCTGCACATCAGAGATATTTGCAGAAGTTAAAACAATCTTAAAGTCATCGTCGGGATCAGAGTATATGACTGTAGCTTCGGGCGACGTAGTAGAACGAATAGTAATATTATACTGCTGTAGCTGCTTAGAAGAAGAAGAAGAAAATCGCTCGAGAATTAACTGAGAATTAAACGAAAGAAGCTTTACAGTTCTTCATGCTTTCTGAATAATATCTGAAGTAATTACGTCTTACCGAGCCTGTTAATACAGCTCTAAGAAGTTAATTTTATTAATAAAATAACTGATTCTCAGACGAGTGACTCGTTGAACATGATTTTTGTACGCGATTAATAGCGAAGCAAAGATCTTAACGTTAAATGACTGAAGTAGATGCGTAATATAAGCTGACAGACATAGAAGAATGATTTTGCGACTGATACAGTACTTAATGACTTAAGTAATAATATGAGAAGCATGCCCGTTAATACAAAGTATTCGATAGTCGTCTTTTCTTAAGAGTTTCGTCTCAGAATTAAAGCATTTCTGTATTCACGTCAGTCTCAGCTCATTATTAATTCAGTCATTATCATTAACAGCAATATGATTCTTTTTTAAAATCTTAAATCAGGCCTTTTATTGTTATTTTGTCTTAAAGATTATTCATGATTTTAAGATTCTTTCATTCATTAAAACATATTTAATAAGAGATACTCATTTCCGATTATCACATTAAGTCATATGAGATTTCTTTTCATGCTTAAAAATCATAACTCGTAGCTTAACAATGACGTTTTACATAAAGCACTTTTCATTCATATTGTAGATATTCTGCTCTTGTACTTTATATTATTCTTTGAAGCGGGAAAACAGCTCGAATTAATTAATTAAGATAAAATAATCTTCTGCTGAAACACGTTCTTTATTAAGTAAAGAAACGTATATTGTTTTAATTTAAGAATGACGTTTCAAGAACTTTTAAGATTAATTAATTTTAATAGCTTTAATATCACTCTTCTGTAATAATAATTCGCTCGTCATAAATCGTATCTGTTTCACACGTGAAGATTAATCTCAGCTTTAAAGACGGAGAATTCACGTAAGTAAAGCTTCTTCTTCTTCGAAAGTAAGGCGCTGAAACTGCTCATTGCGTATATGAGCTGATTTTGCGTCATTAATTCGATCTTAAAGGATAATTCTTAAAACATCATATAAATCAGCGATTTTTCTTTGCGAAATCTTCTTATTAGCTAATAAAGCTTTCTCGTAGCGAGCTATCGCAAGCTGAATACGTTCTTCTAGAGATAATTCGACTTCTTTAGTTGTAGAGAATGATGTAGAAGACGTAGCCATTGTTCTAATACAGTAATATTGAATAGTAGAGCGTTTGAAACAGTAGATTTTGAAGATTTTGTATGGCAGCCCTATAGGGCTGGCCGGTTGCTAGGTTTGGCCGGATGCTAGGTGAACTCTTCTATCAGGTACTACGTATGTTCAAGACTAGGGTGAATTATGGTCAACAAGTACGGATAACGAAGATCAAGATCAATCAATCGTGACGACTCACTACCGAGAAGAACTCACGATGTCGCCCTGTCAATCATGCTCATGTCAAAGACTTGAATTTGGCAGCGCAGAAATCTCTCCAGTGCAGATTGCGCAAGCGGTTCGTCAGGTGGACCAGAGAGGGTAAAAGTTTTGCTATTGATCAAGTATCTCCAGCAAGTCTACCTGATGCGGAAGAGGGCACCGCAGTGGCAAGGCTCAACTATTTTTACATCTTTCTTTTGAAATAGAACCAGCTATCTCGTCACTTGCCTCTGAACTTCGGCCGTTAACCATGGGGAGGACTTGGGCATGGCCGAGATCTCGCTTAGGGTACCTAAATAATTACGGCCGTTGAATCTTTTTAACTCGAAAGCCTTTGTCCCATGGTTTTGTAATTCCTCTACTGCTGTCAAGTTGCATCGGTTGTTAAGTCTTCCACTTGTCCCATGTTCTAGTCCTTCGATGCTCCAGTTGTCCGAATCATCAATTCCTCAACCGTTCGCTGAGGAACTGGTTCTGGAGTCTCGGAACCATCCCATGATCTAGTACGCCAATTCATCAACTCAACAGCCAATAGCGGCAAAACAATCTGATCGGTCAACCTGTCGCATCTCAGAAACATGGAAATAATTACGTTGCACAAAGAACCAGAACGAGTACCATCAGACAATTGGCATGACCTATCTCAGGATCCAATTCTACAAATCATCGCTCAATAGTGACAAAGTAAATTGGTGGGTAAACAGAAGACGAGTAAGACCTTCCAGCGATAATAGACGTGTCTGATAATCCAATTTTTCTTGTCATCGCCCAATATTGACAAGGCAAATTAAACCTCGAACATGTCGTCTTCGAGATACTCGGAGAAGAAAAGTTATCGTTATCGCGCAAAGAATCAAGACCAGTGCTCCTAGCCATAGCACAGACATGTAGAAGTTTCATACTTCCCTTTCCTATAGACAACCATAGATGAATAATTTATACCATAACCCACATGACACGCGCTCCTCACATCACACGCACTCCTCACATCCCCTTTCCCCCAATCTAATCAAAATGAATCCTCCACAACTCCCTATCACTCTCCCCCTCAAACGCCGTCCGCGTGTGCAGCATGGCAAAATTATCGCTCACCAACACGTCTCCCGTCTGCCAGCTAAAATACAAACACACCCGCCGGTCATACAGCATCTGATCCACCAACCGCACATAATCGTTACTCCCGTTCTCGATGTTGATCACGCAGTTGGCGAACTTAGTCTTCCATTCCGGCCAGGGCTCGTGCCATCTCACGCACGGTTTTTGGGAGGCCGGGTGAGGGACGATGAGGGGCAGGTTCCGCATGTGGTTGTCCCAGAAGCCCGAATTCTTGCAGTCCCAGGTGAGAGCTTGCAGTTCCTCGAGCGTGTACCTAGGTGGTAGGTGCCGGAAAAAGAGCGCGGACGAGGCGAAAAGCGTGTACCCTGACCCTGGCGCGCAGGGGGTAATGGACGTGAAATACTGGAAGCGTGGCGGGTTCGACACGGAGACCTCCTCGCCGGTTTTCTCGTCGACTTTCTTGACGAATTTGAACATGCCGTCGTAGTGCATCGGCATTGCCTCGGAGCTGACGACGTTGTTGGCCATGCGGTCGGAGCGCCCGGCGTCTTTGACTTTCTGCTTGATGCCGAACGTCCAGGGGGCGACTGTGCCGAGGTCGTACGCCTTGGCTTCGAAGGTGTGCTCGTCGGTGGTGTCGGCGAAGTTGCGCAGCACGACGGGGGAGCAGTGTTCGGCGAGCCCGCGCACTTTCTGCATGTGCACATTGTGCAGGCTGTATCTGCTGGAGGGGTTGGTGGGCGACACGATGAGGCCGGTTGGGTACATGTAGTTGAAGGTGACGTCCATACCGGGCCAGTGGAGGAGGGGGCTGCGTTCGCGGAAATGCGAGGGGCGGCCAGAAGGGTAGAAGACGAGGTCATGGGTGCGGGCGGGCACGGAGAGGGCGTGGCACGTGGTGATGGAGCCGTCGAGGGCTTGGACGAGGGCAGAGTGCCAGGGGGTCATTTGGCAGCGGCCTTGTTGGGGAATGAGGGACATGGAGAGTTTGCTAGTTTCCGTGGAGGGGTGGATGGAGAGGCGGACGTGCGAGGAGAAATTGTTCACAATGGAATTGGCAAAGGCCTTTTGATGAACAACATTAGTGCGTTTTGGGGATTCTGAGAAGTGGAATTACCTTTCCACGGCCAATCATGCTTTTGGCTACATCTTCACGGAACTTTTTGTGCTGGGCTTTGCTCTTTTGCTCCGATTCAGGCCCATTGTTTGCCAAGTCGGTTTCGAGAAATTTGATATAACCACGATACGTGAGAGTCGTATCTGCATCATTGGCAATCTGAGTGTCCGGGTCAAAATTTTCCGGCAGATATCGCTTGTATAGACCATCCCGGAAATTGGGTGCATCACGGAGATACCCCTCCTCGTGTAGAGGCTCCGAGATATCCTCTTGATCTATGAGGTCGCGGAGACGGACGAAATTCAAGTTGTTGCATTCAAACTCCTTGGCCATTTGGCGTAGCGCTTGCCCATATCTCCAGACTTCCTGATCCGATACACCAAGGAGATCTTATGGGTCTGTCAGCATTGCTCCGATTAAAAACCTTGTGACGTTTAGCCTCACCATTGTACATCAAACCATCCGAAACAATGAACACTTTTGCTCCACCAGGGTAGACATCTGCGATTGCCTTGCACAAACCGTCAAGGTGCTGCAACGCAATCTCTTCGCCTTTATCAGGAAGGTCACCAAGGACCTTGGTCGTCTTGTTTGGAGATTTGAAGGGAAAGGCAGGGAGAACCATGCAGACGGGCTCATTCTGGGCGACGAACTTTTCGACTTGCACAAGGAACTTCTTTTTTGCGCCCCAAGTCTTGGAGACGTCACTGGGGTGGGGCAAACGATACCGTTCGAGAACGCAAACAACATCTTCGCTGATCGCCTTGATCGTTTTCACTTGTGGTTTCTCCTTTGCGTAGGGATCATAGGGTGGTAGCGCAGTCACTTCTGTGCTGTCGGGCTCAACCGGATCTGACTCCTTCTCAGAGACAGCGGCCGCTCGGCCTGCTGCCGAAGATGTTTCAACTGTTTCTGACTTCTGTATAGCATCTTGTAGCGCAGCAATGCCGTCCACGGTCGTATCCTGGATCGGGAAAACCTCCACAACTGTGACGGCTTCCTTCAGAGTATCCCCGTTAATTGAGGTATTGGATGATTGTGGTGGTGTGATTTCCCGAGAGTAAATGGCAGCGGGACTCTCAACGCCCTTAGCTGTGATATCTGGAAGTTTGAAGTCGATGTACCCAGGGATGGTACGTGCGGGAGACATTATTGCAGATGATGAAGCAAGTCCGTTCAGGTAAGAAGAGTATGGAAATGAAGAAGAGGCTCCCTTGCTTGAGGAGACAAGGAAAAAGAGTTTCCTTGATGGCTGAGGCCGACTAGTAGGTTTTATATCAGACCCTGGTGACTTCCAGTCTCTAGGCTCGTGGGAGATCCTCAGCTCGTCTAACTCCAAGCTGAATTGTTGAAGATCGTTCCTCAAACGGCTGGGTGGTCAGCACAGCGTAATGACTGTAAGATACCTAGTCCTTGATCTAGAACTAGACAAAAGCGCCTCAAATCCCTAGTTTGTACCCGTCATAGGGCGTACGGAATCAGGAGTTTGAAGGACAAGCCGAGCCGAGGATGCAGAAACCTCGCCCCAATACAATTTGTTAGTAAGGGGCTGGATAATGTGGAAAGTATGTGTGATCG
>JAABUO010008389.1_pt1 | contig 11687 bp, 9 predicted proteins | sample 5559291 | NCBI WGS metagenome assembly JAABUO01 (sample SAMN10711878, study PRJNA513372) | rock metagenome | isolation source: Antarctica rocks | place: Antarctica: Victoria Land, Finger Mt sud | reverse complement strand
AACGGCCCATGCGCCGTCCGGTCCCCCGGCAGGGCGTCGTACAGGTTGTTCGGCGTATTTGGGTCTTTGGGCTGATTTGGGCGCTGCTGCGACTTGAAGCCCGTCCGGCCCAAGTACCAGTCGCCGATTTGCGGGAACAATTTGTTTCCTAAGATAGCGACATCGGTGGAGGTGCCGACAAAAATTTCGCGCCGGTCATGGTGCGCGGCCCAGTAGACCGCTTCGGCGGCGACTTCCGGCTGGTAAATCGGCGGGACGGGCTGCGGCTTGTTCGGCAGCAGGTTCTTGACCCATTCAAATTGGGGCGTGTTCATCGCCGGCATCTGCACCATGCAAAGCTTGACTTCGGTTTTGTCGTGCAGCAGCTCGGCGCGGAGCGAGTCGGCGAAGCCCTGAATGGCGTGCTTTGCGCCGCAGTAGGCGCTTTGGAGCGGGATGCCCCGGTATGCCAGTGCCGAACCGACCAGCACGATATGGCCGTGGTTGCGCGGCAGCATCCGCTTCAAGGCCGCCATTGTGCCATAGACCTGGCCCAGATAAGTGACTTCGGTGACGCGCTTGAAGTCGTCCGGGTTAATTTCTTTGACCGGCCCGAACACGGAAGTCATGGCGTCATTGACCCAGACATCAATCGGTCCGAATTCGTCTTCGGCCTTCTGCGCCGCTTCTTCGACTTGGGCATGGTCAGCAACGTCGCACGGCAGAATCAGCGCCTTGCCGCCCGCCGCTTCCACGTCTTTTTTGGCTCCTTCCAAGCCGTCCATGCCCGCCCCACCGCGTGCAATCAGCCCGACCGACGCGCCCCGCCTGGCGAACGCGACCGCAATGGCCCGGCCCAGTCCCGCCGATGCTCCCGTGACCACCACTACTTCCTTCTTGTCGCTCATGTTCTTCTCCTCGGTTTCTTTTCCTCGGTTGACCGCGTTGTCAGCGGACATAGTGCCGGCTGCCGTTGTTTAAGTTTTTGTAATACTCGTGGCCGTTGTAAACATAATACTTGCGGCCGCTGCGCGTGAAGTTGCCGACCTGACGATGGTAGCGCACATCGTGCTTGTGCGTCGTCTGGCTTTGCCGGTGCCGCGCCTTTTCGTAGCGGCTTGCGGAGTACGCCGCACCCGCCACGCCGAGCAGGCCCAGGGTTTTGTTGCCTTTGAGCAGTCCAACCCCGCCGAGGACGGCAGAGCCGATGCCCAAATTGCGGTAGTTATTCTTGCGCTTCTGTACGCCGTCGGCAAAAACCGACAGCGGCGCACACAGGCTGACGGCGAACAATGCTGCGGCGGCCCACAGGCCGAATTGTGTTTTCTTCAAGGTAGCTTCTTTCTACCGGCACTTTTTAAAGACGCACGGCGACAAACATCAAATACAGGGCAATAATGATCGCCCCGCCCCAGCGCGACAATGCCCCGCGCCAGAGCAGGAGCAGCGAGGCCAGTGTCAGCCCCAGCAGCCAGGCGGTTTCGGTCACTGACGCCCGACTGCCGCGCCCCAGGCCGAACACGACCGCAGGAACGGCAATCCCAGCCAGCAGGTTCAGCGTGTTGGAGTTCAGCGTTTCGCTGACCACCGCCCCGCCGCGCCCCTGCCGCGCCAGCCGCAGCGCGGCATACACATTCGGCAGGCCGGTCAGCACCGCCAGCACCAAAGCGCCGACCACCGCGCTCGGCACATGCCAGGCTTTGCCCAAAAACAGCGCGGATTGAACCATCTCAATGCTGCCGCCGACAATTACCGCCAGCATCGGCGCAAGCAGCCAGACCGGCCCCCAGCCGCCCTGCTTTTTCCCGCCCGGCTCCGACGGCTCGTCCTGCTCGCCTCCGTCTTCCCTGTGCAGGCTTGCCGCCAGCGCTCCCGCTCCCGGCAGCTTCAGCCCGCGCAGGCGACCCGGCGAAAGCGCCAGCAGGACCACATACGGCAGCAGGACGACAATTATCAGCGCTAGGGTCCACCCCGGCAGCAGCCATCCCAGCACCATAGCCCCCGCCAGAAGCGTCGTCAGCACGGCGACGCTGCCGTGCAGCAGCAAACCCGCTCGGTCGTCATTGATTTGTCCCACCAAGACTGCGCTGAGGCCGAGCAGCCCCGCCAAGTTGAACAAATTGGAGCCAAGCACCAGGCCATAGCCCACGTCATGCGCCCCCGAAAGCAGCGCCGTCACCGCCGCCGAAATCTCCGGCGCGTTCGCCCCCAGCGCCGTCAGCAGGCCCAGCAGCCCTTCAGATAGGCCTAGATTTTCGCCGAGGCGGTCCAGCCCCGCCGTCATTTTTGCGCTTGCAAACAGCACCAGGGCCGCGCCGCACAGCAGCACGACCACCGCAAATCCTACCGATAAAATAATAAAGCCTTTTGCCTAGCCGGAATGCCGGGGTTGTAGAAAACCCCGGCAAAAAAGCGTCCTTCGGACAAAGATTAAGCCGGACAAAGATTAAGCCGGACGAAGATCAGAAGGCAGGCTGTTTGGCCTTTCCTTGTCCGAAGGACATACTCTTGCCGGGGTTTTCTACAACCCCGGCACTACCCTTCACTTTTGACGGCTGCACTTTTGACGGCTGCACTTTTGACGGCTGCCGCAAATCCGCACCAATCACTCAGGACTACCATTTGTTCCGTTCCCGAAGTCAGCAACCCGGAAACATACGTCGTGCGGACATCTCGCCCGCCCCCAGCCCGGAATGCCGCCGGCAGAACCAGGAAGCCGACCGCGTCCACGCTTCCCGCCGCGCCCGCTCAGGTCATGGCAGTCCAAACCGGCGTCTGCTTGTCGCTCACCTGCTCCTACGTTCCATTCTCATTACGCTTTATTCTCATCCGGCTCCGGGCCGCTTAAACTGTGCCTCGTGCGGGCATAGCGCTCCGAGACGGCTTCGCGGTCTGCCGGCTGCGACAGGGCGCTGCGCCCGTCGTGAACCAGGCGGGCCTGCCGGCGCAGCGCTTCCCGGTTTTCTTCTCCAGTGGCCTGTGCGGCGACCACTTCTAAAGTTTCCAGCAGGTGCAGAGTTACCGCCAGGCTGCCGCTTGCGTACTGCCGGATCGGGTCAAAGGCCGAATTGACCATCTCCGGGAACAGCAGCGGACGGGCAACGATCCGCAGAACGCCGTCGTCGTCGTAGCGGCAGAGCGACGGGACCGGGCGGGTCGCCAGACGGGACAGCGCTTCGCCCATGCGGTCCAGGCAGCTCATCGCCGTAAACGGGTCGTTGATGCCCGGCGACAAGGCCCGCGAGGCGACTTCGACTAATTGGTCCATGCCAAAGCCCGCGTCCGCCGTCATGGTCCGGTTCGGTCCCAGCGTGAAGGCTTTGTTCAGCTTTTCGCACCAGTCCTTCGGCAGCGGCAGGGCAGCGTACAGGCGCGCCAGCGGCGCTCCCTCGGTGGCAAATGCGCCGGGCCGGAGCAGGATTTCCACAAAGCCGCCTGCCGCCTGCGCCAGGGCCATCAGCTTGTCTTTATCCACGCCTTGAACGCAGCCGCTGTTCTTGGCGACAACCGGCACGGACGGCAGTGCGGACGCATCCCGCTCGCTCGGCGTCCGCTCGCCGCTGTCCTTGCCCAGCGTGGCCGGATACAGCCGGTCAATCGCCTTATTCAGCTCCTTCGAGACGGAAGCAATGACGTGCGAGGCTTGAATGGAGGCCGACACATGGTTAATAAAGTAAATCAGTACGCCGACGCTTGCCAGCGCCAAAAAAGCTCCCATCGTGACCGAAAAGTTCGGCACGAACACATCGGTCTGATCGCCCCGAATGGTTCTGAGAATCAGCAGGCAGTAAACAAACGTGCCGATAAACGTGCCAAGCACGATCTGGTTTCCCGTGTCGCGCAGGAAGCCGCGCAGCAGGCGCGGGCCGAACTGCGACGACGTCAGACTCAGCGTCGCAATCGTGATGGAGAACGTCGTTCCCGCCACGGTAATCACCGACGAGGCAACGGTAGACAGCACGGAGCGTGCGCCCGATGCGCCGCCGGCGTAAATCCAGGCGTAGCCCGTCAATGCGGAAAAGTTCAGACGCCGATCCAGCGCCAGAAACGCATACGACAGCACAATCGCCGCCGCCGTCATCAGCGACGGCACAAACCAGTAGCTGCCGCGCAGCGCTTCCCAGAAGTTAGATAAAAACGATTTCATGCGCGAGTGTTCGGCTCCTTATCGCACCCGGCACTTCCAGTGCCGGGTTCCTGCCGTGCCTCGCCTCTACTTCAAGCGCGGGACGCCGCCGAGCCAGGTATCCGGCGGGGACACGTCATAGCGGATGCGCGGGGCATCCGGGCAGCGCTCCGGCGACGAGAAGATGGCGTCGCCTTCATTGATTAAATAATCGGCGGTGCGGGCGGCCAGGGATTGAATGGTCAAGCCGGGGTTCGCCGACCCCTGCGTCGGCAGAATGCTGCCGTCGCAGATGAACAAGTTCGGGATGTCGTGCGTCCGCCCAAACTTGTCTACGACCGAAGTTGAGGGGTCATTGCCCATCCGTGCGCCGCCGACCAGATGGGCGTAGCGCTGCTCCTGCACCACTTCTTTTGCGCCCGCCGCGCTCATCACTTCCATCACTTTGTTTTTGCCGAACTCAATCAGCTTGTTATCGTTGTCGTGCAGGTCGAAGTTGACGTGCGCGACGGGCAGGCCCCGGTGGTCTTTCTGCTCCGCCAGCGTGACCCGGTTGTCGGCCCAGGGCAGGATTTCGCCAAGCATACCTAAAGCGGCCCAGTGATTGTATTCCATCATTTCGCGGCGCATTCCCCAGCCCCACAAGCCTTTGGCGACCATCATCTGCTTGGCAAACGCAATCGGCAGCGGGCCGACGGTCTGAATGGCAAAGCCCCGCGCAAAGCCGCGCTTCGGGTCGGTCTCGTAAAACTCTTCGGTCAGGGCGTGCGCGGGCGGCGCTTTGTACATCCGAATGGGATCGTCAAAGCGGCCCATCACGACGTTGCCCGCCTGCGCCATCAAGTAGCGCCCGACCGTACCGCTCGAATTGGCAAGGCCCTGCGCGTGACCCGCGCAGGCGGAGTTTAAGAGCAGGCGCGGGGTTTCAATCGCGTAGCCGCACACAATCACAGCTTTTGCTTTCTGCTCGTGTTCGTTGTCTTCCCGGTCAAAGTAAGTGACGCCGGTGACGCGCCCGTCTTTGCCCAGATTGATGCGAGACGCCATGGAATGCGGCCGGATTTCCGCGCCGTTGACCACCGCATCGGGGACATGCGAGACAAGCGTGCTTTGCTTTGCCCCGACTTTGCAGCCTTGAATGCAGAAGCCCCGGTAAATGCAGTGGGGCCGGTCGCCGCGTGACCCGGACAAAATGGCGACGGGACCGCCGGCGCACACGGGGATGCCGAGCTTGGTGCAGCCGTCAATCAGCACATTGCCGACGCCGCCCATCGGGTGCGGCCCAAACGCATAGCCGTGCGGGTCGCCCCAGGGGTAATGCGCCGGGCCGGCGACCGGCATTTCCAGCTCCAGCAGCTCGTAGTAGGGCTTGAGGTCTTCGTAGGAAATCGGCCAGTCCACGCCGACACCGTCTAAAGTATGCGTGTGGAAGTCCGACGGGTGAAAGCGCGGCGTGAAGCTTGCCCAATGCACCGAGCCGCCGCCGACTCCGCGCCCGCAGTTGTTCGCGCCGAGCGCCAGCGGGTCTTCGCCGCCGGTGACACGCGGCTCGGTCCAGTAGAGGTTGTGCGAGCCGGCTTCATCGCTGACCCAGTCCCGCTCGGTGTCCCAAAACGGCCCGGCTTCCAGGGCGACGACCTTAAACCCGGCCCGTGACAAGCGCTGCGCGAGAACGCCGCCCGCCGACCCGACCCCGACAATGCAGTAATCCACTTGTTCATCAGGCCGGAACTTCTGCATCACGGGCGGCAGGAACTGCATCGCGCCGAGCATGTGCAGGTCTTTCGCCGGGGCTTTAAATTTGCCTTTAATGGGTTCTTTGAACAGCGGCTTGTCTATCGGCCGCTCCTGCGGCGACTGCGATTTGCGCTTGGAGACGTCTTCCAATTCGTCTTTTGAATTCTCGCTCAATGCGTTCCCCCTTGACCCGGCGTTCCATGCCCTTCCGCGCCGCCGACCGGCTCGGATTCGCCCGACAGCGCGGATGGCGGCGTTTCCCACTCGTAGCGCTTTTCATGGACTTCCCAGGGTTCCGGCTCGCCGCGCTCCAAGCGGAAATAAGCGCGGGGATACGCCGGCCCGCCGAAGCCGATTTCGTCCCAGGCGTAAGGGTGGGCGTAATACTGCTCGACAACGTCCTGCACCAGCAGCATCCAGAACCGATGCACGGGCATCTTTTCCCACGCTTCCCCGCCGTCGGGCTTGCCATCATGCAGCGCCTTCAGCACGGCGTCCTGGTCGGTCGGGCTGAGTTCCAGAAACTCTTGACCGCACCGCGCTTTGGCCGCGTCGTTGATGCCCGTGAGGCCCAGGCGATACGCATCGGGGTCCGGCGGCATTTTCGCATAGCGGTAGCCGTCGGTGCGCCCTTCCGCCAGGCGCTTGTCAATGCCGGGGACAATCGGGATTTTGTGGCCGTCATCCCGGTCGTTCTGCGGCAAAATCCGGTCGCAGACCGCCTGCATCAGCCTGGCTTCCTCTTCGTCAAAGAAGCGCAGAGGCGGCGGCGGCTCGATGCGCTTTAAGACGACTTTGCGGGTCGCTTCGTCCCAAAAGCTCTGCTGACTGAGCGTATGAAAGCCGGGATAGTAGCCCGGCTGCGTAACCGGCGGCAGCGGCTGTTTTGTTTTCGGGTCCACCGGCCATTGATTTGGATCGGACATAATAATTACTCTTCCTTCACTTTTCCCGCCGCATCAAACACGCCAGAACACCCATTGCGCCGGCGGCGGCGAGCAGCAGCGGGGCAAAAATCGGCGGGCCGTACATGATGTTATACAGCGGCTTTTGGAGGCCGCCCGGACGGCGCAGAACGCCGCGCACATGGAAGAAAAAGCCGACCGCGCCGTTGAGTATTGCCAGCAGCGACGTGATCGGCAGCAGCACTTTTCCGGCCCATTTGCTGAACACGGTCGCTCCTCCGGCCAGCGTCAGCAGCAGGGACGACGCCACCGGGGTCCACTGCACCCAGTAACGGTAGTTATTTTTGTAGTGTGAATACAGCGCTTCGATGCCGTTGAACAGGGACGCCGCCGCCGCCGCCGCCGCGAGGTGCTTTTGGTAACGCCCTTCGCGCAGGCTCTGCTCCCAGCTTTCGCTGCCCGGCCCGCTGCTGCCCGTCCCCTGGCTGCTTTGGTGCTTTTCGGAATGCACCGCGCCCAGCTCGAAAAGCGTTTGCAGCGGGCGCATGGCGGGGTGAACCGACGGGTCAGCGGGGGGATCGGTACGGCGCAGGAACGCCGCCAGTACGCCTAGATAGCCGGCAATGCCGAACAAAAGCGGCGCGAAGATCGGCGGCCCCATAATGAGATTAGCAACCGGCAGACGCCAGCCGCCCGGCTTGCGGACAATGCCGCGCACATGAAAGCCGAAGCCCGCCAGGCAGATTAAAAGCGTCGCCCCGGACACCGCCGGCAGGACTGTTTTGGCGGCTCGCTTGCTGAACGCCCCCCAGACGCCCGCCACAAGCAGCACGGGGCTGATAATGACCGGCCAGTACATGACCTTCTGGCCGTAGGAGCCGCGGTAATGCTCGTAAGCGACTTCCAGGCCGCTGAGAATGCTGGACAGCCCGGCAATCAAGGACAGCGCCTGCTGAAACCGTCCTTCCCGGATGTCCGTGTCGGCGGCAACCGTGTCGCGGACCAGGGTATCGAAAAGCGACATATTTTTTCCTTCGTTGTTGATGCCGGGCGAAAGGCCGACGAAAATGCGGACGAGCAAAGATTTTGCGTATAGCCCTCAACGGCGTTGCTGCATAAATCAAGCACCATGTGTTTCAACACATGGTTCTCTCTTCCGGCATAGCTGTTTACACCCGGTACTTTTCTGCATCCGCCCGCTTGAACTCCAGGCCCATGCCGGGGCGGGACAAATCCGGGTACAGCACACCGTTCTTGGGAAGCAGCGTGCCGTCAAACAGCATCTGCTCAATCCGGGCATGATCGTGAAAATACTCCAGGTGACGGAAGCTCAAAGCGGCACAGCCGGGCGCGACATGCAGCGACGGGGCGCAATGCGCCGACAGGGGCGTTTGGTGCGCGTGACACAGCGCGTCCACGCCCAGAAAGCCGGTTACGCCCGCGCAGCGGGAAGCATCGGCTTGCAGCACGTCCACCGCCTCGGCATCCAGCATCCGCCGGAAATAAAGCAGCGAGTAGCCGTACTCCCCGGCGGCGATGTCCATGCCCGCCGGTCCCCGGTCCCGGAGCAGGTGCAGCCCGGCGAGGTCATCGGACGGACGCGGCTCCTCAAACCAGGACACGCCGAGCGCCCGGTACTCTTCGGCGAATTGAAGCGCCTGCTTGCGGGAGTATGCGCCGTTTGCATCCACAAAAAGCTGCACGTCCGGGCCAATCGCTTCTCTTGCCCAGCGCACTCGCTCTAAGTCTTTGTCCGGGTGCGTCCCGACTTTCATTTTGACGCGGGGAATGCCCTGCGCGGCCCAGCCGCCTAATTGGCTTTGAAGCTGCTCTTTGGAATAGGATGTAAAGCCGCCGGAGCCGTAGACGGGAACGCCGTCGCGGGCTTGGCCCAAAAGCGAGGCGAGGGGCAGGCCGAGCAGACGGGCTTTGAGGTCCCAGAGGGCGTTGTCTACGGCGGCAATCGCCGTGGAGCAGACGCCGGGGCGGCCCAGATTGCGGATGGCATGGTTCATCGCCATCCATGCGCCGGGAATGTCGAAAGCGTCGCGGCCTTTAACCGTTTCGGCCAGCGTTTCTTGTATGACAAGACAAGCTGCAGCGTCGGTGTAAGTGTAGCCGAGGCCGGTCTCATTCCCGGCCTTGACTTCCACCAGCACCAGCGTTGTTTTGTCCCAGGCGAATGTGCCGTCGGCTTCCGGCGCGTCCGTCGGCACGGTATAGGCGGACACATCCAGACTTGTGACGGGGCAGTCTGAGGGGTGCATGATTTGCTGACTTTCCGGCCCAAAGCCAGCGTTCAAGTCACTGCGGTGGCAGGGAGAAATGCGTGCGCTCAGATGACTTCGCGGACTTTGTCCTTCAGGACAGTTCGAATGATGTCCCAGCGGTCATGCTGGCCGCCGGCAAGAGCTTCTGCGAAGTGCATGGCCTGCTTCATATTGATTTTGCCGGGCAGCGGGGGTTCGTTGGGGTCCACAACGGCCTGGATCACTGCCGGGCCTTTGTGCGCCAGCGCTTCGCGCAGCACCGACTCGGCTTGTCCCGGTTCCTCAATGGTATAGCCGGACGCGCCGCAGGCGGTCGCAAAGGCCGCAAAGTCAATCGGCTCCAGATCCACACCGAACTGCGGGCTGCCGTCCGCCACCATCTGCTCCCACTTGATCTCCCCCAGGACATTGTTTTTGATGACAATCACTTTGACGTTGAGGTTGTACTTCACCAGGGTCGCGATTTCCCCCATCAGCATTGTCAGGCCGCCGTCGCCGACGACGCACACAACCTGGCGGCCCGGATAGGCAATCGCCGCACCGATGCTGTAAGGCAGACCGTTCGCCATGGTCGCCAAAGAACCCGACAGCGAGAACTTCATGCTGCCGCGCATCTCCAGGTAGCGTGCGCTCCAGGTGGCAATTGTTCCACTGTCGGACGAGACAATTGCGTCGTTGTCCAGCAGCTTGTTGAGGTTCCAAGTTACGACCTGGGGCTTCATCGGCATATCAGTCCGAGTGCCGCGCTCTTGGAGAAGGTCGTTCCAGCCCTTCATATTTTTCTGAGCTTGTTCCAGGAAGCTCTGGTCCTCTTTTTTGTTGAGAAGCGGCAGAAGAAGTCTCAGAACAGTCTTGCAGTCGCCGACGAGGCCGACTTCGACGTCCTGACGCAAGCCGATGCGGGCCGGATCAATGTCGATCTGGACAATTCTGGCTTGCCCCGCTTTGGGATAAAAATCCATGTAGGGGAAGCCGCTGCCGGCGATGATGAGCGTGTCGCAGCCTTCCATCACGTCCATCGAGGGCGCGGTTCCCAGCAGGCCGATGCCGCCGGTGGTGTACGGGCTGTCGTCAGGGATCACCGCCTTGCCAAGCAGGGCTTTGATGACCGGGCCGGCAACTTTTTCGGCAAGCTCCAGCACCTCGTCACGACAGCTCAGGCAGCCGCTTCCGGCCAGAATTGCCACGCGGGATCCCGCATTGATCAAATCTGCCGCTTCTTCAAGCGTCTTCTGCATCGGCTGCGGGTAGGCAGCGGAGAACAGATCCGCGCTGTGCTTGGCGACATTTGCACTTGAACGCTCGGCATCGTCCGTTGTCCACTGCTGGATGTCTTTCGGGATGGTAATATGGCTGACTGAGCGCCGCGCCATTGCAGTTTTGATTGCCTCGTCGACGACATTTTCGACATGCGCCGGCCCCATGACACGCTGATTGTAGACACACACATCCATGAACAGCTTGTCCAGGTCCACATCCTGCTGGTAGTGCGTTCCGATCAAGTCATGGAACGTGTGGCCCGTGATCGCCAGCACCGGCTGGCTATCGCATTTGGCGTCATACAAGCCGTTCAGCAGATGAACCCCGCCGGGACCGGATGTTGCCAGGCAAACGCCCAGACGCCCGGTGTATTTCGCATAGCCGCAGGCCGCGAAGGCCGCCGCTTCTTCATGGCGGACCTGAATAAATTTCAGCTTGTCTTGGCGGGTGCGAAGCGCTTCAAAGATGCCGTTGACACCGTCTCCCGGAAATCCGAATATCGTATCAACGCCCCAGGCGATAAGCCGATCTGCCAGCAGTTCGGCGACTGTCGTTTTTGCCATTAATTTTTCCTTCTTGTGCCTGCCCCAGTTCTAAAAGTTGTCGTTTGTATCATAAGACGCCAACACATAGCCTACTATACACGGATTTTCAATTTTGCAAACGTGTTTCCAAACGAGCCGTCGCAATCTCTCATCACGTCTTCCGACGGTCCCATGCCGAGCAAACCGAGGCCGCAGGTAGCCGGCGGATGGTCATCGGGAACGACCGCTTTGCCGAGCAGGGCTTTGACGATGGGAGAGCCGATCTTCTCGGCCAGCGCGATCACTTCGGCACTCGCCTTAAGCGCCCCGGAGCCAACCAGTATGGCGGGCTTTTTAGATTTCCAATATGGCGGGCTTTTTAGATTTCCAGTATGGCGGGCTTTTTAGATATGTTGAGGAGGTCGGCGGCGCGTCGGATGTCGGCGGAATTCGCGGTTAGAATGGGCCGCGTCCAGGTGTTTGTGGTATTTTCCTGCTTTTTGTGCTGGGTATACTTGTGGGTGAGGGCGTGGCGGCAGGCTTCGTTCGCCAGCATCTCGGTTTGGTTGGGGTTGATGACTTCCTGAACATAAACGCTCACGTCTTCAAACAGCCGGGCCAGATTCACGTCCTGCTGGAAATGGCTGCCTTTGAGGTCGGAAAACGTCTGCCCCAAAATCGCCAGTACCGGAGCGCCGTCGCCTTTGACGTCGTACAGGCCGTTCAGAAGATGAATTGCGCCGGGGCCGGAAGTTGCCAGGCAACAGCCGAGTTTTTCGGTGTATTTCGCATAAGCGCAGGTCATAAAGGCCGCCGATTCCTCGTGCCGGGCTTGAATGAACTTGATCTTGTCCTGGCGCGTCCGAAGCGATTCAATCACGCCGTT
>JAABUO010008388.1_pt1 | contig 11688 bp, 12 predicted proteins | sample 5559291 | NCBI WGS metagenome assembly JAABUO01 (sample SAMN10711878, study PRJNA513372) | rock metagenome | isolation source: Antarctica rocks | place: Antarctica: Victoria Land, Finger Mt sud | reverse complement strand
CAGTACGCGCGTCCCTAGATGTCTGCGGACATCTAGGGACGCGCGTGTACACGGGTACCAGCAGGAGGTAGAGACCCTTGACGGCCTTGACCTAGCGCACAAGTGTGAAGGGTAAGCTGGTTGTGGTCTTGGTCCCGGCGGCCTGGATCGTGAGATACGCTACCACATGCCCAAGATGCGCAGGGTTGTAGAATCGCGTCCAGACGTAGAAGTAGGACCGGCCGCCCCTGGTCGTGCTGCTCATCATGTCTCGGTAGATCGTGCGATGATAGCGGTCGACGCTGACATGGGCCGTGAGGCTCCCTTTGTACGTCGTGTGGTAGATCGCGACGAAGGCGGCGATCTGTCGCAGCCGCAGCACGGTGATGTACCGCTTGCCATTGGCGGGTATGAGTCCGACGCCGTCGATTGTCACTACTTTACTGGATACGGTGCCCGAAACAGCTGTCGCCCTTGGGGGGGACACGGGGATAAACGCGGCGCTGGCAACAAGCGCGGCGCCGATTAGAAGCTGATGTCTATGGTTCAAGAGTTATCCTCCTTGATGCGACTATAGCGATGACGGCGTCTATCTTCCAAATATTACCACCTAACGGCGCGTTTGCCGGTCCAGGTATGCAACGCCAGCAGCGTTCCCGCGCGGACACGTACCGTCACCCGTTGAGCCGTAAAAACGTTGCTCACCCCGCGCGGCGAGCCCAGCGCCAGCGTTTCGCCCACGAGTGGGTAGCGCAAGCCCGTGGTGACGACCCCCTCGACGAGCGCCGTCACTGGCAGGAGCGACAGCACGTCGCCAGGCCACCCTACCAGCGTGGCGGCGTCTTTCACGCCGACTACGCGCACGCCGTCGTCGAGCAGTGCGACATCGATGCCGTCAAGAGACGGATGAGCAAGTAGCAGCAGGTTGGCCGTCTGGTGGTCGACGCGGCCGCCCAGCGCGCCTAGTACAACGACGCGGCGGGCGCCGCGCCGCATCGCCTCGGTGACGGCGAGCTCGAGGTCGGTCTCGTCCTTCGCGCGAGGATAGCGGCGCACATCGCCCCCGTGCGTCTGCCAGCGGTCGAGCAGATCCGGCGGCAGCGAGTCCAGATCGCCGACGATTGTCGTGAGGGGCAGGTCCCGCTCGATGAGCGCACGCGCGCCGCCATCGGCCGCGACGACGATGTCAGCCGCGCGGAGCAGCGTGTCGAAGATCGTCGGGTCAGAGGGCACGCCGTTAGCCACGACGACGGCGCTAACGACGTGGTTTGACATATCGGCCCCGCTCTTTCTATACTACACAGGGTTGGCGCCGCGGCCGCCACAAACCCACGCGGTCTACGCCATACGCCATACGCCATACGCCATACGCCATACGCCATACGCCGATGTAGCTCAGTTGGTAGAGCACCCGTTTCGTAAATGGGCGGTCGTCGGTTCGAGTCCGACCATCGGCTCTCATTGTAGCAACACCGAGGCCCCCTTGTCACGCTGACAAAGGGGCCTCGGTGTTGCTTCTCATCGCAGCGATGCAACCACGGGGCCGACGCGGCTCACGCCATCTCACAAAAATCTCACGGACGGTCGCCGGACACTAGTTCATCTTCACAATAAAAATGGGCACCAGATGTAGTGGTCTAAGGCTCGATTTCAGGTGATAACGTACAGCATATGGTATACCAAGCCTATTATGAAGATGAACTACTTCTTTGGACCCCACCGAGGGCGCCACGCCGAAGAGGATGTCACCCACCTTATCGGCCACCTCTTGACGCTGGTGGGGCAAAGCGTGCGCGTAGGTATTCATGGTGATGGAGGTCTGCGCGTGGCCCATGCTGTCCGAGAGGGCCTTGAGGTTCGCCCCAGTGGCGAGGCCCAGCGTCGCGTATGTGTGGCGCTGGTCATGGATGTGGATCACCGGGACACCGGCCCGCTCCACGAGCGCCAGGAAGTCGCGCCGTAAGTTCGAGGGGTTGATCGGCCCCCCACTCGCGGAAGCGAACACGAGGTCGTCGTCTTGCCAGGCTACCCCTAGCCCGAGGCGGCGCTCGTTTTGGCGTGCCTTGTCGCGCAGGGCGGTTATGACGGGCGGTTGCAGCGGGAGGGCGCGCCGCCCCGCCAGGCTTTTGGGCTGGGACATCACCATCTGCCCGCGCACGCGCACCGCTGCCTGGCGCACATGCAGGAGGCCACGCTCCAGGTCCATGTCCCGCCAGCGCAGCCCCAGGAGTTCGCCCCGCCGCATACCCGTCGCCAGCGCCACCATCCACACAGGGCCGTAGGCGCTGCCCGCGCACGCGACGGCCAGGAACCGCCGCGCCTGGTCAGCGTCCCACGTCGTCATCTCGCGGTGCCGGACGCGTGGTGGCGTGACCATGTCGCACACGTTGCGCCCCCACGATGCCGAGGCGGACGGCCGTCTTCAGAGCTTGTTTGAGGCGTTGATGGCAGGCTGCGACCGCCCACGCACTAGCGCCAGCGGCCAATTTGTCCGCGTAGAACGCCTGCACGGTCGCCGGCGTCAGCTTCTGTACGGGCACATGCCCGAGGCCTGGCGCTAAATGGCGGTCGACGGTGTCCTCGTACAGTTGGAGTGTCTTGGGCCGGACGTGGGTATCGAGCCAATAGCGCAGGAGGTCGCCCACGGTCTGGCGTGAGTGGTCTACGGCGACGCCCCTGTCGATCTCTGTTAGCCAAGTGGTCATGGCCGCCTGGGCTTCCCGCTTGGTCTTGAAGGACTTGCTGCGCTGTCGCCTCCTGCCCGTGACCGCGTCGATCCCCAGGTCCACTACGACCTCGTAGCGGACGCCCTCCGCGCGCTCATGCTTCCTGATACTTCCCCGCGCCATCCTGACCCTCCTTTCACCTGTCGGGGTCGTGTCCCCCGCCTCTCTGGTTTCGACAATCGCCCGTGGGTTGGCCACCTTGAGCGGCGCTGTCCTTGCTGCACAGTAACGCCGCCATCGCGGCGCCGCCTCAGTTTTCCACCATGCTCGATGTACGGCCTGCTTCGAGATCCTCCATGTCCAGCCAATGATCACCAAGCTCAGGGTTCAAGCTGGCGCTCCATGTTGACATCGACGGTATGGACAGCGACGGCGCCGGTGGACCGATTGGTTCGCCGGTGCCCGGCCGCGTCTAGCTGTATCGGCGTAGTCGGCTCTATGCTCCTGATCAAGGAGCATGGTGGCGTGTGTCCGGTGGCCGAGGGATACGCCCGAGGTGGTGCGCTGCGTCGAGATCCTTGTCGGTCTCCGGGAGGGTCTCCACCGATTCTCGATGCTGATCAGCCTTTCGAGCGCCGCCCGGGGGACGAGGACGCGCCGCCCCAGCTTGATGCTGGGCATGTTGCCGCTGCGCACCATCTCCCATCCAAACGTCTTGCCGACTCCCAGTAGGCGCGCTGCCTCGGGGACGGATACGAGCAGGGGTGTGCCATGGGCATCAGGCTCGTAGTTCCCGTGCTTCTGTTTTTCTCGTGGATGCATGTCATCTCCTCTACGATCTAGACCAGTTGGGGCATCACAACAGGCTCGTATGGACCCGTGCTGTATCTACTGTTGCGTTGAGATAGGCGTGGAGCGCGGCGCAGGGGCCGTAGCGCGCCAGATGCGCGCCTGTGCGACGCGCTCGGCCACCTCAGCGCGCGTCGTCACGAGTAGGTCGAGGGGACGCGTCTCGACATCTCGCGGGAGTGTCTCGTTGAGGTGGAGCAACTCCCACCCGCGCTCGTATCCGGTCGTCACGACCAAGACGGTCACTTGATCCCGGCCCGTGCCCGCGCGGTACGCGCCGTACCGCGCCAGCTTTGCTTGCAGGGCGTCTAAACGCTTCGTGCCTCGATCGACCTCCACGAAGAACGGCCGCCCGCCATCCGGCCCCGCATACCGCGCCTCGGCGTCAGGGCGTAGCGTGCGGAGATCCGGGCCGTCCTCATAGGGCTGGGTGCAGGCCCACTCGCCCCGCCACGCTAGCTCCGCGCCCGTCGCGCGGGCCGCGTCCAGCAGCGCCAGGTAGACCTGATTGGTCCCGTCGGTATGCGCCAGATTCCCCCACGCGAAGCGCAAGCCGCGCCGCTTCTTCGCGGCCTTCGCGGTTTCGATCCTATCGTCCAACGCGCCATGGATGCGCCGGTAAGCATCGGGCGTGACGCCGACCCGCGCGGCGAGGAAACGCAGGCCGCGCGTTGTCACAACATAGCGACGTACGCGACGGTGATGAACCGGGGACACGGTCCGACAGCGGTCGCGCCGGCCACGCTGGCGTGGAGGCATCCAGGCCGCGACGAGATCGTGGCGGCACAGCAGGCCCAGCACATCCCAGCTATCGACGGCGTTCAGCGCGCAGACGCGGGCAATGTCCGCCGCCGACAACAGGCGATGTCCGCCGCCGACAACAAAGGATGCGCCCCGACCACATCGAGGATCTCGGCGCCCCGAGGCGGGATCACCAACGCAAGCAGGGCGGGACTCCCCGTTCCGCCGGCAGCCTGGCGCAGCGCGTCAGCGCGCTGTTGAAGTCGTGGAGGTCGGACGTGAGTGGCGCCGTCGTCAGCCTGTTCACCGCCACGCGATAGGGACATTCCGATACTCATGTGAGCCAGCCCCGCACTCACCTGATCTAACGCGGCGAGTAGGGGCAGCGCATCGCCGTGCAGTCCGGTCCCGCGCCATGGGGCGTCGAGTAGGCCATCCTGCTCGTCCTCCACACCGGCCCCAAAGTCCCAGGGGGAGGTCATGCCGCTGCACGGGAGATCGACGTTGTTCAGGATCTCCAGCGCGAGGGTGAGGTAGGGGAGCAGGGTTCGGCGATCCTGGGCGCGACTCCAAACGTGCTCCCAGAACGGGAGCAGGCCGCCTGTGGCCAGATCGATCGCGTTCCAATGCGTGAGAACCTCGGGAGTGATGTCCAGAATGGGGGCGATGCGGGCGCGCACGACGTCGAGAAAGTAGGCCACATCGGTGGCGTCGAGCCCCTATACGGACCGGTCGATACGGCCCAGGCCGAAGGGATTGGGGATGACGCTAAACTTGCCGCAGATGCCCGTGGCCTCCACCAGGTCGGCGAACGCGTCGATCAAGGTGCGCGGAACCTGCATCGGACCGTGGCGAAAGCCCAGGTGAAAGTAAGCCGGGTTGTAGCCGGGATTGGGATCGTCGACAATCAGGCTGAGGGGCTGGCGTAAACACGGGTTCTCGACGCGTCCCCCATGACGGAGAGATCACGCCAGGAAAAGATCGCAGGAGCGGGCGCTACCATCGTGTCATCATCTCCTTTCTTCGTTGACGCGCATTAAGTCTTGGAGCGGCATGCGCCGGGCTCGGGAGCGTCTCGCCGGCAGCCCCGGGACGTACACACGCCGAATTTTGTCAGGCTCCTGCCCTACATGGTATCCGATGCGGACGGGGCCGGGCGGCCGGTGACGTGGTACGCGTAGCGGTCGGCCCGCGACACGACCGCGGCCGCGCCCAGCGGCTCGCCCGTGGTCAGATAGGTCACGCGGGTCACATGCAACACCGGCGCTCCGGCCGCGACGCCCAGTAGGGCGGACTCGAACAGGGTAGCGGCGCGCGCCGTTACGGTGTCTTCGACGCGCGCTAGCCGCAGTCCGTAGCGGCGCTCCAGCGTCTCGTAGAGCGATTCACCGAGCAGACCCCTCTCGGCGAGGTCCGGGACATGGTGTGGGCGCAGGTAGTCGACCATCAGGCAGAGCGGCTCATCGTCGGCATAGCGGAGGCGCTGGACGCGCAGCACAGTTTCCGCGCGCGTGGGCTCCAGACCCAACGCGGAGGCCACCCAGTCGGGCGGCTCCACGCGCAGCATCGTGCAGTCGACCGTGCGCGGCTCCAGGCCGAGCGCGCGCATGCCCTCCGTCCATGAGTGGAGCACGCCCAGGCGCTCGGCCACTTTGGGGCGCGCGACGAACGTGCCGCTGCCCCGACGGCGCACCACCAGGCCGGATTGTGCCAGCACGTCGAGGGCGCGGCGCACAGTGATGCGGCTGACACCGAAGCGGCGCTCAAGCTCGCCCTCGCTGGCGAGCGCGGCGCCCGGCTGGAGGCCGTCGATCTCCAGCCGCAGCGCCTCGGCCACACGCCGGTAGAGCGGATCCCCGTCTCGGGCCGCCGTCGTCGCCTCGTCCGTGGCGCCGGTCATGGCGCCGCGCCTATCCTAATTGCCGTCATAGGTATACCCCCCGCCGACGCCTCTACATCAGTCGCGCCTACGCAACCACCCCGCCACCTGTTATACCATTTGCGCCGGGTATTGACGTAGGATGCCCATTTGTTATAACATGTCGCGTAGAGATTCGCCGTGGCGTAGGGAAACGTGCAGGGACTAGCGAGGGTGCGGGGGAGGGACGGCGGCATGGATGGTGTGGCGGGGGATGTGGTGAGGGATGTGCTCTGCTTCGGCAACATTCAACTCGATATACTCTGCCGTACCGTCACCGCGCTCCCGCCGCCGGGTGGCCTGCGCCGTATCGACGGCATCGACGCCGCGCTCAGCGGGAACGGAGGCAACGTGGCGGCGGCGCTGGGGCGACTCGGCGTTCGTGTCGATGTCGCCGGGTACGTCGGGGCCGACCTGACCGGCGACCAACTGCGCGCCGCACTTGTCGCGCAGGGTGTCGGGACGGCGGCCCTGTCGCGCCATCCCACGGAGGGGACTGGCACGTCGGTGATCGCGCTGGCGCACGACGGCGAGCGCAGCGTCCTCTACGTCAACGGCGCTAACGCACTGTTCGACCTCGACGCGGTCCCCGACGAGTGGCTGCGCGGACGACGTATCGTCTCCGTTGGGACTGTGTTCGTACTTCCGCGGTTCACCGGCGCCGCGGTCGCGCGCCTGTTCGCCCGCGCCCGCGCGCAGGGGGCCACGACGGTGCTCAACGTGTGCTGGGACGACGAAGGACGAGGCCTGCCGTTCCTCGCGCCCGCCCTCGCCGAGGCCGACATTTTCATGTTGAGCGTCGAGGAGGGCCGCCAGCTCACGGGCAGGAGCGACCCGGCGGATATCCTACGCGCCTTGGAGGAATGCACGCGTGGCGCGGTGGTGGTGACGCTCGGGGCGGACGGCTGCCTCGTGCGCGGCACGCGTGGCCTGGAGCGCGTCCTGGCCGTCCCCGTCGCGGCGACGGACTGTACCGGCGCGGGCGATAGCTTTGTGGCCGGCTTTATTGCCGGGCTTATCAGGGGCCGGACGCACGCCGCATGCGCGCGGTTGGGCTGCCGTGTCGCCGCGCACGCCGTGACGGGGCCGACCGCGTATCTGCGCGTCCCTCCGCTCACGGTACTCGACGACGCAGCGGACGCCGCGCCCACGGACGCCGTGGACGCCGCGCCCGCACGATTATCAGGCTGATGAAACGCCGGAGTGTGGGCGACGGGTATCTACCGCGACGATCATAGTGATGTAGGGCGAGGAACCGCCGAGGAGAGGATGGGGATGTATATGGCCGATACGGACGGTGGCTCCGAATATCGCTACGCCGGGCTCACGCGCGTGCAAGAGGTCGGTCTCACGGTGGCGGCGGCCGTGGAGCGTCAGCGGCGACTCGCCTACGCCGAGCGACGCCTGATGCGTCTGCTCGCCTCGCGCATTGTGACCGTCCCGTCGCGCGACGTCAAGGCGCTGCTGGCGCGCCTGCAGTACGAGGACGCGCTGCATGCGGACGCGTGGCGCGCGCGTATCCGCGAGATGCGCGCCAACAAGAGCAAACTCGAGGGCGCGCCCGAACCGGCGCTGGAACTCCTGTTCGACGAGGCCGAGCATCTGCCGGGCGACTATCCGTTCCTCGCCGTCGTGACGCGCCTGCTCAAACCGGCGCTGCGTGACGCCTATCGCGCCTACGAGCGCGACACCAACGGCCTCGCCGACTATCCCAGCGTCCGCCGTGTCCGCGCGGCCTTGGCCGACGAGGACGAGCACATGCGCCTGCTGGCGCTCGCGCTCGATAGCCTTACCCCCACGGACGACGACCGGCGGGAGGCCACGCTGTGGGAGCGCTCGCTCCGCGCGTCCCTTGTCGCGGCGGGGGGAATGGACGGCGCTGCGGAGCGGCCGGAATACACCCCCACGCGCGATCCCGCGCGCGCACCGTACCGCATCCCCCATGCGCTGACGCGCGACGACGCGCTGCCGCGGGTGTGGGACTTCGTCGCCCCGCCGTTGGAGGATGTTCCCGCGCATCTCGACTACATGATGGCCATCCGGCTCTCCGAAATCAACGTATCCGAGGGGCTGGCTATCGTGCTGTGCGAGACCCCCGACATGCCCTGGAGTTTCTACCTCGATATCTCACGGCACTGCTGGGACGAGATGCGCCACGCGCTCTTTGGTGAGGCCGCTATTGAACAGACTTACGGCGATCGCGCCGCCCTGCCCATGCGCGACTATGAGGGCGTCTTCGCCATGGAGGCGCCGCCGCTGGAACAGTATGCCGTGCTCGGCCTGGAAGTCGAAGGCAAAAACATGAAGTATCCGCCGGGCAAGCGGCAGGAGTGGGAGTTCGCGCGGGATATGGCCCGGCATCCGCTGATGACTACGTTCCAGGACTACGACTGGGCCGACGAGGTGCTGCACGTCAACATCGCGCGCCGTCAACTCGACGACTGGTTCGAAGGCGGACTGGCCGCGATCGGTGATTTCGCCAGGGCGGGCAAGGAGCACCGCACCCGCGTCAAGGGGATGCGTCCGCCGGAACGCCTGCGACGCCCCGAACCGGCCGCCGTCGTGAATGAGTAAATGACGCGCTTTCGCACACGAGCAGTCTCGCAGTAGGAAGGGTATATGCACAAAATCACGATGTTGGGGACGGGCTTGATCGGGAGATTCTACACGCTGGCCCTGCACGGTGGACGCGGACAGGATAGGGTTCACATGCTCTACTCACGCTCCGCCGAGCGGGCCAAACAGTCGGCCGCGGACTGGGGTGTGGCTAGATGGACGACGGACATGGGTGAGGCCATTAACGACCCAGAAACGGACGTGGTGGTCATCGGCCTGCCGAACCATTTGCATAAAGACGCGGTACTGATGGCTGCACGGGCGGGGAAGGCGGTCCTGTGTACCAAGCCGCTCGCGCGCACAGCCGGCGAGGCCCTGGAGATGCTGGACGTCGTGGAGAAAGCCGGCGTGTTCCACGGTTACCTGGAAGATCTGGCCTACACTCCGAAGACGATGAAAGCAATCCAAGCGATTAAGGGTGGCGCGATCGGGAGGGTGTTATGGACGCGTTCCCGAGAAACGCACGGTGGCCCGCATAGCGCCTGGTTCTGGGACCCGGACCAGGCCGGGGGAGGGGCCATCATCGATCTGGGCTGCCATTGTATTGAGATAGGCCGAGCCATGATTGGCAAGTCCATCAGGCCCATCGAGGTGATGTGTTGGGCGGACACCCAGGTACACCCCATCGCGGCGGAGGACAGCGCCATCGGGCTTATTCGGTACGCCAGCGGCGCCATCGGACAGTTCGAGGTGAGCTGGTGCTTCCGAGGCGGTATGGATCTGCGGGACGAGGTGTCCGGGACGGATGGAACGATCTGGCTCAACCATTATCTGCGCACCGGCTTCGAGATGTTTACCGGCGTGGGCCAGCGGGGATACACGGCGGAGAAGGCGGAAGGCGACAGTGGCTGGCTCTTCCCGATCGGCGATGATTTAACCGAGTTGGGCTACGTGCCCATGTTCAATGAGCTGTTGACTGCCATCGACAACGGAACGGCGCCGGCGGAAACGTTCTATGACGGCTACGTGGTCAATGCTATCATGGATGCGTGCTATCGCTCCGCACGGTCGAAGCAGTGGGAACAGGTGGAGCTGGTCGTCTGGCGAGGCGAGGATCAGGTGGCTGAAGGGACGAGCATGGCCGACTATGATGACGCGCACGCCCTGGTCAAGGAAGAGCTCATGCCGGACGGCACAATCAAGCTGATCCTCAGGGAAAAGGCCAGCGGCAGACTCGTCGATAAGATGCGCTAGCGCATCTTCTCGACGAGTCTGCGCAGTCTACGACCGCACTGCTGTGCCGGTCGTATGCGCCGCCCCTGTTTGTAGTATAATGCGCCTAACTTAACGCGCCGCCCGGCCTACAGCTTGATGCGGCCGACATGGAAAGAAAGGAGGAAACGGACGGCACGGTAAGACTGCTGCTGGCGCGATGTAGTTATGAGGGCCAGCAGCCAACAGCGACATGGGCACACGCGATGGTATATCTCCGTGCGTGGCTCCACCTTCATCAGCACTATCAATGGAGATGTCAATCATGCTTTCTACACTGTTCTCCCGCAGGCGCGGCGCGGTCGCGCTGCGCCTGGCTATCCTCTGCACACTCCTCGCCACTGTCTTCAGCGTCCCGCACTCCGCTTCGGCGCGCGCCGTCGGCAAGATGGGACCGTGGATCCTGGGCGCCAGCAATACACTCGTCGGCAATGGTTGGCGGGAGGAAATGATCTGCTCTATCAAGGCCGAAGCCAAAGTCAGCGGCGTCGTGAAGCAGGTCCTGGTGAACGACGTCAATGGCAACGCGGCGGATCAGATCACCGGCATGCGCACACTGATCTCATCCGGGGCCAACGCCATCGTCGTCGACCCCGCCGACCACACCTCCCTCACCAACGTCATCCAGCAGGCTCACCAGCACGGTGTCGTCGTCGTGTCAGTCGACCAACTCGTGTCCTCGCCGCTGGCGTATCAGGCTGAGAACGATCAGGTGGCCTATGGCCGCGTCGGCATGGAATGGCTGGCCAAGCAACTGCATGGCCACGGCAACGTCGTGATCCTACGCGGCATCGCCGGCGCTGCGGCGGACACCGACCGCGAGACCGGCATCAAGCAAGCGCTTCAGGAGTATCCCGGCATTCATGTGATTCCCGGCGGTGAGCAATACACCGGCTGGCAGCCCGCGACCGCCAGTAGCGTCATGCTGACCCTGCTCAATGCGCACAAGAACATCGACGGCGTGTGGACATCGGGCACGGACTACACCGTCGTGCAGGCCTTCCTCACCGCCCACCGCAAGTTGGTCCCGGTCGTCGGCGCGGACAACAACGGGTTCATCCACCAAGTGATTAGCCTGCACGCTCAGGGCTTCGTCGGCGCGGCGGTGACCAATCCCGCCACGATCGGCGCCGTCGGCGCCTCGCTCGCCATTCAGGTACTGGAGGGCAAGAAGGTCGCCAAGCTCACCAAGCTCACTCCGGTGGTCTGGGACTACGCGCACAACCTCAGCGACCTGAAGGCTAACTACTTCCCCGATCGGCCCGTGACGTATAGCGCGCGGGTCACCATCTCGCCATATACCCACTACACGCCGCAGCAACTCTTTGCCTGCAAGGGTTAAGGCTCTTGTCAATGGGTGAGGTATCGGGGGACCGGGAGAAACTTTTCTCCCGGTCCTTGCGGCGAAAACAGGGATGCTCGTAGAGAAAATATGTAACGCAGCATGAATTTATTAGCAGTACGCTCCCTCTCCAAGCAGTACGGCGCCGTGGTGGCGCTGCGCTCGGCCAATCTGACCGTCGAGCCGGGCGAAGTGCATGCGCTCCTGGGCGCCAACGGCGCCGGTAAGAGCACCCTGGTCAAGATGCTGACGGGGGTGATCCGGCCCGACAGCGGAACCATCACGGTGCAGGATCGGCTGGTGCGCATCGCTTCACCGGCGGCCGCGCAGCGCATCGGTCTGGCGGCCGTCTTTCAAGACCCGTC
>JAABUO010008387.1_pt1 | contig 11689 bp, 7 predicted proteins | sample 5559291 | NCBI WGS metagenome assembly JAABUO01 (sample SAMN10711878, study PRJNA513372) | rock metagenome | isolation source: Antarctica rocks | place: Antarctica: Victoria Land, Finger Mt sud | reverse complement strand
CTTATAGTAATTCGCGTTTATTTTCAGCTTATTCTGAATCTTTTCATATTAATCGTCTTAAAAAGATTTAACGTTATCTGTTAACTGAGATGAATTCGAAAGCTTTTAAGAGCGATTAATTAAATCGAAGAAAGCGAAAATTGAAAATGTGACTTCTTTAAATTAATGTAGTTATTGTTTTAATTAAGTCTTCGCTTCATTTAGTTATTTAATAATCTTATTAAAGTAACGAAAGAGTTCGTTAAAACGATCGCAGACTTTAATATTTAAGTCGCGTTAAACTCGTAACTCGTTAAGAATCTTCATGATTTAATTCGAATCTTCTTTAATTCATCTCATTAGTTAATGAATGTTTTTAATGTTTCAGAGCGACTTAACGTCGTTAAATTCATTAAAAGCTATAGAAATAAATATAAATGTGCATTATTTTCGAACTGCATCGAATCGCAGATATTTAAAAACTTTAATAAAAAGTTTAAAATAAATAACGAAGTCTGTTACTGATGAGCTTCGAAAGAAATTATTAATGTTTTTCGAGTTTTCGAGTTAATTAAACTCGTTAAATTAAGTCATAATTTAAGAACGATCGAAGAACGATAATTGTTTAAAATTTTTAAGTAAATAAATTTCTGAAGATAAATAAATTTACTGAGCGAAGAGCGATGCTCAGTAATATTATTAAAATAGAAATGATTTTAAAGTAATTTTAATTTTATTAAAAGATTTTTTATAATTCTTTAATAATTTAATAAAGATTCTTTATCGTTAATTTTATTAATCGAGTAAACGATGCGTACTGAATAAGCGTTAAATTCTTTAGCAATTTAATAGTAATTTAAGCTCTTTAAGCTTAATTTCGTTAATTTTATTAACTCTTAAAAGTTATTCTGTTTTTCGATTTCGTTAATTATTAAATAAATAAATTTCTTTAAACTCGATTCGTGTTAAACGAGTATCTTAAATAAGTATAAGAACTAATATCGTATAATTAACGAATTTTTAAATTAATGTTAAAATCGTGTTTAAAATTTAATCATTAATAAATAAGCTAAGTAAAATGTTTAATTTATAAAGATAATTATAACTAAAAGTTTAAGAATATAAAAGAAAGAAAGTTTCTGAAGCAATATTTATGTTTAAAAACTTAAAATTCGTGCTAAACTTAAAAAGAAAATGTTATAACATAAAGAAAATATAATACTTAAAAGTATTAATTATTTCGTGTTAAAGCTGTGTTAGAAAATATTAAAGTATGTTAAAGCTTTTACTCGTAATAAGCTCGATTTAGCTTTAGTTAATTCTAACACATTCGTAACATAACATTTTAACTGTTTTCTTAATAATAATATCTTCATCGTTAGTAAAGTAAGAAACATAATGTCTTTTTTTAACAATTTGTAAATAATAGTCAGAATAACGTTATAATTATATAAATTAAGTAAATTAATAATAAAGCTTATCGCTATGTCGCTTCATCGTTAATTAAGTATTAGTAAAGAATGTAATAATTTATTCGATTTATCTTTAAAAGTCTTTAAACGTTAACAGATATAGCAGTTTCTTATGTAACGTTTTATTATCTCTCGCATTAAGAACTAATAATAGTATCGCTTTATAATCTTTATAATTTTAAAAATATTAAAGTAATTTATTAAGAATTAATCGTACATCTCGCGAATTAAATTTATTTATAAAAGCTCGTTAAACGAGATTTATATTTAATTATTATAAAATAAGACTTCATTTTAATCTTAATAATTCTTTAGCTTAATATTTTTACATTATGTCTCGTTTTTAATTATTACTTCGCGAAGTAACGTATAATTCTTATTAACTTTATTTACATTAAGAATTGATTTATAAATTAACTTATTATTATCTTTTTTTAAATTAGTAATCTTTATTTAATTTAACGTTAAAATCGTGATTCGCTAATAACGAACGCGTTCATTCTTAAATTCTCTGAGCATGACGTTAACTTGTCGAGTTAATACATTAATCTTAATGTTTTATTTATTTAATTAATATATTATTTTAAAATTAAAATTAACGAGCTTTTATACTCAGCGTATTTGTTATTTACTAAGCTTCTTATCTTTCATTAATAACGTAAGCGCTTAATGATTAATGAATATCTTAATAAAAATGTTAATTAACTTTAGCTTAAATCATTAATGCTTAAATGCTCGAATGATAATTAGTAATTTCTTATCGTATATTTCGTAATTATATATAATAAAAAACATATTCTTATTATAAAAGATAATTAAATGTAATATTTCTTCGTCGTCATATTAAGATAAAATCTCATCGTTAACGTAATTAAATAAGTTAATTTTAAGAATAATCTCGCGAGTTTAATTAAAGTAACGAAGTATAAAAGTCTTAGTTATACGTTTCTTCATGTATTTAAATGCAGTTTAATACGTCTTATTTATTTAAATATAATTTTCTTTTAAATGAATTAAATCATTAAGCGAATAATCTTCGAAAAATGTTAATAAAGCGTTAATAAAAATTATAAACATTAATGAAGAATTATATCTGAATAAGATTATTAAGAATAGATTAATTCACGACTGTTAGAATCGTTCGAGAATTTATCTTCAGTTTCTTAATTAATATTAAAAGTTTTAAAAAGATAATTTCTTAAACATAAAACTCGCATTTATTTATATTCATTTATAAATTAATCTTTCGTAATTAATACAAGATTAATTATACATAACGCTTATGTTTCTTTAAGATTTTACTATAAATAATAATATTATTAAAATAAATTTAATAAAACTAATATAAATATTTAAATAATACATCATTCATGTAATGTTATAAAAAACAGACTTCTTAATTAAATTAAAAAACATTACGTAATATTTATATGAAGTTAAAGAAAATAATAAATGTAATTAAATTCTCATTATCTGAATGCATACGAAGTTTATTAAACGCAGCGATAATGTTTAATTAAGTTAAATACTTTCTTTTTTATATACGAGCGAAAGTCTCGTTTATTAATGATAAAGAATAGCGATTTCGTTTAATTAAAGTATTAAGCTTTTTATAATTTATATAAAAACGTAAACTTTCATCTTTTTTTTTAGCGAATAAAATGAGCGAGGCGTAAAAAGTAAAGCTTAATGAAATGAATTCTTTGTTTAAATGTTTAATTAAATACTTCTTTATCTTTTAAAGCTTGTAATTAAACATTTAATATTAATTTACTTCGAGAAAGCGTTTTTTTATTAATTAGCTTAATTTTATAATCGTAAAAACGATAAAACGATAGCTAATTTATTATTATTTAATTAAACACGTTTAAATAATCGTAATATTCAGAGAAAAGCTTAATTTTAACTTGCTCGAACGCTTTAACGTGAAAGAGCTCATGTAAATTCATTTTTTTAAATTTATTCTTAATTATAATCATTAATTAATTAATTTTTAAGACGATAATCGTAAAGATTTTAACGTTTAATCGCTTAATTAACATTTTATATGTCGTTACTTTTATCATTTTAATGTTAATAATTTTCTTAATTTTAATAAGTTAAAAAGATAAATGTTAATCGAGATTAACTTAAGTACTTTACTTTAATGTAAAGACAGATTTAATAAACTGATTCATTAATTTCGAATTCGTTAAACTTAACGTTAATTTAAAAATTTTAACGTTAATTAAAGTTATCTCGAGCGATTTTAATCATTTAATTAAATTAATTAACTTCTTTTTTAATTAACTAAAAAAGAATGATTTCTAACTAATTTAAGAAGCAGCGAAAGTAATAAATCTTTTCAGTATACGAGTAAAAGTTAAGCTCGTTAATTTCGTTATTAATTTAATATTTAATAATAAAATAATTAATTTCTGATTAAAAGTAATATTTAAAAATCGAAGAAAGTTAATTTAAATATTTATAAATAAATTAATTTTGTTCATTTACGTTTTTTTAAGAATTATTTAATATTAACTTAATTAAATGATTAACATAAAAGCTGTTTAAATCGTATAATCTTAAATTATTAAATTTAAATAAATGATATAAATAATAAGTTTTTTTATAAAATGATCGTCGAATTCTCGTATAAACTTTACTTTAATTAAAGTTAAGAACTTAATTTATAATTAATTATAAATAATCTGCGTAATTACTTCATTAATAAACGAATAATTAATAGCTTTAATGTTAATTAATAATTTTAATGAATAATTAATTTTATTATTAAAAAGTATACATTTAATAATTAAAGATTTAAAAGTAAAAGAATCATTTAACATGCTCGTCGTTAAAAAAATTAACATCTCTTTCATCGCGTCTTTAATAAAAGTTACTAGTTTTTTATCTCATTCTTCTCGTTAAACATTTCTTCATTCTTTTTATCTTCTGAAATAATAATTTTATATAAATTAAAAATGAAAGTACAAGAAGTAAAAATGTTAATCTTATTTTAAGAGCAATTCTTAAACAAGTAACTCGAAGCTTTATAAATATAGCAAATGATAAGCGATTTAACGAGCTCAGAAGTAAAAAAGATAATTAACTTAACATAATTAATAATTAAGATTAATGTTAATATTAATGTTAACGAAGAAACAAAACGTTTTTTTAAAGCTATTATCGATTTGTTTATTCGTTACTCGTTACGTAGCTAATAATTAATTCGTTAATTATTATTCATTTTTAAAGAAAAGTCTTAAGTTTATTAAGCGACTTAAATTTTATAAAGCTAATAAATAAAGCGCTTTATAAATGATTATTAATTTTGTTTTAAAGATCGTTTATTAATGTGTAATTATCGTAATTAAAAAAGCTAAATAACTTTATAAATTTAAAGTAAAAAGTGTTTAACGACTTACTGAGCTGCTTTAATGTATTATATTCGCGACGATACTTTTAATTTCTATTTTAATTATTATATATTTCGTTTAAATATTTTAATAACTTAATTAATGATTAATAAAATTAAAAAGCATTAATGCGACGCTTTGTATAAGTTTATTCGTTAACATTGTTTTTTAATTTAATTACTACATAAATAATACGAAGCTTCTTAATAAAATAATAATTCGCGTTAACGTTAAGTTTATTAAATATCTTAATGATTCAGCTTTTTTAAATAAAATTATTTATTTTAATAAAGATAAATGAATTCGAAAATTTAATTAACTTATAATAATTATTATTAAATAAAGTAAATGACTTTCGTAAGCTTTAAGAACGTTCTTTTTAATTAAATAAATATTCAGTTAACTAAGTCTTTTAACGAGACATGAATTAATTAATTTAATATTATTTCGCTTTAAAATTTAATCGCTTATTTTATAACTAATTAATTTTTTCTTCTAGCTTATCGTTCTTTTTAAAAGCGATCTTTAATTATTTCGCTCTTTCTTTATAATCATTTTATACGAGAATTTAATACTCGTTAAACTATAAAGTCAGATTTCGTTAACTTTAAAGCTCGTTCAGCATATTAATAATCTTATTAAGTTAATTATTAATTTAATAAAATAATTATTTTACGATGTTTATATTTCATAATGTTATAATTTCTTTAACTTTAATTAAAACATTAATGAATAAACGTAAAACTCTTTTATTAATAATGCTTTTAAGTAAATAAGCTATTTAAGAATTAATTAATTTAGTGTCACGTGTTATTATAAGAAAGATAAATAAATATTAATTTAAATAATTTAATAAAAGTAATTTAAAAAAGCTTTTATAAATTTTCTTAATAATAATTAATTATAATATTCGAAGAATCTCTTACGAATAAAATAATAAAAATGAATATAAAATTAAAGAATCTTTTACGATTTAAAATGATAATGCAAATTTAAAGAATTTCTTACAGATTTTCTGAATAAACGAAGTAAATTATTTTATATCGTTTACACGTTAATAATAAAATAATTAATAAATGTTTATTTAATGTTAAAAATTAACATAAAGCGAGTCATATGAATATTATTTAATTAATAAATAAATGTTAAAAAAGAAAAATATGTACAGAAAAGAAATGAGTTCTTATATATATTTCTAATCTCGACGCTAGGCTCGAAAGAAACGTGTTATAACATAAATAAAATATTAAAAAAGTATAAGAAAGTAAGTATTTAACTCAATTAAACATTATCGCTACGTTTAATAAACTTCGCATGCATTTAAATAGCGAGAATTTAATTACATTTATTTTTTTCTTTAACTTATATAAATATTACGTAGTGTTTTTCGATTTAATTAACGAGCTTACTTTTTATTAATATTACATGAATGATGTGTTATTTAAATATTTACATTAATTTTATTAAACTTATTTTAATAATATTATCATTTATAATAAAATCTTAAAGAAACATAAGCGTTATGTACGATTAATTTTGCATTAACTACGAAAGATTAATTTATAAATGAATATAAATAAATACGAGTTTCATGTTTAAGAAATTATCTTTTTAAAACTTTTAATGTTAATTAAGAAACTAAAAATAAGTTCTCGAAAGATTTAAACAGTCGTGAATTAATTTATTCTTAATAATCTTACTTAAATATAATTCTTTATTAATTTTTGCAACTTTTATTAACGCTTAATTAAGAATTTTTCGAAGATTATTCGCTTAATGATTTAACTTACTTAAAAGAAAATCATATTTAAATAAAATAAAACATGTTAAATTATATTTAATCACATGAAAAAACGTATAACTAAGACTTTTATACTTTGTTACTTTAATTAAACTCGCGAGATTATTTTTAAATTTAATTTATATAATTACGTTAACGATGAGATTTTATCTTAATATGACGACGAAGAAATATTACATTTAATTACTTTTTATAGTAAGAACATGTCTTTTATTAAATACAATTACGAGATATACGATAAGAAATTATTAATCATTATTTAAGCATTCGAGCATTAGCGATCTAAGCTGAAGCTAATTAACATTTTTATTAAAATGTTCATTAATTATTAAACGCTTACGTTATTAATAAAAGATAAGAAGCTTAGTAAATAATAAATGCGCTGAGTATAAAAGCTCGCTGATTTTAATTTTAAAATAATATATTAATTAAATAAATAAAACATTAAGATTAATGTATTAACTCGACAAGTTAACGTCGTGCTCAGAGAATTTAAGAATGAACGCGTTCGTTATTAGCGAATTACGATTTTAACGTTAAATTAAATAAAGATTATTAATTTAAAGAAAAATAATAATAAGTTAATTTATAAACAGATTCTTAATGTAAATAAAATTAATAAGAATTATACGTTACTTCGCGAAGTAATAATTAAAGACGAAACATTATTAAGATCGTGTTTAAAATCTAATCACTAATAAATAAGCTAGATAAAATGTTTAATTTATAAAGATAATTATAACTAAAAGTTTTAAAATATAAAAGAAAGGAAGTTTTTGAAGCGATATTTATGTTTAAAGACTCAGAGTTCGTGTTAAACTCGAAAAAAAAATATTATAACATAAAAAAGATGTAATATTTAAAAGTGTTAATTAATTCGTGTTAAAGCTATATTAAAGAATGTTAAAATATATTAAAGCTTTTGCTCGTAATAAGCTTAATCTAGTCTTAATTAATTTTAATACACTCGTAACATTATTTTTTCTTTTGAATATTCATGTTCGCATAAATAAAAGAAAAGAAATTAAACTTTAAACGTCGTGTTTGTTTAATTTAGTATGACTTGTTCGAATGAAGTTTATGAAATTTAACTAAAATCTTCTTAAAGTTCTTAAATTCTTCTTTATTAACATAGTATTATTCGTTATCTTAATTTAAATTTATTTATTTAATCTTGTATTATAATCGATCTTAATAGCGTTTAAAGTTTAAAATGTCGTTTATCTTTCAGTAATTCTCGTTCTTAATTATTAACGATTAAGATGATTTCGAATGTTAATTTAATAAAGAATCTTAATAATAAAAACGTAATAGCTTAAGACTGAAAATTAAATGAAGTAGCTTTATACTTTCAAGTAAACGAAGTTAATAAAAGGTTTTTATATTAACAGTAATTTAATAAAATTTTAGCTATTTGTTTTTTAAATTCTTACATGATTTAATTATTTTAACGTTTCGAAAGAATAATTAAACCTAATCGTTTATCTTATAAATTACGTCTCGACGATGCTTATTAATCTGTGCTTTAATAATTATCTTAGTCTTTTTTAATTATTAACGATCGAAAATTAAAAGCTCTTTCATCTTAACTGTAATGTCGTTAATCTTTTTAGCTTTAATGCGTGCACGAATTATTTCGTAGTTAGTCGTATCTGAATTAAAACTTATTCGTAAATAAAAATTCTTATTAAAGTAAAACGAAGTCATTAAAATAATCGAGAAAATATTAAAATTCTCGTTAAATTTTATCATTAAAAGTCATTTTGCTTAATCATTTTGCATGTAGTTATAATAAATTCTTAACTCGCGTTTAACGTTTTAATTAGCTCGTTTTAATTAATTATTTATTTCGAAGTAATAAACTGTTAATAAACTAGCTTTAATTCTTAATTACTTATAAAGACTTTGTCACATCGTTGATATAAATTAAAAGTCTCTGTTAAAAATAATAAAACTGAATAAATTATAAAGTTTATAAACGTTTCATAACATGATTTAAATCGTTTCTTCAGTTAAGATTTCATCGTCTTCTTAATAATAAAATACGTAATAACGTTTCTTAATAAAATAATAAACGATGACGCAGATCGCTTTATAATCTTCGAATAATAATAATTTCGTAATAAAGTTTATAATTATATTCTTTTAACGTTTTTGTAAAATTAAAAGAGATTAATGAAGTTCATTAATATTATCGCGAAGCGTCTTACTTCGTTAATAAACATGACAGTTTTAAATATATTACTTAATCGTAGCTTAATGATTTAATTAATAATAGAATCGTTAAATTAAGTTTTAAATTCTTTAATTATTAAGATAAGAAGTTAACGATTAATCGTGAATTTTCTGTAGCAATTTCGTATGCATATTTTCGAGAACTCACAGTAAACTCTTTTTAAATAAAGCTTCGTTAACGATTTAACAGTTCTTTAATTTAATGTTATGTAGTTTAAGCTCATTATCGCTTATTGCTTGTTAATATTCAATGCATAGCTTATTAATTTTATTAACGTTTAATACTTGTTAATAAAGATTAGCTTTTAATTTCGTTATTAAAATATTTATTTTATTCGAAATTAAAATGATTTAATAACGATTTTAGATTCGTTTAACGATTTTAAAAGAATTATTCTTGTTTAATTAAAAGATAATTTAAAAGTTAAACTTTAATAAAATATTCAGATAATTAACTTAACGTCGAGTTAACTGTTTATTTTTTATAAAGATTTTTAAAGTCTGATGATTAATAAATATCTGAATTAATAATTTAATGTCTTTCAGCTCGAGCCTTTAATGCTTAAAGTATTAAATAATGGCTAGTAATTTCTTATTATAAATATGATAATTACATTTAATAAAAATTATACTTTTACTGTAAAAGATTATCGAATGAAGAATATCTTCGTTATTATACTAAGATAAAATATCGTCTTTAACGTAATTAAACGCATCGATTTTTAAAATGATCTGACGTTTAAGATTAAAGTAACGTAATATAAGAGTTAAGCTAATTTGTTTTTTTAAATCTTTAAAAGCTTAAACACAGATTTAATTTTATACGAAGAATGTATCTTTGCGAGTAAGCTAAGTAAAGAGTTTAATCAGCTTTAAGAAATTCTTAATGAATCGTTAATAAAAGTTAATAAATCTTACGAAGCTCTGAATCTTTTTTAAATTAATTAAATTAGCTTAATTAACTATGACTTTCATCTTAACGAGATTTATTCGAAGATTCTGTTCTAACACGATGACTTTTAAAAAGACTGTTTCTTTAACGTTAAATTTACATTTTCGAATATTTATTTATAAATTAGCTTCTCGTAAACGGCTTAATATCATCTTAACATGTTATTTATGTTTTCGTTAAGTTTTATTATAAATTAAAATGTCATTTAAATAAACTTAATAGAATTCGTTTAAAAGATTTTATAAAACATCGTTCATATATTACTAAAAAGAAACAGAGTCGTTAATAAGTTCAAAAGAAAGAACTCGTGATTTTTATAACTTTAAAGCGATAATGAAAATCGTATAATCTTCGTTATCGAGATGCATGCGAAGTTTGTTAAACGTTAATATAATATTTAAACGAGTTAAATGTTTACATCTTATAATTTTATTAATAATATTCTCGATTAAAGATAACGAGTAACGATTTCTTTTAATGATAGCGTTAAGCTTTTAATAATTCACGCAAAATCGTAAATCTTCATTTACTTTTAAAGCGAACAGAATTAATAAGAAATAAAAAGCTTTACTGAGAATAATAAAACTTTTAAAAAGATTCTCGTTTAAATATTTCTTTATTTTTTAAAGCTTGTAAAGAAACATTTAATATGCTTAACATTAAGATGAAACGACGTCATTAATAATCTTTATCTTGTAATTATAAAAACGATGCGAGAATAGCTTATCAATTTAAACTCGATTAAAGATGTTTAGAAAATTCTGATATTTCGCGAATAGCTTAACTTTAATGTCTTTTAGATTTTAAGTCGTCTCGTTAATTAAGAATAAACTGACTAAACTTAAATTACATTAAGTGTTATAAATTAGCTCTTTATTAATGTCTTCGATTAACATAATAAAAATCTCGATGTGATTCTTTTTTAAACGATTAACTAAAGTCTGAAAAGCCGTCGCGTTTATGTTATAAATTAAACAGACTTCTTTTTATGAGATCGAAACTGAACGTTAAAGTACTTTAAGTGCTTTAAAAATGTTCATTAAACCTGTCGTTTTTAATTTATACAAAACTAATAATATTAATATTAACGTTTTTAATTAATTAAGAAAAACGATAATGTCGCGACGCATATTTAGTAATATCTCGTTTTTATTCATTTAACGTTTTTTTAATATTATCTCGTAATGTTTAATGTTAACAATTAGCATTAATATAAAAGATTTCTTATATTTATTAACGATTAGAATAGAAAGAATTTTATGAGTAATTATCTTCTTAGCTAGCTTTTCATCGTAGTCGCGTATGAGCTTTTCTTTTAATAAAGAAATAAATTATAAATCAAGCTTATTATATATTTTCGTAACTAAATTCGTATATATTAAAGTGTAAATAATTAACTCGCTGTTTACTAAAGATCGAATACTAAAAGACTGATCTTGCGAAATAAGAAACGCGTTAATTAAAAAAAGCTTTTTAAAGTAACTATCTTCTTAAAGAGTTTTCGTTTTGTTACATAAAGATATTATCTTTATCCTCTTAATGACTTTTAAAGAGATAATTAATTTTTAAGTTAAAATTTAAATCAGAATCTGAACGATTAAACTCGTTCGCATCATTATCGTTTATAACATTAACTTTTATAACTTAATGAAAGCATTCTTTAAAAATATAATCGAATTTGTAATAAACGAAGCAGTTTTCATTTAATATGTTAATTTCTTTTACGCTAATTAAAATCGCGTCGCGCTGTTTTAACTGGTTTATAAATATATTAAATTTTTTCTAATAATAAGATTTAAGAACGTCTTTAATAAAGATGACTTGTTTAATTATCTTTAATTTAATGAATTTT
>JAABUO010008386.1_pt1 | contig 11689 bp, 1 predicted proteins | sample 5559291 | NCBI WGS metagenome assembly JAABUO01 (sample SAMN10711878, study PRJNA513372) | rock metagenome | isolation source: Antarctica rocks | place: Antarctica: Victoria Land, Finger Mt sud | reverse complement strand
TTATTTTTAAAACTATTTATTTAACTTTTTACTAAATTATTTCTTAAAGTAATTATATATATATTATAATGTAAGTAAATTTAATTATTTAAATATATTATATAACGTAAAACTTTATATAAACGTAATAATATGCGTAATAATGTTTAAATTAATACATTTTATATAAAAGCTAAGAAAATAATAAAAGTTATAAATTTAGCTCAGAAGAATAAAGTTACGAATTTAACTTAAAGCGTAAAAAAGATAATCAGTAACTGAGTTCAGCTTACGTGTTAAAATTTTAGCTCGTAAGTTAACACTTACGCAGATTAACTTTAAAAGCTTTAAGCGACTTTAAGCTATTAAAGCTAGCGTTCTTGAATTATTAATATTAAACATTTTTATAAACTTAAAAAGCGTTTTAAACATTTTTTAAAAAAATAAAATTATTAAATCTTAAAGTTTTTTTTATTATAAATAATAAATAATTATAAGAAAATAAAAATTATTTTAAGTTTAAAAAATTATTAACAAGTTTTACGAATATACATTTTTAATAAAATTAATCGAGTCTTTAACGAAAGCGATAGAAGAGTTCATTTAGCACTCGACTAATTCTAGCAGTCGAACAGCCCTATAGGGCTGAAAACTCATATTTCGTTTTTTATTACTTTAAACGATAAACTACGTAACTAATATAATTTCTTTAAGATCTTTTTAATACGCATGTCTCGCTTTAATTAATTAGTTATAAATATTAAGTTTTTTCTTTATTTTTACTTTTACTTTTACTTTTACTTTAGCTTTAATTATTTAATTCGTAGCTTAATTATTAGCTGCTTTATTTTCTTTTATTTAAAGCTTATTATTATTAATGTTATAACAGCTCGTTTTTTAAAAGTAAAGAAAGACTTTAAAGCGAAAAGCTTAAAGTTTAAATGTAATAAATTATTAATCTTTTTATTTTATATCTTTATTTATTAAGCTAAAGCTATAGCTCGTATTTAATAAATAAAAGCTTTTAAAGTAAAGAGCTTAAAATACGAAGTAAATAATTAATCTTTTTATGTTATATTTTTATTTATTAATTCTTTTTTCTTTTATTAATAATTTCTTAATTTATAACTTTTACAGAATTATAATTATTCTTAATTTAATTAATCTTTTACTTTTTTCTTTTATTTAACTTAAGAAGTTTTTAATTAATAACATTTTTAATAATAAATTTCGTTATTATTCGTATTACTGCTTTACTTATCTTTTAAAAAATCTGATTACTCGTAAAAATTATTTCTTTTATTACTTATTTAATAAGCTACTATATTTAAAAAATATTTACAAATGTAAAAACGATTTTTAAATTATTATTAAAATTAATATATGTAATTATAATCTTAAAAGACGTAGTTAAACGAATAATAATATTATATTACTGTAGTTACTTAAACTAATCGCGTCGAGTCGATACATCGAGCTCGAGTTAAGTTTTTAACTCGCTAAGACTCGATTTAAGTCACGATTTTAATATTAAGTATTTAAGTCGAGTTATAATGTTAATATTAAATATTCGAGTCGAGTTATAATATTAATATTAAATATTCGAGTTAAGTTATAATATTAATATTAAGTATTCGAGTTAAATTATAATGTTAACTCGAATTTTTAATTTAACTCGTTAAGACATGAAGTGATATAATATTTAACTTGTTACATAATAATGTAAAAGAATAATGTAAGAGAATAATATAATTAATTATTTAAAATTACTAGTTTAAGATCTTAATAATCTTATGATTTTCTTCGTCTTTCTTTTTTTCTTTTTTCTTCTTTTCTTTCTTTTTCTTTTCTTTCTTTTTATTTCTAATTTTTAATCATTTTCGTATTATTTCTTATTATATTATACTTTATTTTAATTTCATTATTATTTTAACTTTAATTAAATTCTTTAATTCGTTTTTAATTAAAGTTAATAAATTAAGTATTTTACAATTCGTCGCATTTTTCTCGCTAGAAAATGTATTTATGAATTTATTAAATTTATTAACTATATTTAAATTATTTATTACTTTTAAGTCTTCGAGTTCTTTATAATATAAGATACGTTACTGAATTATTTTAATTATTAATATTATGTATTTAAATATAATATTATTAAATTTATCTTAATTCATAATAATTTAATACACATATTAGTTACGTCTTTTACATTAAATATAATAAGTATATACTTTAATAATAAAAGTAAACTTAAATACTATTTTTATAACTATGACTTTAATATTTATTTACTTCGCAATCTTCTTTTCTCTTATCTTCTTTATTAAATCTACTTTAAAGCATTAAGCTATCATATTATTAGCTTTTAAAACACATATATATTATTTAAATGCATTATTATGTAAATTCTTCTTTACTTAATTATTCATAATTATATCTCATATATTATTCTTTATATTTCTTTACTTTTTTTCTGTTACTTTTTAATAAACGCTAATGTTTTTTAACTTAATGAGTTACTTATAAAGAATTACTTAATTAACGTTCTGTTTAATACAAAGAGTTTTCTGATCTTTATTTTATTTTATAACACGATTTTTACTAATAATTAATTATTACTTAATTAATAAATTAAACATTTTATAATTTTAATTAATTTTAATAATAATATATATAAATAATGTATAATAATCTTTTTACATAATAATGATAATAAAATGCTTTTTCTTTCTTTATAATATATTTAATTATAATAAATAAATGTAATAAGTAAATATAAAGCGTAAATATTATTAAAGTTAAAATAAATGTAAAATATAAATAAAGTTAAAGTTAAAGCTAAATGTTAGAATTTATTTACAATTTTAAAGCTATAAACATTACATTTATAATCTTAATATTATAATTTACATAATCATTATCTTAATATATATCGCATTAATTATCTTAATCGTTTTACTTTATATCGCATTAATTATTTTAATCGTTTTACTTTACATTATAATAATTACTTTAGTTTATATCGCATTAATTATCTCAGTTTACATTGTATTTAAGTTTTTAAATTATATTTAATTAAGAAATTACTTTAATTTACATTATAATTTATATTAAGTAAATAAATAATATATTTAAATAATGCATTTCTCGTTACGCATTACTTATAAACTTAATGTAATGCGAAAGTTAAGCGAAGATACATCGCGTAATAATTTAAGAAAATTAACTCGTAATAATAAACTTTTATTAAATTAAATTAAGAAAGAATTAAAGAAAGATAATAAGATTATGTTAAAAAATAAAATAAAAAAAATAAAAAAAATAATGTAAATAAATAATGCATTAAGTAATTAATAATTAATTTATTATAACAGATAAAGATAAAGAAAAAATGAAAGTAAGAAATTATCGCTCTTTAAGAGATTCGTCGCTATTAAAAAAATGCGAATTTATTAATATTTAAGCTTTATTTTAAAAGAGTAATACGCGAAATTTTACGAGATAAGATTACTGCGAATTAACTTAATTTAAGAATAAGCGATGAGAATTATAAAATTCAGATTTTAACTTTACTTACTCTTTAAAAGATCACAGAAGCGTTTTTATATGAATTTCTTATTAATAAGTATATTATTCATTTACATTATTTTTAATATTATATAATATTTATTAATATAATACTTTACGTATATAAATAATAATCTTCTTATAATATACGTAAAGCGTGTTATAATTTAATAAAGAAACATAATATTAATAAAATAATTAATAAATAATCTTAAAATTCAGTAAGATAATATATTAATTAAATCGAAAAAATTAATAATAAGAATATTTAATAAGGGTTAAATATAAAAAACGTAAGACATAATAAATTTACTATAATTATACTTAGTTATTATAATATTAATATGTAAAACTAATCGTTAAAAAACATTAAGAAAATGAGCTTTAGCTTATTTAATATTCTTAATGACTTCATCGTTAACATTTCGCTATTTAGTCGTAATAAATCATTCTTAATACGTTATAAAAAACGTTAACTTATTAAACGATTAAAGATCATTTAATAAGTTATTTAATTTTACTTTAGTAAACGCTATCGTTAAGCTAGCGCTTATTATTATTATAATTATCTTTTCTTTTAAAGCATTAATCTTTAATGTAAAGAAGCTATATTAATTTTCTTAAGTGAAGATACTTATTAATCGCGTCTGCTAAGCGCAGCTTTTTAAAGCTCATTAAAAAAATTTTAAACCTCTTTAAGTTAATAAAAGAAAAAAAGTCTTTTTAATGTAATATTATTTTGTAATCGATTATAGTTTATAATTTTTTCATGAAATTTTATAAGATTACGATTTTAATTATTATTATTACAATGTTTACTAGCGCGCTATCGTTATGATAACGCGAACTCGATATTTATTTAACATTATCGTTACGATAACGCTTGTTTGTTACATATAATGTTATTATTTCTTTTTTTCTTTTTTCTTTTTTCTTTTTCTTTTTATCTTTTAATTAAATATCTTTATATATATTTAATGATAAGAAGTAAACGATAAAAATGTTAATGTATATTTTTAAATATATATAAATAAATTTATATATACTTAAAGATAAGAAACAGACGCTGCATAAACTTATATATATGTTTTTTAATATTAATAAACATAATATAATCTTAGTAATTATACGAATTAATAACGAGCTAACGATTACGATTAATATATATACATTTATTAATTTAAGTATACAGTTAATCTTTTACTTTTTAAAGTGTAAAAATCTTTCGTGTATAATTTACATTAATAAACGCGAGTACGTACGCGAGTTAAATGTTTATAAATCGTGTAAAATTTAACGTTACGGCTCGAATCGTTATATTACGATAAGTTTTATTTCGTTAACGTTACGATAATTATTAAGAATTATTTAATTCATTAAACGTTTTTAAAACGAGACGAAACGCGTTATTCGTAAATTTACTCGCGTAAATTAATATTAACGTATCATTTTCGTTAATGTAAAAAATAAACGAAATAAATTAATAACAGTAATGAAGAAATAACGTCGCGTTAATAGCGATTAAGTATATCTTTAACATCGCACATAAAGCTTAGTTCGCGATTAAACGTAATTAGCGTAAGATTACTTAATTAATTAAGCGTTTAACGAAAACGAAACGAAAGCGCGATGAAACGTAAACGAAGTATAAAATACTTTAAATTAAGCGCGATAAAATTAAAAGAATAATAAATAAAACGATAATTAAGAAGATAAAGTAAGAAAAGAATGTAATAATAAGTAAGAAGAAAAATGAAAAGAAGACATAAAAGCGCGAAGTCATGAAGTAAGTTTTCATGAAAAACGTCGTTAACTTATTAAAAGCTTCGTTTATTAAAGACGATTTTCGAACGAGCTTTAATTTAACGTTCTTAAACGTTATTAATAGCTCGAAGTTATTATTTTAATATTTAAATTTAATGTATAAATAAATAAATAAATAAATAAATAAATAAATAAATTTTTGTAATTAAGCGCTGCGCGTTAAGCGTTTAATCTTATTATTATTAATACTTTATGTAATAAAATAAAAAGAATTTTAATTAATTTTATAATTAACGACGATGCGAAAGTAACTATTATATTAAGTTAACGTCGTTAATAATTAAACGTTATTATTACGATACTCGCTTACTTATTTATTCATTATCGCTTACGTAACGTTATTTAATCATTAAATTTTTCTTTCAGCTCTTAAATAAGCTTTAGCTTTTCTTTAAGTAATCATTAATTATATATATAATTTTAGTTTAATTATTTCATTTTATATTATAACTTTTTCTTACTTTTACTTTTATTTATAATTTTCTTAATTTTTCATTATTTCTTATTATTAATAAGCTTTAAAGCTTAAATAAAAGCTTTCGATTTCTAATCGTTTACTTTATATTAATATAATTTTAATAACGAAATATAAAAAGTATTATAAATACGATAAATATTAAGTAACGTTAATTAATAAGCTTAAGTCTTAATTTTATTCTTCATTTTAAACGAATTAATAAATTTATATAATAATTTTTTATTAAACTTCTTTTGTTTTAAATTTCTAGTTAAGAGCATAATTAAATTATTAACAGTATAAGTTTTAACTTTATAACTGCAATTATAATACTTCGCTTACTAAGCGATAACGTTAACAAGACGCTTCGTTAGCTCGTTTCTTAAATTTTAAAATCATTAAACTCGATCTTTTATAAATGATACTCTCTTTTTAATAAGATTATTCTTAATTTCGTAATGTATTTTTAAATTATAATCGTATATTAAAAAGAATAATAAGACTTTAATAAAATTATTATAAACATATTTAATTATTAATAATAAATTAGCTTAATTCGTTTACTTTACGTTAGTAAAAGTACGTAAATAATGTTTTAAGATTTAATTTTATCGTTTAATTAAGTTATTCGTTTGTAAATGAAATGCGATGCTTAATCGTTATTTTATGCGTGCATGATAACATATAATTAATTAAAACGCGCTAGTAAAGACAGAATTTCTGTTACTTATTATGTTAGCTAACATATTAAAGCGTAAAACGATTTTCTTAAAAAATACTTTCGTTAATTTTACGATATTAATTCGTGTTATTATTAATATATATTTAATTATTTTAATATATTAATTTATAATTACGAATATTAAGTTATAAACGATTTCTTAACGCTTACTTAACGATAAACTCGTAACGAAGTTTATAATAATTTCTTTTTATGACTTCGTAAACATAAACAAGAACTTAAACTTATTATATAACTTATACTTAAGCATTTTAATTCGTTAATAAACGTTACAAATTTTAATATACAAAATTATTTACTTTAAGTAAATAAGTTAATAATATTTTTTTCTTAAAAGTTTTAAAGTTTTATTAATCTTAAAATGTTTAATTAAAAGATTATTATGATTTTTATTAATAAGTTTCTTTTTAATTATTACATTATTAAAAATATAAAGACGTTTATTACATTTAACGAGATTCTTAAAGTTTAAAACTTAAATTTCATTTCGCTTACGTAAATAATAAGAAAACTTAACGAGTTTAACACGAACTTCATTCGCTTAATTATTTCTTGTTTAAAGCTTCTTTATTAAGAACTTTATAAATCTTTACGATTTCTTATAAAGACTTTTAAATATATCTTTAATCTTTTTTCTTAATATAAGAATTTGTATATAATTTAATTAAAATATAAAGATTAAATTATTTAATATCATTCGCTTTCTTTACGATAGCGACTTTAATCTGTTTATGTTATTAAACTAAATTTCTATTAATTAAAATATAAAATCTAGCTTATTTACTTCGTCTCGCTCGCTTTACGTTAACGTCTTTTCGTTTAAAAATAACGCTAGCTTATTTTATAACGTTAATAATAATTTAATATTAAAGAGCGATACTTTCTCATAATTTAAACGTTTAAAAGATTTATTCGCTAAATTTCGTTTACTTAAACGATGAAAAATTTTAAAATCATAAATAACTAACTTCAGCGCTCAGCGAGCTTGCTTAAAGTTTAGCTCTTTTTACTTTATAAATTCTTTAAGATTATTATAATTTAATTAAATCTTAATAAAATATAAACTGTCTTTTAAAAAATGTTTTCATTACTTAAAAGTGATTATTATAATTAAAAGCTTCTGATTATAAGTTTCGTAATTTTACTTCGTTAATATCATCTTTCGCGATCAGAACATCATTAATCGCTAATAATCGTTAACATTTTATTAACTAAAAATATTTACGATTATAAAATTAAAAGCATTAATCTTTATTTTAATTCTTTTACTTAAGTTATAATAAATAAGAAATAAAGTTAACATGAAAATATCGCGCAGTTAACGAAAAGCCTGCTTCGCTGCATTAAATTATTTAAAAGATTTTAATTTCTTATTATCTTTATTATCTTTTAATAAATTAATAAAAAACGTTACGATCTTAAAATAATAATAAATAAAGCGTTTATAAAAGTTAACGAAGCTCAGAAACATTTAAACTTCGCGATAAGTCTTCGATTTAAGTCATTCTTTAATTATTTAAATTTTATTTAAATTTATTTTCACTTCGTTTATAAATATTATAAAGTTTAGAAATTTAATCTTATTAATAACGAATTAACATTTCTTAAGATTAACATATAGCTAATAATCTTTTAAACGTTAAAACATTTTTCTTACATGACGTTAATATTACGTTAAATCGTTATTTAAATATACGATATAAATAACATTAATTAAGTCTCTTAACGCTTTATTAATATAAGCTTAAAAAGTAGCTAAAACGTTAATTAACTTAAATGACATAACTTAACATTCGAAATGTTTATAACGCGTGCGAAACGTCGTCTTTCATTCATTATCTTGCTTAATGTTATGCGATAATAAACGTTCTTAAAATTTAACTTAATAAAACATTTAAATTCGTTTAATTAATTTAACGTTTTAATAATTAAAAATAATAAATAACGATTCTTAATCGTAATCGCATTTAAATTTCGATAATTAACGCATAAACGTAACTTATTATTCTTTTTAAACATAAAAAGTATAAAGACTTTTGTTAACGAGACGAAATGCTTAATTTAATCTTTAATTAAAGCATCTTCGAAATAGCGTTAAAGATTCGTTAGCTCGATCTATAATAAATTATATAAAGACATGAATAACGACTTCGCGCTTTTTATTAAATTAATGACATAATCTTTTTTGTTCTGCTTTAATAAAATATTAATCTTTTTCGCCTCGCAGACATTCTTAAAATTTATTAATTTCTTTAAAACTTTAAATAATGTAATTTATTTACTTAACGTTTCTGTAGCGTTAACGCAAATAACTGTAAAGATTTCGCTTTGCTCGAAAAGACTTTTTAAAAACTTTTAAAATATTAATACTTTAAGATTTTCGAATTTTATCTTAAAGCGTTAACTTATTATCTGCGAGTTTATAAAAATTCTTTAATTAATTAATATTAACATATTAAAAATAGCATCGAGCTCGATATAATTTACAGCGTAAAAAAGAGTAATACATTCTTAATGTTATTTTTAAAAATTAATTATATTATATATAAGCTCATAAACGTCGTAATAATAACGATCTTAATTATTAAGAAATCTCGATAACGATAAAACGACGCGTTTTATTAATTATAACTTTTATTATATTACGTAAATTTAATTAACTAAATTTAGCTTTGTTTTCGAGTTAACGAGCTCGAATAATAAACGCTCTTCGCTTAAAAGTTTAACTTAATTCTTAATAATAATTAAATCACGCGCCTTTATTAATCTTTCTTGCTTCGCTTACGCGTTAGTAAAGCTTAATCATTTTTTTAAATTCTTATTAAAAACATTAGTCATCGTTATAACTGTGTTTCACTTATTTTTTTTAAAATAATTCTTTTTTCAGTATTTTTTTTTATCGTAGTCATAATAATAATTAACTTTATTATTTAAATTAATTAATTTAAACACGCGCTTATTGCTCGCTCGCGACTTTAAATTTTCATTAAATTAATCATTTTTTTATAAGTTTTAATTTTCTTTATCGAAAAAGATTTTCTAATTCTTTAACTTACGTTAATTATTTTAATTAACAGAATTTAAAACGTTATCGTTACGCGTGCGCGATTTAATGCTTTTTAGCATTATTGCTTTTATTAAAAGCTTTTCTCGATTTTTTAACATTATATCGTTAATAATAAGAATCTTTTAACGCAGTTTCGAAAGAAATTTAATAAAGAAACTATTAATTCTTTGCGTTAATAATGCTTTAAATAAATAAGCTTTAATATTCTTTAAGTACGACTTAAAGCTAGTTATACTTTACTTTAATTTTTGTTTTATTTTCTTAAATCTTTAATAAGCTTTAAGCTTTAAATTAACTAAATCGATTATTAAATTAAGTAAGAATTAACGAAATTTCGTAAAGATATAATTCGTCGTTTTAACGTTTACGTTTATCTCGTAAAATTATTAATTCATGAAATCTTTCATTATAAACTGCATGCATTAAAGAATTTTCATTACATTATTAAAAAAGTAATTTAAGCTTAATTAAAACTTAATTTTTACTTCTTAAAATCATTTTTCATGCTCGTTTTCACTGTGATCTTTATAAAAGCGCATCGTTTTTAACTTAAGAATTTTCGTAATGCGCGATTATTACGTTAATTTAATTAATACTTACGCTTTTATTTAAGCTTAAATTAATTATAATAACTCGAGCATTATTACTTTTAATACGATAAATACATTAAAGTTAATAAATAATTATTTAATCATTAAATCATCGTTAAGAGACGAAATTAATCGATTTCGAAATTTCGCTCGTGTTTCGTTAACGTGCGTAATAAATAATGTTAATCGTAATTTACGAGCTTTAATCTTTAATTTTATGATTCGTCGCAAAGCATGTAAACGATTAAGTTTCGCTTACGTCTTAATTAATATTTAATTCACGAATTCATTACGTAAAGTATTTTTTAAATTTTACTTTTTATTATCATTAACTGTACGAGTTAATAATAAGTCTGCTTAAGACCGTTTTAATGATTTTAAAATATTTTAAGCTTTAGTATTAAGCTTTTTAAAGTCGCTATCATTATTATAATCGATATATAATTTAAAGATTATTATAATTATATTATGTTTTAAGTCTTTTCTTAAAAGAAAAGCGACTAAAATTATAAGATTAACTTCGTTAGCTATTCGCTAGCGCGTTTAAATATAAAAGAAGTAAGATATAATAAATTTACTATGATTATACTCAGTTATTATAATATTAATATATAAAATTAATCGCTAAAAAACATTAAAAGAATGAGCTTCAGCTTATTTAATATTCTTAATGACTTCATCGTTAACATTTCGCTATTTAGTCGTAATAAGTTATTCTTAATACGTTATAAAAGACGTTAGCTTATTAAGCGATTAAAGATCGTTTAACAAGTCATTTAATCTTGTTTTTAATGAGCGCTATCGTTAAGCTAGCGCTTATTATCATTACAAGAACTTAAATTATAACTTAACTTAAGATTAATATTAAGTTAAGTTACGAAGTTAAAATTAAGTATTTAAGTCGAGTTATATTGTTAATATTAAGTATTTAAGTTAAGTCATAATGTTAATATTAAGTATTTAAGTTAAGTCATAATGTTAATATTAAGTATTTAAGTCGAGTTAAAATGTTAATATCGAAACTCGACTCGACGATTAGTTTATAATTACTTTAGTTTTTTAATAAAAGAAAAGTGCTAAAGTATTAATGCTAAGCGAAACGATAAAAGTTTTATAATTACTTATATCTTTTTAGTATTTAGTAATGTAATTATCTCATGTTAAGTTAGTTAATATAGCTTTAAAAAGTCCGTTTTATTAATTAAGTAGCTGCTTTTAAGTTAAGTAACTCGCTAAACATAAGTCTTATACGCAGTAGTTAATAAAGTAAAGATTTTAACATTAAGTAATTAAAGTAAATAAGTAATATAAGTTAAAAGATATAGTAAAACGATTTTTTAACTAATGTAATAATTAATCATTTAAGTAATAATATAAAAAGCATGATCATTAATTAGTAATACTTAATATTCGTCTTTTTAACAGATTTTAGTTTTTAAATTAAAGCATTTTTATATTTAAAC
>JAABUO010008385.1_pt1 | contig 11689 bp, 12 predicted proteins | sample 5559291 | NCBI WGS metagenome assembly JAABUO01 (sample SAMN10711878, study PRJNA513372) | rock metagenome | isolation source: Antarctica rocks | place: Antarctica: Victoria Land, Finger Mt sud | reverse complement strand
GTGCATGGTTTAATTGTTGTCATTGTGACTCGTCTGCAGATGAATCAGGTTACCATGGAGTTGAATGGTAGTACATTTCAGAGGGACATGCTACCTTGCAACTCTGTATAGTCTGCAAGAAAAAATCTATGCAGACCACTGACAGTATGAGGTATATATGTAGCATACAAACGTTTTTTTGCTGCACAGAGTCATTTGCTGCTTCTGCAAACACGTACCTGCCAGAAAGACTTGCTTGCTGTGACATGCAGATCCTCAACAGCTGGACCATCATCAGCCCTGATAGCAAAAACTCGTTTTCAGAAATGCTTCAGCAATACCATTCGCTGCCACACAGTCCTGAAACTTGCACGCAGCAGGTGAAGCTTTGTAGCACAGGACATCAACATGACAGCTTACATGGTCATCTGGTACAAAATCAGCAAATATTTGGGAACCCAGATGCTTGTAGCATCAGCCAACAACTGTGCTTGTACAATGTTGTACATGCTGATGCCACCCCGAGGGTCCATGTGCTCAGTACCTTCAAGAGGTTCCAAGTCTGGATGGATTGCTGGGTGCACCCACCACAAAGGAATCTGCAAGAGAGGGCTGTTATGTTGCGAGTCAAAAACCAGATACGAAGCAAACGCATGTCAAGATGACTGTGTAGTTGTTGCTAAACTCAGGGACACAGCCCTTGTGGACATGGCATGCGTGCGCAACCATACTGATCTAACTAAGCCATGCAAGGATCTCAGAAAACAAGCAGTGCATGGAGCAGGACCAGTTTAACGGTGGGATCCCCACCGTCAAGTCCTCGCCCTCAGGGTTCCCGCTGTGCATAGTAAGCCTGTCTTTCATATGCTGGACCCAACTCACAACAGGTGTTTCAGCAGGGACTGGTTGCCACTCTGCCGCGCCTTCGCATTCGAGGACGTACAAGACTCGTGCGCTGTTGCCAAGCTGGGCTGGATGAATGATTGCAATGCCGGCCCAAGTGTATGGCACCACTTGCACTTCGTATAAGTAACAAGCGCAGATGACGACTGCAACCGCCAGTGCTTGGGCGACGGACATGCTGGCTGCTCTGCACAGTCAAGAGGGATGCCGAGATGCACAGCAAATTTGCATCGCAACTCATTGCAACAACGTTGGCCGATCGCAGCCAGGTCAACATTGATCAGTCCAAGGACTTTCACCTAAAACGTTTACCTGCTGCTTCATGCATCCCACGTGCACAAGTTGGTTTGCAGAATTAGCTCGCTGGGCCGAGTTCAGTCACGCATTCAAACTCGACTGTCACTCCCGCACACCATGAAGTCTTGCTGCCTATTGTAATGGCTGCTCGCACCGACACCTTTGCGCATCAATACCACATATGCATATGTTCAGCATATGTCGCGTGCACAAGCAAAGGCAGCAAGTCAACTCTGCAAAGACTATGATGGCTGGCTGCAGCTTCACATAGCGTTCAACTTTTCTTGTAATGGCCAGCATGTTTACAGGGGGGAGGGAAGTACACACGTGAGACTATTGCTCTGCCTCGTTAAAGCTTGTGAGCTCAGGTACATCTGCAAAACAATTGCTGACCTCAGACTTTCTGACTTATGTTGCAGATGTATTGCTGCAACACATCTGCAATAACTTGTGTTTCCAATTCGATGCCATTATGCCTCTGTGTACAGCATGCAAGCAAGGGTCTAAAAAGATGCCTACACCACTTCAAAAGTGCATCAGACGGACTTACAGCACATGACCCAGGGACAAAGCAAGGCAAACAAAAATTCTGGACTGTCCAGTGTCAAGGCACAACCAATGCATTGCTTACCGTCATCATCCTCATCAATAGCGCCTGCAGCGCCTCCAGCGCCGCCGTAGCTGGCCGCTGAGGAATCACCCTGGAACTGCACACCAAGCAATATCAGAAGCTGACAATGAAAGCACTAAATGGACATAGTCGATGCACAATGCTGAAGGGTAGGGTGAGACTGTGGTCGAAGCTTCTGTTGCTGATGTTTGCTGCCTCCATGGAATGGTCCCCCATGCTCTCCCTCTATTTTGCTGCTGCAAAAACTTGTGATATGAATGATGCTGGAAATAGAGGCCACTATGATGGCTGCAGGTAGCTTTGTGAGTTGCTGGCGATGTCTGTGCTGTCTTGCAAGCATGGTGGCAAAGAAGATCCTGGCTGCACAGCTTCTGTTGTCGTTCTTTAGGTTTGCTATTACTTTGCAGTCAGCAATACATTGAGGGTGGTGCAAAACCCATGTTTGTGAGATGCATCAGTGCAATCAGCTTTGCTTGTCACAACTGAACCAGGCTTTGCAAGGACACTGCCGAGCACCGGTACACACATGCGTTGCTCACCTGCTGTGCAATTTTCTTCAGGTGAGACAGATTGTCCGGGCCAAGCTGGTTGATGATGCCAGGCAGCAAGTCTTGCAACTCTGCAAAGCCAAGAGAAGCATACAGGACTCCAAAGCAGCGTGAACAGGCTCTTCCAGCGACACCCATAAATCACAAGAAGCCATACTCACTCTTTTGCTGGGAAGGTCCGCTCACAACATATGTGTTAGCTGCGATGGAGGCTTGGACTGCAAAACATACAGTTGTGTTAGCAAACTCCTTGCTGACAGCGTTGGTTCTGCCTTACAAGCAGAAGAAGCTTAAATACCCTTGGGATTTGTGAAGTGAATGACAGTGTCATCCATGAAAATGTTGACTTCCTCAATGCCTGGAATTGTGTTAACCCCTAGTCGTTTAAGCGTATTCTGCAATCTCTTGTCATCCGTGGAAGTGGTCTTGTGGACAGCCTTTTTCTTTCTGCACACATATATGGAGGCATGACTATACGCTGCTGTATTGCATCGGGCAGAGCAATAGATCACTGTTATGAGTAGAGATTTATACACTGTAACAGCTGTATACCTCCTGACAGTTCCCTTGCCACCGGTGCGCACGGCACCGGCCATCTTCATTAATCTCTCCCTATTCATCTGCGACATGTGCAGACGATAACAGTCCAGCAGATGGCAAACAGGAAGGTAAACACGGTCAGCACATGGCGGTTGTGACCAAACGGCGCTGCCAGAGCAGCTGTCGTTGCCGGGCTCAGGCTGCAAGACTAAAGTCGGCGCCTCTTACCTTGGAGAGCCTTTGCACTCCCTGCTGGCTATTCCGCGAAAATCGACGCTTTCACGGCGGCTTTCTTGAGGGATAGCTTCAGCTAAAAGTTATGTCGCTGCAATGAGATTTTGCTTCTTCTTCACTTGTATATGTGACCCTATGTGCGGCATCAACTTGCATTCATTTGTTTGGTGAAGCGGTCTGCATGGTAAGGCTGCCATTTTGCGTCCTCAGCAGCGTTGGGCCAAACTGTTCCCTTGTCTTGCTACATCAGCCGCAAGATTTCTGCCCACGCATTGATCTTGTGCAGGTCACTGCTGTCGACAAAGTGAAATAACAAGTCCGTGATCTCATTCTCCACTGTCTTGCAAGTGCATTGAGTGTAACATACAATGCTGGTTGTTTTCTCCCGGCGAACATGTCATTCGAGGCTTTCAAGCCTGCGAAGTCTGGTGACTGAAACAGCAAGCTCAGCGCCAGCAGAGGAGGCCTCCACATCGACGCCACACGCTGCTATTCAACAGACGCCACACGCTGCTGTTCAGCAGTCATCAGGTATGGTGTGTGCTTTGCTCATGTAGTCTCTTGCACGCAGCTTGTTCAAAAGCCCTCACAGTTGCAGGACATCAGGAGGCACGCAAGCCTGCCTGGTGGAGCGACCCCAAAGTGGACGCAATATATGCCTATAACATCATCAGAAAACGCTTCAAGTTCCACGGGCCACAGCGTGAGTTCGCCACATCTTCAACCTTGGTGTCATGAGCTGTGTCATGAGCTGACCAGTGATGTGTGAGCTGCATAGTCATGGCAACCATGTTCACAGTGTTGCGCAGAACCGTGCAGCCCTCTTGCGTGCAGTGCTAGCACAAGTAATGACTACTCAACCCCGTTTGATTTTTTTCCACATCTTTTTGACTTGCAGGTGAAGAGAATTACAGACAGCTCATCGGTAGAGTCAAGAACCCTCAGGAGGCAGCTCTGGCCCTCAAAATTCTAGGAGAAGGCAGAAGGGCCAGGGCCGTGTTGGAACAGCATGATCCCTTCACCTTTCACACCTCACAACTTTTCATCGCGGTGTGCCCTTGCAGAGAGTTTTGTTTGTTTTGCTTGTTGCCATGCAAAAAATCCTGCTTGCAAGGTCATGTTCAGCTTATTGACATCCAGCCAATGCCTGCAGCACATAGCACAGACTTTTGTAATGCCTGGCTAGACATCTGGTTTGGTGTGGTGCATTCACTTTTGCACATGCTCTTCTCATATTAATTGTGAGCCAGATGTGGGAGTGCTACAGCATACACGTTTTCTGTCCTGAGCTGGCTTGAGAGTGAATGCTCACGTTGCAGACATGCTTAGCAACAAAATCGTATGATGTAGCCCTGGAGGCGATACAAACGGCCCATGAGCTGGGCCTGCAGTTCCATAACAATGATGCTTACTACAAAGTTATGAAGGTAGCTATCACAAATGGACGACTGGACATAGCCATCAGGTATTCACCCATTCATCTGCACGTGTGCTGTTGGTGTGTCATGTGCAGCACTCCTACTATCAAGTGAGCTTCGTTGCAATTGGAGTACATCATCACCAGTTTTGGGTCATGGATAAGGTTGGTGAACACTTCAAGCTGGCAACAGCACAAAAATTCAAAGTTTTTGTGGAATATACACAGCATGCCACTGTACTGCCTTCATGCTTGAAATGGGTCACACTCTGCAAGCTATCATGTGTGCTTCTGCTCATGGTGAACCACCGTCAGCCAATTTGTATGCATCCATATAGCAAGTGTACACATTGCTAATGCACAATTGCAGTGTGTTTGAGGCAATGAAAGAGAATGGTGTGCGGCCGCGCGGCAAAGTGGTGCACAATCTCATCATGGGCTCCATCGTCAATGGTCGCAGGGACTTGGCTGAGGCTTTTGCTGAAGAGTTCAGATGTAACAACGTCAAGTAGGTCCCTGACAAATTTGTGACATAGCTTGTCTGCAATGCAGTGCCTGGCAATGTACCTTGGTATCAGCAAGTAAAGGGAATTGTAGCAAGTTTGCCATGTATATGTTGCATGTCTACCAGTTTGCTGTGTTTGCCGGCATGCAGACTACCTTTCTCAGACATTCAATTTGCTGTAGGATCAATCAAGCGTCCCAGCAATGGCTGGATGGCACCAAACAGCCTGACAATGTGTCCAAGCTCAAAGCTGAGACGTCTGAAGGTTTTTAAGATAGCACAATCAATGAGGCACCTGCAGAGCAGCAGCAGGCAGCGATGCACAGTAGTGCAGTGAACTTGCTTTGGCCAGAGTTTGGTGCCTTCTGATTTTTGACTTTGACTTTGACTTTGGCGTCTGCGACTGCGATGAAAAGTTCAAAGCTGTTGTACCCCGCTGACAGCAGGATTCTGATGCTGTTGCTTTCAAATTTGATTATGCAAACCCCAACGGCATGCTCTGCCACATGCCCTTGGGGAGGCCACAAATGGGAGTTTGCAATGTACATTGCAATCTCCAGCAGTGCAATAGTCCAGACCTAAATGTATGACGCAAGCTGTATGTGCGGAAAATAACTATTTGCCGGTGTTCAGCTAGGGATTTTGCATGGGATAATTTCTTGCTTGAAGACATCTAATCTGACGGTGCTGGCTCTGCTGGATGATAGCAGGCTGCCACTGGAGTTGGGGCCGCGGTCTTGGAAGACCTTTGCAGCGACTACCTGGACGCCAGATTTGAGCGCCCTATACACCTGCACAGCCCCCAAAACCAATCAAACCACAAAAGCCTGGTAAAACATGATTTGCTCTAACAGCTGATAGCTTGAGGTTGTTGTGATTGAGACTTGTAGAGCTGTATACAATGCAGTATTGCAACAGCTGATAGCTTGAAGTTGTTGTCGCTGGGACTTGTAGAGCTGTATACAATGCAGCATTGCAACAGACACTCCCTTTGCATGCATAGTTGATACATAAGAGAAGGATGAAGCTGAATGCTTGTTGCGGGCAACAAGACGTGCTGCAAGAGCTCAGACTGTCCAACAAAGGCTTGACTGTCCCACCTTGGCAGATGCTCCTGCTCCCAGCTCCCAAAGTCGACCATCCGGGCGCTGACACAGCGTGATGTCCTGCTGGTCAATCTGCCAGTCTGACCATGGAACATTGGCCATCCAATCTGGATCAGAAGTGGGGATCACTCCAGCTGCCTGCATCGGCCCAGTTGCCGGATTGTGGCGCCCCTGAAGAAGAGGATTGGGCATGGTGTCAGACTGAGCTGACAGCTGACTCAGCTGGGATAGGATTGTTGGCTTCTGCTTTCTGCGCCGCTTGCAGCAACGCTTGACAACATGGAAGACTGCTACAAAGGTGATGACTCCAGCAAGCATTCCTAAGTGGCTCTTGTGGCGTGGGTGTCCGTGATGACTGTGACTCATGGAACGTGACAAAGGCCCAGGACCATGTTCACCAAAGTCCATCATGTCTGCATACAACACATGACTGGTTGAAACTGCACGGTGGGTGTGACTATTCCCCCATGCAGGCCAAGACACATTCTGGATCTGTGACCAGCAAAAATCATTGGTTTTGACATGTTCTGCTGACAGTCTCTGCCAGAGGAGACCTCAGCACAGCCAATCAGGTGCCAAGACAGCATGAAACAGCGCTACTTGCTGCTGACCAATGCATGTACATAACATGAGCCATGAACGTCTTACAGACATACCTGAAATGCCTTCATGAGGCATGTGGTCTCCAAACACAGGCTCAAAAGCTACCAGGTGGATGTCGCTGAGCTTGAATCCCACTGCCCTGATGGCATCTCCAAGTCTGCCTGATGCCACCATGTCACTCAGTTGCAGATGAACAGCTTCATGGTCATGCTGGGGTTCAGCCGCATAGAGAAACATGAGGGCTGGCTCCTGACTATTCATGCCTTGAAGCAGCCTTCTGAGGGCTGAGTGTTGCCCGTGATGGGGCTGCTCATCAGCAAGAAAGCGTGACCTTGGCTGAGACCATGAAGCCGAAATGAGTGGCTCCTCCTCTTCAGGGACGCCCTTTCCTTGCAGCAATGTTCGTCCTGGTTCAGACAGCTGACCATTTGGGGATGAGAAATTCAAGAGCCCAATGGATTCTGGCTTGACTGTATCTAATAGCTCTGACAAGGCCTGAGTTAGGTGCTGGGGAAGCTCCTGCTGATCTGAGTGGCAGTCTGGACCTATGAGCTGCAGCAGAAAGAGAAGCCCGCTCTTGCTTTCTTCTTCTGGGGTGAAGGGTTGCAGGGCAAGTGGACCTTTGGACCCGGGCGCAACTGCACCAAAGGTTGTCAAGACTTTATCTATGCGTGCAAGCCTCAGGAAAGCGCATATACAAGAACACAAACTGCCTCGAAAAGGCCCAGAGCACTAAGTGATGAGGAGCAATATCTTGTGAAAGTCACCTGCGGCGCCAACGCGTCGGTCAACCAAGGAGGCCGCAAAAAAGCAACATACCAGCCACAAGCCAATTTGGCGCTGCATAATCGCTTTGGAGCTCCGCGGATGTGCGGCTGTGACCAAGAACTCACATACGGCACCGCACCATCTGGCCTCGCAGCATTAACTAAGCACCCTTAAGCGCTACCGTGCAACTACTCCAGCTACCATGGATCGCAACGCTTGAGCGCATGTTTCGTCGACTGGAGCATGCTTCTTCTTCAATTTTCAATCGCCAGGTGGCCATCCTAGCATGGGAAGAAGCTATAGGCCGCGTAGCAGCGGAATCTGGGACTTCTTCTGACATGCAGCCTGATCCACTACTTTGTCGTCTTGCATTGCTGGAGTTTGGCGCTGAGGCAACATTACTTGCAAGCGATAATGGACATTATGTACACATGGTACCCGACCTGCCATGAGGCCATGCACAACGTGGTAACACGAGACAGGTAGGCATCACACAAAGCCAATATGCTTTACACAGAATTGCAGCAAAGTCACAGAACACACATCAAGTAATGAGACAAGCAGACACAATCTACAATACTCTCATCCATTTGTACTTGAGTCAGCAGGAATGCAGAGTCAGAGACATTACTGCACTCGGCAGGGAGCCCTCAGCAGATAGGTAGCTGATCAAAACAGGCAAAGGAGCTATGAAAGGCATGATGGTGGGCATACATGTAAGATTTGTCCCTTGCCTACATGATTGTGCATCGTCGGGCGGCAGCAGCTTGCCCATCCTGAGTCGGACCAGAGCCTGACTCCTGTGATTGTTGTGCGCGACTCGGATCATACGAAAACTGACTAGTGTCTAAGCCATATTTCTCCCGCATGCGTATACTCCAAGGGTCATTGCGCACTGTTGAAGGCCCTGCTTGGGCAGCCTCAGCATTTCTGAGGGCTTCAGTTGACTGGCTGCACACATCGAAAGACTCATATCAAAGCATACTGCAATCAACATCATGCATCTACTGCTTGACAATACCTTCATATGCACATCCTTTTGTTGTCAGACATAAACATCTGTCCTCACCTGTCTTCTTGCAGTAGGGGTCTTCTTCTGCCCCAGATCTCATCCTCTTCTTCACTGCATGCCGTCAGACACAATGTAAGTGTGACAGGCAGATACAGAAAAATAGTACAATACAGAGCTGGCCTGTTGGGCCCACCCTGAGAGAATGACCAGAAACAAAATCAGAGCTCCTTGAGATATGCAAGACCAATGTGCAACTCCCGAGAGGGGAAATGCTGCCTTGCAACACAGCTTCTCTTTCTGGCTATGCCATACCTTTCTGCAGCTTCAAGCTCGGCTTTCTGTACAGATGTCAGCCAGCATGCCAGCAAGACACTCAGGACCTGAATGATGGATGCTCCAAGAGCCACCCACTTGATTATTGACAGATCCTTCTCTACAAACTTCTCTATCTGCGATTACTCATGAGCTCTGTCACCGCAAAGAGATATGCAGTGCTGTGCAGTCAGTAACAACATGCTTTACTGCTAAGTGTGCAGTACTGTCCTGAGTATAGACATGAGGAAAAGTCTGATGCATGTGCAGTGCGGAAAAAATGCAGAAAGTGCATTAAGTTCACCTTGGCAGCCTCGCCAGTATCATCATGTGGCAGCTTCTTTTTCCAACTTTGGTCAGCAAAGTAGCCAACCAGCAGCGCACATTGTGCCAGTAACATCACCACGACCATAGTGGAGTAAAAGTTGAGGCAGTGCCTGTTGCTGTAGCAGGCTCCATAAAGACCAGATATGGCTGTCAAGAATAGAAATAATCCAGCACCTCCAAAAGCATATATAAACCTTCGAGGCAAAAGTGACATGTCAGCATGCATGCAATATCTGTACCCGGAGCATCTCAGCATTCACACCAAAACTGCTAGACTTCAAGGCATCATGCAAAATGTGAGAAGCTGACAAGGTGGACGCCTGCTTACCAGGGAGAACCGTGTCGGTGTGCCTGGATGACCCAGTCAAGCAGTCTAGGATGTGTGTGAGAAGATTGCTCGGTGGAAAATGTTATGTGCTCGTAGTCAATGTACATATATGCGGCGTAGCCTAGCATGCTCACGCCAGTCACAGCCAACACAACGTTCACCGCCTGCAGCGTTGATCTGCACCGCGAAGTAGGTATGAGCATGCATATAGAGTAAACACCATCAGTCACAGGTAATCTGCATCCAACATGACCTATGCATTGCGCGCACAGCTACCTCAAAGTGGAGGCCAAGATCCCAACAGGTCGCTGCCTCTCCATTGTGCAGCGGTGCCTGGGTGTCAGCAGATGTCTTTCGGGACGCAACTGCTAATGCTATACGAACCAAGATTTCCCACGATCTGAGGCAATTGTTCGTAGCGCTAGGATCAGCAATGTTGGCCATGCTTTCCGAGATGCCTGACGGAGTTTTGCTTCAGATTTCCTGCGAAGCTGGCAACGTTGTCAACAGCAATTCTATTACAGAACATGCTGTCTTTGTACATGACAACTGCACAACGGCTTGCAACAAAGCTGCATTGCTCGCCAATCACGGGCAGCTATATGTTCTGTGCCGCGTTGCAGTCATCGTCAGGCAACGATACAGTCCTGAGGTCCAGTAAAACACTAATATTGGCTAGGAGAGGTCTGTCTGTTGCTGACTCTGTCGAGCAAAACCTGCTTCGTGACAGTGCCCACAGTACTACAAGCTACCGCGTATCGTGCGCAGCTTTTGCTTCCCGAAGCGTCAAGAAGCATGCAGGCATCCAAACACTTTCATAAGTTTCAAGAGGTGAGCGAAAGTAAGGTATCAACGAGAAATTCTGTCTGACGTTGATGCAAAACTTCGAGTGTACAGTGGTGGTCGCAGAAGTATGCCTCTGCTCACAACAATACACTGCCAAATGCTTCGCCTGTCTCGAAAAGCCAGGCTCGCAGCCTCTCACCGCCTGTTCACTGCATCAAGCGTGCAAGATATGCACCAAATTCATCAGCAGCCCCAGCAACTGTTGCGAAAGCTGCAATCAGCAGCCAATCAGACAGGAGTGAAACGTCTCACAGGCAGGTACCTGTCAACAAGCAGCGAAAGGCAAGGTGTGAAACTCCAGCAGCTCTGGCAGATCCACTAGGTGCTTTTGCACATCAAGCAGGTCACAAGCAACGCACTCTGCTATCAGGGCTCACACTCTTGAAAGGCAAAGCTTCTCAAGCACGCCTTGTCTCTGCCAACCTCAGGTCCCCCAGAGGACGACCTGCAGCTCAGCTGGACTCACAAGAGCTGACTCCATGCAACAGCTTTGCACAATATGCCAATGATAGCAGACAGCATCAAGTGCCATTTCAGCCCAGGGAACGCCTTACTACACAGACCAGGCCAAGACCACAGGTGGCCAAAGAAGCTAGCCAAAAGCAAACACCACCAAATGCTTCTCAAACTGGCAGCCAGGATGCTGCACCAGCGGATGGTCAGGCTGCATCTTTTGGTCAATCACAGCATAGTGTTCCACAGGAGAATGCCCGGGCAACACCACAGCGGGTTGACATCAACTACTTCCACCATATCAAGTCCTCCCTGCATAGCCTCATCCAGGCTCACCACGCCATTCCATCTCTGCACACCATGTCAGAACCAGACAGGGCAGCTTTGACCTCCCTTTTGGCTAACAAGCTTGATGGTGTTGATGTTACTGCTCAAGTGCAGCAACACTTTTTGCCAAACCCGCAGCAGCGAGCATTTGCGCAGCCTGTTCATGAGCAGCGAGCTGCAGAGCAACAGCCCTCAGCGGCATCCTCTGTTGACTGCACACCCAGTCCAGAATCAGTGGCACCGCAGCAGCGCAGTGCAAGGCATGAGCAGACCTCTAAGCCGCTGTTGAGAAGGCAACACATTCCCTATGGTGCCTTTGCCTCCACCTGTGTTAGCAATGCTTCAAACCCATCTGCGGCTAGCTCAGGCAGTGGCCAGAGGCACTTCAAACATCAGCATACGCATCACATTGCAAAGTCTCATGCAGAAGAGTCCTTCCTGAACCTGCTAGAGTCATGTCAAGACACTGCTGATGATCTGCAACACAGCTTATGGCAAGGACGCTTTGAACGCAATGCTGGGGACTTTGCCTTGCTGTCAGAGGCTGAACAGG
>JAABUO010008384.1_pt1 | contig 11691 bp, 22 predicted proteins | sample 5559291 | NCBI WGS metagenome assembly JAABUO01 (sample SAMN10711878, study PRJNA513372) | rock metagenome | isolation source: Antarctica rocks | place: Antarctica: Victoria Land, Finger Mt sud | reverse complement strand
AGCTGTGATCATCCAGCAGGGCTTGTGTGCGAGAGTGCGTGTCATCACTGGTCATGATGACCATCTCAAGCTTCACTGGCTCTCCACGCTCCGCAGAAGCCTTGTTTTGCAATGCCAGGATGCTTTCAATATACACCTGCATCATAAAACGATGCAGTTCAGCAAAGGGTCGACACTCAGGTCTAGTGCACCCAGGTCTACCGTACACAATGCAAGGCTGTAATGTGCTGTCAACCCCGCAAGGAGCAAAGGACTGCTCCCCATGCCCATGGAAGCTAGTGTGGATGTATGTGAGAGACAGGGATGCTACAAGTGCTGCTGGCCTGTGCCCACCTGCAGGAAGCACTTGTTGCTGGCACAGTCGACCGGCAAAGCCAATTTGATGCCACTGTAGCCCAATCTCTCCCCCAATCCTCCAGCAACCAGCACAAAAGCAGCATGGCCAGCAGCCTTTACTCCTGCATATGCACAACACACTTGCTTGTTTGCAAAAGCGACTTGAGATTTGCCAGTGTGCATGCAAGGTGCCGTGTTGCACGCAAGCAATGCTGGGGGATGAGCTAATACTGAGGTGTGCTAAAGCCCTAAGGTGGTATGAGGTGTGATGCATCATTAATAGAGCAGCGCACCTGCGGGCCAGGCCAAACATGACCAGCTGAAAATTGTGCAACATATCAGGCAAAGCTATACAGCCTGTTGTGGACGACATGTCATTTGCAGGACAGACCTTGACGCTCATGTTCAATGAAGAGCTTGCTTCCAAAGTCCATCCTTTCACCATCAGGAACCTCAGGAATGTACCCCTCAAAGGGGTTTCTCCCTGCCAGCACAATACAGTCTCTCAAAGTTCTAGCTGCTGACAATGCATCACACATTATCAGACAGTTTTGCAAGTGCATGTGTACCAGCAATGTATCACCTACAACTGCTGCAATGCCTATGCTGAAGATGCATGAATTGTATGCTTCACAGTGCATTAGTACGTCAGAAGCAGTGCTGACCTTCCCTTGAGTCCTGCAAGAGCTGCTTGGCATTCTTGATATATGCCACCAGGCCACCATTGTAGCTGGCATCAAGATGACCAAGTTGTTGCACAAGCTTCTGCTTTTGATCATCAGCTTGACCTGTCCAACACAAAACAGCATTGTGAAGCAAACATGACGGCATGCTGAGATCACCGTGGTCTTCCTTGCATTGATGGTACCTGGAGGAGGCCAGCTCGAAAAGAGGTGGCCCTGGTCTAACTGCAGGAGGTGCTGTATAAGCTTCTTATCCTAAAACAAGAACACAGAGTTGTTCCATCGCATGGAAAACATCCTATGTCAGACTGAATCATATGCTGTTGAGTGAACTGTGTTGCATACCTCATTGCCAAACAATGCATCATTTCCTTTCAGCGCAGTCTGCTGCTGCTCTCCATTTTCTATTTCATTCTCAGCTGCACCCTGTCTTGTAGCAGGTTCTGCTTGGCGTTCAGCTGATGGCTGAAGCTCAACAGATCCTGAATGAAACGCTTTCACAGCTTTGGACGTGCCTCGTCCCGCACGTGCATGCCCCTTCTGTCTGCTGGCAAAGTATGCAAGGTTTCAGCTCTGTCAAGATCAGTGCGTCTAGTTGCGACACAAACAGGAACCTTGCCTCCAATGCCTAAAGGCCAAGATTCCGGCGAACACAAGCACACCTGCGCAGATACACAACATTTTGTTCGTCGTGACAAGCTTCGATCACACGTCTCTGCCTAGATGACTACGTACCTAACAATACTGTCTGATCCGGAGCACGCACCATGATCCCAAATCAATATCAATGTAATCGCGACGCGCCTCCGCAAAGGGCCCGATCGCGCATATAGTTCCGGCATTATGGCCATGTTTGCTTACTTCCATGACTAAGGATTATTGAGGAATGTAAACACTTTCGTGGTTGTTTTCTTGCATCCAAGAACCAACATGCTCCGAGGATGCACTGATTTGCCATGCCTGGATCTTCGACAGCCACAGTTAGATACATCCAGGCATGGCTTGTAGGATGCGCAATGCGTTGACATGCATCAAGGAAAGCTATAATTACAGTCTATTATGACACTGTTTAGCTCAATGCAGCTTGTCTATGCTGCCTACAATAGATGTAGCTGTAAAGTCGTAGGTAGTGTCTTGCATATAACTGCCAGTTGTACCCAGCCGTAAATCTGCGGCATGGTCCATATGTGTATGCACGGCTTTCTACTGGAAAGTATGGCAGTGCCATGGACATTCAATAGGCTCTGGAAACGAGTCGGTGGGTCGCGTTGCATCAACAGAGAGATGGCAATTGAGCCTTTCACATGCCTTCACGTTTGAAAGCTCAACAGCTGTTTCACTTGCTGGTGTGGCCACAATAAGGTCCCTGTCTGCACACTGCTGAAACTTGGCATGCCAGAGTTGAGTTTTGGTGGCATGCAAGGCAATTAGCTTCCTCACTGCTTATTGCGCCCCCAGCATGTGTTGGACCCTTGATAGAATGGAATCCTGATTGGGATCATATGGATTGTCCTTACTTGGCACCTCTAGAACAGCCGGAATTGGCTGCAATTACAGACAACAAATTAGCCTGCGCAACACCTTACCACAGCAAGCTTCACATGTGCATGAGCACAGCCAGTTTCATCAGGTATTTACCTTCAGGTAATTTTTTAGCAAATGCCTGATCATGTTGGCAATCTGCAGCAGAATTGAATTAGACACGACAAACATTTGGAGTTTGCCAAACAATTGGAGTTTGCCATGCCTTTGAACACGTGATGCTACCAGTGACAGGAAGCAAAAATCTTACGTATTGATTGATCATGATGATAGCGATGTCCTCTCTGTTTGTGAATTCCTTGAATGCATCCTCAATGGTTTTGACTGAGGTCTCTGCATAAGCCCTTGATTCAGTCAAAGAAAACAAGAGAGACGTCATCTGTATCGGCATCGCTGCTAGGTACTCACTTTCTGTCACTACCAGAAAATTAGACTTCCGCCTGAGATCAACATTCCCTACTCCAGCTAACAAAAATCCTGTAACTGTATCCTGCCAAGCAAGGAACGAATCTCTCAGCATATGCGCTGCTCGATCCAAGAGGTGCAAATCAAGCAATTGCCGGTTGCCAAGCCACGCAACGCAGCATACAGACCTCGTCGCCAATAACAGCTAAAAGGGACCCTCGGTCATCACCCCCCGCTTGCGCAGCCATTATTACGTCGGCACCTGACACGGATGGCTGATGTTCCTAAAGACGGACTTGGACTATTCCTTTTGCTTTCAGGCTCCACCAAATGGCGCTTGAGAGGTGAGGTTGCTTTATCCCAATCTCCCAGTTGTGCACATCAACGAAGGGACAGTCTCCTGCAGTGGCGCAACTGGAGAATTTGCGCAGCAAAGGAGCTTGTGAGCGGAGATCCGCTGCAAGCGATACGAATGTTCCGCTCGGAGTCCACTCTCGAGGACTAACGGAATGCCACTGTTCAGGCCACTGTTGAGGAAATGCAATGTCCAGACGGACGATGCGTGACTTCAAGACAAGCATTTCACTCATGCGATCACTCTTGATCAAGGTCCTAAAGCGTGCACACTGGCAATGCACCCTGGCAATGTCCAAGATCATCAACCGAACACAAAGACGAAACTTGCACCAGTGTTCCTTGCCTGTTAAAGGAATGCATATGCATGCCGCATGATGCGTGCATAGCTGCTCTAGCAATCCCAGGTCTAGGGGTTTACTCGCAATTGCTGCATGCCATCCTATACATACATAAGCATTTGATGGTGGAGGAATGCAAGCCGACAGCCGTGTCACCTAAGTTGGTGTCAAGAGCATGGCCGCGCTATGCAAGTTCGAGTTCTGTGCATTCTATGAGTGAGATGCTTGATCCTTTTTGCAATTATACACACAGTCTGCTAATCTTCAAGCATGGTAAGTTGTAGTGTGTGTTTGACAGCTTCTGTGAAGTTGTTGACCCAGCAATTCATGTTGCCTGCTACCACATGAAACAGCCAGCATAGACAGTCCCTGCAGCTTTACATCAAAACTGTCAATGACGATTGTTTCCAACCCTTCACCTCACCATTTGAATGTGTTGCATTTGCAGTCAAACTACGTGATCACCATACAAGGTATATCGGACAGAATTCAGGTTTCAACTGCAAATGACAGGGTTTCACATGTAGCTTGCTCAGGAAAACTCGGTCTCTAAGTGGCCGCACTGCCGATGCACAGGGCCGCGAAGAAACATGAGCAGCACTGCTCATTCTTCGCCATCAGATGCAGTCACTGTGGGCCTGCAAGAATGCGTGCAGTTGTTGCGAGGGCCCAGCGATGAACGAAGGTGGACGTTTTGCGCAAGTGTTGCTTCCGTTTTGCCAAGCAAATGGCCTTCTGCGTATGCTGTAATCTGAGAATAAGCTTCCCAACATGCAGCCGCCAGTACATATGCTTGATGTCGCCTGACAGACAAATGTGCTGTGACAGGTTTGTGGGTCTGTTGCTGGCAACCAAACTACTTCCTGCTGGTGATGAGCATATCATGCTCAAGATCTATGATGCTGTTGGGTCAAGCTTCATCACCAGATTGTTGCTGCCTCTCAAGTCCCCCAAGGTAATTTTCATTTCAACCTGATCTTTGTCTCAAAAGTGCCAGCAGCTTTGCTCATGCTATCTTTGATCTGCTTGCAGGCGTCGTACAACAGTATCAACGATAGTCAGAGGGTCACTGCTGCAGCTGGGCTAGGTCTTGCTGTCCTAGCAGGTTTGTGCAGGGTTCCTCAATTGTCAGCTGCTACTGAGGTTGTCGAGAAGACACCTCTATTCCTCAAGGTATATAGCATTGCATGTTGCACATGCACACAAACACATGCATTGCTCATTGTCAAATGTTTGCGTGGCCTGTGCCACCTGAGTGGATGCCTTGGCTCTGACCTGTTTTGTTTTGCTGGATCTATGTGCATGATGTCAAGCCATAGCATGCTGTCATGCAAAAGGCAAGCACACGTTGGATTGCGTGATGAGCCATCTTGGTGTGACTTGTGAGAAAAGGGGAGCATACCCTGGCATCAAGCAAGCAGGGTTGTCGGGACATGCGTGGCTTGCATTATTTGCATGGCCTCATCATGCAATGTCTCTAGAAACCCTGCAAGATGAAGCGGGCTTAGTGGTACATGTGGTTGTCAGGTAGGGCTTCACAGCCATTGTCAGCCTGTCCCAATTCCCACTTAAAGCTTCCAACATTTCTGTGCAACAGAAAAATCGTATCACAGTCAACGAGGTGGCACGCTGTACTTCTGATCCTCAAGCGTGACTGTGTCTGAGTCTTAAACAGGGGCAGAACAAGCACTCCAGGCATGACAAACGTTGTTGCTGTAGGTTGTCAGAGCTGGCGGGATCACTCCCATCTTGCAGCAAGGGGCCCCTGCTCATAATCCAGCTCAAGCAGATGCAGAATCAGCTGACAGTCATGCGGTTGGGGATGCCCTGGACTGCCTGGTGCAAGTGGTAGCTGCAGGCCATGAGGGCTGCACTGTTGCTCTGCAGTCTGGTGGCATCCTGGCTGCAGCACAAGCTTTGCAGGTCAGCCACTTGCTGCTACTTCCTGTTGCTTGTCTTTTGGACTTGTGCTGCAGCACAGCTACATTGGCTGAACAGCACAGCAACAGACATGCCAGCATGCAAGATTATGCAAGATTATGCATACATGCTCCACGCTCCTATGGCAAAGTGATGTCAGGTGGCGTCTGACTTTTCACACACTGTGTCCAGGCTGGAGTCGCCACCAATCAGCCATGGAAAGCTACAGCAGTCCAGTTGTTAGGCCTCCTCCTGAGTGCTGCCAAGAGGTCAGAGTCACTCGCAGGTTGCTCATCATCATTTGCAAGGCATGCTCCCCATACAGCCACTGCTGAATCTGATGAGTAGCATATTCCTTATCATAGCAATCGCTAACATTCACCCCCTCTGTCTTCTGCATTGGCATGTGTCAACCTGCTGCGCAACATTGCTGCATCACTTCTAAGCTTGAAGACCCAAACTTGTAAAGTGGTGAGACCAATATTTGGCATGATGTTTAGCCTTCAACATGAGTGTCGCCGGCCCAATAAAAATGCATGAATGCCATGCAGAGGCTCCAGAGGTTGCGCTGGCAGCGGTGCCTGCTTTAGCGCAGCTGTTTAGTGCCCCAGCAGATGAGGCATCAGCCACAGGCCCGACCAAACAGCCCTCTGCTGGGGCAACATCGCAGACACAATCAGCCAGCTTGCCTGCTGACGCTGCAGCTCTGCAACTGGAAGCAATGCAAGTACTGCTGCTGCTCCTTCCATTGCCTATGCCCCAGGTGCGCTATGCCATCCAGTCAAGTTTGTACATGCCTATGCGGCAGCTGCAGATGACACAAATTCTCCCCATTGCTGTATCGCTACCCTCTGTTTTGCTGCATCGGTTCATGTTTGGCTTCTCCCAAGAGCTACCAATTCCATAGCATCCCTCATCTGCTTGTATCTGCCTCTCATGTCATATGCAAAGCGGCACAACTATCATGCAAGCACTAAGCGCAAGCAAACAAGATCGGATTCGTGTGAGGCACTTTGCAACTGGCTGCAGGCTCAGGAGGCAGCATCAGGCTTGTCAGCAGCTGCAGCAAGGAGGGGTGAAGGTTGGGCAGGGGACATACGCAGTGGCCTCTTCATGGTGCTGGCAAGTCGAGTGGGGCAGCAGCAGCGTCACTCTGCTCTGCGTCTGGCTGCTGCGCTTCTAGAGCTTGTGCAGGCACACTGGCTTCTGGGTCCTGTACATGCTGTAAGTCATGTCCTGCTTTCTGTCTCTTATTGTGCTGGTCTTCTGCAGTGACAGCTGGGCAAACATTAGTGCCTCGTATGACTCGGTGTTTGCGTTCTGTGGCAACTGCTCAGCTGAACAAACTGTCACACTGCGGTTGTCACTTGCAACGTTGCATGTGTGCTGGACAGCCAGCACTACGTTGTCAATATTGCTGAGATTGAAAGGACACTATGAGCCTTGCTGTGCTTTCCATCACACATCGTGTGTGTCATTTGGTGACTCCATGTCAGACTGTTGCACATGCAGCAGCACATAACATGGTCCATTTTTGGCATTGTCCTTGTTTTGCTGCGGAGACAAATAGATGCTGCAAGCTGGGGCACACTCTCTCTGTATTCTTTGGCTGTGTGCTGCTTTCGGGAACAGTTGTGTTTGTCTTACTTGTCTTGATTGATGTTGTGGCATCTGTCTGTCAGCAAGTCTTCCCTTGGCAACGACTGCTCTCATGGAGTGTTGAGCTGTCATGCTCTGGTCAAGATCCAATCAATAGCAACAAGGGGATTGTCCTGCTGTAGGTGGCAGCATCAGGCTCATTGTTCCAAGTCCTGGTAGAGATTCTCAAGGTTGAGACATCCCTGCTTCTCAACGACACCATGGCTTTGCTGCAACCCAGCACGGCAACACCTCCTCAGGCATCAGCCACCAGCAAGGAACAACCCACGTCATCCCAGCCTGCGTCACAGAGTGACAACCAATCCTCGACGCCTACTACAGACACCCACGCACATGTGTCAGACGCAACCCCTCCTGCTGTGGACCAGATGAGGCCTGGCACAAACAGCACAAGCCCCGGCATAGTGAATGCAAATCTCAAGACAGGTGCTGCAGAGTCAAGCACTGGCCATACAGACTTTGGCACAAGCAGCCATGATGGGCAAGGCAATAGCAGGGGAGGCACATCTAGCAGTGAGGCAGAGCCCTCCAGCAGTGACAGGCAGCACAACCACTGCAGCAATGACAGCAGCAGTGCTGTCATAGGTGCACGAGTAGCAGACGTGTTGCCTGCTGTGCTGTCATTACTTGAGGGCTGTCTAGAGGCTTTAGCTGGTGATGCCCAGGATGCTGAGCTTGTTGCAGATGGAAAGCAGCAGGCTACATCAGGGTCGTTGTTGGATGACAGGTCAGTCCGACCTTCCTGCTGTGCATGGGGTCGGTGCCAATGTAACACACCTGCATCCTGTTTCACCAATGCCCTTCCCCTGTTGTGCCTCAATGTGTCGCCAACAGCTTGAGATGTGGACTCTCATGCACATTCTTGGTAGAACTGCATGGTCACGTGCCAATCAGGGCCATAATGGGATCAGACTTGCTGTGGTATGCTCAGCGTAGAGAGGGTGCCTGTGTGTGTGGCGCAGCATGTGTCACCATGAGGTGCTGTCCAGGATTATGTCACTGAATGTGCAATTGGCTGCAAGCCTGTTCCTCCACGACTTCAGCGCACCATGCACTGCACTGCAGGCTTGCCTCAAGAGCTATGTCAGCGCTCAGTGAGGCATTTGAGACGGTGCTGCAGTTTCTGGAGCTCCTGCAGTCAGATGCCTCAGAGTCAAGCCAGGACAGTCCCTGGCTCCTAGCTGCCATTCGTGCTTATGGCAGGCAAGTCACATGCCTCTAAACACTGACCTGCAATGGCTGTATTGCATGCATGATGGATGACAAGAGCTACATAATCACAAATGTCAACTTCTCAGGGGGTGATCTCAACCCAGTTTGTCTGCCAGTAACTGACACAGAACCCACCAGCTTGTACATGAATGGTTTCAGCCTTGTGTCTGCAACGGCCTTTATGATTTGAGACAAGAGCTGTACAGCCATGCTACCTCTACATTCACATCACGTGCCATGACTCACATCAGTATGTCGTGTCCACATTTCCAAGCAAGCAGCTGCTCTTCATCTGCCCTAGTTCCGTGCTGCCCTACTCAGATGTCATCTCACGTTGATTGGGCCTGATAGAGCCTAGACTAGCTTGTGAAATGTGGAGAAATGATGTGAAACGCAGGTTCATGGCTGAGGTGCCAAACGCACATGCAAAAAGGTTACAAACCCTGCTGGGTTGGCTGGTGCAGTGCCAGGGCGGTGTGGCGCTGCCCTTCCTGCTGCCAGGGCTGTTGTTGTGCAGCCAACCTGATGCCGACAGCCTGGAGCTGGCAGAGCCTGGCACACACAGAAGCTGGCAACAAGCTCTGATCCAGCCTGAGGCAAGTTGATGCACTCTCATTTGCTGGAAAATTTGTTCCATGTCTGTCTTCAGCATCTTGCAAGCAAAGTTTTTCTTTGACAGCGAAGCAGGTTCAAGTGCTGGCGCAGCACAAACAGTGCAAGTTCTGCTGCAACACATGATGGCATTCATTCCACATAACAGCATATCACTTGGCCACCAGAGATTGGGATTCGTTGTGCCCCATATCATTTGGGTACTTCCCATGGACCCAAGCCAAAAAAGGCTGTGTATGGCTGTTAGGGGTTCCTTCAGCAGCCTTCAGCAGCCATCTTGCACACCTGCAGCCTGTTTTGTCCAGATCATGGATGTGCCTGTTGAGGTAAATGTTCAATTGCAAGCCGCAAGAACTTTGGATCGGCCAGCAAGTGATGCCCGAGCAGTTTCGGCTAGTTGTCACAAATACAGCATACACTGACAATCACAAACAGCTCTATTCTTGTGCAGGTTGTGACTGCTGTGGTGCAGTATGTTTGTAAAGCAGCTGTCCTTGCTGAAAAGGCCACACAGGCTCAGCTGGGGGAAGAGAGTGACTTGGAACCTGGTGCAAAAGCTGAGCTGGCTGCTGCCACAGCTCTCTTACAGGCCATCATTGCTCAGGAGTGAGTAATCCCTGACGCTACATTTAAATTACAGCTTTTTGCTTGCTGTGTATCTCCTTTGCCTTGCCTATAAGCCGCAGCACTTTGTCGGGTTTGCTACAATACATGAATGCTGCTGGACAAGAGCAGCAGCAGAACATGGCATGCCGCCACTGTTTGGTTGTCAGCAAACTTGACGTGCACGTACCTAGTTGTATGGGAGTGCTGTCACATCAACAACAGTCACAGACATGAATACAAATGATGATCACCATATCCTGACCTGCAATTTTCAACTGACTTGATGTCTCGCTGTTTCTCAGGCCAGCATCCCACCTCAGCCAGCCACTTGATCTTGAGGCTGTCATGATGGTCAAGCCTGCAGTCCTAGCTCTCACTGCTTGGATGGCAGGTCATCAGCAGCTGGCTGCAGCAGAGGTCCACATGGATTCTGGGTAAGCCACAGCTGCATGCAGGCGCACTGTCTTGTACCTTGTGGCTGGCATCCTGGCTTCCACCTCATCTCACAAAGAGCATGTTTGATCTTCATGCACATCAAGCACACGCGACTTGCAAACACCAGGGTGGACAGTAATGGATTGTCCTGCTCAAACCATATAAGCTGATACTTGACAATGTGTTCATGGTGTGTCGTACTGTGATGTGGTACAGGCTGGCAGCATCGGCATGCTTGGTATGTGCTCTGTGCCTCCATGCAAGCAGTGATGAACGCCAAGAGAGTGGTCAAGCAACCTGGTCAGCTGAGGAAGCAACACATATCTTTGACAGCATACTATGGGCAATGGGTGTACACTTTGCAGCACCCAAACAGTGTGTGTCGGATCGCCTGGAGCAAATGCAGCTTGAAGGTGGGAATGCTCTTCACTCTGTGCCGATTACCTTCTATCATTGACTCAACTGGCAATCACAGCAGACGTACAATAGGAGTTTAGACATTGTGATGTCAGCACAGCCTCTTCTGCACTACCACAGATGTCCCTGGCTTGACTGAATACTCTTTGGTGTCTGGCTGCAGGGGAGCAAGACTTGCAGGATCACGCAGGCCATGTTGATTGGGATGCAGTCCTTGAAGTTGTGACCACCCTTGTTGAGAACAACCCAAGTTACCAAAGACAGGCTTCAAATGCATGTTGGGTTAGGCAACGCGAGCAGCTTGATCACACTGGCCAGAAGCTATGCTTGCAGCTGTTCCTTCAAGCTTCTCAAGCATAGCGCTCCTGCTCTTGCAACAGCTTGAGACTTGCTCGTTGCACCAGTTTGCATAAACCTATTGGTTGTACACTGCCCGAAATCATTCGATTTGCCTGAATTGCCATTGTCTTGCTTGTGTCAAAAGGCAAAAGCTGCTGTCTGTGGCATTTTGCAGAGTGATCACAACTCATTGACAACATAGGTCGTCTGCATGCAGTTGTGAGACGTCTTACCTATTCCGGCACAACTGTGTCATCATCACACCATGTGTAGTATGGTATTGCAGACTTGCCCTGAACGATAACCGCCTGCTCAATTTGAAACGGCCATGTCTTACGAACAGAGCTGGGAACTAGTGTATTCACAATAAACATGCTTTCAACTTAAACGAGGGAGCATGTAGCAAGAGCACAGACAACTCTCTACAAAATGTGTAGCAGAGAAACGAGTAATGACTTTATCAATGAAACACAAGCTGAACCTGATAGTTGATATGGTACATGGGGTCCAGAAGCCCTGCATAGTGTTGTGGTCTGTCAACCTGACCACAAGCTCATGCAGTGCTATACTATCCCAGCCCCTTTTCTGAGCAAATTCCAAAAGATGTACATGTTCCATAAGCTATGCAGTGCTATGGGTGCCATCAAGTTATGTGTCCTGACATACACTACACCAAGAATAAGCCCTAGAATAATTAAAGGTATGAGACGCTGCAAGCTGAAGTGTGCCATCGCAAAACCTGCAGATGTCAACAGCAAGGCTGCGCCCATCGGCATGTACTTTGTCAATGACGGCAGAAAGAACCCTCTGAACATGGCCTGCAGCATGTC
>JAABUO010008381.1_pt1 | contig 11693 bp, 19 predicted proteins | sample 5559291 | NCBI WGS metagenome assembly JAABUO01 (sample SAMN10711878, study PRJNA513372) | rock metagenome | isolation source: Antarctica rocks | place: Antarctica: Victoria Land, Finger Mt sud | reverse complement strand
GCACAGCACAGCACAGCACCGCACAGCACAGCACAGCACAGCACAGCACAGCACAGCACAGCACAGCACAGCACAGACAGCAATTTCAATGCTGCCTCCGTGCTGAGCTGCACACCTGTTGTAGCACAGCCACAAGCTGCTGAACATAGCCAGCAGATGCAGCCTCATCAAATGCTTCAGCCACTTCGTCAGTTTGGTTTGCTGCCACGAGGTCAACAATGAGCTGTGCTGGCACTTCAGCTCCCCCAGGCATCAGAATGTACTCTAGGTATCGCACTAAGGCTTGGCCAAAGGGCACTGCTGGGGGTGTCTGAAAGGCACCATCAACCCCATAGATGACCAGCTGCAGCAAACACACCAAGTCTTAGCGAAGACGAAGGGAAAGGAACGCAGAGGAAGAGGCTCTCAGGGGTCTGGGGGAGGACAAAAGGGGGGGGCAGGGGGAGGGAGCAAGTTGTGAATTCATGGATAACACATGCTGCACAATAAAGAGGACAGTAGTGCAGCTCTTCAAGTACGCATGTAGTAGAATACATGCAAGGCCATGCACCCCCCTTTGCATGCATATTAACAGAGCATGTGCTTGAGTGCGTGCGTCAAGCAGTTCAACGGTGGACACAGCGACATTGTGGGTACACTGCCAAACTTGGCTCAACAAGCTGCTATAGTATTTGTGATTTGCAGCTCAGCATACTCACATGCTGCAGTTCTGACAGAAACATGATCAAACTGTCAAAGTAGGCACAGCTGCTAATGTCTAGCAAGGCATGCATGTAATCCACAACACTTGGCAACATGTCTCCTTGTCATGCATTGAGGGTGCTGTACTGACACATTCATGAGACTGGCAGCAGCTGCGGCTTACATTACAAGCATATGCTGGAGGAGTGATGACCATAACTTCAGTCCCATAAGTCTCAATGTAAATAGATTCTGTGGTGTTGATCTCATCCACAAATATAGTCAAATTTGCAGCTGGCGTCAGAGTGGACAGCATTTCTCCATCTCGAAAGTCACTGAAGTTCTGCAAAGAACAAAAGCCTGGCCAGTGTGTCACATGCATATGAGGCACATGAATCTTGCCTGCAACATTTGCATGTCATATGCAAGTGTATGCCTTCAAGTTGGTAAGAGTGAAGGTGATAGAGCTTCCTTGTCAAAAAACACTTGCCTTGCATTGCGCAACTCACCATGATTGCTTGGTCTGGGGCAATGTAGTACTCCAGAGCAGAGTTGAAGTATGGTAGCGTGAGATCATAGGCATTAGTGAAATTATGCGCTGTCATGTCGGCGTCTAAGGCTTCATTTGTTGGCAAGAACAATGTAGCAGGTGTCTTCAGGTTGGACAGCGTGTTGTTCAAGCCATTGTACTGGATTGCTGAGTAGTATGCAGAGAAGTCTGGATTTGTAGCAACTTCAGAGTCGCTGAGGAAGGTGCAACCTGGAAATTCAATTGTGCCTTGAGCAGAGCCTGCAGCAACAGGTCTGTACGCCGGGCGCTTTGCCAGCCAAATAGCATCTGATCAAGCTATCAGCAGCTGCATTTAGTGCACCAGAGTGATAGCCAGGGCAGGCTAGTCTCTCCGCCTTGCTCAGTAGATCACCTGTTGCGGCATGCAGTGCGATCAGGGTACACGCGCACAAAATGGATGACAGGTATGGCCGCTTGACTGTTGGGGACATCGAAGAATCCTGGCGAACACACGCACGGGCGCGTAGCACACAAAGCGGAAGATGACGTCCTGCTGAAGTTTTAGGTGCATGCATAGATTGTCTTAGGCCTAACAAGATCTGCCGATATCCCCATCGATCACGCTCAATGCCGAGATTACGGCAGACCTATGCTTGCATCTTCGCATTGCTTCTGCTTTACTCACACTTTAGTAATCTATCAGGAACTCTGCCTCACGTGCCTGCTTGTAGGGATGCTTTCTTATATTCCCTTCACAGTGTCCTGACGCTGCGGGAACACCAGGAACGGAAAGCATTGCATCTATTGCAGCGGGCAAATGAAACACAGTGCCACTGAACAGCTTTCCACGCATGCATGCTGCATACATATATTGCATTATGGCCAATCAGATGATATCTTATATATTATATAAGTACCGTCTGATCAGCCATATGGATATGCATAATGCTGATCTGTATAGCTGCTTGACATTCAGCAGTACAAGTCATAGCAGAACAGGGCTAAGACAGTACCAAGTTCACTATGCTAAATCATATTGCAATTGAAAGCTCCATTGACTCAAGAGTGGCTGGCAGTACCAGTTGTGAAACACGGTGAAGTACATGCACAAGCTGATCATTCAGACACTCATCAGCTATTCTAAGATGTCTTGGCAGAATCAAAAATGTGCATGCAATCTGGGGTCAGACTAACTATCTGCTGCGCATTATTACAACTAAACCAATGCTGGTATCAATTGATGGGATCACCATCCCGGATAATACCATGTATATACGTATATATGTATGGTCAAGCATTGCTCAAGAATATGCACAGTAAGCTGCTCAAAACAGTCCTGTGCATCAACAGTTGCATTAGTACAGCCGACAACATGTGAATGCTGCAAATAGGCTGCGTTGCTGAGGAAAAGCAGATGTCATGGTGTGATGCCCCCACTACAGGCCCAACAATCTGCAGGGGGTCAGGGAAGGGGGCCTTCCAGTTGTTGGGGAAGGGAGCATGGCCATCCAAGCTGCCTATGATTCCAAGTGAAAGAACACTCTAGTGGGCTGCATCACCACATACTGAACTTGTCCAACGGGCAGCTTCACCTGCAAAAATGCAAGTGCACTGACTACACAGGCCACCATGCAAGCAAAGGTCTCATGACATTGCAAGGTACCAGTCTGGCTTGGAGTGAACCAGATTGAGTGGCCATAACAGTAGTGCTATAGCAATGCTGGCCAGCATAGTTGTGACACAGAGGTGTTGTGCTTAAAGACGCACATGCATGAGAGAGATGCGCCTGGTATGCACAAGCATCATGTCTTGAAGTGAGTTGATGTCATGGAAGTCTGGTACAAGATGAAAACCAAATGTGCCGGCTACACTGTCCCACTTGTTCACGCAGTGAGCAATGGCAGCGTCCATGTGACGCACCACATGAGCAGAAGCATCATGGGCCAAGCTACAAAACAAGGGTGGCAACAATGTGCCAATACCATGCAACTGCTGGTGCTCAATCAAGGCAGATATGCATACTCAGAGGGCATGTGGCTGCAGGTACTGCACTCACAAAGTCTCCAGCAACCACAGTAACAGGCTCTGCTCCATCATATTGTATGCTAAACTTCCCAGCCAGCATGTACAGGTGCTCCACCTTGTCGTAGGCAAATGGAAATGAGCTGGGCTCACAGTTCCAGAATTGCCACTTCTTGTCCTTGCCAGCTACATAGGCGTCCATGTCGAAAGCTGTATAGTCCTGCAAGAGGCGAGTCAGCTCATTGAGACCTGACAATACCAGGGTATGAGCAATGTTGCTGCTGTTTTGCTCTGTCAGCTGAAAAGGTATTTACACAAATTTGAAGTGCTTTGCAGTTTTGCGTGAGTGAATGAAAGTTGGTAAGGACACGTCCAGCAGTGCTAACATGGCCCTGCCAGCTCTGAAGGCTCCAAATAAGCTGCTGTGCAGGTCTGTGTAACAAATTTTCCTGCCAATGTAGATGGCAGACCCTGGCATAAGAAGGCGCATCCTCTGGAGACCATACACTTTACAGTACAAAAGTACATGACAAGCAATGCCTTCAGGCTCGACTGATGCACGTAACACTTTACCGAGGACAAACTGGCTGGTCTAGCTTATGTATATGACATGAAGACATGCAAGCTATGCTACTTCTGTTGCTATATGACCTGTAAAAAATAGGCAGACACGTATGCAAATGGGGCTGCTATGTGCAGCTATACCTTAAGCACCTCAATCGCATTGTCTCGGGTGACTTCAATCTTCGGTGGTGCAGTCACGGTCATCTGGCGACCCAACAGTGCAAGCAGGGTCACGGAGGTCCAGAGACAGAACGAAGAGATCACTTGCTTCTGCGAGTCAAGCTGCAGGGAGGTTTCTGCTGCTGGACGGAGAAATTTCTGAATGATGGTTCTTGGTTAAGCCATGGTCTGCGAGAGCGCGAGAACGGCCGTGCATGAGAAAGAGAAAAATTACAATGCTTTTACGGCAATCTCGAAGACCTATGCCATCACTCCTTCGTTTCAATGCAAGGCGATAGCGCCCTTGGAACTTCAGATGCAACTTCCTCCATTGCGCCAAAGCTTTTTTGTGCAATGCCCCACATGATGCAGATCATCCCATCTCCAGCCATGTTGCAGATCCATGGACGCATGCGGTACATTTCAGCGTTCGCACTTCCCCCTTGTTGCACGAGGGGTTTGGTTGGTTCCTGTCAACTAAATATCAGCAAAAAGCCTGCATTCGGCAACGTCTGTCATTGTGTGGGTTTTGCTTCCATCGAATCATGCACCGACAATCAAGAAGCAAGAGCACCAGCCTGTAAGTCATTCCAGCGGTCTTGCCTACTAATCCGCAGAATTATCCAGTGAATTCTGGAATATACGTCTGCTGATTGTGGGGCCTTGGATAGTACATACTACGTAAGCTTACAAAATGAAAATGCTTTTCAGCGCTCTTACCTTTTACACGCGTTTTGACCAAAGCAGTCTAATTATGCATCAATGCTGCAGTTTAGCTACTAATACAGCTAATGGTGGGGTCACAAGCAAGCTGTCTAAGATGTCCTAAGCATCACCTCAGATTGCATAAAGCTATGCATAGTCATATGACTGATTCCTTTAGCATCATTCATTGCACTTGTGCCCAAAGACATTGGACTTGGGCACTTAGTCTGAAAGCATACATTGCATGTCTTGCCTGGCCTCAGTTCATTTGTGATACTAAACTCAAACAAGGCTGGCAAAATCTAAATTACACCAAAGCGAATGGTGAAGTTAACAATAGGCTGCAGCACTAACACCCATCTGTAGATTGGTCCCAGATCAAGAGAGGGAGGCACCACTAGGGCTACAGCCCTGCTATCCAAACTCTGTAGAAGAGCCCGCTGGAGGCACCAGCACCAACAGGCTTGTTGGCAGGCAATATAATTGCGGCATATGTGGTGTGACTGGCATCCTCAATGTCTACCAGGTAGTAGTCGGATGTGCATGCACACTTGCTCTGATCAGGCTGGTTGATTGCCTGGCACAAGACGTCCTGACCAACAATTGTCTTCAACAGTGTCGTCTGCAAGCACACACTCCCAGTGGACATGTGAAAACAGCTGCCAAAAAGTGTCAACACCTTGAGCACGTGCAAATGACAATCTCCTGACAACTGCATTGCATGAGCATGGCACCATCAAGCGCTGTAGCACCGTCAAGTGCAGCTGTTGATTATGCAATCAACAACAACGTTGAATGTCTACGAATTCAGTTGCAGCATGTCCAAGCGCTTGCAATACACATGAGCTCATCTGAAGCATGGATGTCAACAGTAACCTTGCTGGCATGCCTGACACTTGCCCTTTCTCAACCAAACTCATTTGCAATGTTAACAGCTGGCATGGTGCGGCAGGGACATACCACGCCCTGCATTCCCTCGCTCATCACATCCATGTTCCACAACTCAACCAGCTGCTGTACGCTTTGGTAGTCACTCACAGCTGGCAGGTCACTCAAAGATCCCTGGTTTGCAGCGTCCAAAGCAGGCTGCAGGCAAACCTCAGCAGGGCTAGAGTAGTTGACCACGGCATCCAGTCCAGACACCTGCGCCACTGCAAGGAAGGACATGCAAATGTCAGAAATGATAAGGCTCTAGTGATGTTGCTGATAGTGGTAGCTCTGTAGCATGGCAGTAATGCGTGATCTTGCGCCTGTGGCAATCTGTGCAATGTATGAGTATGCTAGGGGGCATTTCCAGAGCATACAAGCTGATGGGACTGAGCCGGTTGCCAATACATTGAAGCTGGACTTGCCGGCAATGCCAGAAATGATGCTGTAGCATGCCATGCTGTCATGATGCAAGATCTGCTGCTGCTCTTTTAGCTAAGAAGAAGGGGTGCTGTGATCTGCATATACCTGGGGTTTCCCAGTCTTGGACGCCAAGCTTGTCTGCCAAATTGGTCTTGCCAGGCTGAGAAGATCTGCACCATATGCAAAGCAACTCTTTTCAAGTGGTGCTAGACAAGATGCATTGTACAAAACTGCTTGCATTTGAGACCACTTTTGGCAAACTCAACTGCAATGAAATGAATGGCTGAGGGCTTGGAGTGCACATACTGTGCTCCACTGAAGGGCAGACTTTTTTTGGTGCCTCACAATATGATGCCACAAACTGGAAAAGCTGTCAAAGCTACAGTCTCACATGCAGAGGCACGTACTGAGGCACATGTACACGTGAAGGCTGTCAGTGGATTCATGCAAGAACAGTAGAAAGGCAGTGCATACTTTGTGAAGGTACCGTACAAAGCTCCACCAACCGAGCCATCTGCCAAGTAAGCAATCTCCCAGCCTGGCATGGCCTCATATAGGGCTGTTTCGTTTGATTTGGCCTCCTGGCTAGTGGCCAAACGGTAGTATACTGGGAAAGATTCCCATACTTTCAGCTTGACAAACTCGCCAGAAGAAGAGAAGTTACCAGGAACTGCTGGCACGACTGGGAATGTGCCGGGTGACTGCCTGCATATGCATTTTCACACCTAAAAAATCACCAGCATATTTGGCAGCAAATGGACGGTGCGCAACCGCTTACTCTGCTGCTGCGGACTGCGAGGCATCATAGGAGTCCCCGTCGCTTGTAGGACTTGAACTCTACACAACACAAACATGTGGATGGGCGAGAGTTGTCGCAGCAAAATGCCTGCAGCACTTGCCGCACACTGACGATGCGATCCTAACATGTCGCTTCACATGGGTTGACCGGTCAACATCGCAAACTTTGAGCGGGAAGGCAGTGGTCAAACTGCTCACGTACATCTTCACGCGCAGCAGCAACGCGAACAAGCCGCTTACCTGAGCTAGCGAACGCGCATGCGTCGAAGTGCACAATAATGCGCACATGCTTGCACTTAGCAGGAAAAGACAGGGCTTGGCAGCTGGTGCCATCTTGATGAAGCAGATCGACAGTACTCAACCTGTGACCATACAGGCGATGTTACTGCTTTCAGTAAGCGCTGGAGAGTATCAAACAGCTCACAAAATTTGACAAAACAAGTCGGCTTACCGGCTTACCAGCTGTATAAGCTGCGCTCACGTGTTGCTGAGTTGATGAGCTGCACACTGTAGATTAGAAGCGCTATAAGCTACGGAATGCTGCGGTGACTGGTCCCGATATACTTTACTGAAGGATCACGAGCGTGACAGAACATTGGGAGGGATGCTGCAGCCGGATCAATACAAACCAGGGAAAGAGCTTCCAGCAGCTGCTGCTCCGGCAAGTGCTGCTTCTAATCGTTTCCGATGAGTCATCTCAAGCGCTACGCTCGCCATTGTCAACTTGGACAGCTGCACTAGTAGCTGCTTGAACATGCATTTCCCCTCCTTCAAGTCCTTGTTCCTCGTCGCGTACGCCTGGTGCAGTACGGCTCAAATCAGTGTACCTGTTGCCCGCGCAGCTATCAACGTCATGGAGACATGCTGTGCCTCAGGGAGACATAACAACGTCACATACAGCACTGTCATAAAACCCGAGTACTGCCACATCATTCCCCCCCACACCGCTCTCTCTCGTAATCACCAGGAATGGCCAAGAACATGTACAACATGCCGTGCCACAGGCCATAGAAGTGCACTGACACAGCATAAGAGCACAGCTCGGCCGGCAGACAGCAGTTTGGTAGCTGACATGTCATCAGGTTCATACATGTCATGATCATGCAGTCAAAATTGCCCTGATGATTACGACGTTCATGAAGTTTGGATGTTGCCCACAGCCAAGCATGCTCAGATTGATCAACCACTGTTGCCTGTCTGTCAAGTGACGACAGGCTAAGGTGATACATGCCAGCTGCAGCTTGGATGCTACTTGCTAGTCTTGATGCAGCCTGCGTTGTACCAACTTCCCTATCCACTTCTCTGAGACCATCGGAGCCAGTTTGGCCTGCGTCAAGCCAGTCTGTGACGAACCCATTTCAAGGAGCTACTCAGGGTACATACTTGACCTTATAAGGCTAATTAGGGGAAGACCAGTATTGAAAGAATGAATAATGAATGATCAGCGTCAAACTGAGCTGTCAGCTCTGCTAGCAATAATGCAAGTCCAGCCTTGCCCCTGGCATGCCCGCTTTGTGGAGTTTTGAGACATATGTTTCCAGGCTGCCGCCTTAGGTGGCTCCATTTATGATCGCTGAAAAGCGTAAACATTTCTTTTCTTTTCTTTCTGAGACATGTGTTTGCTGATGGTGGGGCCTTGGGCAGTAAGCTTACAAAGTGACAGCGCTTTTCAGCACTCTTATCATTCAAACTTGCTTTTACCAAAGCAGTCTGCACATGCATGAGAGCTGCAAAACAACAAACGCTACAGCTAGCTGTGGGGGCCATCAGCAAGCCGTCTAAGACGTCCTAAGCATCACCTCAAATTGTACAAAGCTATGACTGATTACTTTAGCATCATTCATTGAGCGTGCGCCCAAAACCTTTTGAACTCAAGCACACATTGCATGTTTTGCCTGGCCTCAGTTCACTTGTTTGCTTAAACTCAAACAAGGCTGACAGAACCTAAATCACACCAAAGCGGACGGTGGTGTCATCGGCAGGCTGCAGAACCAACACCCATCTGTAGATTGGTCTTAGATCAAGAGAGGGAGGCACCACCAGGGCTATAGCCCTGCTCTCCAGGCTCTGTAGAAGAGCCCTTTGGAAGGCACCAGCACCCACAGGCTTGTAGGCAGGCAATAGAGTTGCGGCGTACGTAGTGTGACTGACATCCTTAATGTCTACCAGGTAGTAGTCGGATGTGCATGCACACTTGCTCTGATCAGGCTGGTTGATTGCCTGGCACAAGACGTCCTGACCAACAATTGTCTTCAAAGAAATGGTGTACCCACCTTTGGTGAACAGTGTTGTCTGCAAGCACACACTCCCAGTGGACATGTGATTTGTGAGCGAAACAGCTGCCAAAAGGTGTCAATGCTTTAGGCGCAACATGACTGGCACACAGACAACTGCATTGCATGAGCATGTGGTTGAAGTCGATGCAACACTGTCACGTGCAGCTGTTGATTATGCAACCAACCACAGCGTCAGGTGTCTGAAAATTTGGTCGTTCAACATCCAAACGCTTGTCATAGTCATGAGCTACACATTCAAAGCATGGCTGTCAATAATGACCTCGCCAGCATGACTGGTGATTGTGCTTTATCAATACACTCATGTGCAACGTTAACAGTGCATGATACAGCAGGGACATACCACGCCCTGCATTCCCTCACTCATCACATCCATGTTCCACAGCGCGACCAGCTGCTGTATGCTCTGGACCTGGGCCTCACTCACAGCTGCCAGGTCATTCAAAGATCCCAGTTTTGCATAGTCCAAAGCAGGCTGCAGGCAAACCTCAGCAGGGCTGGTGTAGTTGACCACCGCATCCAGACCAGACACCTGCACCTCTGCATGAACAACATGCAACTGTCACAGATGTCATGACTGTTACAATGATGCTGATAGCGTTGAGGTGTAGTATAGCAGTAACACGTGGTCTTGCGCCTGTGGCACTCTGTGCAATGAATGAGTGTACTAGCAGTCAGTCTTGAGGAAGACAGTCTGTTGGGACCAAGCTAGTCTGCTGGCAATGCCAGAAATGATGAATTTATATGACATGCTGTCATGATGCAACATTTGGTTGCATCCCTTTAGGCTGATCAGAAGGGGTGTTGTGTTCTGCATACCTGGGATTGACCAGTCTTGGATGCCAAGCTTGTCTCCCAGAGTGGTCTTGCTGGCTTCAAAAGGTCTGCACCATATGCAAAGCAACTTTTGTCAAGAGACACTAGGAAAAATAGATTGTGCACATCTGCTGGTAACTGCAACTGCAATAAACTGCTGAGGGCTTAGAGTGCATGTACTGTGTTTGACTCAAAGACAGGTAGTATTATGTGCTTCACAACATGATGCCACAAGTGGGAGCAGCTGTCAAAGCTATTCACTTGCATGCAGAGGCACGCACTGAGGCACATGTGTTGTGTGAAGGCTGTCAATATATTCTATATAGTCTATATAGAGCGATGCAGGAGAGTAGTACATACGTTGTGCTGTCACCATACAGAGCTCCACCAACCGAGCCATCTGCCAAGTAAGCAATCTCCCAACTTGGCATGACCTCATGAAGGGCTGTTTCGTTTGATTTGGCCTCCTGGCTGGTGGCCAAACGGTAGTATGCTGAGAAAGATTCCCATACCTTCTGCTTCACAAACTCGCCAGATGAAGAGATATTGCCAGGAACTGCTGGCACGACAGGGATGCTGACAGGTGGCTGCCTGCATATACAGTCTTGCCATCAAAAACACAACGGTCAGACAATCAGAACCTCAAATAATCGCTAGCAAGTCAAACAGCAAAGGCGTTCGTGCCAATGTTGGAAGAGCTTGCATGTCGTGCATTGGACGAATGTACCAAGGCTTTGCGGCAAATGGACGGTGCACAACCGCTTACCCTGCTGCGGACTGCGAGTTACCATCGGAGTCCCCGTCGCTTGCAGGACTTGCAAGTTCAACTGCACTCTACACAACACAGACAAGTGGATCGGTGAGAGATGTCGCAGCAGAACGCCTGCGACTGGACTTGCCGCACACTTCATGGGTTGACCGGTCAACATTACAAAGTTTGAGCGGGAAGGCAGTGGTCTAAACTGCGTATGTACGTCTTCATGCGCAGCAGCAGCTCGACCACGCCGCTCACCTGCGCTAATGTCCGCGCACGTGTCGAAGAGCAAAGCAGTGCGCAAAGGGTTGCACTTAGCAGGAGGACACAGGGCTTGGCCATGGCTGATACCATCTTGATGAAGTAGATGAAGGAGAAGGGGAGTACTCAACCTGTGACCATACAGGGTGATGTGAGTGCTTTTGACAAGCGCTGGATGTTACCAGACATTGAAAGATCTTTGCTTAAATAGGTTGGCTTACCGGCTGTACGACCTGCGGTCACGTATTGCTGAACTGATGACCTGCACACGGTGGATCTAGATGGGAAGCACCACGAAGTACGGTATGCTGCGATGATTGGCCCTGGTACAGCTGAATGTAGGATCACGAGCGCGACAGAAAATAGGAGAGAATGGCGTAGCCGGACCAATACAAACCATGAAAGAGCTTCCAGCAGCTGCTGCTCCGACAAGTGCCGCTTCCAATCGTTTCCGATGAGTCATTCCCAAGGCTGCGCTCGCCACTGTCAATCGATCAGCTGCCCTGGTACAGTGGTCGTCAAAAGTCTGTATCCAAAACCAGTCCTTGCAGAACAGTTCGTGTGCGATGACAGCTCAATCTGACGGGCGGTACGGCCAAGTAGGCCTAGTAAACCATCGAACGCGTGTATAGGTGGGACCAGTGCGGCAGACATCGTCCGTAGCGCTAGCTGCAGAGCTTTGACCCTGACTGTGCGTTGACCTAGGAAACCTGTTGTCAGCAGAGGGCAAGTTTGCTGCACAGCAGCAAGCCAAAGCCATAGGCAAGCAGGCCTCAAG
>JAABUO010008380.1_pt1 | contig 11694 bp, 8 predicted proteins | sample 5559291 | NCBI WGS metagenome assembly JAABUO01 (sample SAMN10711878, study PRJNA513372) | rock metagenome | isolation source: Antarctica rocks | place: Antarctica: Victoria Land, Finger Mt sud | reverse complement strand
ATTGTTCTTTTCAAAGTTTATTCAATGTAGAGAAGTAGAAACTTACTTTCAATTGATGTTTAGAACAATCTTTCAAAGTATGATCATTGAATGTTTCTGAATCAAGTGATAGTACAAAACAAAATGTACAGACGTCTGTAAGATGATCAAGTATTTGAAAGAACTTCAATCTTTCAATTTCAATTGACTGTTGACTTGTCAGCACATTCTCTCTTACAGTATTTCGTTCAACTTCTCTTGTTTGACATAAGTCACAGAAAGCTGAAGAATTTGTTTGACATTCAGTCATATGTTGATCATCGAGTTCTGCATTCAAAACTCTTCGTCGACATACTTTTTCTGCAAGATAAGTCAGTTTAAAAGCTTTTTGAGCTTCAGAGTCTCGTTCTGTAGAAAGAGAAGAAGAAGAAGAAGAAATGAAAACAATTGACTTTGCAAGCTGATTATCTCGACCTGCTCGACCACTTTCTTAAGCAAAGTCAATGATAGAATATGCACTTTGAAAGTGAATAACAGCTCGCACAGAACTATAATCAAAACCTGCGCTTAACACAGATGTGCAAACAAGAACTGAACTGTTTTGTGAACGAAACTTCTTTAAAACAGACTCTTTGTCTTCAACATCTCGATGTAACACTTGACAATTCAAGTATTTGCTAAGATGATTTGCAATCTTAACACTCATCACATAAATCAAAACTCTGTCATCTTTTGTATATTGATTCTTTTCTTCAATCAAAAAATCAAGCACTTCAGAGAATTGTTCTAAAAGTGTAGATAACATCATACGTTTGACTGAATATGCAATGTTATGTCGTGCAGTTGACGCTCGAAGAACAATGTTGTTTGAAAGAAATAACATCTTGTTCATTTCTTGCAGAATAGAAACAGATAAAGTTGCAGAAAGAAAGATGAACTGTGTAGTAATAAGTCGTAGCTTTTTCAAACTATGCATTGAATGTCTATAGTTTGCAGCAGTCACAATCAAATGACATTCATCAAAAATGATTCTGTCAAGCTTGTTTTCTGCGTGCAAAGACATCAAGAATAGTTGAAAGCTTGATGATACAGCAGTTTCTATTGAAACAAGAACAAGTTTATCTGCAGACTTTTTTTCTTCATATATTGAAGCAGAAATCTTCATTTCTTTTGCTTTTCGCAAGAGATCTGACTTCAAAGCAATCAAAGGTACGATTATAATCGTAGTTTCAGCTGTACTCAATGAAGCAAGTAACAGATATAAGAAACTTTTACCACTTAAAGTTGCAAGTATAACAGTCAAACAAGAAGTTTTCTGTAGTATAAGCTTCAAAGCTTCTTTCTGTTCTTCTGATTTAAACATTGCAGAGTCATCTCGAAGAAATTCTCTTAACAATGCAAGTAAATAATTAGAAGAAAGATTGTTATCTGCAGATAAAGCTTGCTGTAAATCTGATAATTTAACAAACTTTCTTGATTGACTTTGTGCTTCATAGTTTGATGAAGAGAGTGCATGTTTATGTGATTGACAAAAAGAAATTAGGGTTGTGTGCTGATTAATTGAAAGAGAAGATAAAGAAATCTTGTGCAAATCAAAGAAAGTGTGATAACGTAAACTGAAAGAAAGAAATTGCTGTTGCTTATCTGTTCGAATATTCTGAATTTCATTCGTTTGACAAGCATAGTGTGATTCAGCTGTTTTTCGTGAATGATGCATATTTGCTGCAGCGATGTCAGCATCAGACATTTGCAAAGATGACTTATCTAGATTATTTTCTTCATCAAAGAAAAGCTCTTCATTCATGCTGTATTTAACGAATGCAAGAATTAAATGTCGATATGTTGATACAGTTAATCGTTGTTGAATAAACTGTAAGCTGCAACTTCGCATTAGTAAAGAAAGCTGTCGTGTATTGAAAGCAATATTTTTATGTTCGAAAAGTAATGAAGAATGAGTGACTGTTCGATTAAAGCATTCGACTTCAATGAAATGTTTGAACGGTAAAACAAGTACAATATACAGAGCAGTAATATGAGAAACAGCAGCACAAAGATATTTAACTGCAGATGCTTCTTGCTCAGTTGTATGAAAGTTCTTTGTGTATCGTAGTCTTAACATGAATAAACATGCAGACTTATCAAATAACAAAGTTCTTTGTGCAGAAGTAATTGAGTTGCAGTACGTCAATATGCTTAACTCTGTTGCTCGAGCAGAAACACTTGCAGTAAAGTGCATTAACAGTTGAAGATGTAACAGAAATCGCTTCAAACTTTCTGCATAGTCTGAAACTGATTTAGTTTTAAACATCAACTTATTTCTCTTCATAGAGAACATTCGTTCTCTCAAAGCTTTGTTCTCAAGTACTTTCTTCCGCAAGTAAGAAGAGAAGTGTGAAAGAGTTGTGTTATGAGAAAAGAAATATGTGTGTGCTGTGTTATCTGCAAGATTCTCTGTTGCTGCAAGTGCAGACAAAGTTAAGTCAGAAAAGTCTGATACATCTGCATTAAACAATAACTCTGAGAACAATATTTCATGTGTTTTCAGAGTCAATTGTTTGAACAAAAGCTTCATGTCAAACAAAGAAACAGTAATATCTTTGCAAGTAATCAACTCATTGTTATGAACAAGAATTTGAGACGTTGCAAAGCTACTGTTCTTATTGACTTTGAAAGCATATGCTCGCAAGTTAAGAATCTCTGTAAGTGCAGTAACAGCTGTGTTGTGAAAGAAAGAATTCATAAAGAGTGATAGTTCAGTTAAAAGACTGCAATCTGCTTGTTCTTTTCTCTTTTGCAAATATTGCTGAGTACAATGCTCAAGAGTAAGCAATTGTGCACAGTATATAAATGCAGAATAAGATTGAGACATTTGTGCAGAGTCTTTCAAAGATTTTGTGCGAACATTAACAGAGTAACAAGCGAAGAAGCTGTTAATACAACTATCAAACTTGTTGAATTCAATGTTTTGTTGCAACAATGAAATGAAAAGATCAAGAAGTAAAGATTGTGCTTTGTTCAATGTATGAGATAAAAGTGACTTATCAAAGTTTGTATTTGAATCATCATTTGATGAATCAGACTCTGAACTTGAAAAATTGTTCTTTCTTCTTTCTATAACAGTTGATTCTTCATCATTTGACTCAGATTCATCTGTATTAGAAAGAGAAGAATCAAATACATCATTGAAAGAAGAACTTGATTTTGTTGAAGAAGATTCAGAGTCAGAAGATGATAAAGACGAACGCGAAACTTGCTTTTGTTTCTGTTGTCGTTTATTCTTCTTCTTCTTTGTTTCTTCTTCAACAAAAAGAGTATTAACTTCATCAGATTCAACAAATTCATGCAAATCATTGATCAAAGCTTGACTTTTATCAGATAAATGAAACAGTTTTTTCAAAGATCTTTTCTCATCTTTTGAAAATGCAAGTTCAATTGCAGATGTAAAAGATAATTCTTTATTTGTAACTGAAGCAGTTCTGAATAAAAAACAAAATAATTAAGCAAAAACTTTCACATATTTATCAATAGTAAATAAGTTCTGCGTAGCTTTGAAACTCTTGATTTGAATGTTATTTAATTCAAAGCTGTTCAACATATTAAGATGTTGTCTTGACATGTATTGAACTTGTAAAAAACTTGTTTGAAGAAGTTGTTTAATTTGTAAAGAAAGTGCAAAAAGAATGTGTTCAGATGTCTTATCTGCTGATTGAACAAAAGTATTCACAAAAGAATAATTTCTTCTGTTCAAGAAATTCAAATATCGAGTTTGAATTTGAAAAGCAGAGAGTTCTTCTCGAGTATGTTTCAAATCAATGATCTCAGACTTTGCTTGAATTTTCTCAACTTTCTTCTCATAAGAAGACAGAAGAGTTGAAACAGCAAAAGCAGATTGTATATCATTGTCATTGTTCGATTCAATACTTTGAATATCTGATGCAACGTTTGAAACAGCTGATAATGAACGTGCTTGTACTTGAAAGAAAAAACTATTCTTAAGTAAAGATTGTGCAAGAATATTTGAAGTAACAGTATGTTTAAAATCACTTGCGTGAATTTTAGAGCAATGTCTCTTCATGTTTTCTTTATTCATCAAAACTTGATGACATAAATTGCAAGAAAATGCATTTTTATGTACATCAAGCTCTGAAAAAGCAAACAAAGTCATTGACAATTGTTGTATTGAAGAGAAAGTTTTTGCAGCTGTTAACAATGAATGTTAGGGGCCAGCATAGAGCGAGTCATATGGGTGTAATATAACGAGTATATAAATGCTAAGGAAGGAAAGTATCTAGGAGGGAAGGACCGACTATCTATATGTGTGCGTCCTAGCCCTGTGCTAGGCTCAATCAGGAAGGCTAGGCGAAGGGTAGACGAAGGCTAGGCGAAGAATAGACGAAGGCTAGGATCGTAACAATGAGAGTCATTTCTTCTAGATAGAAGCTTCGTGCTCAACTCATGTAATAGTCAATACAATCTATTGTTTTAGTTATTCTCAGACCTTCAGTTTAATGATTAGTTTGTTGTTATACTGATCTTTGTTTATATCTTGTGTTGTTAAAGAAACAATCATTACACTTTGAGCATCACTCTTTCACAAAATATCAGAGCATCATCTTATCACAGTCATTATGTCATTCTCAGAATGAGTCACATTATCAAACATCATGATCTCATCAAACAACAAATTCTTGATCAAGATATTCACATCAGATCTGTATCATGAAGATAGAGACAAGCTTGATGCTTTTCTTATACAAGTTAACGTCTATGTCAGAGCACACAAGAAACTAAGTCAGTCTCATGACATGATATTATTTGCATTCTCATACTTCAGAAAAGATGTTTTCAAGTGATTAAATTGATTGATCAAGAACTATCTGAAGAATAAGTCAAAGAATCAAGAGAATAAGACTAACAGAGTCTTTGAAGACTATTCTAACTTTACACAGAAGTTGAGAAGAATGTATGAAAACATAGACGCGAAATGAATCATCAAACAACAGCTGTACAATCTTAGACAGACAGAATCAACATTTAAGTACATCATTGCATTTCAATCAATTGCAGCAGAGACAGAATGAAATGACTCAACTCTTACAGCACAGTTCTATAAAGAACTGAAAAATGTGATGAAGAATGAAATTGCTTATATGAATAGACTCGTAACTCTGCAAGCTATGATTAACAAGACAATCATGCTGAATATTTAACAGTACGAGCGAAGACTTGAAAAGAAGAACAAGGTCGCTTATGTCTTAGTTACATGAGTCAAGAAAAGAAAGAAGCAGCTCTATTATGATTCTCAGTCTATGAAGATAGATGCAATATGAAAAATGTCAATCAATGCTTGAGAAAAGACAGTTCAGCAGAGCAAGACATGCTACACATGCAAAAAAATAAATCATTTCTTTAGAGAATGTACTCAGAACAAGTACAAAAACAAGTTGAAGCTTTATAATAAGCAAGACAGATCTTTCGCAGCAATGAAAGAAAATCAGATAAACAATCATTGAGCATTGTCATGAATGATATGTTATCAAGATAACTGCAGCATGCATCTGAGTGATAAGAAAGATTTGAAATGATACTCAAAATCATTATGTCATAATTGTTTCTACGCAGCAACTCATCATCAGTCGAAAGTGCATGATGAGAATAGTGATGAGAGTTCATTCACTATGATCAAGAAATCAGAAATTCTCAACAGTGAGAAGAATAACATGAATAGCACACTAAATGCAATACAACAAGCGATTCACATCGAAAATCAGCTTCAAGAAACTGTGCAGTCATTCATTGACACAGTTGAAGTCATTCTCAAGCAAGAAGAAGACAATGTTGAAAAGAAAGATTTAAAGAAACTCAGAAGACAAACAAGCTTCATGAGCATGTACAGCGAGATGTACTTTCTTTTCTCACAAAAGAAAGAAAACTTCTCACAATGAATGCAACAAATCAAGAATGATATACATCAGACTATTTATGACACTATGCAAGATGAGTCAGTTGCATCGCGCAAAGATATTCAATATCATGACATAGTCATGAAGAAATCATCTACAGAATTCAAGTTCATCAAGCAAGAAGAATATGTACTCTTCAATGAAAATCATATATTTAGAAAACTTAGACAGATGACAGAAATCATCAGAAAGAGATTCAACAAGTGTGATTCAAAGAAATATTCATTAAAGAAAGTTGACTCAAATCAATTTTAGTACATAAAACAAGTATTAAAGAAGTGAGCTTTTAGCTCAAAAAACTAAAAGACTCTTTGATCAACAGATCATTGAAGAAGTTTAGTCAAGAGTCAAAAATCAAAAGCTTATTTATCTTCACAAGTGACTCAACACAATTATGAGTCTGAGTCAAAGTCAATGATCATGCAGCACATTTATTCATAGACAGTGACTGCATGAGAAATTATATCTCTTCAGAATTTGTCAGTAAAGCGCAAATATTAATGCAGAAGAAGAAAGAATCTTACAATCTGCAAAACTTTGATGAAACACTCATGAAGTACAACAATAAACTAATAGATCAAAAGATTCAATTCATTCATTTGAGACTTGAACGTCATTGAAAGAAGTTGTGTTTAAATGTTATGAAGCAGTCAGACAGTGATATAGTTCTAGACATATTATGACTTCATATGATCAATTCAATGATTGATTGAGTCAATGAGACAATCACATTTCTAGATACAGAAAAAACATGATTGCACTCGATATTGAAATCATCATCAAATGTGAAAATATTCATCATGATGAGCAAAGAAATGCACGAAGAGTTTCAAGAAATCAGTGACGCACAGATGTTATGAAGGAGAGAGATTCAAGAAGATCAATTAAAGAATCTCACTATCGCTATTATCTTTAAAGAATATGAGAAATATAAGATTCTGTTTGAGAAAGAAAGTGATCAAGAGACACTACTTAAACATCAATCATAAAATCATGAGATCAAGCTTGTTGATAACAAGAAACTTCCGAAACAGTTCATTTACTCATTGTCAGCAGAAAAGCTTGATGCTTTGTGACAATATCTGAAGAAAAATATGTGAAAAAAATTTATTAAAGAATCGCAATCATCAGCAGAATATTCAGTTCTGTTCATTTCAAAATTGAATAATAGTTTAAGACTATGTGTCAACTACAGAGCATTGAATAACATCATGATTAAAAACAACTATTCATTATCACTCATAACAGAACTGCAGAACAGACTGCAAGATGCACAGTGATTTATGAAATTCAATATACTTAAAGCATTCAATTGAATATGAATTAAAGAAGAAGATGAGTGAAAGACAGTTTTTTGCACTCAACTAAAACACTATGAGCACTTGATCATGTCTTTTGAATTAATCAATGCTTCAGTTACATTTCAGATCTTTGTGAATAACATGCTATGATGTTATCTGAATTAATTCATCATAGTATATCTGAATGATATACTTGTTTACTCAAAGATGAAGAAAGAACATGTACAACATGTTACGAAGATTCTACAGACTTTGAAGAAAGTCAATCTGCACATCAAGTCAGAGAAAAGTGAATTTCATGTACAGAGTGTACAGCTCTTGAAATTCATAGTCACGTCTCAGAATTTAAGAATGAATTCAAAGAAGATAAAAGCTGTTATGACTTAATCGACGTCAAAGTCAAAGATTAAAGTTCAATTCTTTCTAGAATTCGCGAACTTTTATAAATGCTTTATAAAGAAATATTTCAGAATCATCTCATCACTTATGAATCTTATGAGAAAGAATATATCATTCATGTGAACTGAGAAAGCAGAAGAAGCTTTTGAAAAGCTGAAGAAATTGTTCATCTCTCAGTTAGTACTGATCATGTTTGAATCAGAAAAACTCATTATGCTTGAGATGAATGCGTTAGACGAAGTTATTGAAGCATGTATCAGTCAATCAGATGATAAGAGACATTTGCATCTCATTGCATTTCACAGTAAAAAGCTTACAGACGCTGAATTGAACTATGAGATACATGACAAAAAGCTGTTAACTATTGTTAATTCTTTCAAACAATGAAAAGTGTATTTGAAAGAATCTAGACATCAGATTCAAGTATATACAGATCATAAGAATCTGCTGTACTTCACGATCACGAAAGTTCTGAATCAAAGACAGATCAGATGATCGAAGAAATTGTCATCATACAACTTTCAAATTCAATATTGAAAGAGATCTGAAAACTTGAAGATCGATGTCTTGAGTAGAAGAGCAGATCACATGACAGATAGATCACAGGTAAATCAGACTATCTTGCAACAGAATCAAGATGATTTCATTGTTTATAACAGATAAAATGCAGCTACGCTATGAATCAACAATCAAGATCTTGAGAAATGAGTAAAGTTAAAGTTAGCAAAGAACTCAGTCACGCAGAATATTATAGAAAATATTAAAGACAACGTGAACTTTGAGATCATCAATGAAATACTAACGTTTCAAAATCTCATCTATGTTTCAACAAGATGCAGACAAGAGATGATAAATGATCATTATGAGTCAATGATACATGAACATCAAGATTCAGATAAAATCATTGAAAGAATATTTAGAATCTACTACTTTTCAAAGATGAGAAAGTGAGTAAAAGATACAATAAGAAAATGCAATGTATGCATTTGAATAAAGCACAGTCAACATAGATCTTATGAACTTTTGAAAAGTCTCAGCATATCAGATTATGCATGAAAAAGCATAGCTTTGAACTTCATAGTCAAGTTATCAAAGTCAAAGAAAAGAATCACTTAAGCAATGTATGATTCTATCTTGATTATAACAGATAGATTAATCAAGTATGAATACTTTTTATCATACAAGAAAGCAACATTCGCGAAAGATTTGACTTACACATTTCTGAGAATGATTGTAGCAAATCATGAATTATCAGATGAGATAATTTCGAATAGAGACAAGCTCTTTACATTGAAATTCTGAAAATTCTTGATGAATCAACTAGAAATTCATCATAAGCTGTTAACAGCTTATTATTCACAAATGAATGAACAAATAAAAAGAATGAATCAGACATTGAAACAGTATCTCAGATGTTATATCAACTATAGACAGAACGATTGAGTACAGCTACTGTCAGTAGCACAGTTGACTTTCAATAGCACAACAACAAAAGTAATCAGCATGTCATCATTCTTTGCAAACTATGAGTTCGAGTCAAAAACTCTCAAGAAATCACGTGAATTTGCACAATTAACTCAAAAAGCTACGCTATAGATAAATCAGTTGCAACTGCTGCAAAAAGAATTACAAAAGAATATACAGTTTCTTAGCAAACACATGACTCTGTACGCGAATAAGAAAAGAGATAGAAAATCTACTCTTAAAGAAGAAAACAAAGTATATCTACTAAGACGAAACATTAAGACGAAAAGATCAAGTAACAAGTTGAATCACACAAAACTAGAATCATATAAGATTCTAAAGACTAAAGAATCGATTAACTACAAGTTAAATCTGTCAGCATCTATGCAAATACATTTGATATTTCATATCTGTCTATTGAAGTCTGCAGTGTTACGAGCGTGCTCAGCCTTCTACTGGAAGGCGCGCTCTTGAGCGAGCCTAAGGCCCTATCGGGCTTAGCGCTCCCCTTCCCTCTGTACATATAGCCTTCGCACCTTCGTAGACCTCGCTCTTTAGCTTTGAATCCTCGTTTACCCGTATATCATCTTGATGTACACGTACCTTTATGACTCGCTCTAGGCATGGTTTTAACATGCAGACTCGAATGCATTCATTCAAACAGAATCTTCAGAAATTGATTCAGAGAGTCAGAACGCTGAATATAAAGTAGAGAATATACTAGATCAACAAGACATCAAAGATCAGTCTCATTGATTAGTCAAGTGAAAAGATTATGAACATATTGAGAACACTTGAGAATCAAGAAAGAATCTCATGAACTGTCAGAGAATTCTGCAACAGTTTCAGAGAAGAAATTGTTAAATCATGCATCAAAATTTTGAGGTAGCATCAGCTGCTCAGAATTTATGTTTAAGAGAAGACTGTAGACAACAGTCTGAAAAGCAACTTTCGTCTGCTTATGCTCATTCTCTTCAAGTTTCTTAACGTTTTGAAACTCGCAATGCATCATCTTCTTTCACCTAGATTCTATCAAGTTCTGCTGACTCTGTAATTGAACGAGTCAAGCAGTTGACTTCTGAACTCAAGCAGTTGCTTTCTGAACTGCATCAGCAGCGTTGCGCATGCAATCTCTAAGACGAGTGCGCTTCTTCTGCACATGACTTCATTCGATCTCGAAAATGATCAGATCGCATTTGCGATCGAAGTGAACACAACTCACACACTTATCGAAATCTTTTCTCATCTCGCAGAATGTTTTTGAGTCCTTGCACTGCTTACACGCTCTCATCATCGAAACAACTTTATCTCGCAGATGAATCAACAGCTTTCTATGACGAATGAAAGAGTTCTCGGTTTTGAATAGACGGCAAGAAAACATTGAAGAAGAAGGATAATTTTCAAAACAAGAAACCTAGAGGAAGAAGCTAGTGTTAGAGCACGGTCTCAACAGAATTCTGAGTATAGGCTATACGTCAAAAGAGCGTATAGACCATCATGCTAGCCACGCTAGGAATGATAGAACACATAGCATACATAGCATACTTAGTAAAGAGTATGCTCGCTATGATAGCAATGCTATAAAACATAGCATTGCTAGCAGTCAGAGCATGAGACTCTTGGCACGATTCTTCTATGTCTATATAATGAGAGTCATTCCTTCTAGATAGAAGCTTTGTGCTCAACTCATGTAATAGTCAATACAGTCTATTGTCTTAGCTATTCTCAGACCTTCAGTCTAGTGATTAGTTTGTTGCTATACTGATCTCTGTTTATATCTTGTGTTGTTAAAGAAACAATCGTTACAGCTGTCATTATTTGAAGCAGATGAAAAGCTCAATTATATTTCATTAGAGTCTTGCTTCTTTGAATACAACAATTGATGAAGCGCTTCAGATACTTCATTCAGAAACATGAAGAGAATGACTTAAAGAGAATTGAGACGCTGACTTTTATGATCTCTACGTTCAATCGTTGAGCATCTTCATCATTTTAGTTTGAGCTGTCTTCATTATCATCAGCAATAAGAGTAGAAGTTTGAGCTTTGATCTTTTCAATCTGCAACTTTCTTTGTTTCGCTCATGTGAAGTCAATATTGAATATATAAAAGCAAGAAGCAACATCAATCTGTCATGATCATGAGGTTTTTGAATATAGTACGCTTTTCAGCATGATCTGCTCACTTTTCTTGTAAAGAGATCTCGTTAGTAGTAGTTCAACATAAAAAATTCTTAAGCTATCTGTCTTGATTGATGCTTCATTGACTATCTCACTCTGACTGAGATGTCTTGCATTCTTCAGAAGAAAGATTTCACAGTTCAAGCTATTGATCTGTTAATGTGAACGCTATAAACTCATCAACAGATGAACTCATGAAAATGAGAGATGTGTTTACGTCTTCAATGAAAAAGTTTTACGTAGAATAGTTCTGATTAAGTCTTTCATTGATACGCTTCATTTGTGTCTTTACAAATTCACAAAAATCTTTCAGATCATAATCAGACAGTAAGCTGTAGTAGATTATAGTTCGAATCAATACGTTCATCACGATCAGAATTCAGTGATTGCTGAGATTGTGTAAAATAATA